>ENA-OQCX01000009-OQCX01000009.1-human-gut-metagenome-genome-assembly--contig:-NODE-9-length-87174-cov-10.839972_pt1 | contig 87174 bp, 94 predicted proteins | sample MGYA00242762_ERZ504587 | MGnify/ENA primary metagenome ERZ504587 (study PRJEB26092, sample SAMD00036337) | human gut metagenome | host: Homo sapiens | study: EMG produced TPA metagenomics assembly of...
TGGAAGAAAAAGCCGCTAAAAAGGCGGCTAAGAAAGCAAAGAAGAATCATGAAGCCGATAAGCCCGATGCAGAAAATGATGACAGTGATTCTGTCTCAAGCAAGATAGTCATGGTGCTTGTTACTATACTTATTATCGCAATATGGCTTGGAATATTTGCAGTTTTTGTAAAAGCAGATGTGGGTGGCTTTGGCTCGACTGTGCTTGCGCCGGCACTAAAGGATGTGCCTGTACTAAGTAAAATACTTCCTGATTCCGGCAATATCACTGCATCTGAGTCCAAAGAGACCGCAGGCTACACAAATTTGGACGATGCGGTTTCGAGAATTAAGGAGCTTGAAAAACAATTGGATGATGCCAATAGCAAGAATCAGGCTGATGCCCAGACAATCAATGATTTAAATGCCCAGATACAGGATTTGAGCACCTATAAGGAGGATCAGGCAGCCTTTGAGGAGGAAAAAGAAAAATACTATGAGGAGGTTGTTTTTTCAGATAAAGCACCCGATATAAAAGAATATAAGAAATTCTACGAGCAGGTAGATCCTGCCAATGCAGAAATCTTATATAAACAGGTGTGTGAACAGCTTGAACAGGATGATGAAATTAAGGATTATGCCAAGACATATTCCAAAATGAAGCCTAAGGAGGCCGCAGCTATTTTTGACAGCATGACCGACAATCTGTCACTTGTTGCCAAGATATTAAATGCCATGGATGCCCAGTCGAGAGGTAATATCCTTGGTAAAATGGATTCGGCTACGGCGGCAAAGGTTACTAAGATTATGAATCCTTCACAGACTGATAGCATATCTTGTACGATAATAAAAGAAAGGAGGAGAATATGGCAGACAATACAATATCACCTGTTGTACCAAATGTATCAGGTGGACGGACTGTTTCGACAGGACAGAAGGCTGTAACGCAAACAGCTGCACAATCTGGTATTGACTTTAAAAGCTATCTTGGCGGCCGGACAGCTGTGCAGGATAACAGCACCACATTTTTAAAGCGAAGAAATTCTTATACTTTAAATAAAAACAACACTAAGGAAATAAGCATCAAAACTGCATCAAAAAACAGCCATACAGAAAGCGAAGTAAAAAAAATCACCGATGATATATCTTCGCAGATAGTTGAAAAAGTAACTGACGACCTCGATATATCTGAGGATGAACTTAATAATGCAATGCAGCTTCTTGGACTGACAGCTATGGATTTACTCAACCCTGCAAATCTGTCGGCCTTATATTGTGAGGTCACCGGAAATGCATCTGATCCACAGGCACTTGTTTTAAATGCCGACTTTACTGCACTGTTTAATGATGTGTCTCAGGTTGCATCTGAAAATGATGCACAGCTTGATTTATTATCACAGCTTACTGCCTCAGATGATGGTGAAATACTAGATGCAGATATAGTTTCTTCGGCTGATACAACGGATGCCACTGAATCGACCGGTAGTGTAAATACACCGGAAAAAACGGTTGACAGCAGCTATGACGATACAGCAGCTTCGGGTCAGAATATAAACGACACTGCTGATGAAGCTGTTAAGGTATATGATGGCAGTACACAGGACAGCTCTTACCAAAACTCGGACGAAGGCACTTCTTCAGGCGAAACAGGCAATGGTATTACATCAGATGAAAATGCAGAAAAGACACAGGTTGACAGCAGCTCTGATGATTCCGGTGAGCGCGTATTGCATCATGATGATGGCGCACACTCAGACAATTCAGTGCTTCATGCATCTGTCAGCGAACAGCTGAATACCGATACTTCATTTGAAATGTCACAGTCACAAAGCCGTTCACGTGTTGATACGACCGATATCATCAGACAGATTGTCGACAGTATGAGCATATCAAACACCACTGAAGAATCGGCAATTAACCTTCAGCTTACACCTGAAAGCCTTGGAAGAATGTATATCAACGTATCTCAGAAGAACAGCGAGATATCTGCAAGAATTGCAGTTTCCAATGAGGCTGTAAAAGAAGCCTTACAGACACAGATGGTCAATCTCAAGGAAGCCTTAAACAATTCAGGCATCAGGGTAAATGAGGTGGAAATCACCGTTGCATCACATGAGTTTGAGAGGAATCTCGAGCAGGGTGCTGCAAACGACAGCAGACAGCAGGAGAGCACAAATTCCTATAATGGTTCAAACAGCTCTGACAGCGGCATAGACAGCGATATGATGCAGGATCGCGCTGAAGAAAGACTTGTGACACAGATTATGAGAGATAACGGAAATTCAGTAGATTTCACAGCATAAGGTGTCATGAAAAAGGAGGACAAATGGCAATTACAGCAAATGTTACAAACGGAAAGCTAGACAAGACAAATACCACTCCGACACAAAACAGAAAAACAAGCAGTGCAAAAGCAAGTGGCTCAAATCTTGGCTATGATGATTTCTTAAAGCTTTTAAGTGCAGAGATGCAGTACCAGGACCCGCTTGAGCCGACAAGCAACACTGACTATGTGCACAGATGGCTACATTCTCACAGCTGGAGGCAACTCTTTCTATGAAAGAATCCATGTCTCGTCATATGACCAGACTACAAAGAGTGCAGCACTTTCACTTGTAGGCAAGGAGGTTATTGTTACTGATAAGGATAGTGCTTCCGGATACTACAGTGGCAAGGTAGACTATGTCACATATAAGGATGGCAAGATTCAGCTGTCTATCAATGAAAAAATGTACGACTACTCGAGTCTCTATTCTGTATCAACGGATGAGTACTACGATGCAATTGTAAACTCAAGTACATTTTCAAGTCTTATAGCAAAGCTTCCAAAGATAGAAAATCTGACGATAGATTCAAAGGACAGCATAGAGGAAGCGAGAAAGCTGTACGACGGACTTTCGGATTATGGTAAGCAGTTTATAAATGCCAGTGATTACAGCAAGCTTCAGGCTTATGAGGATAAGCTTAAGGAGCTTATTGCGGCAGATAAAAATAATCAGGCTGACAGTAAAGAAAACGATACGAATCAGACTGCGTGAGGTGGATTATGAAGAATATCATTAATAATTACTCATCCATAGAGCAGCTGACAAATCAATATCTGAATAAGCAAAAATCTACAGAAAAAAAGATAAATGGTATATCTTTTGAGGAAATATTAAAGCAGCAGACACAGCCGGTTAAATTCTCAAAGCATGCATCGATGCGGCTGACACAGAGAAATATTAATCTTTCCGACGACCAGAGCATGCGTCTTCAAAAGGGGATAGCAGCTGCAGATAGCAAGGGTGTAAACGATTCACTGGTGCTTGTAGATGATATTGCGTTTATAGTAAATGTGCCAAGTAAGACCGTTGTCACTGCAATGGACCAGGCGGAAACTAATTCAAATGTATTTACAAATATTGATGGAGCGGTAATTATGTAGCCGGACCTTTTAAGGAGGCAGAGGGCTTTTGAATGACAGAAAAAGCCTATACCGTCCATCTATACTATAGGAGGACAAACAACTATGATGAGATCACTTTATTCTGCTGTGTCAGGACTCAAGACACATCAGACAAGAATGGATGTTATTGGTAACAACATCGCAAACGTAAATACTGAGGCCTTTAAGGATCTTCAGTGCGTTTCAGTGAGATTATGTACCAGACTACATCGGGCGCTTCGGCCGGAAACGGAGCCACCGGTACCGGCGGAAAAAATGCAAAGCAGACAGGTCTTGGTGTAAAGTCGGGTGCCACTGCTGTAAATATTACCGGAGCCGGTTCCGCTGAGACTACCGGTAATCCATTTGATCTTAGATTAAATGACAAAAACGCGACTAACTTTTTTGTGGTAAGTGATGGAACAAACCGTCTTTTCACCCGTGCCGGCGATTTCTATGTAGATGGTAACGGCTATTTATGTATGAGCTCTACAGGATATACATTGCAGGATGGCAGGTAGATGCAAAGGGCAACGTGATAAAGGATACGGTATCATCACTGCAGGTAATGTCGTCTGCCACTAAAACCTCAGCTCCGGAGGCTACAACAAAGGCATATGTATCAGGTGTGCTCGATAAAAATGATGCCCAGGCAGCCGACACCGGAAGAATCATCACTATAGGCTTTTTTGATGACCTGGGATATAACTATACTGCGAAGTTTGGTATTAAAAAGACAAATACCGATGGTACATATGATGTAACGCTTAAGGATATCGTTGATTCTAAGGGAAATTCAATATTTGATGTGGACAAGGATGGTAATTTTATTACAAGCCAGGGACCAAACGGACAGACAATGTACTCGTATAAAGGAAGGGCTGTAGATCCCCAGACTATATTTGAGGACGCTTCGCTCGTTTTTGACCAGAGTGAGGGTACCTTTACATCAATTTCAAGTGCAAATTCACCGGCTGCAAAGACAATAAACCTGAATCTTTCAGTCTTAAACACACAGGATGCCTCAATCAACGGAAGTAATTTCAGCAATATAGAAGTGGATTTCAGCAAATCCATGAACTATAATAATAACGGAACCTCTACTATCGGTGGTATGAACGGTGACTTGCAGGGTGATGGCAAGGGAAAAGCACTTGGAGCACTTACAGGCATAACTGTCAGTGACGATGGTAAGATATACGGTTCATATGACAATGGTAATACAGTTCTGCTCTGCCAGATAGCTGTGGCACAGTTTGCCAATGCATCAGGTCTTGAAAAAATCGGAGACAATTGCTATCAGAGCACATTAAACTCAGGTGAATTTGATGGAATAGGAGTTGAAATATCTGCTGACGGAGGCTCTATCTCATCAGGAGAGCTTGAGATGTCAAATGTAGATTTGTCTTCACAGTTTACGGATATGATAGTCACTCAGCGTGGCTTTCAGGCAAACTCACGTGTCATCACTACATCTGATACACTTCTCGAGGAGCTTATCAATCTCAAGAGATAATAATTTCGCAAGGTATTGGGGGATGGTTTAGGCCATTTCCCAATATTTTGTGTATTTTTTATCAAAAATATTATTTTTACATAGACATTTACACTAAAATTTAGTAGAATTATAACTAAGGTCATTCGACAAATATTTATTTATGGAAGGTGTGTATAAGTGGATATAGCATCTCTTTTAGGAGTAATTCTTGGTATCGGAATGGTTTTGTTCGGTATCATTCAAAATGGTGGGGTACCTGCATTATTAAACTTTCTTGATGCGCCCTCTGCAATTATCACGATAGGTGGTTCACTCTCGGCTGTGCTTTGCTCTAACAAGCTATCGGGCTTTATAGCCGGAATCAAGTCATTTGCACTTCCTTTTAAGGAAAAGAGCGTAGACCCAGGAGAGACAATAAATAAAATAATAGAGTTGTCAAATGTCAGCCGTAAGGAGGGACTTTTAGCCCTCGAGGAAGCTGCCGGCAGTATAGACGATGAATTCTTAAAGAAGGGTATTATGCTTGTAGTAGACGGTACGGATGCAGAGCTTGTGAGAGGCATTCTTGAAACTGATATGCTAAGCATGGAGGAACGTCATAAGAAAACAATTTCTTTCTGGGAATTCTGGGGAGAGCAGGGTCCTGCCTGGGGTATGATCGGTACACTTATCGGTCTTATCAATATGCTTAAGAACCTTGAGGATTCTTCAACAATAGGTCCGAATATGGCGGTTGCCCTTGTTACTACATTCTACGGTTCGCTTATTGCCAACTGGCTTTGCGCCCCATTTGCTAACAAGCTTAAGGCTAACAACGAGCTTGAACTCACTCTCAAGACTCTTATCATAGAAGGTCTGCTTTCCATTCAGGCGGGTGAAAACCCACGTGTTATTGAGGAAAAGCTCAAGTCCTTCCTTGCACCTGACAAGAGAGAGGCTCTCTCACCAGAAGGCGGAGGTGAGGAATAGTGGCGAAAAGGAGACCTGAGGATCCGCCAAAGGGAGCACCGGCGTGGCAGTCAACCTTCTCGGATCTTATGAACCTGCTTTTATGCTTTTTCGTGCTCTTATTCTCTATGTCAACTGTTGACGCTGAGAAGTTCCAGTTAGTCATCGCTTCACTGACAAGCAGTGTGAGCGTTCTGCCGGGAGGCAGCACATCTATAGGTGATGGCAGGCTTGTGGGAGCAGGAGTCAGCCAGCTTGAGTTTTTGGATAAATATTACAATGATTTGGCCAATTCCAAGTCGACAACTGAAAGCACCACAGAGGGTGATGACAAGAATGCCGAAGAACAGTATGAGCAGATGGAGCTTTCTGAATCTGAGAAAATGTCAGAGCAGATAGAAAAACAGCTCGAAAACACTAGCTTACAGGATGCTGTAGAAGTGGATTTCAATGCACAGTACGTGCAATTGAGTTTGAATGGAGCCTGTTGTTTGAATCGGGTAAGTCTGATGTAATGGAAGAGGCATATCCGGTAGTGAACAAGATTTCATCTATTTTAGCTACATATCAGGATAATCTGATAGAGATTGAAGGACATACTGACAATGTTCCGGTTTCATCACGTTCCAAGTATGAGAGTAATGATGTGCTTTCTATGTACAGAGCACTGAGCGTTGCAAATTATATCAGGGACAATACAAGCTTAAACCCTGCCCATATAAAGTCATCCGGAAGAGGAGACTATGATCCGGTTGCGGACAACTCTACTCCAGATGGAAGGGCCAGGAACAGACGTGTAGAGATTAAGGTGTATAATTCTTACAATTCAGAGTTTAATACCAATTAATCCGGAAAGGAATGCATATGAAAAAGAATTTAATTTCAGTACTGATTTTAGCACTTTGCTTTGCAAACCTTGTGCTTACAGCACTACTTATATTTACAATTATACCTGAGACAAAAAAGGCAAACAACCTGATAGACCAGGTGTGTGAGGCTATATCACTAGACTTAAACAGTGACACTGCAACAAGTGGTTCACAGCTGCCGCAGGATCAGATTGTTGATTATGCACTTACAGCCGATGGCGATACACTTACCTTCAATTTTGCCCCATCTGAGGATGGCAATACACATTATCTTGTTTGTGGCATATCACTTTCACTCAACAAAAAGAGTGACGGATATAAGACCTACGGTGAGGATTTGTCCGCCAAGAAAAATGTTATCTTAGCAGACATTACAGACATAATAGGCGATTACACAATGGAACAGTACAACACCGATAAGAGTGCTGTTCATGATAAGATTCTCAAAACTCTCCAGAAAAAATTCGGAGCCGACTATATAATAGATGTAAATATTGTATCTTCACTTACCCAGTGATGATTTCTTTACAAATACTTATGCCGGTATTAAAACAGGCAGATATTTAATAATTTGGATACAGGTGGTGATTAACAGATGGGTGATGTTTTATCTCAGAGTGAGATAGACAATCTGCTCAATGCCCTAAGTAGCGGCGAGCTTGATGTAGATGAAATAAAAGAAAATAGTGAACAAACGGTGAAAGACTATGATTTCGCCCGCCCATCTAAGTTTTCAAAGGAGCATCTAAGGACCCTTGAAATAATATTTGAGCATTATGGAAGGCTTCTTACAACAAACCTTCCCGTTTATCTGCGAAGTCTGTGCAGGTAGAGGTGATGAATTCGGAGGCGGTTACATACTCTGAATTCACAAACGCGCTTTCAAATCCGGTGCTGCTTGGCATTGTCAACTTTGCACCGTTGCATGGGAATATAATAGTTGAAATGGCTTCAGGTCTTGGATATGCTATTGTAGACCGTATGCTTGGCGGAAGGGGAGATTCTCTCGATAAGACGAGAGAATTTTCAGAGATTGAGCTTTTGATTATTGAGCGTATTTTAGTTATATGCATTAATCTGCTCCATGAGCCGTGGCAGAATGTACTTGATATAAGCCCTCATTTAGAGCGAATTGAGACCAATTCCCAGTATGCTCAGATTATATCTCCCAGCGAGGTGATAGCTATTATCACTATGAATATAAAGATTGGTGATGTTGAGGGATTGATGAATATATGTCTGCCTTATATCACACTTGAATCTGTTATAGATAAGCTGAATACCAGATACTGGTATTCTAACATACAAAATCATGATGAAACCAACTATAGAAATGCCATAGAAAGCCTTATTCAAAAATCACAAATACCGGTCAAAGCGGTACTTGGCAAGAGTCTTATATCGGTAAAGGATTTTTCTACGCTTGTGCCGGGTGATGTAATAAGACTTGACACCAATGTGGATGATGAGTTGGACATTTATGTAGGAAATATCAAAAAGTTTACTGCACTACCTGGTTCTTCCGGTGATAAATATGCGGTAAGAATTACATCAGTAGTCAGAGAGGAGCAATAAATCATGGATGGAGTTTTATCGCAGGAGGAAATAAACGCATTGTTAAATAACAACGATGCGGCGGATTCGAGCGATGAGATATTGACAGAATCCGAAAAGGATGCGATTGGAGAGATTGCCAATATCAGTATGGGAACAGCTGCAACCACGCTGTTTTCACTTGTAAATAGAAGAGTAGAGATTTCTACTCCTGTTGTTTCTTTTTCAAATTGGGACAAAATTGTTGACGAGTATGAAAAGCCGTGTGTGTTTATCAAAATCGGATACACACAGGGGTTAAATGGAAGCAATATTCTCGTACTCAAAGAAAAGGATGTAAAAATTATAACCGACCTTATGATGGGTGGAGATGGAACGAATATAAATGGTGAGATTGGAGAGCTGCACCTTAGTGCTATCAGTGAGGCAATGAACCAGATGATGGGTTCTTCCGCCACATCTCTTTCGTCTATGCTCAATCGTACTATCGATATCAGCCCTCCTATCGCAGAGGTTGTTGATTTAAAAAACACCTTAAACGAGGGTGAAATTGACAGTTTCCTGTCTGAAGAGTTTGTAAAGATTTCCTTCCGTATGGAGATTGGGGATCTAGTAGACAGCGAGATAATGCAGCTTTATCCACCGGCATTTGTAAAGGAAATGTGTAAGGGGGTATCTCAGAATATGGAGCTTGATACACAAAGTGTGACAGAGGATGTTCCTCAAAGTTCAAACACCGCCACACAGGCTGCGCCTATACAACAGCCACAGGATGTCGGCAGCATGAATAATGCTTCCGCAAATAGTCAGGGCATGATAAACGAAAATATGATGAATTCGAATATGAATAGTCAGAACATAATGAATCAGGGAATGATGAACCAGAATATGGGGGCACAAAATATGATAGGCAATCAGGTTAATGTACAGAACGCTCAATTCACCCCTTTTGGAGCCATGCCAAATCAGGCCTACCAGCCTGAAAACATCGATTTAATCATGGATGTTCCTCTTGAAGTGACAGTTGAGCTTGGACGCACTAAAAAATCCATTTCCGAAATACTCGATTTCGTCCGGGCAAGATCATAGAGCTTAATAAGCTGGCAGGAGAACCGATAGATATTCTTGTAAATGGTAAATATGTAGCTAAGGGCGAGGTTGTTGTAATTGAGGAAAGCTTTGGTGTACGAATCACTGAGATAGTCAATTCAAAGATAAACACCGGAAAGACAAAATAGTTTCAGCTGACATTTAATCAATACTATGCAGAGGAATTAAAATGATATTAGCAGCAACATCACTGGACAGCTTTGTCCAGCTCATCACAGTTTTAATAATTTTTGTTTTTGTGCTTATCCTGACATATTTTACCACCAGATGGATGGCGGGTATCCAGAAGGGGCGTAGCTTTAATAAGAATCTTAGAATTATTGAAACAATAAGCGTCGGAAATAATAAGATGATCAGTATTGTTGAGGCAGGCACAAAATATATCGTTGTTTCAATCGGAAAGGATGATGTGAATTATCTCACCGAGCTTAAGGAGGAGGAATTAAAGGATTTATCATTTAAGGATCCTCAAAGCATGACGCAGAATCCGGAATCCTTTTCAGCAATTATGGATAAATTGAAAGAAAAGTACAGTAACAGGAGCAGACATGAATAGATTCATGAAGAAATTCAAGGCTGTATATTGCAATGCATCATTTATTTTTGCAATTGCAGTCCTTATGGTAACAATTTCATTATGCATATTTTATCCTGACAGTGTAAATGCAAGTCAGAGCCCCTCACCATCCGGTGATATCAGTACAAATGATGTGACAAACGATTTGGATGACGTTAAAAGTCTTGACAGTGGTGACAAGGATTTAGCCGATGCCACCTCTGACAGCACAAACGGTCTGAACATATATTACAACAATGAGTCAGGCTCTCTGTCCACACCTGTCAGGATGTTTTTGGTGCTTACAGTATTATCTTTAGCACCTTCTATTCTCATCATGCTGACTTCTTTTACAAGAATTATTATCGTACTGCATTTTGTCAGAACAGCTATCGGTACCCAGACAGCACCACCTAATCAGGTTCTTGTCGGTTTGGCTTTGTTTTTGACACTTTTTATTATGTGGCCGACTTTTTCACAGGTAAACGAAAAGGCTATAAAGCCCCTTGATGAGGGTAAAATCACCCAGCAGGAGGCTATAAAGGAGGCTGAGGGACCATTCAGGGAGTTTATGTATGGGCAGACACAGACTAAGGACATAAAGCTGTTTGTGGATATCTCAGGAGATGAGTACGATGACTATGATGATGTACCTTTTACAACGCTTGTTCCGGCCTTTATACTTAGTGAGCTTAGAACAGCCTTTATATTAGGCTTTTTAATATACATTCCGTTTATAGTGATAGATATGGTTGTTTCATCAGTGCTAATGTCAATGGGTATGATGATGCTTCCACCGACAACCATCTCGATGCCGTTTAAGGTACTTTTGTTTATCCTTGCGGATGGCTGGGATCTGGTTATTGGTAATCTGGTCAAGACATTTTACTAGGAGGTGTACATATGATTACCCAGGAAGCTGTTTTAGATATTGCCAGAGAGGCAATTTATACTACAATCATTACATCAGCTCCGCTTTTGCTTGTCTCGCTGATTGTCGGACTTATAGTCAGTATATTTCAGACAGTTACGTCAATTCAGGAGCAGACACTTACATTTGTGCCAAAAATAATTGCAATTTTTCTTGTGATGATGCTCTGTGGCTCATGGATGCTCGACACTATGTCCGGATTTATGACTGATTTGTGGTCCAAATTCAGTTATTATATAAGCATGGGATAGGATGATATATGGTTAATTATTCTTTTTCTATTGCAAATTTTGAATATTTTTTGCTGATTCTGGTGCGTATTGCATCATTTGTGTACATAGCTCCGTTTTTTGGAGATAATGCGGTTCCGGCACGTGTCAAGACCGGCTTATCAGCCTTTGTTGCTTTGTTTATGTACAATATCATAGAAAGACCACAGCTTTCCTATGTCAGTGCAGTAGGTTTTGCTGTACTGGTCGTAAAAGAAGGAATTACAGGACTGCTCATAGGTTTTGCGGCCAATATATGTAATTCCATTGTTATTTTTGCGGGAAATCTGATTGATATGGATATAGGTCTGTCCATGGCAACAGAATTCAATCCATCGATGAATTCAGAGACAACAGTTACAGGTAATTTCTACTATTACGTAGTTCTTGTCCTGCTTCTTGTATCTGATATGCACACATATCTTATAAGGGCAGTTTGTGACTCCTTTTCAGTTGTACCGCTTGGAGGTGCACAGTTTCAATTTGACAATATGCTCTCTACCATGACTAAGTATATGGGCGATATGTTTGTAATAGGCTTCAGGATATTTCTTCCGGTCTTTGCGTGCATGATGATAATGAACTGTATACTGGGAATCATGGCAAAGGTTGCGCCTCAGATGAATATGTTCTCTGTAGGTATCCAGTTAAAAATTATAGCAGGATTTATTGTATTATTTTTGATAGTATATCTAATTCCGAGCATTGCTAATTTTATTATTACAGAAATTAAGACTATGGTGGTTTCGATAATTGATGGAATGTACTGACAGGTTAGATGAATTTTCCAAATTGCATACAGTGTTGTGCTACAATCTGCAATGGTTTGCACAGGATGGCGAGGGTGGAGAGAAAACAGAGCCGGCAACAGAAAAGAAGTTAAAGGATGCCAGGGAAGAGGGCAAGGTAGCAAAAAGCAAGGAGCTTACAGCTGCCTTTGACCTTATAGTGCTGTTTTTAGTATTAAAGATATTTATATCATTTGTAGGGGGCAATCTGATTGGGTTGTTTTCTACTGTATATAAAAAAATGCCTGACTTTTTAAAGGAGTCACAGGAGCAGATTTCATCTGTTTCGGTCACGCATTATTTAAATAATGTAATACTTCAGTTTTTACTGACTGTGCTGCCGTTTTTTGCTTTCGGAGTTGTAATCACGATACTCGTGAGTATCATCCAGGTTGGATTTAAAATATCCACTAAGCCTATGGCTCCAAAGCTTAGCAAGTTTAATCCCATAAACGGATTTAAGAGGATACTGTCAAAGGACTCCATCTTTGAGCTTCTTAAGTCTGTGCTAAAGGTTGGAATCATTATCTATGTGGCTTATTCCTCTGTTAAATCACATCAGAATGATATATTTATACTCTATGAGCTTCCGCTCAAACAGGCAATAGTACTGATTGGTGATATCATCATAAATACCGGTCTTAAAATCAGTATTGTTTATATGATAGTCGGTATTACTGACTTTGCTTACAATAAACACAAGTTTAACAATGATATGAAGATGACCAAACAGGAGGTCAAGGATGAGTTTAAAAACACAGAGGGAGATCCGGTCATTAAGGGTCAGCAGCGTAAACGTATGCAGGAGGCTTCACAGCGAAGGATGATGCAGGATGTGCCAAAGGCTGATGTTGTCATCACCAACCCTACTCACTTTGCTGTTGCAGTAAAGTACGATGCTCAAAAAAATGATGCTCCGGTAGTGGTTGCAAAGGGTCAGGATTATGTGGCGCAGAAAATAAAAGAAATAGCAAGAGACAATAATATCCGTATAGTCGAGAATAAACCTCTTGCACGTATGCTCTTTCACAATGTTGATCTTGGAGCTGAGATACCGCCTGAGCTTTATCGGTCAGTTGCGGAAATACTTGCCATGATTTACAAGGAAAATAATTAGATTAATTTATTATTATAAAACAAAAAGATAAATACGGACTTTATATATGCAGTCCGTGATTTAACGGAAAGGAGGAATAGAATATGTTAAAAAAGACAGATTTAGGTGTTGGATTATATCTGTTATGTGCTGTTTTGTTTTTTATCATACCTATTCCATCCTTTCTGTTAGATGTTATGCTTGCATTCAACCTTTCAATAGCACTTATCATCCTTTTTAAGGTGCTTTTTGTAAAAGAAGTGCTTGATATGTCATTTTTCCCGACACTCTTACTTTTTACGACTATATTCAGGATTTCACTTAATGTCTCATCTACCAGGCTTATTTTATCAACCGGAAACCCGGGTGTGGTTGTAAATGTGTTTGGTCAATTCGTCGGTGGAGGTAATTTAGTCATCGGTGCAATCGTTTTTATAGTGCTCATTATCATTCAGTTTGTTGTTATCAACAAGGGATCTGAGCGTGTTGCTGAGGTAACTGCACGATTCACGCTCGATGCTATGCCCGGCAAACAGATGGCTATTGATGCCGACTTAAACACAGGAGCCATCACTGACAAGGAAGCCAAGGCTCGCCGTGATAAAATCCAGAAGGAGTCAAGCTTCTACGGAGCTATGGATGGTGCTACAAAGTACGTAAAGGGAGATGCAGCAGCCGGTATTATTATTACACTTATCAATCTGGTTGGAGGCACCATAATGGGTGTTATGTTCCAGGGGCTTGATGCAAATGAGGCCATACAGAAGTTTGGCCTGCTCACAATCGGAGACGGACTTGTTTCACAGATACCGTCGTTACTTATATCTCTTTCAACCGGTATTCTTGTCACAAAAGGCTCCAATGAGAATGATTTTTCAGGAGAGCTTTTAGGCCAGCTCTTTGGCACAGCCAATGTGCTTTATATTGTATCAATTGTACTTGTGGTTTTAGGTATACTCACACCTCTTCGCAATGAGTGGTGGCTCTTTATTGGGCTTGCGGTGCTTTTTTTGTAACAGGTAAAAATCTGGATAAAAAAGCCGGTATTGAGAGTATAGAGGATGAGACAGCACAGGCTGAAAGCGATGCCGAGGAAATACGAAAACCCGAAAATGTCGTTTCACTGCTGCAGGTTGACCCTATTGAGCTTGAGTTTGGCTATGGTATCATTCCTCTTGCAGATGTAAATCAGGGAGGGGATCTGCTTGACCGAGTTGTAATGATAAGGCGACAGATTGCTTTAGAGCTTGGAACTGTCGTACCTATCATACGATTAAGGGATAATATACAGCTTAATCCTAATCAGTATATCATCAAGATAAAGGGCATACAGGTAACAGAAGGTGAGATACTTTTTGATCACTACATGGCTATGAATCCGGGCTATGTGGAGGAGGAGATAACAGGTATTCCTACATTTGAGCCTTCATTCCATCTTCCGGCCATATGGATTACGGAAAGCCAAAGAGAGCGTGCTGAGAGTCTTGGATATACAGTTGTAGATCCGCCATCGATTATAGCTACTCATCTGACTGAGGTTATCAGATCTCATATTGCAGAGCTTCTCACCAGACAGGATGTACAGAATCTGGTCAACAATCTCAAGGAATCAAACCCTGTCATTGTGGACGAACTCATACCAAAGCTGCTTGGTCTTGGTGAGATTCAGAAGGTGCTTCAGAATCTTTTGAGCGAGGGAATTTCTATTAGGGATCTGCTTACAATTTTTGAGACGCTTGCCGATCACGCACAGACCACCAGGGATACAGATGTACTTACGGAATACGTGCGCCAGGGGTTAAAGAGAGCTATATCAAGTAAGTATTTTCCTGCAAATGAGACCACAAGTGTCATCACACTTGACCCTGCGGTGGAGCAGGAAATTATGTCATCTGTTAAACAGACAGAGCAGGGCTCTTACCTTTCTCTTGATCCTGACAGGATAAAAGCTATTATCAAATCTGTTGAAACAGAAATTGGTAAGTTGGAAAGTTTGGGAAAGAGTGCTATTATTATTACATCTCCAATTGTTAGAATGTACTTTAAGAAAATGACTGAGGATTATTTCAAGGATCTCATTGTGTTATCCTACAATGAGGTTGAATCAAATGTTGAGCTTCAGTCGGTAGGAATGGTGACTGCATAAATGACTATTAACAAATTCACTGGAAAAACAAAAGAAGAAGCAATTGAATGTGCAAAGCAGGCCTTTGGTCCAAATGCTGTGATTATGAATATCAAGGAGATTAAGCCAAAGGGATTATTTGGTATATTCAAAAGCTCAACATATGAGGTGACTGCGGCTATGGATGAAAAAAAACAGACACAGACAATAACGGCCTCGCAGCTTGCAAGGACTACACTCCCGGGTAAAATTGATTACAAGGCAGATGAAGAAATAAAGATGCCTTCATTCGCCCCAAAATCTGCACCTGAGACCTTAAAACCTACACCTGCACCTGCACCGGCAGCCCCAAAGGCGGCTGAACAGACCAGCGATATTGAACAGGAAATCAAGGAGCTTGATTCCATTGCCAAAATGATGGAAAGCACATTTGATAAACCTCAAAAAAATGAGCCTTCAAAGCCTCAAAGTGCACAGGAGCTTAAATTTGTCCGTATTTTATACAAGACACTGCTGGATAATGAGGTGGATGAGAAATATATCAATCAGATTCTGGATGAAATCGAGAAATTCCTGCGTCCGGGTAACAGTCTCGATGTGATTTTGTCCAATGTATACCAGAAACTCATTTTAAGATTTGGTCAGCCTGAAACTATAAAGGTAAACGGCAAAAAACCAATAGTTGTTTTCTTTGTCGGACCGACAGGCGTTGGCAAGACAACTACAATTGCTAAAATTGCTTCAAAATTCAAGGTTAATTATAATAAAAATATCGCATTTATCACAGCAGATACATACAGAATAGCTGCAACAGACCAGTTACGTACATTTGCAAATATTCTGGATACACCTATGTCTGTCATTTATACTGCCACAGAGTTAAATAGTGCGGTGGCTGAATATGAGCAGGCAGATGTGATTTTTGTTGATACAGCGGGCTTTTCACACAAGAACGAGACACAGCGGAATGATATGAGAGCACTTCTTGCAGGTCTATCACCTGAATATGAGAAGTCGGTATATCTCGTCTTAAGTGCTACAACCAAGTACAGGGATCTTATATCTATAATTGATTCCTATAAGGATATTGACGATTACAAGCTGATATTTACAAAGCTTGATGAAACCTCATCATATGGCAATTTGTTAAATATAAAGCTATACTCTGATGCTGGTATATCATATGTCACGAATGGACAAAACGTTCCGGATGATATAGAGGTATTTGATACACAAAAGATTGTCAAACAATTACTCGGAGGCAGACAATAATGGACCAGGCACAGCAGCTTAGAAATGTTATTAAGCAGCGTAATCAAAATTATATAGAACCTGCCCGGGTTATTACCATTACAAGCGGCAAGGGTGGTGTAGGCAAATCCAATACCTCTGTCAATCTGGCAGTCTGGCTCAGCAGACTCGGAAAGAGAGTAATTATTTTTGATGCTGATTTCGGTCTTGCCAATGTCGAAGTGATGTTTGGTGTTATTCCTAAGTATACTCTTGCTGATGTAATATATGAAAACCAGACTATAAAGAGCATCATCTCAAACGGCCCTTTGGGCATTGATTTTATTTCAGCCGGCTCAAGTGTTGTAGGGCTTAATAATCTAAACCACAAACAGATTCATTTCATTGTCTCTGCAATAAATGAGTTGAACAGTATGTATGATTTTATCATAATTGATACCGGTGCAGGGGTGTCTGAACAGGTCATGGAATTTGTTGCGGCCAGCAACGAAATTGTGCTGGTTACAACCCCGGAGCTACCTCAATCACCGATTCATATTCATTGCTTAAAGCACTGTATAAGAGACCTGATTTCGATCCGTCAAAAGTATGCATACGCGTTATATCCAACAGGGCTGCGTCAAAAGAGGATGGCAGTATAGTGTTCAACAAGATTAATTCCGTTGTTATGCAGTTCTTAAACGGAAGTCTTGAGTATCTGGGATATGTGCCGTCTGATGCAATGGTTGAAAAGGCTGTCAGGCAGCAGAAGATACTTTCAATTTATGATCCGACCTCAAAGGCTGCACGGTCATTTGAAGAAATTGCAAAAAGACTTTTGGATAATGAATCTGCTGCTTTGGATGAGAAAAGAACAATTTCACATATTTTTTCAAATTTTTTTAACAGAAAGCAATAGTTAATTTAAGAGGAAGACATATGGAATATACAAGTTTGATTTTTCCGGGTGACAAAATTGATATCTTTGCATCCGGTTTATCCGATAACAGCACATCATATAAGAGCAGCTTTTCTGACAAGCTAACAGACAGCATGTGGGAAATAACTATGCCTGTTGACAGTGGCAGAGTGGTTTTATTTCAGCTTGGCACGCAATTTGACTTTATAATATACACACAAAACAAAACTATACTAAAAAGCTCTGCTATAGTCAGACGGCGTTATCGTAAGGAAAATATGTATTTTCTTGCTATAGAGCTTATAAATAATCTGGAAAAGATACAAAGACGTCAGTTTTTCAGACTTCCATGTACTATAGACATGTACTTTTATGAAGTCAGATACGATGATAAAGCTGAGAGTGAGCCTGAGTTTTGCAAAAAGATGTATAAGAATCATGCAATAAACAGCAAAAATATGAATACTGTCAAATCAGTTATCCTTGATATAAGCGGAGGAGGCATCAGATTTTCTCTAAGCACACCTCTTGAAGAAGGTACATATTTTATGGCTCAGTTTTCTTTAGCACTTGAGGAGTGTACACAACAATTCAATATAGTTTGTAAGGTAATAAAATGTACTCAGTCTTTGGACTATGCAGACAGATATTTTGCACGTTCAAAGTTTATTTTCGACCGCATAACAGAACGGGAGAAAATAGTCAGATTTGTGTTTGAAGAAGAAAGACGCATAAGACGAAGAGAAATGGAGTAATAATATGAAATCTAACATTTTAATAGTTGATGATTCTGCACTACTGAGAAGGGTTGAGTGTGATATAATCAATTCAGACAATAAATTACAGGCAACTGATACATGTAAGGATGGACTGGAAGCACTTGAAAAGCTCCGTACACAAAAGTACGATGCTGTTATTCTTGATATAAATATGCCGAGGATGAATGGTCTTGAGGTGCTTTCACATCTGCAGAAAGAGAGCATAAAAACACCTGTAGTGGTGGTAAGCACTCTAACCATCGAGGGAGCAGATGAAGCTATCAAATCTTTAGAGCTTGGTGCCTTTGATTTCGTCACAAAACCAAACAATATCATAGAGGCAAAGGGAAACCAGTTTAAGGAAACTCTGCTCAGGGTTGTGCATGCAGCCGTTAGAATCACACCTGTTCATAGTGCTTCACGCAATGTCACAGTTGTTGAGAAGAAAGCCGGTGCTATTGTAAACAAAAACAAGGCAGCAGGCAGCAATAAAATAGTTGCAATTGCATCATCTACAGGTGGTCCAAAGGCACTGCAAAGTGTAATACCGTTTCTTCCGGCTGAACTTTTGGCACCGGTTGTTTTAGTACAGCATATGCCTGCCGGCTTTACAAAGAGTATGGCTGAGCGCCTTAATGAGCTAAGTCAGGTTCAGGTGAAGGAGGCTTCAAACGGTGAGGTGCTTAAAAACGGAGTAGTGTATATAGCTCCGGGCGGTACACATATAGCTATAAAGAAATCAGGTGCTTCACATGTTATATCCTTTAATGATATGCCACCTATCGGCGGACTCAAGCCTTGTGCCAATATCATGTTTGATTCACTGACATCCTCTAATTATGATGAGGTTGTATGTGTGGTACTCACAGGTATGGGGGCAGACGGCACGGATGGCATTCTTTCACTTGGCAAATCAAAGCTATCTATGTCATTGCACAGGACGAGAAATCAAGTGTTGTGTATGGCATGCCAAGAGCCATCTATGAGGCAGGCGTGGTTGATGAAGTCGTTACACTATCAGATGTTGCCAAAGCAATCACAAAAAATGTGGGGGTAAAATAAAATGGATGTTAGCCAGTATCTAGATATTTTTATTGATGAAAGTTCGGAGCATATTCAGACATTGTCTGACTGTATCATGACTCTTGAGCAGGAGCCGGAAAACAAAGACACTATAAATGAGATTTTCCGTGCTGCCCACTCCTTAAAGGGTATGGCAGGTACAATGGGCTTTAAGCGCATGCAGCACCTTACACATGATATGGAAAATGTATTTCAGGAGGTCAGAAGCGATAAAATTAAAGTTGACAGCTCAATGATTGATCTGCTCTTTAAGTGCCTTGACGCTATAGACAGCTATGTTGAAAATATTAAATCTACATCTGATGAGGGTACTGATGATAATGAGGTTATCATAAAGGAACTCAACGATTTTATTGCAAAAGCAAACGGACAGACTGTAAGCAAACAGGCTGAGCCTCAAGAAAAGGCTGCTGAAGCTGAAACAAAGGATTCATCAGATGCATCTGACAGTGCACTTGATACAATTGAACTGACAAACAACGAGAAGAATTTAATTGACGAGGCAATTTCAGCAGGCCTTAAAATATACGGCATGACAGTTACCGTAGCAAGCGACTGTCTGCTCAAGGCAGCAAGAGCTTTCCTTGTTTTCAAGGCAGTTGAGGAGCTGGGACAGATTCTGGTTTACAGACCAAGCTCACAGGATATTGAGGATGAGAAGTTTGATTTGTCATTCAGCTTTTATGTTGCATCAGGCGAGGGATTTGATAAATTGGAGCATGCAGCTTCCAACGTATCTGAGATTGATAAGGTTGAGGGAAAAGAAATCACCGAGTTTCACCTGGAGGGTGAAGCAGAGCAGACAGCACAGGCTCCTGAAGAGACAAAAAAGGCAGATAAGGAAGAAAAAGAGGAAAAGACTCCTGCTGCAAAGACAGAATCTTCAAAGCCAAAAACTGCAAATAACTCTCAAAAGCAGGCTGTTTCTCATAAAAAAGCTACTACAAGCCGAACAGTCAGAGTAGATATCGAAAAGCTTGATATGCTTATGAATCAGGTGTCTGAGCTTATTATTGCAAAGAACTCTCTTGTAGCCATGAGCTCATCTGATGGAGAAAACAATAATAACCAGTCATTCCATGAACAGATTGAATATCTGGAAAGAATTACGACCAATCTCCATGAGTCTGTCATGAAAGTACGAATGGTTCCTATTGAAAGTGTTACACAGAAATATCCTAGAATGATAAGAGATCTGTCTCGTACTCTGAATAAGAAGATGAGTCTTGTCATAACCGGTGAAGATACCGAGCTGGACCGTACAGTTGTGGATCAGATTGGAGATCCTCTGCAGCATCTGCTTAGAAACAGTGCTGATCATGGACTTGAAAGTAATGAGGTCAGACTTGAGCGTGGAAAACCAGAGGTAGGTACTATTTTCTTAAATGCATACCAGGAGGGCAACAATGTTGTCATAAAGGTCGGAGATGATGGAAACGGAATCGATACTGAAGCCGTAAAGAACAAAGCTATCGAGCGTGGCATAGTCACAGCTGAACAGGCTGAAAATCTATCTCAGAAGGATATCATCAACTTCCTTTTTATGCCAAGCTTTTCAATGGCAAAACAGATTACCGATATCTCCGGACGAGGAGTTGGTCTTGATGTTGTTAAATCCGGCATTGAACAGCTGGGTGGTGATGTATCGGTTTCAACCGAGCTTGGTAAGGGTACTACATTTACTGTACGTCTTCCTCTTACCCTTGCAATCATTCAGGCTCTCATGGTCGAGATCCGTGATGAAATATATGCCATCGCGCTTGGCTCTATCTCAAATATAGAGGATATTCCTGTAAAGGATATCAAATATGTACAGGCTAAGGAGGTTATTCACCTGCGTGGAAGCGTTATTCCAATCATCCGCCTCGATAAGATGCTGGACATTGAGCCAAAGGAGCAGGAGCCGGATCATCTTACTGTAGTAATTGTCCAAAAGGGAGATCAGCAGGCAGGTCTTGTGGTTGACAATCTCATTGGACAGCAGGAGATTGTAATCAAGTCTTTAGGAAAATACATAAACGGCAACAAGCTTATCAGCGGAGCGACAATACTTGGAGATGGTGATGTAGCTTTGATACTTGATGTAAATACACTTATGTAATGGAGGGGAAGTACATGCCAGAAAATGAATTTGATATACAGGAAAAAGAAACAAAGCAATATATTTCAGTCAAAATAGGCGAAGAAAAATTCGGAATTGATATTGGCTATGTTGATAATATCGTCAGAATGCAGAAGATTACAAGAGTGCCAAAGGCGCAGAAGTACTTTAAGGGTATCATAAATCTGCGTGGTGATATCGTTCCGGTAATGAGTGCCCGCATAAAAATGGGACTGGACGATGATGTATATACATCATCAACCAGAATAATTATCCTAAAGCTTGAAGAAAAGGGTGAGATAGGTCTTATCGTCGATGAAGTTTGTGAAGTTGTCACACTTGTGGTTGATGAAATAGATAAGCCTAATATAGATGCTTCATCTACAGGCAAGGAGCTGTTCATAAACGGTATAGGTAAAAACGGAGATGAACTGATTTCTCTGTTTGAAATAGGCTCAATAGTCTCAGATAAAGACGCTAACTGATTTGCAGCAATGTATAGTGAGGTATAAAAGCCTCACTATATAAGTTTTAACAAATAAAAGGGTGAATACAATGAGTGAATTTTCTTTAGATAATGTCAATTCGATGTATATGGATGTCCTTAAGGAAATCGGAAATATAGGTGCCGGCAATGCCACGACAGCGATTGCCGGCATGCTTGGCACTACCATGAAAATGGAAGTTCCAAGAGTTCTGTTAATGGATGCGACAAAGCTTGGAGATGCCATATGTCCGGAGGAAGAGACAATAGTGGGTATATTTCTTGAGGTTACCAACGATATCTCCGGCAGTATGATGTTTCTCATGAAGCTTCCGGCAGCACACTTTCTGGTAAACAAGCTGATGGGCAGACCACAGGACTATAACGAGCCGTTTGATGAGATGGATTTATCTGCATGAAGGAGATTGGCAACATAATAGCAGGCGCATATTTGTCAGCGCTTTCAACTATGACAAATCTTAAAATACTACCTTCCATTCCGTATATTGCTGTAGATATGGCCGCTTCCATATTAAGTGTGCCGGCAATTCAGTTTGGACAATATGGTGACAATGCACTTTTTATAGAGACAGAGTTTGGTGATGATATAATGATGAACGGATACTTTATCCTTATGCCTGATCCGGATTCATATGATAATATTTTATCGGCTTTAGGAATTAGTTTTTAGTATTTAGGAGAATCCATATGGCAAGTACTATTAAAGTATCAATGGCAGACCTTAAGGTTGCCAAAGCCCCTGATTCTCTGACCACACTTGGGCTTGGTTCATGCATAGGGCTTACCCTTTATGATCCGGCTTCAAAAATCGGTGGGCTTGTACACTATATGCTGCCTGACAGCACCAAACTCAGAAATAACACAAATATAGCCAAGTTTGGCGATACGGGAATTAGGGAACTTTATAATCAAATGATAAAAAATGGCGCGAATCCCAGACGAATGGTTGCAAAGATTGCCGGTGGAGCTAAGATGTTTGAGATGTCAGGCAATTCTACAATCGGAAATGTTGGCGATCGCAATACCGATATGGCCAGGCACGTGCTTGCAGAGCTGAAAATTCCTCTGAAGGCACAGGATACCGGTCTTAATTACGGAAGAACTGTTATACTTGACTGTGAAACCGGTGACTATATCATCAAAGCAGTCGGAAAAGAGCAAAAGGTGATTTAACATGAAGAATAATTTATTACCATCTCTTGTTATGCTTTTAGCCGGCTTAGTATGCAGTATTATATCCCTGCGGCAGGGCGTTGATCTGATGAGCTTTACAACAAGACTTTTAACTGTGCTTGTAGTATTCTATATAATCGGAGCGATACTTAAAGTAATCCTAAGCTGTGCATTTAAGGCAATGGAAGACAGGCAAAAGAAAGCTGAAGCGGCCGAAGAAAAGACTGATGATTCCGAAGTCATTGATAATGACGATGATAAGCAGATTAGCTAGCTGCAGAATAATATACCGGTAAACAGGGGGCATAATGAAAGCTATAGAAAAGGAAAAGCTGTGGGAGGAATATCAAAAGAATCCCACTCCCAAGCTACGGGAACAGCTCATAATAGAATATGCACAGCTGGTCAGGCTTGTGGCAGGACGCCTCAGCATGTATCTTGGGCATAATGTGGAATATGACGACCTGGTAAGCTATGGGATATTTGGCCTCATTGATGCCATAGACAAGTTTAATCTTGAAAAAAATGTCAAGTTTGAGACATATGCAAGCCTTAGAATCCGTGGAGCTATACTTGATCAGATCAGGAAAATGGACTGGATTCCAAGAACAGTCAGACAAAGACAAAGGAAAATAGACGAGGCAATAAAGAACATTGAACTTCGTACCGGCAAAACAGCAAATGACGCAGACCTTGCAAAGGAGCTTTCTATCTCAGAGGATGAGCTTTGCAGCTGGCAGTCGCAGCTTAAAGTAACAAATGTTGTATCTCTCGATGAATTTGATGAGTCAGGACCTGAGCCTGTCATGGATGCTGCACATAATTCACATTATGCACAGCCAGAGGATATTGTTACACAGGAAGAGCTGAAAACAATGCTTGTTAAGTCGCTTGACAATCTGACCGAGAAGGAGCGCAGGGTTATTGAATTATATTATTATGAGGATCTTACCCTTAAAGAAATAAGCAATATCCTCGAGGTTTCAGAATCAAGAGTATCACAGCTTCACACAAAGGGACTGATTAAAATGCGTAAGGTCATGGCCCTTATATGAATATACTTACAAACGAATAAGAGGGCAGAGGTTTATATGACAACATTAGAAATAACTCTCATCATCATAGGTGTTGTTTTCCTTATAGGAAGCTTTATGGTAAATGACAAGCTTTCACATAAGGATTTGGATAAAATAGCTGATATGAGTGCTGAGGAACTAAAAATAATAACTGAAAAAGAAGTGACTGCCGCCAAAAAGGACTTAAGCGATGCCTTGGACGAGGAAATAACACAAAAGCATGATGAGACAAAGCGAAGTCTTGAAAAGGAAGCAAATTCCAAAATAATGGCGATAAATGAATATTCTGATACAGTGCTTGATTCGATAAACAAGGCACATAATGAAATAATGTTTTTATACAGTATGCTAAATGACAAGCATGATGAGCTTACACGGCTTTCAGGCGATATAGATAAAGCATCATCAAGACTCAGAAGCTCCTTCGAGCCGCTTTCCGCAGACTCTGCAAAGAGGGCTGAAAAACCGTCTGTAGCCGTGCAAAAGCCGGCAGAACCTAAGTCTGGCACAATGCAGCAGGATACAAAGCCTGACATGAAGCAGATGACAGGTATAGATATTTCAGGTATCATTAAAACACAGCCTGCTTCAGCAGCCCCTGCGTCAAAGGCAGGTGCAACAGCTACAGCGGGTACAGCAGCCTCTGTATCGGTCAAGGCATCAGATGCTGCTTTGGGTACGCCCGCAGGCAGCAGCGCAAATGCTGATATAATAAATCACACACATGAAATCCTTAAGCTTTATAAATCGGGCAAGAGCAATGTAGAGATAGCAAAGCTTTTGTCTCTTGGTACCGGCGAGGTAAAGCTTATAATAGATTTATATAAAGAGGACAAATAAAGTGAGATTAAAATACTATTTGCGTGGACTTGGTCTAGGCATTATTTTTGCGGTAATCATTATGATGATTGGTTTTCACGACAATAAGCAGTCCATGTCTGATACAGAAATAATAGAAAAAGCCAAAACACTCGGTATGGTTGAAGCAAAGAATATTTCCGGGACAGTCGCAGACGAATATAATAGTGAAAAAACTGACTCCTCTGCTGCAAACTCAGATGCTTCTTCCCAAAAAACCGAAACTGAACAGGATAGTCAGATGCAGGACAGCCAAACAGCACAGGAAGATACACAGCAGGAAGACACACAGCCGGCAGCGGATGCAAAGCAGGAGACTGTAGAGCCACAGGATGCTGTTACAACATACACAATTTCAGTAACAAGTCAGGATACATGTCGCACCATTGCAGAAAAGCTTAAAGCTCTCAATCTAGTGGATGATGCTGAACAATTTCGTATATATATGGGACAAAAGGGTGCTGATCATTTTATAGCAGATGGTGAGCACGTTATCCCACAGGGAGCATCGTATGATGATATAATCACTATTCTGACACAGAAATAAATTTTTTGCTTGCATATAAGCCTTTGGTATGTTATAATTCCAAAGCTTAAATACTATAAAGCACGTGTGCGGATGATCGCCGGTGCCGGATAACGCTTACCGGTGGCTGATCTAATTGGAAACACACGGAAGATTAATAACCAAACGGAGGTAAATAAAATGAGCGTAATTTCAATGAAACAGTTACTCGAGGCAGGTGTTCATTTTGGACATCAGACAAGAAGATGGAACCCTAAAATGGCTCCTTATATCTACACAGAGCGTAATGGTATCTACATCATCGACTTACAGAAGTCTGTAGGAAAGGTTGATGAGGCATACGATGCCGTATCTGATATCGCTGCTCAGGGTGGTACAATCCTTTTCGTAGGTACAAAGAAGCAGGCTCAGGATGCAATCAAGACTGAGGCAGAGCGTTGCGGTATGTACTATGTAAACGAGAGATGGTTAGGTGGAATGCTTACAAACTTCCGCACAATCGAGAGCCGTATTGCAAGACTTAAAGCTATCGAGACAATGTCAGAGGATGGCACATTCGATGTTCTTCCTAAGAAGGAAGTTATCGCACTCAAGAAGGAGTGGGAGAAGCTCGAGAAGAACCTTGGCGGAATCAAGGATATGAAGAGAATTCCTGATGCAATATTTGTAGTAGATCCTAAGAAGGAGCGTATCTGTATCAAAGAGGCTCAGCACTTGGAATCACTCTTATAGGTATTGCTGATACAAACTGTGATCCTGACGAGTTAGATTATGTTATCCCAGGAAACGATGATGCTATCAGAGCTGTCAAATTAATCGTATCTAAGATGGCAGACGCTGTTATCGAGGCAAAGCAGGGAGCTGAGGAAGAGGTTACTGCTGAGGAAGCTTTTGACGAGACAGTTGAGGAATAAAACAGATTAATATCGGAGGATAATCAAATGGCTATTACAGCAGGTATGGTAAAAGAACTGCGTGAAATGACAGGCGCAGGTATGATGGACTGCAAAAAGGCTTTAACTGAGACAAACGGTGATATGGATGCCGCTGTTGAGGTATTAAGAAAAAGCGGTGCAGCTAAGATGGAAAAGAAGCAGAGCAGAATTGCCGCTGAGGGAATCGCACGTGTTGCTGTAAACGGAAACGTTGCAGTTGTAGCAGAGGTTAACTCTGAGACAGATTTCGTTGCAAAGAACGAGACATTCCAGGAGTTCGTTCAGACTGTAGCAGATACAGCACTTGCTTCTGGCTTAAATGGTGGTGCAAACGGAGAGGATATCGACGCTCTTCTTGCTACAAACGGACTTAGCGACCTTCTTGTAGAGAAGACAGCTACAATCGGAGAGAAGTTATCTGTTCGTAGATTTGCAAAGGTTACAGGTGATGTTGTTACTTCTTATATCCATGGTGGTGGAAGAATCGGTGTTATCATTGCAGCAAATGGTGCAGCAGATGATGCAGCTAAAGAAGCAATCACAAATATTGCTATGCAGGTTGCAGCTATGAACCCACAGTACATCAGCAGAAACGATATCTCTGATGAAGAGCTTGCAAAGCTTAGAGAGATCACTGTTGACAGTGCATTAAATGATGCTACAACACTTCCAAAGCCTATTCTTAATAAGTTAATTGACAAGGCTATTAACGAGAAGCTTTGGAGCGATGATGATATCAACAACTTCAACGAGCACAAGAACAACATGAACTATGTATGGAACTTCTTATCAGATGCTGCTAAGGCAAAGCTTGGTGAGCTTGCAATGGCAGACAAGGAGTCTATCGTGGCTGAGAAGATGTTCAACGGACTTGTTGAGGGTCGTGTATCTAAGCAGTTAAAAGAGATTTGTCTTCTTGACCAGACATATGTTAAGGCAGAGGATGGAAAGCAGTCAGTTGCAAAATATCTTGAGTCTGTTTCTAAGGATCTTACAATCACCGAGATGGTTCGTTTCGAGGTTGGTGAGGGTATGGAGAAGAAGCAGGAGGATTTCGCTGCTGAGGTTGCTGCCCAGATGGCTGGAGTCTAAACTGTATCTTTATACTGATTAAACGAATGCTGTTCCGCAAAAGTTTAACTTTTAAACTTTTGCGGAATTTTTTATCTTTACAAGATATAAAAATATGGTAAAATAGTAAGAGGAAACAAAACCAATCATAACGGGGGACGCATATGGACTCAAAGGATAATGAATTAGCCAGACAGCAGCAGGAGCGTCGCAAACGTGTGAGCCGGATTAAGACAAGTATTATTATGACTATAGCAATATGGATGGCAATATCTATCCTTGCCATTGTTGTACTGGGCATCATGGTTGTCAAACTGAATTCGAGAATATACAAGCTTGAGCTTCAGTTAAATACAGCTATATCAAGCACAGTTACCGGTACTGAGTCTGATGATGGTGACACCGCTTCTGATGATGAAAGCTCTGGCGTAAAAACTCAGGCTGTCGTGAAACAGCTTGAGTCAAAAGACAATGTGTATCATGATGGGGATACAAGAAAGGTGTATCTTACCTTTGATTGTATTCCCGGTGATAACACCGGTGCCATTTTAGATGCCCTTGCCAGCTGTGGCGTCAAGGCTACCTTCTTTGTCACAGCAGATACCTCCGGTAAATATGATGATGTTTATAAGCGCATAGTGCAGGACGGACACACTATTGCGATGGCTTCCTACAGTAATTCATACAGTAAAATTTATGAATCAACAGAGGCATTTACCGATGACCTGACACAGATTTCCGATTATATCACCAATCTGACTGGAATAGCACCGGATATTTATCGTTTTCCCGGTGGCAGCATGAACCAGATTAGTAATGTGGACATGGTTGAACTTGTAAAGATACTCAATTCAAAGCATATCACATACTTTGACTGGAATGTCAATTCCGGTGATACGGCAGACAATTGCAGTGTCGATGATATTGTCAATAATGTCACCTCAGGTATTGCCAAATATGACAATTCAGTTGTATTATTACATGATGATTCAAACAGATCAACCACGGCAGAGGCTATTGAGCCGCTTGTTGAAAGCATAAAAGCGCAGGGTGCCGAAATATTGCCGATTGATAATAATACATATAAAGTTCAATATATCAAATCAGATACTGTTGGATAAGATAATAAATGGAGGAAATATTCATGGGATTATTCAAAGAATTTAAGGATGATTTTTCTCAGGCTGTAAACGAGCTTGTACCCGGAGATGTACCTGAGAAAGAAGTAGAGCCAAAGGCTCAGACAGCTGACAATCTTGTAGTTGATACTATAGGAGAGAATGTTGACGTTGCATCAGAGCTTTCAAAGCTCGACGGATTACTTGAGCATGTCGAGGAGCAGCCACAGGAGACAACTGTACCAAGACCAACTCCAAGTGAAAATTTTGCAGAGCATACAATCAATACACAAAAAGAGGAGCAGATACCACAAATGAATGATATACCACAGCCAGTAAATACACAGCCAGTAAACAATAACGTTTTATCAGGAGATGTACAGGACGAAACATCAGTCATCACAGCAAGTACTGTACTCACAGGAGATTTACAGTCATCAGGATCATTTGATATTCAGGGAACCATCAACGGAAATGTAATGTGTAACGGCAAGATTGTTGTTACAGGAACAGTCAACGGCAACACAAATTCATCAGAGTTTTTCGCTGATGTAGCTAAGGTTGAGGGTGAAATTGTTTCAACAGGAACTGTAAAGATAGGTGCAGGATCTGTTATCATCGGCAATATCTCAGCATCTTCAGCAGTTATCGCAGGAGCTGTAAAGGGCGATATAGATGTTCAGGGACCTGTTGTAGTAGATACTTCTGCAGTTATCATGGGTAATATCAAGTCACGTTCAGTACAGATTAACAACGGTGCCGTTATCGAGGGCTTCTGTTCTCAGACATACGCTGATATCGATGTTCAGGGACTTTTCGAGGGTAAATAAATATGAGTAGAATATTACTAAAATTAAGTGGTGAAGCACTTGCAGGTGATAAGCACCACGGCTTTGATGAGGCTACAGTCATTGAGGTTGCAAAACAGGTTAAACAGATTGTTGATAATGGTACACAGGTAGGTATTGTTATCGGTGGTGGAAACTTCTGGAGAGGCAGAACGAGTGAGACCATCGACCGCACAAAGGCTGACCAGATTGGTATGCTTGCTACAGTTATGAACTGCATTTATGTATCAGAGATTTTTAGATATGTTGGAATGAAGACAGCGGTTCTCACTCCGTTTGAATGTGGCAATATGACAAAGCTTTTCTCTAAGGACAGAGCAAACAAGTATTTTGCACATGATATGGTAGTTTTCTTTGCTGGTGGTACAGGCCATCCTTATTTCTCAACAGATACAGCCACAGTGCTTCGTGCAATTGAGATTGAGGCAGATGGTATTTACCTTGCCAAAGCAATTGACGGAGTATATGACAGTGATCCAAAGACCAATCCTGCTGCAAAGAAGTATGATGAGCTTTCAATCGAAGAGGTTGTTGAGAAGAAGCTCGCAGTAGTTGACCTCACAGCGTCTATCATGTGCCTTGAGAACAAGATGCCTATGTATGTATTCGGACTCAATGAGGAAAACAGCATTGTAAATGCTCTTACAGGCAAATTTAACGGTACAAAGGTTACTGTATAGTAAATTGCATATAATGCATATCAGGAGGATAATATGGATTCAAGATTAAACCCTTTCCAGGATAAAATGGAAAAAACATTAAATAATCTCGAGGAAGAGTATGCAGGCATCCGTGCAGGAAGAGCCAATCCACATATTCTTGACAAGCTTCGTGTAGATTATTACGGCACACCTTCACCAATTCAGAGTGTAGCCAATGTAAGTGTTCCAGAGCCTAGAATGATTCAGATTCAGCCATGGGAGGCTTCTATGGTTAAGGAGATTGAGAAAGCAATAAACTGCTCTGACATCGGAATTAATCCTACAAACGACGGAAAGCTTATCAGACTTGTTTTCCCTGAGCTCACAGAGGAGAGACGTAAAGATCTTGCAAAGGACATCAAGAAAAAGGGCGAGGAAGCTAAGGTTGCTGTCCGCAATATCAGAAGGGATGCAATCGACAGCATTAAGAAGACCGGCAAAGAGGAAGGCATTTCAGAGGACAAGATTAAAGGCCTCGAGGATGACGCTCAAAAGCTTACCGACAAGTTTGTCGCAAAGGTTGACGCTGCGGTTGATGCAAAATGTAAAGAGATACTTACTGTATAGTATTTATATCACGTATACAAACAAGGGACATGTTATTCGTGTCCCTTATTTGCTTATTCCCGGTTTTACTGTTCACACTTAACTGTGTGACCAGCAAATAAATGATGCGTCATGATTGTAAATATATAATATGCATAAATGAAAGGAAATAAAATATGAGTACTCCGGAACATATAGCAATCATTCTGGACGGAAACGGCCGCTGGGCCAAAAGTAAGGGTATGCCAAGAAACTACGGTCATACAGTAGGAGCCAAAAATGTTGAGAATATATGTAAGGCTGCAAACGACCTCGGCGTTAAATATCTGACACTTTATGCCTTTTCCACTGAAAACTGGAACCGCCCTGAGTCTGAGGTTGCTGCACTAATGAAGCTTCTTGAAAGCTATCTTAAAAACTGCATAAAGACTGCCAATAAAAACAATATGCGTGTGCGCGTAATTGGTGAGATAAGCAGGCTTTCAGAGAATTTCCAGGAGAAAATAAGAAACCTTGAAGAAGTTTCATCAGTAAATACGGGTCTTAACCTGACAATTGCAATTAATTACGGAAGCCGAGATGAGATGATACGTGCTGTAAAGCATATGATAGCTGACCATGATGCCGGAAAGCTTTCAGCTGACGATATAGATGCAGATACATTCTCATCATATCTTGATACAAAAGAGCTTCCGGATCCTGATTTACTCATCCGCACAAGTGGTGAGCAGCGCCTGTCAAACTACCTGCTCTGGCAGCTTGCATACGCTGAGTTTTATTTTACAGATGTTCCGTGGCCTGCATTTGATAAAAATGAACTCAAAAAGGCTATAGATGCATATAATAAAAGAGACCGTCGCTTTGGTGGATTAAAAGAAACAAATGACACGGAGGATAAATAATGTTTAAGACAAGACTGCTTAGTGGTATAGTTCTTGTAATTGCCGCTATATTTCTTATAGTAACAGGAAACGAGGTGCTTCTTTTTTCAACACTTCTGATTTCGTGTATAGGTATGTTTGAGCTTTTCAGGGTGTTTAAATTTGAAAAATCGCTCTTATCGGTTGTACCGTATATTGCTTTGATTTTGTTTTACATCAACTTAAGGTGGAGCTTCATACCTGATGTAATGATGCTTTTCATGGGCTTTCTTATCGTACTGATGTTCGTGTATGTGCTTTCATACCCGAAATATGATGCAAAGCAGCTCATGGCAGCCTTTTTTGGTATGTTTTATGTAGGAACAATGCTTTCATATGTCTACCAGATACGTACACTCAACAACGGACTTTACCTTGCCTTCTTGGTATTTTTATGTTCTTGGGGCTGTGATACATGCGCCTACTGCGTCGGAGTGCTGATTGGAAAGCACAAAATGGCACCAAAGCTTTCACCAAAGAAGTCTATAGAGGGTGCAGTAGGTGGTGTACTCGGCAGTGCGCTTCTTACAGCCTTATACTGCTTTATATTCAGAAATCATATGAATATAGATGGCACAGAGATTGCTATACTTGCTGTTATAGCTGCTGTTGCAGGCCTTATTTCAATGGTTGGAGATTTGTGTGCATCAGCCATAAAGCGTAATTATGATATCAAGGATTACGGACATCTGATACCCGGACATGGTGGTATTTTAGACCGCTTTGACAGCATGATCATCACAGCACCAATCATTTATTATCTGGCTAGCTTCTTTTTAAGTTAAAAAGTAACATTTAAGAACCATTGAAAACAAAAAGCTAAGGTAACTATTCAGAACCACTGAGAAAATATAAATCGAGGAATTATCATGAAAAAAATATCAATACTTGGTTCAACCGGCTCTATCGGAACACAAACACTTGATGTGATAAGAGAGCATGGCGATATGCAGGTTGTGGCACTTTCCTGTGGCAGAAATCTCTCCCTTATAGAGAAACAGGCAAGGGAATTTAAGCCACAGTTTGTCAGTGTAAGTGATGAAAACGATGCCAAAAAGCTTCGCACAAGCCTTGCGGATACAGACATCGAGATTGGTTATGGCATGGACGGTTTAATTAAATGTGCCACCATTGAGCCATGTGACATAGTTGTAACCGCAATTGTCGGTATGCTTGGCATCCGCCCTACAATTGCCGCAATAAAGGCAAAAAAGACCATCGCACTTGCAAATAAGGAGACCCTCGTTACAGCGGGCCATATCATTATCCCGCTTGCGAAGGAGTATGGTGTGTCCATTCTTCCGGTGGACAGTGAGCACAGTGCCATCTTCCAGTCACTGCAGGGAAATTCTATGAATCCGATTAAAAAGATTCTTCTGACAGCATCCGGAGGTCCGTTCAGAGGCAGAAAGCTCTCTGAGCTTGAAGGTATAAGGGTGGAGGACGCACTAAAGCATCCTAACTGGTCAATGGGTCAGAAAATCACTATTGATTCATCAACCATGGTCAATAAAGGGCTTGAGGTGATTGAAGCAAAATGGCTTTTTGATGTCGATTTGTCGCAGATTCAGGTTGTAGTGCATCCTCAGAGTGTAATTCACTCGGCTGTTGAGTATGCGGATGGAGCAGTTATAGCACAGCTTGGTACTCCTGATATGCGTATACCTATACAGTATGCACTGTATTATCCAAGCAGACCTGCGCTTTCCGGTGACAGGCTTGATCTCTTTAAGCTTAAGGATCTGACCTTTGAGGCACCGGATCTTGATACCTTTAAAGGGCTTGCTCTCGCCATGAAGGCTGCAAGGGCAGGAGCAATATTCCTACAGCCTTCAATGCTGCAAACGAGAGAGCAGTGGCACTGTTTTTGAATAAAAAGATTAAATATCTGGAAATAATCGATATAATCGAAGCATGTATGGAGAATGCATCATTTATTGAAAATCCTTCAGTGGATGAGATACTTGATACAGAGCAGTGCGCATATGACTATATCAGTAAAAGGTGGTAATTTTGAACATTATTAGTATTATTATTGCAATCATATTATTCAGCATCATAGTAATTTTTCACGAGCTCGGACATTTCTGGCTTGCTAAAGCAAATGGCATAAAGGTCAATGAATTTTGTCTGGGACTTGGACCGACTCTTTTTGGAGTACAGCGTGGAGAGACCAAATACTCCATAAAGCTGCTTCCGTTTGGTGGAGCCTGTATCATGGAGGGCGAGGATGAAAGCTCAGGTGATGACAGGGCTTTCAACAACAAATCCGTGTGGGCGCGCATAAGCGTTGTTTTCGCGGGACCGTTTTTTAATTTTATCATGGCATTTATTTTTGCTCTCATTATCATCTGCTCTGTAGGCTATGACAGTCCAAAGCTTGCCGGTGTTATTGAGGGTTATGCCGCTGAGGAGGCCGGTATCAAGGCCGGTGATGAGATTGTAAAGCTGAACAATACGAATATACACTTTTATCGCGAGATAAGCCTCTACTCGATGCTTCACGAAGGTGAAACAGTTGATGTGACCTACCTTAGGGATGGCAAAAAGCACACCACCACATTGAAGCCTAAATATGACGAGACAACAAAGAGGTATCTGTACGGCTTTAACGTGTCGGGAGAGCGTACAAAGCCCGGCTTGGGAAAGGCACTGCTTTATAGCTGCTACGAGGTGAAATACAACATCTATACGACAATAGAGGGGCTTAAAATGCTCTGTACCGGGGCTGCCTCTGTAAATAACTTAAGCGGACCTGTCGGCATTGTAAAAAACATGGGAGACACCTATGAGCAGGCAGTTTCTATGTCCGGAGTATGGCTTGGCATATTAAATATGCTAAACTGGGGTGTGCTGATTTCTGCAAACCTCGGTGTGATGAACCTGCTGCCACTGCCGGCACTTGATGGTGGCAGACTTGTATTTTTGATAGTTGAAGCCATAAGAAGAAAGAGAGTAGACCCTGAGAAGGAGGGCTATGTGCATCTCGTTGGCATAGTGCTTTTACTTCTTCTGATGGTTGTTGTCATGTTCAATGATATCAGAAAGCTAATAGTCTGATTTTATAACAGATTGGAGATATACACATGGAGACAAAAATAGTAAAAATCGGAAATAAAGTAATCGGTGGAGGAAACCCGATTCTCATACAGTCAATGACTAATACAAAGACTGAGAATGTAGCTGACACAGTTGCGCAGATAAACGCGCTGACAGACCTAGGCTGTGATATAATCCGGTGTGCTGTGCCTACGATGGAGGCTGCAAGGCACTTAAGGATATTAAGAAACAAATCAGTATACCGCTTGTTGCGATATACACTTTGATTACAAGCTTGCAATAGCTGCGATTGAAAACGGAGCCGACAAAATCCGAATCAATCCCGGCAATATAGGAAGCGCTGAAAGGGTAAAGGCTGTCGTGGATGTAGCAAAGGAGAGAAATATCCCTATCCGCGTCGGTGTAAACAGTGGCTCTCTTGAAAAAGATCTGGTAGAGAAATATCATGGTGTGACAGCCGAGGGACTTGTGGAGAGTGCTCTGGACAAGGTAAAGCTCATAGAGGATATGGGCTATGACAATCTTGTCATAAGCATCAAATCATCAGATGTCATGATGTGTGTTAAAGCACATGAGCTTATTTCAGATAAGACTACTCATCCGCTCCATGTGGGTATCACAGAGGCAGGCACAATAATAAGCGGCAATATAAAGTCTGCTATCGGACTTGGACTGATACTAAACCAGGCATAGGTGATACAATACGTGTGTCTCTCACAGGAAGTCCTCTCGAGGAAATAAAGTCTGCCAAACTCATTTTAAGAACTCTGGGTCTTAGAAAGGGTGGCATAGAGGTTGTTTCATGTCCTACCTGCGGCCGCACACAGATAGATCTTATCGGGCTTGCAAATCAGGTGGAGACAATGGTTTCAGGATATGACCTTGACATAAAGGTTGCTGTCATGGGCTGTGTGGTAAACGGACCGGGTGAAGCAAAGGAAGCAGATCTTGGTGTGGCCGGAGGAATCGGCGAGGGTCTTATCATAAAGCACGGTGAGGTATTTAAAAAGGTGCCTGAGAGCGAGCTGTTGGGTGCATTAAAATATGAGCTTGACCATTGGAGTGAATAATTTTGACAAAGACATTTAAGGAAGTTTTCCCTACACTTAAGCTGGACAAGGATATGGAGAATCTGCTGGAGAATGCTGATGTCACCAGAATTTCCGTAAACCATGCAAGAGATTTTTACAAAATATATGTAAAAGCAAAACGTCTTATTTTCAAAAAAAATATCTGGAAGCTGGAGGAAAGCATAAAAAAACAGATATTTAAAAGTAAAGATATTACAGTAAAAATTATAGAGTCTTACGAGTTGTCTTCGCAGTACACACCGAAGACTCTTTTTGATGTCTATTTTGACAGTATTCTTGACGAAATAAACAGTCACAGTGTGCTTTTGTACAATCTGCTACGCACCTCAAAGTGGAGCTTTACCGACGATACACATGTCACAGTCACACTTGAAGAGACAATAATCGCAAAGACCAGAGGCAATATGGTCATAGAATTTCTTGAGAAGGTGTTCTGTGAGCGCTGTGGGATGGATTTTATCGTTAATCTGCAGTACGAAAAACCAAAAATCAGCAAATACCGTCAAAATGCTGACAAGCAGATTGAGCAGGAGGTGCAAAATATTGTCGCCCGCACTAAATTTGCCATGGCAAAAGATGACGGTGATGAAGATTCTAAAGTGGCTGTTGATGACGGTGCAATGTTTGTAGGAGGCAGTGAAAATACATCTGATACAAAAAAGAGTAGCACATCAGATTCTCCTAAAGCCCGAGATAAGAAGAATGAAGCGAAGACCGGCACTGATAAAAAGCCTGAGAAGAAGTTTGAAAAGAAGTTCGAGAAAAAGTTCGAGCGCAAGGGCGATTTCAGGCGTAAATATGACAATGACCCTGATATCGTGTACGGAAGAAGCTTTGATGATGAGGAGATGGCTATTGAAAAGATTGACGGTCCTATCGGTGAGGTTACAATAAAGGGCAAGATTCTTACGGTTGAATCCCGCGAAATCAGAAACGAAAAGACCATCATTATGTTTGCGGTCACTGATTTCACAGACACCATCATGCTCAAGCTCTTTGCCAGAAATGATGACGTAGCAGATATTCTTGCATATATTGCCCCAGGCAACTTTGTTAAGGCAAAGGGAGTTGTGACGGTAGATAAATATGACAGTGATTTGTCAATAAGCTCAATAGTCGGACTTAAAAAGATACCTGATTTTACATCAAAGAGGGAGGATACTGCTGCCGAAAAACGTGTTGAGCTTCACTGTCACACTAAGATGAGTGACATGGATGGCGTGTCTGACGTAAAGGATATTGTGAAGTGTGCCATGCGCTGGGGACACAAGGCCATTGCTATTACGGACCACGGTGATGTGCAGGCATTCCCTGACGCTAACCATACTGTGGATGATAAATTTAAGGTCATTTACGGTGTGGAAGCATATCTGGTCGATGATACAAAGGATATTGTGGAGAATGCAGCCGGTCAGTCGCTGGATGACAAGTACGTGGTATTTGATATAGAGACAACAGGCTTTTCTCCGGAAAAGAATAAAATCATAGAAATAGGTGCGGTGAAGGTCATCGGTGGCGAGATTGTAGACCGCTATTCCACATTTATAAACCCCGAGGTACCTATTCCGTTCAGGATTGAGGAGCTCACCTCGATAAGGGACGACATGGTTATCACATCGCCAACAGTGGATGTCATACTGCCACAGTTTATGGAGTTTTGCAAGGACTGCACCATGGTCGCTCACAACGCTGACTTTGATATGAGCTTTATAAAACGAAACTGCGCACTGCTTGGCATGGAGTGTAATCCTACAATTGTGGACACGGTGGCTCTTGCGAGAGTTCTTCTGCCACAGCTAAACAGATTTAAGCTGGATACAGTGGCCAAGGCTCTAAACATCTCGCTTGACCATCATCACAGAGCGGTGGATGATGCCGCATGTACCGCAGAGATATTTGTCAAATTCATAGAAAAGCTAAAGGACAGGGGCATATCAAGCTTAGATGAGGTAAATGCCCTGGCAAAATCATCTGTTGAGATGATAAGGAAGATGCCTACATACCATGCCATCATTCTTGCAACCTGTGACCAGGGGCGTACCAATCTCTACAGGCTTATTTCGCTGTCACACATCAAGTATTATAATAAGAGACCGAGAATACCAAAATCAGAGTTTAACAAGTATCGTGATGGGCTTTTAATAGGATCAGCCTGTGAGGCAGGAGAGCTTTACAGAGCTATTTTAAACGGAAGACCACAGGAGGAAATCACAAGACTTGTGAATTTCTATGATTACCTGGAGATACAGCCACTTGGCAACAATGCATTTATGATACGTGACGAGGATTCCGATATTGCTTCAAACGACGACCTTATCGATATAAATAAGCGAATCGTAAAGCTTGGAGAGGAATTTGGAAAGCTGGTTGTTGCAACCTGTGACGTACATTTCTTAAATCCCGAGGACGAGGTATACCGTCGTATTATCATGGCCGGTAAGGGCTTTAAGGATGCAGATGAGCAGGCTCCGCTTTATTTAAGGACCACAGAGGAGATGCTAAAGGAGTTTGAGTATCTCGGAAGCCAAAAAGCTGAAGAGGTAGTCATCACCAATACCAATAAGATAGCAGATATGTGTGAGCGTATCTCACCGGTCAGACCTGATAAATGTCCGCCAGTTATCGAAAACTCTGACGGCATGCTTCGTGAAATCTGCTATAACAAGGCAAACAGGATGTACGGTGATCCGCTGCCGCCTATAGTTAAGGAGCGTCTTGACAGAGAGCTTAATTCTATTATTTCAAACGGCTATGCCGTAATGTACATCATCGCACAGAAGCTTGTGTGGAAATCAAATGAGGACGGCTACCTGGTTGGCTCGCGAGGCTCTGTAGGAAGCTCGTTTGTTGCAACCATGTCAGGTATCACAGAGGTTAATCCGTTGCATGCTCACTATTTGTGTACACACTGCAAATACAGTGATTTTGATTCACCAGAGGTACAGGCATTTTCAGGCCGTGGTGGCTGTGATATGCCGGATAAGCTCTGTCCTAAGTGTGGCAGACCGTTAAGCAAGGAGGGCTTTGATATTCCGTTTGAGACCTTCTTAGGTTTCAAGGGAAACAAGGAGCCGGATATCGACCTCAACTTCTCAGGTGAGTACCAGTCAAAGGCTCACAAGTATACAGAGGTTATTTTCGGAGAGGGCCAGACCTTTAAAGCCGGAACAATAGGTACACTTGCTGACAAGACCGCATTTGGATACATTAAAAACTATTATGAGGAGCGCGGTGTCAGAAAGCGAAACTGCGAGATAGACAGGATAGTGCAGGGCTGCGTTGGTGTTCGACGTACTACGGGACAGCATCCGGGTGGTATAGTCGTGCTGCCGATGGGTGAGGAGATTAATACCTTTACTCCTGTACAGCATCCTGCGAATGATATGACCGTTGACATCACGACAACGCATTTTGACTATCATTCAATCGACCACAACCTGTTAAAGCTCGATATACTTGGACACGATGATCCTACCATGATTCGTATGCTGCAGGATCTGACAGGTGTTGACCCAACAAAGATTCCGCTTGACGACAAGGCTGTCATGTCACTGTTTCAGAACACCTCCGCTTTGGGCATAGAGCCTGAGGATATCGATGGATGTCCGCTTGGAGCTTTAGGTATACCGGAGTTTGGTACCGATTTTGCCATGGGCATGCTCCTTGATACAAAGCCAAAGGAGTTTTCTGACCTCATCCGTATCGCCGGATTATCACACGGTACCGACGTATGGCTAGGCAATGCACAGACTCTTATCGAGGAAGGCACAGCTACCATTTCAACCTGTATCTGTACCAGAGATGATATTATGACATATCTGATTTCCATGGGACTTGAATCTGAGGAAGCCTTCAACATCATGGAGAAGGTGCGAAAGGGCATTATTGCCAAGGGTAAATGCCCTCAGTGGCCACAGTGGAAGGCGGATATGAAGGCACACGGTGTGCCTGACTGGTATATCTGGTCATGCGAGAAAATCAAGTACATGTTCCCTAAGGCCCATGCTGCGGCATACGTTATGATGGCATGGAGAATCGCCTACTGTAAGGTTTTCTATCCGCTTGCATACTACGCAGCATACTTTTCAATCCGTGCCACAGGCTTTTCATATGAGCTTATGTGTCAGGGAAAGGACCGACTCGAAAACTACATGAAGGACTATAAGAAAAGAAAAGACACGCTGTCAAACAAGGAGCAGGATGTATTTAAGGACATGCGTATCGTACAGGAGATGTATGCCAGAGGCTTTGATTTCATGCCTCTTGATATATACAGGGCTCACCCTAACCGTTTCCAGATAATTGATGGTAAGCTCATGCCCGCCATAAACAGCATTGACGGACTGGGCGACAATGCCGCTATTTATATTTCGGAAGCGGCAAAGGACGGACCATTCCTCTCAAAGGATGATTTCAGGGAGAGAACTCATGTATCGCGAACAGCCGTAGACCTCATGTCAGATTTGGGACTGCTTGGTTCACTGCCGGAATCAAACCAGCTTTCACTTTTCGATTTCGGAGCATAATCCGGCAGTTTAGCATAAAACATATACTTTAACAATAATAAAAATCCACTACTCATTGACAGACTCATAAATCTGTAAATAGGGTAGTGGATTTTGCGTATAATATGTGTTGATTTTAAATATTAAATCTTATTTTAATTTTCTTCAATAAAATCTATCTGATACTCATCCATGTACTTGATACGTGCAAGTGAGTAAACCTCATAGCCCTGCTCGTTGATCTTTCTTCTGCCAGGCTGGAATGACTTCTCAATAAGGATTCCTATACCGGCAACTGTAGCGTGAGCCATGCGAAGAAGTCTGATGGCACCTGTAGCAGCCTCTCCGTCAGCCATGAAATCATCAATCAAAAGAATATTGTCATCCTCTGAGATAACATCGCGTGAGAGTGTAAGCTCATAGCTCTTCTCTGTTGTAAATGAAGTAACCTGTGTCTGATATAAATCATTATGTAACGTCTTTGAAGGCTGCTTCTTTAAAATAACAAGCGGTACATTCATCTTGGCTGCTGCCATAAGTGCAGGAGCAATTCCTGAGCTCTCTATTGTGACAACCTTTGTGATTCCCTTATCGGCAAAGTGATTTGCGAAATCCTCACCGATGTGCTCCATAAGCACCGGATCTACCTGATGGTTGATAAATTTGTTGACCTTTAAGATGTTTGTGCCAATTACCTGGCCATCCTTGAGAATTCGATCTTGCAGTTCTTTCATTTTGTTCACCTCATAAAAAATAAATTGTTATTATTATAGCACTATTCTTCGACAATATCACTATAAATTTTAGAATAAATTTCTTCAACCATATGATCGAGGAAGCTTTCCTCAAGCAGGCTGTATTTTTCAGTAATGACTGATGTGATAAGCTCAGCTCTTTTGTAGTATAAATCACCTGAGCAGGCATCTCCTTTTTCACCCGATGACGCTAAAGTCATAAGCTCGTCCCTATGAGTGACGGTCACGTATTCCATGATTTCCTCTTCGAGGGAATTATTCCGGTCAATTTTTTTTGAAATGTCCTTTAGTTCCATAAACGACTTCATTCCTATGATAAAAAATATCAAGAAAACAAGCCCCATTACGATAGAAACCATGAGCTTGTTTACCGAGTCTAAAGCGGCAAGCTTTATAACTCCTGTATCAAGCAGCACAATAGCAATAAGCCCTATCGCACCGACTGCGGTGAAGCACTGTCCGGTTGCTTTTGTATCCTCGTATCGTTTTTGTTCATCAACGTATATTTTCATACGGCCTCCATATTGTTTAATTATAGTTATATGTTATAATGAAACGATGAAAATTACAATATTATGTGTAGGAAAAGTTAAAGAAAAATTTTACAGAGATGCGATTGCTGAGTACTCAAAGCGCCTAAGCCGTTACTGTAAACTTGAAATCATTGAGGTTTCCGATGAAAAGACAAGTGAACAGGCCACACAGACAGAGATAGACATCGTAAAAAATAAAGAAGGTGAGAGGCTTCTTAAAAATATAAAAGACGATGCATATGTATTTTGTCTGGCGATAGATGGAAAACAGCTTGATTCGGTTGAGCTGTCACAGAAGATGGATAAGCTTATGACAGGCGGCAAAAGTCATCTTGTTTTTGTAATAGGAGGCTCTCTTGGATTGTCCGATGATGTATTAAAGTGCGCTGACTATAAGCTTTCATTTTCTAAAATGACATTTCCTCATCAGCTCATGCGCGTAATTTTACTGGAGCAGATTTACAGGTCGTTTCGCATTAGCAATAATGAGCCGTACCACAAATAACCGGCATAATTCAGCCTAAATAAACATATGTTAATATATGAAGATGCAAAAAGTAACTGATTCGTTCGAGCTTCCAAAGGACATAGTGCTAGGGCTTCCAATTGTAACAGCATATGGTTATAATGAGTTGACTATAGAAAACCACAAGGGTATTCTGTCATTTTCGGACAAGGCCGTAACTGTAAGGGCAGCAGACAGTACCATAAAAATATCCGGCAGCCGCTTGAAATAAAGGAATTTACAAAGGATTTAATAATAATAGCCGGTCATTTAAAGGGTGTTATATATGAGTATTAAAGCTTATGCAACAGTAAGGCTAACAGGCTGCAATATCAGGCGCTTCATAAATCTGTGCACGGCAAACCATATAAAAATATGGAACCTTAAATATGTAAGTCCAAAGGAATATGAGGCCTGCTGCAGTACAGAAGATATTTTTCTAATGAAGCCGCACCTGAAAAAGACGCATACAAGGCTTCTCGTGGTAAAAAGACAGGGATTCTTTGCGATAAGAGCATTTCTATATAAAATACGTATTATTACGGCTGCAATTACCGGCGTTTTTTGTATACATGCACTTATCTGCACAAGAATCTGGCACATTGTGCCTGAAGGAAACCGTTTCACGTATGATGAATCGGTCATCTCCTTTATGGAGAGTGAAAATGTAACAATAGGCAGCCACAAGAGAGCAGATTACAGCATCCTTGAAAAGAAGCTTGAGGAAAAATATCCCGATATCACGTGGTGCAGTATATACATAGAAAAAAATACCATAAAAATTGATATATCAGAGGGAATAAATTATAGGTAAATTATGACAAATTTTATTTTTATGTTATAATGAAAAATATTTTGATTGAAAGGCACATGAGCTAATGAGTTTAAATGAAGTATCTATAAAAATACCGGGCGAATATATTCCAAACGTCTTTGGACAGTTTGATGCATTCGCCAAGAAAATAGAGCGCACACTGCACGTAACACTTGTCTTAAGAGATGATCCTTAAAGATTATCGGAGCGCAGGGGAATATTGAAGGGGCAAAAGAGGTGTTCGAGCAGCTCATTGCGCTGGCTGAGAGAGGCAACGTCATTACAGAGCAGAACGTAAACTATGCACTTGCACTTTTAGAGGAGCATAGAGGCAGTGAGATTGTTGAGATTGACAAGGATATCATTTGTCACACAATAAATGGCAAGCCTGTAAAGCCAAAAACCATAGGCCAGAAGGAATATGTCGATGCAATCAGGAAAAAGATGATTGTGTTCGGCATGGGACCTGCCGGAACCGGAAAGACCTATCTTGCCATGGCAATGGCTATAACAGCTTTTAAAAATGAACAGGTGGGCCGTATTATTCTGACACGACCTGCGATTTGAAGCAGGCGAGAAGCTTGGCTTTCTGCCGGGAGATCTGCAGAGCAAGATTGACCCATATTTGAGACCGTTGTACGATGCTCTTTATCAGATAATGGGAGCTGAGAGCTTCCAGCGCAACATGGAAAAGGGCCTTATTGAGGTGGCTCCTCTTGCGTACATGAGAGGCCGTACACTTGACAATGCATTTATCATACTTGATGAGGCACAGAATACAACTCCTGCACAGATGAAGATGTTTCTTACACGAATCGGCTTTGGCTCAAAGGTTGTCGTGACAGGTGATGCGACACAAAAGGATCTTGCACCGGGAGCAAAATCAGGGCTTGATGTGGCACTTAGGGTGCTTAAAAACATAGATGATATAGGCATATGCAATCTGACAAGCAAGGATGTCGTGCGTCATCCACTTGTACAAAAAATCGTTCAGGCATATGATGATTATGAAAATAAGCAGACTGCAAAGACTGCAAGAAAGCAGAGGAAGAGCAATTGAGAAGGGTTGTATCACTAATATCAATTTTTATATCAATCTTAGCTCTTTCATTTGTGCTGTGTCTGCTTGGTGATGTATATCCGGATGAGTGGATATGCATGGGTTTTTTAGATATCATATTTTATATGCTGCTTTTATTTGAGCTTGAGTACGAGCGGAACACACTGCAGCTGTCGAACAACTCAAGAACTGATTATCTTAGGTTTACGTTTGCGTTTATCATTTGCTCTATAGTGTGTATCATAAGCGGTTTTATGCCACTGTACAGCAGGCCGGTGATGATTTTTCCTATATTGCTTTGTCTGATTGGCAATGAGTTTCTGGCTTTTATAAGCGGTACTTATTTTTGTATATTGCTTTCAATCACTGTATCCGGCGACTGCTTTGAGCTCGTATGTGAGCTGCTTCTTGTAATCACAGGTGCTATCCTTGCAAAGATGCTAAAGGAGGACAAGCTTCAGATATGTATATATCTGATCACAATCAGTATGAGCATTGTGACACCGGGCATATTCTATTATATGTCAACAAAGGAGTTTTCTGTTTCCGTTATTATTGCCGGAGCTGTAAGCGGCATGATTGTTTCGCTTATCGGCATCATTTGTGCCAGGGTATTTAAGCCACTTAGCGCTGATGAAACAAATGACAGGCTTATAGCAATAATAGAGGAGGATTTTCCTGCTGTAAAGCAGCTTAAAAAGAACAATTTCTCTGAATACAATCATGCAATTTCGTATCGACGATTGCCATAAAGGCTGCAAAGGCTGCAGGACTGGACACAGCGCTATGTGCAGCAGGAGGCTTTTATTACCGCATAGGGCAGTGGCAGAGGCATAAAAGCGTCATGGAAGGAGTAGAACAGGCATTAGCCATGCATTTTCCCGAAAAGCTGACCAATATACTCTATGAGTACTATGGCAAGCTAAGACACCCACAGACACCTGAATCCGCACTCATCCATATGGTCGATGCTTTAATAGTAAGGCTTGATCATATCAAAAACGATGTGGCAGACAGTGAATGGAATCACGAGATACTTATTATCCAGACATTAAATGAGCTGTCAAGCTCAGGAATGTATGATGAATCAGGGCTTTCCATGAATCATTTTTTAAAAATACGAGACTATCTTACAAAGGAGGAGCTGCTTAAATGAGTTTTTTTATCGAAAAAGAAGTAGAATGCAATTTTAATTTTGATTATGAAAGGTCGCAGAAGCTGTTGTTTCTGCTTCACTTGAGCATGCGAGCTTTCCGTATGAGGCGGAGGTTAATCTGACACTGACAGACAATGAAGGGATACATGCCATCAATAAGGAGTACAGACAGATAGACAGGCCTACAGATGTATTATCTTTTCCGATGCTTTCATATGAAACACCCGGAGATTTTTCTTTCCTTTCAGATGAGAATGAGGATGATTTCAATCCTGATACAGGAGAGGTCATGCTAGGCGACATTATAATATCCGTCGACAAAGTAAAGGAGCAGGCCTTAGAATACGGACACAGCGAAAAAAGAGAGTTTGCCTTTCTGATTACACACAGCATGCTTCATCTGTTCGGATATGACCACATGGAGGCTGATGAGGCTGCCGTAATGGAAGAACACCAGAGAAAAATACTTGACGCTTTAGGTATAACACGCTAATATTTAAGCTGGTTATCAATTGAAACAGAGGATTTATAAATGTCTAAAAAAAACAATGGGGCAAGTAATGCCTTAGTACAGGGCTCTATACTTGCCGTAGCATCTATAATAAGCAGAATAATAGGACTCATATATCGCATACCGATGCAGCGTATATTGGGCGATATCGGAATCGGCTATTATTCCACAGCCTTTGAAATATATAATGTCATGCTGATTATATCATCATACAGCTTACCACTTGCCGTATCAAAGATGGTTTCAGCCCAGATGGCAAAAAAGAGGCGGACTGCGACGTATCAGATACTGAAGTGTGCTCTGCTTTTTGCAACCATCAGTGGCACAACGGTGGCACTCATACTGTTTTTTGGTGGCAATTTTTTTGCAACAACGCTTCTTAACACACCATACAGTATTTTTGCTTTAAGAGTACTGGCTCCGGGGCTTTTGGTAGTTGCAGTGCTTGGTGTCATCAGAGGCTTTTTCCAGGGACTGGGTACTATGATGCCGAGTGCCGTCTCACAGATAATAGAGCAGATAGTAAATGCCATAGTCAGTGTATGGGCGGCCTACGTGCTCTACCGTACAGGTACAAGAATTGGTGCAGTACTTGGTGACAAGGAACACTATGCCGCAGCATATGGTGCAGCCGGTGGTACACTTGGAACAGTGCTTGGCTCTGTAGCGGCTCTTTTATTTGTGGTATTTATCTTTGCCATCTATATGAAGGTGTTCAAGAGGCAGATGAAAAGAGAACGAAATGTCAGGGTGAGCTCATTTGGCTACACAATGAAGATTCTTGTAATTACGGTTATTCCTGTGCTTTTAAGTACTACTATATACAATATCAGTGGCATCATAGACCAGGGTATATTCAAGCAGGTTGCACTGCTTCAGGGATACACTCAGAATGATATAGACGTATGGTGGGGTGTATACACCGGAAAGTACAAGCTTTTAATCAATGTGCCTATATCCATAGCATCAGCTATGGCAGCATCCTTTGTGCCGGTGCTTACAGGCGCATATCACAGGGATGATATGGAGGCAGTGAGAGGACAGATTAATCTTTCCACACGCTTTATCATGGTTGTCGCATTCCCATGTGCAGTAGGACTTGCCGTGTTTGGGCTGCCTATATTTAATATACTGTTCTCAAGCACCCGTGCAACAAATGCTGAGGCATCACTTATGATGTATGTCGGTGCGGTTGCGGTAGTATTTTACTCGCTTTCCACTCTGTCCAACGGACTGCTGCAGGGCATTGACAGGCTCAAAGTTCCGGTAATCAACGCTGCGATATCTATTGTAGCGCATGTCATAGTGCTCATACTGCTTATGCTCATATTCAGGCTCAATATACATGCAGTTGTGCTTGCCAATACATTTTTTGCATTGCTCATGTGTTTTATGAACAGCATGGCTTTAAAGAAGTACAGTGGCTTTAAGCAGGAAATAAAAAAGACCTTTATCATACCGGCCATCAGCTCGCTCATAATGGGAGTTATTTCGTATATAGTATACTTTATACTTTACAAGGTCTGTCATATTGAGATTATCGCCTTCATTCTTGCTGCAATCATTGCGGTTATCTCATATGCAGTGGCGCTGCTTTTACTCAAGGGACTGACTGAGGATGAGCTTAGACATTTTCCAAAGGGCACACTTATCATAAAAGTGGCAAAAAAATGTCATTTATTATAAAATTGAATAAATAACAAAAATTTACAGATACTGATTTTGAGGTGATAATATGAAAAGCAAAATCAGTATCTGTTTTTTAACTATTGTTGTAATTCTTCTTGCACTTGTTATGATAGAAAAAATCAATACGCAAAGAGCAGCAGACAAGGCTGCGATAATTGCACAAAGCAATGAAAATGATAAAGAAGAAAAAAATGAAAAAGAAAGCCTTCTGACATCAAATGAGGCTAAGAATGCAAAATACTGCATCAAAAATGACTCCGGAATGCTGTCTGTATACAACGGCACTGCAAGTGAAAAATACTTTGACACAGGCGTGTATTTTGAAGAACTGCCTGATGAAGCAAAAAATAAGGTTACAAACGGACTCTACTTTTTTAACGAAACTGATTTGTACGATTTTCTTGAAAGCTATTCAAGTTAATGTTAAAATAAATCAGTTAGGGGAAAGAATATGTACGATGTAATTATAATAGGTGCCGGTGCATCCGGCTGATGGCGGCAGCAGCTGCTGCATCAAAGGGAGCACGTGTGGCACTTTTAGAGCACAAGGATGATATAGGAAAGAAAATACTTGCAACAGGAAACGGCAGATGTAATTTCACAAACACTGATATGTCCGTAAACAAATTCCACGGCAGTAAAGCACTGATTAAAAACGGGTTGTCGCAATTTAATTATTCAGACACAATACGTTTTTTTAAAGAACTTGGAATACCTGCATATGACAATGCAGGCTACATTTATCCAAATTCAAGGCAGGCTGCATCTGTTGTGGCAGCCTTTCGAATGGAGCTTATGAGGCTTCATGTGGATGTGAAAACAGGCATTAATATTACTGATATTAAGCCTGCGGATGACCGGCCTGGTTACTGCATCCAAACAGACCAGAGCTCATTTAAGTCCAAAAGGCTTATTATAGCGTGTGGCCTTACGGCTTCCCCAAAGCTTGGAAGTGACGGAAGCCTGTTTCGACAGATAGAAGCTCTCGGACACCATATCCAAAAGCCATTACCCGCGCTTTGCGGCTTTAGCTGTGATGGTCTTAATTTCAAAAAAATCACAGGTGTCAGGTGCGATGCCACTGTCGCTTCCGTGATAGACGGTCAAATGACAGAGCAAAATACAGGGGAGCTGCAGTTAGCTGACTATGGCATCTCAGGCATCCCTGTTTTTCAGATTTCAAGTCTTATGTCAAGAGCCCTCGATAAAGGTCAAATGGTCGAGGTGATAATTGACTTTTTGCCGGCTTTTAGTGATGATAAGCTTAATGGATACATAAAGGACAGAATCATTACAACGACAGACAACCGCTCGTTAAATGAGATGCTTAACGGACTTTTAAACAATAAGCTTCTTCTTGAGCTGATACACAAATCAGGTGTATCTCCTGACAAAAAGGGAAGGCTGTTGACAGATGATGATTGTAAAAGTCTCACCCGCTCAATAAAGCATACAGCCGTTTCGGTAAAAAAGCCAAGAGGAGCCGAATTTGCACAGGTGTGTGCAGGCGGCATATGTACAAAGGAAATAGATGTACGTACATTGGAGTCCAAAATCCATCCGGGGCTTTACTTTTGCGGCGAGCTGCTTGATGTGGACGGCATATGCGGTGGCTACAATCTGCAGTGGGCATGGACAAGTGGATATATAGCAGGAGAAATGCAGTAAATGATTAAAATTAACCAGATAAAGCTCCCCGTCACGCACAGTGATGAGGCATTAAAAAAGAAAATAATAAAAATACTTAAGCTCAATGCCAAGACAGGCTTTACATACCGCATTTTAAAGAAATCACTTGACGCGCGTAAAAAGCCTGAGCTGTTCTATACATATTCAGTTGCTGTAGAGCTAGAGGATGCAAAGAACAGTGAAGCGGCAATTGTCAAAAGAGCAGCCAGTTCATCCGTGCTCATATATAAAGAAAAAGAATATCGGATACCTGCATGCGGCCATATACCGCTTGACAGGCGACCTGTTATTGCAGGGGCAGGACCTGCAGGGCTGTTTTGTGCATATATATTGGCAGAGGCAGGTTTTCGCCCGATAGTTATCGAGCGGGGAAGCCGGGTAGAAAAAAGAACCTGCGATGTACAAAAATTCTGGGAGAGCGGCATACTTAATCCCAAAAGCAATGTACAGTTTGGTGAGGGCGGTGCCGGAACCTTTTCAGACGGCAAGCTGAACACATCCGTAAAGGATCCTTCGGGCAGGAATCGTCTTGTGCTTGAGACCTTTGTGCGCTTTGGAGCAGATCCGTCCATACTTTATGACAACAAGCCACATATTGGTACTGATGTGCTCTCAGAGGTAATTGTCAACATGCGTGAATTTTTGGTTGACAAAGGAACAACATTTATATTTGACACCTGTGTGAGCAATCTTGACATAGTTTCTCAAAAGCTATTAAGCGTTTACACGGATTCTGACAGTAATAGTGAGATTAAGACAGATGTATGCGTTCTGGCACTCGGACACAGCGCCAGAGATACATTTGATATGCTTTACAACAAAGGCTTTGATATGGAATGCAAGAGCTTTGCAGTCGGCTTTCGTGTGGAGCATCCGCAGCGCATGATAGATGAATCACAGTATGGTATTCAGAAGAAAATCATACTTCCTCCAAGTCCTTACAAGGTCACATCCAATTTTCCGAATGGCAGAGGAGTCTATTCATTCTGCATGTGTCCGGGAGGATATGTGGTCAATTCATCGTCAACCGAAAATCACACAGTGGTTAACGGCATGAGCTATCACGACAGAAACAGCAAAAATGCGAACAGTGCCATCATAGTATCTGTTTCGCCGAAGGATTTCGGAGCAGATGATGCCCTCGCCGGAGTGAAATATCAGGAAAAGCTTGAAACAGAAAATTATAAGCGAGGCAATGGTTTAATACCACAGCAGCTTTTCGGAGATTTCTGTGATAACAGATTAACAACAGCATACGGCGATTTTGGCTCCTGTACAAAGGGAAACACCGTCTTTGCAAAGCTGAATGGACTGATGAACGCTGACATGGAACAGTCGTTTAAGCTTGGAATGGAACATTTTGGTCATCTGATACATGGTTTTGACAGAAAAGATGCAATTTTGTCCGGTATGGAGACACGTACATCTTCTCCGCTTCGCATAAAAAGAGATGAGTCTCTTGAGAGTAACATCTCGGGTGTATACCCTTGTGGTGAAGGCGCAGGCTATGCAGGAGGCATTACATCTGCGGCAATCGACGGCATAAAGGTCGCAGAAGCAATTATTAAAAAATATAGGCCGGATTTTAAATAATATTTATACACATGAATAATATTTATACACATAAAGAGAGGAAATATTCGTGGCAGAAGTATCACCAATGATGCAGCATTATCTGCAGACAAAAGAACAATATAAGGATTGTATTTTATTTTATCGCTTAGGAGACTTCTATGAGATGTTTTTTGACGATGCGATAATGGTTTCAAAGGAGCTTGAGCTTACGCTCACCGGCAAAAACTGCGGACTTGAAGAAAGAGCTCCTATGTGTGGAGTACCGTTTCACGCGGCAGACTCATATATCAACAGACTCGTATCAAACGGTCACAAGGTAGCTATCTGTGAGCAGATGGAGGATCCAAAGCAGGCAAAGGGAATCGTAAAGCGAGAGGTAATCCGTGTTGTGACACCTGGCACAAACACTGATATGGCTTCTTTAGATGAGGCAAAAAACAATTACATAATGTCGATTGTATACACTGAGGACAAATACGGCATAGCGACCTGTGATGTCACAACAGGTGATTTTTTTACGACAGAGGTGGATACAGAAAGAAAGCTGTTAGATGAGGTGAGCAGATTTAACCCATCGGAAATCATATGTAATGAAGCCTTCTATATGAGCGGAATAGATGTTGACGATATGAAAAACAGACTGTCAATTACTGTTTCAGCACTCGACTCATGGTATTTTTCTGATGGTCTTGCAAATGAGACACTGCTTTCACATTTCCACGTACAGACAATAAATGCTCTGGGGCTTGAGGATTATGAGAGTGGAGTCATAGCTGCCGGCGCCCTGTTAAAGTACCTTTATGAGACGCAGATGAACTCGCTCGACAATATACTTGAGCTTCATCCGTACTCAATAGGCAAATATATGATAATAGACAGCTCATCAAGACGTAATTTGGAGCTTGTAGATACCCTTCGTGAAAAGCAAAAGAGAGGCTCACTGCTTTGGGTACTCGATAAGACACGCACGGCTATGGGAGCAAGACTGCTTCGCACCTATGTCGAGCAGCCTCTTATCGAAAAGGCAGAGATAATAAAGCGCCAGAAGCTTATCGAAGCACTTAATGCAAACGAAATCACAAGAGACGAGATCAGGGAATACCTTAATCCTATTTATGACCTTGAGCGTCTCATCACAAGAATCACCTACCAGTCAGCCAATCCGCGTGACCTTATTGCCTTCAGGGATTCTTTAAAAATGCTTCCACCAATAAAGCAGCAGCTTTCAGACATACCGTGTGAGCTTACCGATGAGATTAATGAAGAGTTCGACGAGCTTAAGGATATATATGAGCTTTTACTTTCATCCATTGAGGATGAGCCGCCTATCTCACAGCGTGACGGAGATATCATAAAAGCTGGCTACAACGAGGAGGTTGACCGTCTTCGAGACGCAAAAACCAAGGGAAAGACATGGCTTGCAGAGCTTGAAGCCGGTGAACGTGAAAAAACCGGCATCAAAAACTTAAGAATCAAGTATAACAAGGTATTTGGATATTACCTTGAGGTCACAAACTCCTTCAAGGATATGGTTCCTGATTATTATGTGAGAAAACAGACACTCACCAATGCAGAGCGCTACATAACGCCGGAGCTTAAGGAGCTTGAGGATACCATTCTTGGAGCTGAAGACAGGCTCACATCACTCGAGTATGAGCTGTTTCGTGATGTAAGAAAACAGATTTCCTGCAATGTTTCAAGGATTCAGAAAACAGCCAGAGCTATAGCACAGATTGATGTTTTTGCTTCGCTTGCGCTTGTTGCCAGCCAGAATAATTACTGCAAGCCAAAGATAAATGAAAGCGGAATAATAGACATAAAAAACGGACGTCATCCTGTAGTTGAAAAAATGATTACAAATGACATGTTTATAGAAAACGATACATATCTGGATCAGCACAAAAACAGAATCTCAATTATCACAGGGCCAAACATGGCCGGTAAATCCACCTACATGAGACAGACAGCACTTATCGTTCTCATGGCACAAATTGGAAGCTTTGTACCTGCACAAACTGCAAATATCGGCATTGTAGACCGTATCTTCACGCGAGTCGGTGCATCTGACGACCTTGCAAGCGGACAAAGTACATTTATGGTTGAGATGAACGAGGTGGCAAATATACTAAGAAATGCAACCGCAAAATCCCTGCTCATTCTCGATGAGATTGGACGAGGCACGAGTACGTTTGACGGACTAAGCATCGCCTGGGCAGTTGTAGAGCATATAAGTAATCCAAAGCTCCTCGGAGCAAAGACGCTTTTTGCAACGCATTATCACGAGCTCACCGAGCTTGAGGGCAAGCTTGACAGTGTAAATAACTATTGCATCGCTGTAAAGGAAAAGGGCGATGATATAGTTTTCTTAAGAAAAATCGTAAAGGGCGGAGCTGACAGAAGCTATGGTATACAGGTTGCAAAGCTTGCAGGTCTGCCGGATTCAGTCATAGAGCGTGCCAAGGAAATCGCAGAGCAGCTTCTTGCAAATGATATCACAGATACTGTAAAAAGCATATCCGTTGACAATGGCCACAAGCATAAAAAGGAGCATCTTGACGAGGTTGATATGACACAGATTTCGCTTTTCGACACAGTGAAGGATGATGATATAATTGACGAGCTTCGAAGCATAGACATAGGCAACATGACACCACTTGATGCGTTAAACAAGCTGTATCAGCTTCAGAACAAGGTTAAAAACCGCTGGTAGAAAGGATTAAAATGCCAAATATTGCCATATTAAATCAGGAAACAATAGATAAAATAGCTGCAGGTGAGGTTGTTGAGCGTCCGTGCTCCGTGGTTAAAGAGCTGGTGGAAAATGCCATAGATGCAGGCTCCACAGCCATCACTGTCGAGATAAAGGAGGGCGGAATCTCATTCATCCGTATCACCGACAACGGCTGCGGAATTGAAAGGGACCAGGTTGCGGTTGCATTTTACCGTCACAGCACGAGTAAAATCCGCTCGGCAGAGGATTTACTTACTGTAAAGTCACTCGGCTTCAGAGGGGAGGCACTGTCAAGCATCTCGGCAGTTGCCCGCGTTGAGCTTATCACAAAGACATACGATGAGCTCACCGGCACCAGATATGTGATTGAGGGCTCGAAGGAGCTTTCCAACGAGGAAATCGGTGCTCCTGACGGTACTACCTTCATAGTAAAGGATCTGTTTTATAATGTTCCGGCAAGACGTAAGTTTTTAAAGACAGCACAGACAGAGGGCAGCTACATAAGCGATATGGTTGAAAAGCTTGCGCTTTCACATCCTGATATATCGTTTAAGTTCATAAACAATAACCAGACAAAGCTTCACACCTCCGGAAACGGCAACAGAAAGGATATCATATACCATATATTCGGACGCGAGATATCGTCATCACTGCTTGAGGTGAAGCATGAATGTGAATACTTTAAGGTGGAAGGCTTTATAGGAAAGCCTGTCATCACGAGGGGCAACAGAAATTATGAGAATTATTTCATAAACGGCAGATATGTAAAGAGCAATATATTGTCACGTGCAATAGAGGAGGCCTACAAGAACTTTCTAATGCAGCATCAGTATCCGTTTACAGTGCTTTACTTTACATTTTTCAGCGAGCTGGATGTCAACGTGCATCCGACCAAGATGGAGCTTAGGTTCGACAACAACAACGAGATATATGTCGAATTGTGTGACACAATATATGCAATTCTATCCCACAAGGAGATGATTCCCGATGTGCCTGTAGACAGTACGCCGGCGCCTAAAAAGATAGTGCATGAGTATAAGGAGCCAATACCGGAGCCGTTTGAGAAGAGGCGTATCAATGAGGTGAGGGCAGCGGAATCAAGGAGCGTGTACGGACAGAGCGTGACAGCTACTGTAAAAAGCTCCACTGTAAAAGGACCTGCTGTTAATGAGCCTCTCACAGAAAATACTTTAAACCAACAGAAAGCTAAAACATCTGCATCGACGCCTGTTGTACATACCGGCAATTCAGTGGAACCAAAGCCTGAGACTTCCTCCGAGTATGAACCTGCACAGGTTGTCACCGGCACCCAGCAGACACTCGGCGATTACGACAAGGTTTTTCTTACAGAAAGCGCCAAGAAGCAGTTTTCCATCATAGGCCAGCTCTTTAAGACCTACTGGCTCATAGAGTTTGAGGACAAGCTGTACATCATAGACCAGCATGCAGCTCATGAAAAGGTGCTGTATGAAAAAACGATGGCAAAACTTGCCAATAAGGATTTCACATCACAGCGCATAAGCCTCCGATTGTCATGACTCTTGATGCAAGGGAAAGCGAGATGCTTGAGAAATACAGGCCGCAGATAGAACAGTTTGGCTATGAGGTGGAGCATTTTGGCGGCAAGGAATACATGGTCAGTGCAATTCCGGATAATTTGTTTAACATAGATATGAAGGATCTGTTTATAGAGATGCTCGATGATTTTTCAAATGCGACATGCAGGCAGACTCCTGACATCATCACGGAAAAGGTCGCATCCATGTCGTGCAAGGCAGCAGTCAAGGGCAATGACAAGCTTACTCTTCCTGAGATAAATGAGCTGATAGATGAGCTTTTGTCACTCGACAATCCTTACAACTGCCCACACGGCAGACCAACCATCATCTCTATGAGCAAATATGAGATAGAAAAGAAATTCAAACGTATCGTATGACAACATACACATTTGGACTGAGGTGCAATATGACACAAAAACCGATGATCGTCCTCACAGGACCGACAGCAGTAGGAAAGACAGCTCTATCGATTGAGCTTGCAAAAAAAATAAATGGTGCTATAATATCCGCGGATTCCATGCAGGTATACAAATACATGGATATAGGCTCTGCGAAGGTTACAGTCGATGAGATGGACGGCATAAAGCACTATCTGATAGATGAGCTTGAGCCTCTGACGAGTTCAATGTATTTATCTTCAAGGATATGGCCAAAAAAGCACTTAATGAGATATACGAAGCAGGAAAGATACCGATAGTTGTCGGCGGCACCGGCTTTTATATCCAGGCACTTTTGTATGACATTGATTTCACAAAGCAGGATGTGGATGAGTCGTACAGAAAAAGCCTTTATGACTTTGCTAATGAGCACGGAAACCATGCACTGCATGAAAAGCTTAAGGATATCGACCCTGCATCCTACGAGAGCATCCATGAGAATAACGTAAAGCGCGTCATAAGGCAATTGAATACTATCACACCTGCCATGAGCCGATTTCAAAGCACAATGAGACTGAAAGAGCCAAGCAGTCTCCATACAACTTTGCCTATTTTGTACTGGATGATGTAAGACAAAGACTCTACGAGAGGATAGATAAGAGAGTTGATATCATGGTTTCAAACGGACTTGTCGATGAGGTGAAAAAGCTAAAGGCAATGGGCTGTACGAGCGATATGGTATCCATGAAGGGCATAGGCTACAAGGAAATCCTTGCATATCTTGATGGAGAATATTCACTTGATGAGGCTGTTGACAAGGTAAAGCTTGAGTCAAGGCGTTTTGCAAAGAGACAGCTAACCTGGTTTAGAAGAGAAAAAGATACCATATGGATAGAAAAAATGAATATTCATATGATGATAATAAAATATTAAATAAAATACAAGAAATTTTAGCAGAAAAGAGGATTATAATTTGTTAGATACCAATGAAGCCATTTACAGGCAGTATGAGACACTTGGAATATCAAAGGAGGTTTTGGATTTCGGAACCTCTGTAGAAAAGGAGCTTAAGGAGCGTTTTGACAAAATAGACACAAATGCTGAGTATAATCAGCTTAAGGTCATAGCCGCCATGCAGAAAAACAAGGTGAGTGCAGAGTGCTTCCAGGCATCAAGCGGCTACGGCTACAATGACCTCGGAAGGGATACACTTGAGAGAGTGTACGCAGACTGTTTTGGCGCAGAAGATGCACTTGTAAGGCCTCAGATTACCTGTGGCACACATGCACTTGCACTTGCACTCATGTCAAACCTGCGCCCGGGCGATGAGCTTTTAAGCCCTGTCGGAAAGCCTTACGATACACTTGAAGAGGTAATAGGCATACGCCCTTCAAAGGGCTCACTTGCTGAGTACGGCATCACATATGCGCAGGTTGATCTACTGCCTGACGGTGAGTTTGACTATGACGGAATAAAGAAAGCCATCAATGAAAAAACGAAGCTTGTCACCATCCAGCGCTCTAAGGGCTATGCTACAAGACCTACACTTTCGGTCAAAAGAATAGGCGAGCTCATTGCCTTTGTAAAGAGCATAAAGCCTGATGTGATCTGTATGGTCGATAACTGCTACGGTGAGTTTGTCGAGGATACAGAGCCTATCCAGGTTGGAGCGGACATGATGGTTGGCTCACTGATCAAAAATCCGGGAGGCGGACTTGCACCAATCGGAGGCTATATTGTCGGCAAAAAGGACTGTGTTGAAAATGCCGCATACCGTCTCACATCTCCGGGACTTGGCAAGGAGGTTGGAGCTTCACTCGGAGTCATTCAGTCATTTTATCAGGGCTTTTTCCTTGCACCGACTGTCGTAAGCGGAGCATTAAAGGGAGCAATCTTTGCCGCAAAAATCTATGAAAAGCTAGGTTTTAAGGTGGTTCCTGACGGTACTGAAATCCGCCACGATATCATACAGGCTGTAGAGTTCAATAACCGCGATGCCATGATAGCCTTCTGCGAGGGCATTCAGGCAGCAGCACCTGTAGACAGCTATGTGACCCCTGAGCCATGGGCTATGCCGGGCTATGACAGTGATGTCATCATGGCAGCAGGCGCATTTGTGCAGGGCTCATCCATTGAGCTTTCTGCCGATGGCCCTGTGAAGCCGCCATATGCGGTTTATTTCCAGGGAGGACTCACATGGTACCATGCAAAGCTTGGAATTTTGATGTCTTTACAAAAACTTTATGAGAGAAATCTTGTTAAGCTGGATTAGGTGTGCTACAATTAACTGAAAACTTTGCTTAAATCCGTTGTCAATCGCCTGGGAGAAGCGAAAGGGATTAATGCATAATAACAAAACAATTAAAAATCTGCCGGCTTCAGAGCGACCATATGAGAAATTTTTATCGCTTGGAGCGTCAGGCCTGTCAGACGCTGATTTACTTGCCATCATTATAAAGACCGGCACAAGGGACAAGACTGTGATTGATATTGCGCAGGACATACTTTCCGGCAGGCATGGCAATCTGCTCAATCTCTATGAGATGTCCTATGAGGAGCTTCTTAGTATCCCCGGGATAGGGCAGATAAAAGCTATACAGCTTAAGGCGATAGCAGAGCTGTCGCTTCGCATAGCAAAGACCAAAAAGGTTCAAAGCATCAGAATGAATAATCCTCAGACAATAGCTGACTACTATATGGAGCAGATGAGGCATCTTACAAATGAAGTCGTCATTTGTGCCTATTTTGATGTGAAAAGCAGATTCTTAGGAGACAAGTTCATATCCAAGGGTTCACTAAGCTCATCTGTAGTGGACATAGGCTCCATCATCAGGACCGCCCTGGACAAAAATGCATCAAAGCTTGTTTTATTGCACAATCATCCAAGCGGAGATTGTACTCCCAGCAGAAATGATATTGCTGTCACAGACAGATTAATTGAGGGCTCAGGGATTTTTTCCATAGAGCTTTGTGACCATATCATAATCGGAGATAACGAATATTATAGCTTCTATGAAAATAAACTTATATAAACAGAAGACGAGGTAGAATTATTATGAGCAACAACGTTTACGGAATTGATCTGGGAACAAACAATTTCAAGGTATACTCAAAGGCTACGGGCAAGACAATGCTTGAGAAAAATACAATAGCCGTAATAGACAAAAATCAGATATATGCATATGGAGACAGCGCATATGCCATGTATGAAAAGGCGCCTGAGACAATCAACGTCATATTTCCTGTTGTAGAGGGAGTTATTGCTGACTATAATCTGCTTCAGACTATGATTTTTGACTTTTTGGAGCACAAGACAAAGGCACGTATCAAAAATGCCGAGTTCATCATCGCTGTGCCAACAGATATCACAGATGTAGAGAAAAGAGCATTCTACGAGCTCTTCTATAAGAGCAAATCAAAGCCTAAAAAGGTCATGCTCTGTGAGAAGCCTATCGCTGATGCTGTAGGTCTTGGAATAGATGTAAACGAGCCAACCGGTGTCATGATAGTAGATATGGGCGCTGACACAACAGAGACATCCGTTATTTCACTCGGTGGCCTGGTGCTTAGTGACCTGCTTCATTTCGGTGGCAACAGACTTGACGAGTCAATTATCTCCTTTGTGCGAAAGGAGTTCAATCTTGTAATCGGACAAAAGACTGCAAAGCTGTTGAAGGAGACTATAGGCTCTGCACTTCCGGGAAGAGAGGACAGTATGGTCATAGTGGGACGTGATGTGGTAAGCGGCCTGCCTATTGAGATGGAAATTGGTTCAAAGGTCGTTTACGAGGCTATGAAGTCAAACCTTGAGTCTATATGCACATCAATAAAAATGATTCTTGAGAAGACTCCGCCTGAGCTTGCAAAGGATATCATCCATTCAGGCATTTATATCACAGGAGGCGGCTCACAGCTTGCAGGACTTGACCAGCTCTTTGAACAGATTACAGGTATAAATGTCATCTGCTCAGAATGTCCTGAGGAGAGTGCAGTACGCGGACTCGTACAAATAGTTTCTGATTCAAAATATAAGAGACTTCCGTTCAGCATCAAAAAATAATAACCGAGGTTAACATGAGTAAGAATTTTCGCAATCGAAAGAGAAAGCACAATAAAAAGCTGCCTGCAAGATACACACTGTTGATTATGACAGCAGTCTGCTTTATTACCATGCTGTTAAGCCTTACCTTAAATATCTCCGGTGGTCCTTTAAAGACTGCTGCCGGATATGTATTCATCCCAATGCAGAAGGGTATAAACAGCTTTGGAATCCACATTTCAGATAAGGTTACAGAAATACGCACATTAAAAAATGTCAAGGCTGAGAATAAAAAGCTCAAGGCCGAGGTAGAAGAGCTTACAACACAGCTCACAACCAATAAACTTGAACAGTATGAGCTTGACAATTACAGACAGCTCCTGGATTTGGATGCCAAATATCCATCATATCCCAAGGTCGCTGCCAGTGTCATAGCAAAGGACAGCGGAAATTGGTTTTCTACCTTTACTATCGACAAAGGAAAAAAGGATGGAGTGGACGTAGGCATGAATGTGCTTGCGGGAAGCGGACTTGTAGGTATTGTTACCGATGCTGGCGATAATTTTGCCAAGGTACGTTGTATCATAGATGATGCCAGCAAGGTCAGTGGCATGGTTTCCACCACGGAGGACAACCTCACCGTCAGTGGCAATATAAAAACCATGAACGAGGACAAGGTAATTACCTTTACAGAGTTAAAGGATGACGACAACAAGGTGAAAGAGGGCGATCCTGTTGTTACCTCATACGTGTCAGATCGTTACCAGCAGGGCATACTGATTGGCTATGTGACAAAAATCGAAAATAATTCCAACAATCTGACAAAATCCGGCACTATCACACCGGTTGTAGATTTTGAGCATATCGAAAATGTCATGGTCATAACACAGCTTAAGCAGACCGGTGACACTAAGACAGCTGACGACACCGAAAGTACAAAAACAGCCGGTGACAGCCAGACTGAAAATTCAACTGAAAATAAGTAAGGAGCAGCATGAGACGTAGAATTGTTTTATTTATAATAATAACTTTATGCTTTTTATTGCAGACCACGCTGTTTAAGACTCTTTCCTTTGCCAATATCTCACCAAACCTGTTGATTATAGCCGTATCATCCTTTGGCTTTATGCGTGGCAAAAAGGAAGGACTGTGGGTAGGCTTCTTTTGCGGCCTGCTTATTGACATATTTTGCGGAAATTATATAGGACTGTATGCTTTAATATATATGTATATCGGTTTTATCAATGGATTATTCCAGAAAAGATTCTATCCTGACGATATAAAGCTTCCTATGCTTCTGATAGGAGGCAGCGATTTGTTTTACAATCTGGTAGTATACTTTTTCATGTTTTTACTGCGTGGCAGATTTAGCTTTTTGTACTATCTGAAGTCAATTATCATACCTGAATTTGTATACACAATGGTTATCAGTATACTTTTGTATCTGGTATTTCTTAAGTTAAACCAGAAGCTGGAAGCACACGAGAAAAGGAGAGCAAAGAAATTTGATTTATGATATAAAAGATTTTCTGAAGAAATTTTTCAGCTCAAGACTTTTTGTATTAGCAGCAGTAATTATTTTCATGTTTGCCCTGCTTGCCGAAAGAGTCTTTACCCTTCAGATTATTAAAGGTGCAGATTATCAGAAAAACTTCATAATGCTGATTAAAAAGCCGCTGTCCATAGAGGCATCAAGAGGCAATATATACGATGTAAATGGTGAGCTGCTTGCTTACAATCAGCTTGCATACTCTGTAGTCATCTCAGACAACGGCAGCTATTCATCTACGAAGGAGCACAATCGTCTTTTAAACAAAGAGCTTAATGAAATTATCAATGTGATAAAAAACAACGGAGGCTCCATATACAATGATTTTCCGGTTGTTTTAAACGATGATGGTACATACAGCTTTACATTCACATCTGAAACCTCAAAAAAGAGATTTCTGTCAGATGTGTTCGGAAAGAAATATGATAAGCTCGAATACAATAAAGCACTTGGCTTTGACGAGGCAAATGCCAGCGCCCAGAATATCATAGATTTTCTAAGCTCTGACCAGAATGAATGCTTTGATATAAGCAGCAAGTATGATACACAGGCCACTTATGATATTGTAGTGATGAGATATGCCATAAAACAGAACCGATTCACTAAATACAAAACCACTACTATTGCAAAGGATGTAAATGATTCGATAGTAGCATATGTCAATGAGCATTCAGATACTCTTACCGGCATATCAGTTGAAGAGGATACCATCCGCAAGTACAACTATCCTGAATATATTTCATCGCTCATAGGATACACAGGCAAGATATCTACCGACGAGTATAATGAGCTATCAAAGGATGATGACTCATATACACAAAATGATATGGTAGGTAAGTCAGGCTTAGAGCAGTACTATGAGAGCTATCTGCGAGGCAAAAACGGTGAAAAACAGGTCTATGTAAACAATGTCGGTAAGATAAACGAGGTAATAAGTCAGGAGAATCCTGTTTCCGGAAATGATGTCTACTTAAGTATTGACATCAAGCTGCAGGAGGCCACATACAAGCTATTGGAGCAGGAGATAGCAGGAATCGTTTACTCCAAAATAAAGTCCGGTGAAATACCTATAGGTGATGTTTACTTTGCACTGATCAACAACAATGTAGTTGACCTGACACATTTCAATGCATCAGATGCATCAGCAACTGAGCAGGCTATATACAATTCCTTCAGCGGCCAGCTGCAGGGTGCACTATCAACTATAGACAGTGAGCTTGAAGGTGGTACAGCAGGCACTGCTTCCATGTCGGAGCAGACACTTGATTATTTTACATGTGTTATGTCAGTGCTAAATGATGACGGACTGCTTCTGAGTAAACAGATAGATACCTCTGATTCCACATACACCTCATGGAAGGCCGGCACGCTCTCGCCGCGTGATTATCTCAAATACTGCATCTCAAAGCAGTGGATAGACATCACAAAGCTTGATGTAAATCAGAAATATGCTGATTCAAGTGAAATTTACACAGCACTGTGTTCATATATCAGGGATGCCATGACTGACAATAAAGACTTTGCCAAAATCATTTACAAATACATGGTAAATTCAGGGGCAGTCACAGGACAGCAGCTGTGCCTTCTTCTTTTTGACCAGGGTGTACTCGATTATGACGATGCAACTGTAAATAATATCGCCAACGGTCCATCAGTCCATATGCATTTCTTATGGACAAAATAAACAATATAGAGATAACACCTGCACAGCTGGCTCTTGACCCGTGTACAGGCTCCTGTGTCATAACTGATGCAAAAACAGGACAGCTAAAGGCTTTAGTCAGCTATCCGGGCTATGACAACAACAAGCTGGCAAATACTGTAGATGCCGATTACTATCAGTCGCTTAGAGAGGACAAGTCCAACCCGCTTTGGAATTATGCCACACAGGAACAGACTGCACCGGGATCTACCTTCAAGATGGTATCAAGCACAGCCGGCCTTGCCGAGGGAGTCATTGATACTTCGTCAAAGATTAATTGTACCGGAATATTTACAGAAATCAGCAATCAGCCAAAATGCTGGATTTATCCGGGTGCGCATGGTATGGACAATGTATCTGAAGCTTTAAGGGATTCATGTAACGTATTCTTCTACACAACAGGCTTCAGGCTTGCAAGCAAGGACACCGGTTCATATGACGATGAAAACGGTATGAAATACATACAAAAATATGCATCTATATACGGACTTGACCAGAAATCAGGTGTTGAGATAGTAGAAAAGACGCCGTCCATTGCTACACAGTATCCTGTAATGGCAGCTATCGGACAGAGTAATAACAACTATACGACTATTTCTCTTTCAAGGTACGTAACAGCAGTTGCTTCCGGAAAGCTTTATGACTACAAGCTGATGAACAAAATTGTGGATGCAGACGGCAAAACAGTCAAACAATATGATTCAAAATCAACCGATATATCAGGCACACTTACTCAAAGCCAGTGGGATGCCATCCATCAGGGAATGCGTATGGTGGTCGAAGACCTGCACGATGTATTTGGCGGCTTTACAGGCGTTGAGGTGTCCGGTAAGACAGGAACAGCACAGCAGGTTGAGACAAGACCAAACCACGCACTGTTTGTAGGATACGCTCCATCAAGCGATCCTGAAATTACAATAGCCACACGTATATCATATGGATACAGCTCGCACAATGCTGCAGCTGCATCCAGAAATATAATTTCATATTATTATAATCTGGAGTCACTTGACGATTTACTCGCAGTCAAGGCTGAGGGTGTTAACCCATCAGGCTCAAGTGCCAGAACAGACTAGGAGGTTTATTTTTGTGAGTGAAGCAATAGTTTTCACTTCAGGAAAAGGCGGTGTTGGAAAAACTACGGTTATTTCCAACATCGGAGTTGAACTTTCACAGTTAGATAAAAAAGTCATCATGCTTGATACAGACATGGGACTTCGCAATCTGGACCTGGTAATGGGAATAGAGGACAAGGTCAATTACAATATCCTCGACATCCTAAACCGCTCATGTCGCATCAGACAGGCAATCATACGAAATAAAAAGTATCCCAATCTGTATGTAATTCCTGCAGCACCTTGCATGGATACGCTATGCAGCTATGAGGCACGCTTCAAGATACTTATAGAGGAGCTTAAATCAAGCTTTGATTATTGTCTGATAGATTCCCCAGCGGGCATCGACAGCGGCTTTTGGTTTTCCGTCGCACCTGCAGACCGCGCGATAGTAGTTACCACACCGCATGTATCTGCCATACATGATGCAAGGCGATGCATAAGCCTGCTCGACAGTGTACATCTTGATGATATATCAGTCATTGTTAATGCATATGATAAGCATATGGTAAGAAGACATCAGATGATATCCGATAATGATATTACAGGACTTCTTTCCACCGCAATTATTGGCACTATTCCTTATGACAAAAGTGTTATCATTTGTCAGAACAGAGGAATACCTGTCCGTGAGACCAAAAGCAGGCTTGGTTCTGTATTTGCCCGTATATCCGGTCAGATAATCCATTCCTCTGACGATATGAGAGGTGCCGCTGTATGATGCATAAATTTTCCAAAACAGGAGAATACGCCAAGAAAAGGCTTAAAATAGCACTTGCAGAAGATAGGAGCACAATATCTGCTTCTGACAATATGGCACAGATTAAAAAAGAAATAAAAAGCGTGATACAAAGACATATGAATATAAACGATGAAGCTTACGAGGTCCGGATTATCATGCGCGACAAAAAATCAATTAATAACCTTTAATAAAATACCTTTTGACCATCATGTCATTAGTATTAGAATTAAGATTACAGAGATAACAGATAGGAAGTAACAAAATGCTCAAACAGTACAGACTAAAGAATTATCACTTTCAATTAGTAGTATACATAATAGCTTTGTCGATTATAGGCATCCTGCTGATAGGCAGTGCCAAGCACTCCGTACAAAGCAAGCAGATAATAGGCTTTGTAATGGGACTGACTATTATGATAGTGCTTTCCCTGATAGATTACTCATTTCTGCTCAAATTTGTGTGGATATACTATGCCGGCATGGTTGTGCTGCTGTTACTTGTTCTATTTGCAGGTGATGATGCAAAGGGTGCACAGCGCTGGTTTGAGATCGCAGGTATCAGATTCCAGCCGTCAGAGATTGCCAAAATTATACTGATTTTGTTCTTTGCCTATTTCTTTGCCAAATATGAGGAAACCATAAACACGGTAAAGACGATAGTACTGTCAGTGATATTTGTAGGAATACCATTATTCCTTATTTATAAGCAGCCTGACAACTCAACAACAATTCTTACTGCATTAATTTTCGCTGCCCTCTTGTTTATTAGCGGATTAAGTTATAAAATAATAATGCCGGTACTTGGAGTTTCAGTACCGATAGTTTTGATAGTGCTTAGCTACATATATACACATGCCGATGCACTCATCAAAAAGGCTTTTACCCTGCTACACGTATAATGTCGTGGCTCGACCCGACAAATTACGCTGATACAGCAGCACAGCAAAGGAACTCTATCTGGCTATAGGCTCAGGACAGTTGTTTGGCAAGGGACTTAACAACTCTGTTGTAACCTCTATGAAGAACACCAACTACATCATAGAGCCTCAAACAGATTTTATATTTGCTGTTGCCGGAGAGGAGCTTGGCTTTATTGGTACAATCAGTATAATAATTCTTTTGCTTCTTATCGTAATTGAGTGTATACTTATAGCAAGGAAGGCAAAGGACACAAGCGGAAAGCTCATATGCTGTGGCATGGGAGCACTTATAGGCTTTCAGGCCTTTATCAATTTGTGCGTAGCCACAGGTCTTATGCCCAATACCGGTATGACTCTTCCCTTTGTCAGTTATGGACTTACGTCACTTGTTTCACTGTACATGGGAATGGGAATTGTCCTGAATGTAGGATTACAGCCGAAGAAATATTCATAGGGAGGTTAGCAATGAACATAGGATTAGTTGCACATGATTCAAAGAAAAAACTGATGCAGAACTTCTGCATAGCATACAGAGGTATCTTAAGCAAAAATAATTTGTACGCCACAGGCACCACAGGACGTCTGATAGAGGAGGTTGCAAACCTCTCAGTGCACAAATATCTTGCAGGACACTTAGGAGGCATCCAGCAGCTTGGAGCACAGATTGAGCACAATGACATAGATCTTGTCATCTTTCTGCGTGATCCATTAAAGCCTAAGCCACACGAGCCTGAGGTAAACAGTATTTTCCGTATTTGTGATGAGCATAATATACCACTTGCCACCAATCTGGCTACAGCAGAGCTGCTCATTTTATCATTGGACAGAGGAGATCTTGACTGGCGTGAGATGTACAAGTAAACAAAGAATTAAACGACTGCTATGTCTGACATGCATAGCAGCGGTTTTTATGACAGGCTGTGGTACAAAGATTGAGAATGCATATGATACTTATTCCACAGATTATATAAATGGATATAACGGAAGTAATTTTTTTGCGTCCAACCTTTGCGTCACAAATGATGTCAATTTTGGTCAGGACAATATGCAGTTTGCAAAAACCGCAGAGGGAGCCGGAGCCTTTAATATTGACACTCATCAGGTGCTGTATAGCCAGAATCTGTTTGAAAAGCTATATCCTGCAAGCACTACAAAGATTTTAACTGCATACATAATTCTTAAAAACTGTGATTTAAATGCGACAGTCACAGTAAGCCATGACGCTGCAACCCCGGGTCATTCATCATCGGTATGCGGCCTAAAGGAAGGCGATGTCATTACAGTGCAGGACTTATTGTATGGGCTCTTACTTGAGAGTGGCAATGATGCGGCAATAGCACTGGCAGAGTACTGCAGTGGTTCTGTAGAAGAATTTGCCAAGCTGATGAACAGCACTGCAAAAAGTTTTGGTGCCACAAACAGCAGTTTTGTCAACCCAAGCGGTCTTCCTGATGAAAATCATTACACTACCATATATGACATGTACCTCATTTTTTCCAATGCCATATCCTTAGAGAGCTTTGTTTCAATCATCAGTTCACAGACCCATGATGTGGCATATACAAATGCACAGGGCGCGGCTGTTTCAAAGACCTTTAAGAATACCTGCGGCTATCTGACCGGAGCATATACAGCTCCTGAAAACGTCACAGTGACAGGAGGAAAGACAGGCACTACGGGTGAAGCAGGCCATTGCCTCGTACTGCTAAGCCAGAATGCTAAAAATGAGCGCATCATAAGCATAGTTTACAAGGCAGATGGTAAAAAGGATCTTTATAGCTTCATGAATGAAATACTTAGTGGATTTGCTAATTAAATATTGAGTTTTATGGTTATTTATACTATAATAATATAAAAATACAATTATTTTTTATTAATAATCACAATATTTATCCATAGGAGGAATGAGCCATGATAGAAATTATTTGTGGAGACAAGGGCAAGGGCAAGACAAAAGAGCTGTTAGACAAGGTAAATTCATCAATTAAGGGAAATGAGGGTTCCATAGTTTTTCTTGATAAGAGCCAGAAGCACATGTATGAGCTTAATAACCAGGTTCGACTAATCAATGTTATGGACTATCCTATTGACAATTGTGATGAATTTTTAGGATTTATATGCGGAATCATATCGCAGGATCATGATCTGGAGGAGATGTATTTAGACAGCTTCCTTACAATTGCATCACTTGATGATGAGGGGGATATCACCAAGGCAATCGAAAAGCTTGATATAATCAGCGAGAAGTTTAAGGTGAAGTTCATCTTAAGTGTTTCAAGGAATATTGACAAGTTGCCTGAATGTGCCAAGGCAAAGGTTATCATTTCTTTATAAATGATTAATTAGGGGGATGTGTATTTCACATCCCTTTTTTAAGGAGTAAAATTGTGTCCCAAAAGAATAAAAAAATACTGAAATATCACACCGGCTTCAATCTGAATATCGGTTTTATAGTGTTTTTTGTAATAATAATCTATGTGATTTTTCACATATTTACGTATTTCACCTCAAACCCGGTATCTGAATACGAGGTACAACAGGGTACTATAGCGACCAACAACATATATAAGGGCATGATAATCCGCGAGGAAAGTGTAGTGTATGCTGAGGAATCAGGAAACCTCAACTACTTTGTGTCAAACGGCTCAAAGGTTGCAACAAGTGATGTTGTCTACTCTGTTGATACAGACGGCTCCATTGCAACCCAGATTACCGGTGCTCAAAATGATGCTTCCGCCATCACTGACGAGGCTGCCGGGCAGATTATCACTGACATAAACAGCTTTTCATCCGGCTACAACAGACGATACTTTTCAAAGGTTTATACCTTCAAAAACGATCTGTCTGCACAGCTGACACAGGTTCTCAGCCAAAATGCACTGACAAGCCTGGCAGATACTATCAGTACTGCTGAGGCTAACAACACCTTCTATACATATAAGCCGACAGCTCCCGGAATAGTCTATTACGGAATAGACGGCTATGAGGATGTCACTACAGACAGCTTCACTCTGGATCAGTACAATAACACTAATTATGAAGAGACTGATTTAACCGACAACAGCACCATCAATCAGCTGGATCCTGTTTATAAGCTGATTACAAGTGAGAACTGGAATATACTCATAAATGTTCCTGACAATGTTGCCAAGAGCCTGAATGACAAGTCAGTCATAAAAATCAGATTTTGCGATGATGACTATACAACCACGGTATCGTTCAGCCTTTTGAAGAAGGATGATGCTTTTTTCCTGAAGCTGAATATGAAAAATTCGCTCATCCGCTATATAAATGAGCGTTTTACCAATATAGAGCTCGTGCTTGGAGCAGACACCGGGCTTAAAATACCTAATTCAGCTATAACTCAAAAGGAATTTTTTAATATTCCAAAGGATTATTTCACTGCAAGCGGCGATTCCAATGATTCGTCACTCATGATAAAGGATAAAAGCAGTGGTTCAGTTAATATAGTCAGTCCAACCATATTCAGCCAGAATGATGACTTTTATTTCGTAGATGATGAATATCTTAAGGACGGCGATATCATTGTAAAGCCTGATTCTTCGTCAACCTACAGGGTGGGAACAGATAAGGACAAGCTCACAGGTGTCTACAATATCAACAAAGGATACGCTGTGTTTAAGCAGATAAAGGTACTTGCATCAAACGATGACTACACAATTGTAGAAGCCAAAACGCCATATGGCATTTCGCTTTATGACCATATAGCCCTGGATGGCAAATCCGTGAAGGAAAACCAGACCATAACCAAATAATTTATGGTAATAAATACTATTGAAAAATATACAGAAAGGACAGATTTTATGTTAAAAGACAACTTACATCAGGTTCAGCAAAATATAAAGGCTGCATGTGACAGAGCTCACAGAAACTATAGTGATGTCACACTAATTGCAGTCAGCAAAACCAAACCTGTTGAGATGCTCAGTGAGATATACGATGAGGGCATCCGTGAGTTCGGCGAGAATAAAGTACAGGAAATGTGTGAAAAGATGGAGGTTATGCCAAAAGATATTCACTGGCACATGATTGGGCATCTTCAGACCAACAAGGTGAAGTATATAGTTGGAAAAACATCACTTATCCACTCTGTAGATTCACTGCATCTGGCAAAGGAGATACAAAAGCAGGCCATAAAGCATGACTGCATCTGCGATATACTGGTTGAGGTCAATATTGCAGGAGAGGAATCTAAGTTTGGCACATCACGAGATGAGGCTATCTCTTTAGTTGAAGAAATTGCTAAACTGGACCATATCCATATAAAAGGACTTATGACTATAGCACCATTTGTAGATGATCCTGAGGATAACAGACAATACTTTAGAGATATTAAGCAATTATCAGTTGACATAGCACAGAAAAACATAGATAATGTCAGTATGAATGTTCTGTCCATGGGTATGACAGGAGATTACACAGTAGCAATAGAAGAGGGCGCAACAATGGTACGTGTCGGTACCGGAATATTTGGAGAGCGCGACTACAGCAAGGCTAACTGATACTTTGCATATGCTATACACAAAATAAAAATAGAAAAGGAATATAGAAATGAGTTTCATAGATAAGATTCTTGACAAAATGAGTTTAAATTCTGAGGACGATGAGGAGTTCGATAACGAGGATTATTACCTCGATGATGAGGAAGAAGAAGAGCTTCCAAGAAATCCTTTCCGCAGAAAAAAAGAGGCTGCTGAAGAGGAACCGGCCATAAAAAGCACAAGGCGTGATACAACACCAAAGGAGAAGCCTGTTAAGACTACATCCAAGATTACACCAATATCAAAATCATCCAGAAAGCAGGTATCATCAGACATGGAAGTTTGCGTAATAAAACCAAGTTCAATTGAAGACGAAATAGAAATAACAGACACATTACTTAACGGACGTACAGTCGTCATCAACATGGAGGGACTTAATGTCGATGTGGCACAGCGCATCATAGATTTCACATCAGGCTCAGCATATGCCCTGCACGGTAATCTGCAGAAGATATCCAACTTTATCTTCATCGCCACACCACACGGAGTAGATATCTCAGGAGATATCCAGAGTCTCATGGATTCATTTGATCTCCCGGGTTCATCTTATTAAGCGGAGTCTCTAATCAGCCATGAAGAAAAATAAAACAAAAAAACAGATGTGTACAGCAGGCATCATTGCATTGATTCTTGTAGCAATTGACCAGCTTACAAAGTATCTGGCTGTTATAAATCTAAAGCAATCATCCACGGGTGTATTTGTTCTCATTCCGGGAGTTTTCGAGTTCAGATACCTAGAAAACCAGAGTGCTGCATTTGGTGTTGATATACTTTCAATAATACAAAATATCTTTCATTTTACATATTGGTCTGAGAATCCATTGGCATTTTTGCGTGCCAAAATGATTTTTTTCTCAGTGATTACTATTGCAGTTGTTATACTTTTGTGTGTATGGTATCGCAAAATACCTGTCTCAAAACGTTTTAGACTGCTGAATGTTGTTGTAATACTGTTTGTTGCAGGTGCACTCGGCAATCTGATAGACCGTATTGTAAATAATTATGTGGTTGATTTCTTTTATTTTAGCCTGATTAATTTTCCGATATTCAATGTAGCTGATATATACGTCACTGTAGCGGCATTTATGTTTATCATACTCGGGCTGTTTTACTACAAGGAGGAGGATTTTTCCTTAATCTTCCCTGACAAAAAACATGATGGAAAGCATGAAAATTAGTGCGGTATGCGCTTTTTAAAGTGTGCAATGTAGTTTTAAATAGTTACTAAAATAAAAAAAGAGAAAGCTTCACTATGAATAGAGATACATTTGAAGTCCAGAGTGAACAGGAGGGAGAACGACTGGATAAATACTTAAGCAGCATTTATCCGGATATTTCTCGCTCCTTTTTTCAACGGATACTAAAAGAAAATCAAATATTGGTAAATGATAAGCCCCAAAAGGCAAATTACAGGCTAAAGACTGATGACATAGTAGATGTCACAATTCCTGATGCCGTACAGACACCTATCCTGCCACAGGACATTCCTCTTGACATACTCTACGAGGATGATGACGTACTGGTAGTCAACAAGCCAAAGGGCATGGTTGTACACCCCTCAGCAGGGCATTACAGCGACACTCTTGTAAATGCCATAATGTACCACTGTAAGGACTCTTTAAGTGGCATAAACGGCGAAATACGGCCCGGTATAGTGCATCGCATAGACATGGACACCACCGGCTCCCTTATTGTCTGCAAGAACGATGAAAGCCATATAAAGATATCGGAACAGATAAAGGACCATAGCTGCAACCGTATATACGTGGGCATTGTCTGTGGCAATGTAAAGGATGATGAGGGCACCATAGAGGGCGCCATAGGCAGGAATCCCAATGACCGCAAGAAAATGGCCATCAATGAGAAGAATGGCAAGCCGGCTGTTACACATTATAAGGTGCTTGAACGCTTTGGTGACTACACATATATGCAGTTTAAGCTTGAGACCGGCAGAACACACCAGATACGCGTGCATATGGCAAGTATTAATCATCCCTTGCTTGGAGATATGCTGTATTCGAGCTATTCACCTACCAAAAACCGGTTTAAAGGCCTTGAAGGACAGTGCCTGCATGCTAAAACTATAGGGTTTGTTCATCCAAAAACCGGCGAATACATGGAATTTGATGCACCTTTACCAAAATACTTTGCCAATTTGCTTGAAGTGTTATATAATATAAATAACAAATAAATTGAATTATCACATAGTGATGTATTAATTATTTATATAAGGGGGTCTGAATTATGGGATCAAACGAAATTTACACAATAGGAAGAGAATTTGGAAGCCTCGGAAAACAGGTCGGACAAGATTTAGCTAAAAGACTTGGAATTAAATTTTATGATAAAGAGCTCTTACAGAAGGCAGCTAAGGAATCAGGACTTTGCGAGGAAATATTTGAGTCGCATGACGAAAAGCCTACAAACAGCTTTTTATATTCGCTGGTCATGGACACCTACACAGGTGGCTCTTATTCCACAGCACCGTTTCTTGATATGCCTCTGAATCACAAGGTATTTTTAGCACAGTTTGATGCTATCAAAAAGATTGCAGCAAATGAATCCTGTGTTATTGTAGGCCGCTGTGCAGATTATGCTTTAGCAGACGAGCCGCATTGTCTCAATATCTTCATACGTTCCAACATGGACGACAGAATTAAAAGAATCAGTGAAAGACTCAATGTCCCGGAGAACAAGGCTAAGGACATAATTAAGAAAAAAGATAAAGAGCGCTCAAGCTATTACAATTACTACACCAGTAAAAAATGGGGAGACGCAAGAAGCTATGATTTGTGCCTGAACACAAGCCAGATATCAGTTGAGGACTCAATCGAGCTTATACTTAAATACAGGGAATGCATGAGAAGTCACAATAAATAATTGTATTGTTGTATGGAAAGCTATGGATTTAAAGCCATCGGAACTGATTCAAATAGAGGTTTCGGTGGCTTATTCTTGTCTTTTGACCCTTTAATCATAATATTGTTGTACGTATCGAAATTGCAGGTGTTATGCAAAAAATAAGCAGATATATGTTTTTGTGTAGTACCTTAGTACTTTTATAAGGCCATTTATTCGTTAAACTTAGATTTAGCGAATAAATGTATACCGCTAGAAAATAGTACCGCTCCGCTTGCAGTCTAGTCTTGTAATGTCTTGTAACTTAAAACAGGAGGTAACTTATGAGTAAAATTTATCATATAAAACCCAAAAACCAGACAAAGCCACCCAAAGATCCTCTTTGGAAATATATTTTAGTAATTGCATTAGTAATAATTTTCCTTTTAATACGTGACCATAGAATAGATTTATCGGGTCTTTATGATTTCATTATGAGTACAAGAGGAATCTTGAATAGATAACACCTGTTCTGTATACATAAAAAAATTATCGTGTTATAATCTCAATAATAAAATTTAAAAAGATTTACACTTGGAGGAAAAATATGAACTATACAGAATGTATCGAAAATGCCAGACCACGTCTGGGTAAATATTGCAAAGCCTGTCCTGAATGCAACGGCCGCGCATGCAAAAACCAGATGCCAGGTCCCGGCTCAAAGGGCATCGGAGACACAGCCATACGCAACTACGACAAATGGAAACAAATCCGCGTAAACATGGATACTATTGCCGAGAATAAGCCTGTAGACACCTCTCTCACCCTCTTCGGCCGTACTTTTAAATATCCGGTATTTGCAGGTCCTGTCGGTGCGGTACAGCTACACTACGGAGACTGTCTGGATGATGTGACATACAACGATATCCTCGTGTCAGCCTGTGCAAAGAACGGTATCGCAGCTTTCACAGGCGACGGAACTGATCCAAATGTCATGGTTGCAGCCACCGAGGCTATCAAAAATGCAGATGGTGCAGGAATACCTACCGTAAAGCCATGGAACATTGAGACCATACGTGAGAAAATGAAGCTGGTACATGAATCAGGCGCATTTGCAGTAGCTATGGATATCGATGCAGCCGGTCTTCCATTCCTCAAAAATCTTGATCCGCCAGCCGGAAGCAAAACAGTTTCAGAGCTTTGCGATATCATACAGATGGCCGGAACCCCATTTATTGTAAAGGGGATTATGACCGTAAAGGGTGCGCTTAAAGCAAAAGAAGCAGGCGCAAGCGCTATTATTGTATCAAATCACGGTGGACGTGTGCTGGATCAGTGTCCTGCCACTGCTGAGGTGCTTGAAAGCATCGTAAAGGCTCTTGAAGGCTCAGGCATTAAGATTCTTGTAGATGGTGGCATCAGAAGCGGCACAGACGTCTTTAAAGCCCTTGCACTGGGTGCAGATGGAGTTCTTATCGCAAGACCGTTTGTAACGGCTGTATACGGCGGTAAGGCCGATGGTGTACGTGCATACATAGACAAAATCGGTACAGAGCTTGAAGACACCATGAAGATGTGCGGTGTATCTTCGCTTGATGAAATCACAAGGGACTGTGTGATGACCTTCTAGTTTAAAAACGTGCTTCATGACTTTTCGTTTTTATATAAATTCTTCATACAAAAGCACCATAACCGGCATCGTCGCTACAGCACAAAGCGTTGTCACTACATTTATTGCGCTGGCATACCTTGAATCATTGCCATACACCTGACACATCTGTGTAACAGTCGATGCCGAAGGCGTAATAACTGCTAAGAAAACAATAAGCATAATCTTTGGCGCATCTGCAGAAAGATATGCCATATGGCTGATTTTAATAAGAATAAGCGATATCAACGGAACCAGTAGCATCCTGAGAAAGGTAACAAAATACACCCTTCTGTTGGCAAAAACCTTCTTCAAATCCATCCCTGCAAAAAGCATGCCTGTCACAATCATGCTTGCAGGTCCAATCATACTGCCGACAGAACCGATTGTGTCATTAATAAGCTGAGGCAGATGAATCCTTGTAAAGAAAAGCACCACACCTATTACTATGGAAATCATATTGATATTAAGGACAATCTTTCGCCAGTCATAGGAGCTTTCACGGCTTATTATCTTTTTGCAGTGAGTCCACAAAAATACCAGCTGCACACTCATGAAAGCACAGCCGTAAAGCATCCACTCCTGTCCCAGTATAAATGTCACAATCGGAACAATCAGATTGCCTGAATTTGAATAATAAACTGATGCGACCTCCACCTCATTCATATGGAAAAGCCTGCCCATAGCAGAAATGATAAACAGCAAAACTAACTGCAAAATCGCCGATGCCGCAAATGCAATCAAAAGACCTCTCACTGTTTTTGAAGTGTAATCCACCTGAAAAGCATTGATAATAACACACGGTATAATCAGATACAGCACAATCTTTGATAAAACCTTGCTGTCCTCATCCTTCACAATACCTGCTTTCACGATAATAAACCCCATTAAAATCATGATAAAAAGCTCTATTATCTGTTCCATTAAAAGTATACTGATATGCATAAAAATCATCTCCTGCTCTAAATATCTATGTCTTAAAAGGCATGCATATCTAATTCATAATTTATAAATCTATAATCTCGTAGTCCACTTTGAACAATCCCACACATCCGTCGCAAGCCCATCATAGAAATCCGGCTCATGGCATACCATAAGTATACTGCCTTGTACTCCTTTAAGGCACGCTTCAGCTCATCCTTAGCATCCACATCCAGATGGTTGGTAGGCTCATCCAGAAGCAGAATATTTGTCTCTCTGTTTATCAGCTTGCACAGGCGTACCTTTGCCTGTTCACCACCGCTTAACACACGCACCTGGCTTTCAATATGCTTTGTGGTCAGGCCACACTTGGCAAGCGCGCTTCGCACCTCATACTGCGAAAATGCAGGAAACTCGTTCCATATCTCCTCAATACATGTGGTTGTAACCGACTGATCCATCTCCTGCTCAAAGTACCCAATTTCCAGATAATCTCCAAGTGTAACACTTCCTGAAAGCGGCTTTATCAGCCCAAGAATACTCTTAAGCAATGTCGTCTTTCCGATGCCGTTTGCACCGGTAAGAACAATCTTTTGTCCTCTTTCCATCTCAAGGTCGAGAGCAGATGAAAGCGGATCATCATAGCCAATAACCAGTCCATTTGTCTGGAAAATATATCGCCCCGGAGTACGCGCTGTCTTAAAGTTAAACTCCGGCTTTGGCTTTTCGGCAGCAAGCTCAATAACATCCATCTTGTCAAGCTTCTTCTGACGTGACATCGCCATATTCCTTGTAGCGACACGCGCCTTATTTCTAGCCACAAAATCCTTCAGCTCTTTAATCTCCTGCTGCTGTTTGTTGTACGCAGCCTCAAGCTGGGCTTTCTTCATCTCATAGACTTCCATAAACTTGTCATAATCCCCGACATACCTGTCGAGCTTCTTGTTGTCCATGTGATAGATGAGATTTACCACGCTGTTTAGAAACGGTATGTCGTGAGAAATAAGAATAAACGCATTCTCATAATCATTAAGATATCGCTTAAGCCACTCAATATGCTCCACGTCCAGATAGTTTGTAGGCTCATCCAAAAGCAGAATATCCGGCTTCTCCAAGAGGAGCTTTCCCATCAGCACTTTGGTTCTCTGACCACCGCTTAAATCGTTAACGTCTTTATCAAGCCCCAGGTCTAAAAGTCCAAGAGCCCTTGCAACCTCCTCAACCTTTGCATCAATCATATAGAAATCATGCATGGTAAGCATGTCCTGAATCGTGCCGGCTTCCTCCATCAGCTTATTCATCTCATCCTCGTCCACATCGCCAAGACGCGCATATATGTCGTTCATCTCATTTTCCATATCATAAAGGAAATCAAATGCAGATGAAAGAACGGAGCCGATAGTCATACCCTTTTCAAGCGCTGTGTGCTGGTCGAGATAACCCACACGCACCTTCTTGGCCCACTCTATTTTGCCTCATCAGGCATAAGCCTGCCTGTGATAATATTCATAAAAGTCGATTTTCCCTCACCGTTTGCACCGACAAGCCTATGTGCTCGCCCTTCAACAGTCTGAAGGAAACATCCTCAAAAATAGCACGGTCGCCAAAACCATGGCTTAGGTGCTCTACGTTTAAAATACTCATATATACCTCTCTTCAAAATTTTATTTTCCCAATATGGCACTTTCTTCAAGATTTAGTCAGCAAGCTCATATTGTTTTGCCAGTCTGTTAAGCTCATCATGAACCTCTTTCACCAGATTTTCCGGACCTATTATCTTAAAATTATCCCCCATTGCCATAATCCAATGAATAAAAAGCTTGTTATCAGCTACCTTAACAAAAACACGCGAATGAGCTTCATCCTTCTTTAAGATTGTCACATCGGTTCCAAACCTGTCAATCAGGACACCTATAGCGCTGTTTTTGCACAGTATCTCAGCCTTAATCTCTTCTCCATTGTACATACCAAACTTCGATTTGCCATAAGAAGCTATATCGAGTTTTTTGAGCTTCTCCCTTCCCTCACGGACTTTATTTTCAATCAGGATATTCTTCATCTTGTCTACACGGTAATGACGAATATCCTTTACCTGTGTATCATGGGCATATCCAATCAGATAGTAATTGCCATCATTCCACAGCAGTCCCCATGGACTGACATGATATCTTGCGCCGTCATGCTTCACCTCAAGCTCTTTTTTCGTATTCCACCGGCAATATTGAAAAGAAAGGCTTGAATTATTTGCAATTGCATTGTGTATGGCATCGACATTTTTCATGATGTCGCTATTCATGGTTTTCACTCTTCCGGCAACATATACCTGACGCTGCAGAGTGGCAGCCTCCTGTCTGCTTGTAAGACTCTCCAGCTTCTTAATAAGCTCATTGGATTTCTCCTCAGTGATGAACTTGGCAGCCGCGACAGAATCCACTAAAAGCTTAAGCTCCGCCAGCTCAAATGCCCTGCCTATCACCTTATAATGGACAGTCCTGCCATACTGCGTCTTTTGGGTTTTGATACCAAAATCATTCAGCTGGGCTATATCATCATACAGACTTTTTCTCGCGGCTGTGACATCGTATGCATGCAGCTTATTTAAAATCTCATCAAGCGTAATATCATGGTTAGCATCAGTATTATTCAAAAGAATTTTGGCCAGATACAAAAGCTTTAGCTTTTGATTGCTCCTAGGTTCCTTAGATTGCTTCCCGGCAGTCAGCTCATTGTTTTCCGTTTCACTCATATACACTTATCCCCCATCAATTTGTATTGTAACTATTCAGAATCACACCACACACATTTGCAAAACCGCACGATACTCGTCACTTGATTATTGTAGCAAGTTTTTCACCACACATCACACCGAGTATACATCCTAAACAGCTCAACAACACATATCCGCACCCAAGCAGGCAGTGATTATGTTCAAACAGATTATAGGATTCCAGCGAAAATGTAGAAAACGTGGTAAAGCCACCGCATACACCGGTTTTCCAAAACAAAACCATATTCTTGGATACTCCATCCCTTGCACTTGTGATTCCAACAATAAATCCAATCAGAATTGCCCCGATTACGTTGGTGATTAAAGTCAAAAAAGGAAACTCAGTTTTTAAAGGTATAAGGCTGATGGCATATCGGGCCATTGCACCTACGGCGCCGCCCAGTGCTACAAATAAAAAATTCATGGTGGTTATCTCCTATATGTAAAATACGCGATTCTCTTTTCTCGGAATCACGTCAGGATAATCTCCATCGACATATCCAAGAGCACAATGTCCGATTCCCTCATACTCATCCTCAATACCGAGTGATTTGAGAAGCTTCTTGCCCCAGTCAGAGTCAAACTCTTCCTTCGCGCGGTGAATCCAGCAGCTTCCAATACCCAGATCATGTGCTGCAAGCATCAGGTTTCCCATCACAAGACTGCATCATAGACATGTGTAGGCCAGTCCTTCTTTCCAAGAACGATAAGAATAACCGGCGCACCATAAAATGGATCAATATTACTTCCCATTATGTCGGCATTTTTCTTGGCGATTTCATCCCTTATTTCCTTATTTGTCACCTGAATAATAATGGTATTCTGTGCACCTCTGCCGTTTGCCGCAAATGTTCCGGCCTCAATTATCCGGTCGAGAATGTCCTGCGGAATCATGTCCGGTTTAAATTTGCGAATGCTTCTTCTGGTTTTCATTTCTTCTAATACTTTGCTCATGATTTGGTCCTCCTATTAATTCAAAAATTTATAATCTCTCTGGCATCATAAAAAAACAGACCGTCAGCGCCTATTGCAGCCTTTTGATTAATTTCAGTAGATATAATGCATAATACATATTTGTTCACCCGTTTTAAGTATTATGCAGTAATTAAGCATAATTTGCAAGTATGCATAAATACTGCATATGTTATTATTAAGCATCTATATCGTATAATTGTCAAATCAGATTTTTTATCTCATTAAACACTTTTAAGTATCCGTTTGAAATAGTATTTACAACAATTCCTTTAACTTCAACATCTCATCCTCAGACAATGTAACACCCTTTCCCATTTTCTCGTGTTCCGGTGCCCAGTCTCTGATATCATACTTTGGTTCTCCACCATTCCATGAAATTCTGTTGAGTTCCTTTGTCCATCCTTTGGCACTCTCTGAGAGGGTGCCGATGTGTTCTACTATTTCATATTTAAAATCTGCCATATCTATAAATCCTCCTTATTAGAATCAGCAACCCCAAACTTATTTACAAAATCCTCATAGCCATTTACCCAGTCAAACTTCGTATCATCGGATACTGCTTTAAAATGAAGTTCTCCGCAATGAATCTTATTCTTTTCCACATCAGTCAGGTCAGCCCATGTCTTACCTGCTTTTGTTTCAACGATGAAATATATTCCGATTGATGGGTCTTTCAAAGCCTCCTTACGACATACTACCGCCCAGTCAGGGCTGTAATTACCATATGGTGTATCTATTACAAATCCACCCTTTTTCAGCTTTGTAAAAAGTAAAACATTCTCATTATTCTCCAGCTTATGGGCAAATTTTGACTCACCTTCACTATCAAGCTTGTAATATTCATTCATCGCAGAACTTCTGTCAGATTTTGCTTTGAACACTCTCCATTCCTGCTCGAAATCTGCCTCTGTAATGGTATCAAGCTCAAAGATATTTCGCTCATCTAATTCATATCCGTTTATCACTTCATAAGAAGTAATATTGGAAGCCTTTGTATCATTAAGAATTCCTTTGATTAACTGAGTCACTTCATCCAAAATATCCTGATTATTAAGCAACTCTCGTTTAGTAACTCCCTGCAAAATCTTGAAAATTGCAAGTCTAGGTAACATTGTATGATACATTATAAAATTTGCAATTTCAAAATCAGATTTTGGGTCAGAAGTAATTTCCACTTCCAGCTCCTTATCGCCATAAGCTAACTCTTCCATTACAAACATCTGCGACGTATTAAATTTTGCTCTACCCGTTTCAACCTTGTATTCATTCTTTGCTTTCTTGAATAATAAAGACTGATTAATCTGAAAAATACAGTCATCTATAAACTTGTCCTTGTCAATCTTAAATTTATAAATAGAACGCTGCATAAGATTCTTACGAAGTCCAAGATATATCTTTTCAAACTCACCTTGCGTCACATAGGCTCTAACACCATTATCATATGGAGCATTATCACCATTTGTAATCTCAATCTTTCTGGTACCTTTCTGAACCATCAGTTCCTTGAACTGTTGCTTAATCAATTGAGCATGTTCATTCAAGGTATCATCAACAAACACCATATTATCCAGAGTTTTTGTTATCTGCTGTGAAGAACCCTTCAGCACATTGTCTGTATTCATCACTCCGACAGACACCAGTTCTTCCTTAAGTGTATCCACCAGTTTAGGACTGATTTTCTCCTCTGGAATTCCTGCCGATTTTAATGTTTCAATCAAAATATCAGCAGTAACCTCATCCTTGACAAAATGCATATTATCATTGAAATCCTTCTGAAGTGCAGATGCAAAATGGTCATAATAATCATTTGCTATTACAGTCAATTCATTAATTCTACGATCAATACAACGATTGCCTGTGTTGTCAACCGGCAATCTTAGTCCTCGACCAATCTCCTGTTTTTTAGCAATATCAGATCCGCCAGCTTTTAGCGTACAAAGTGTAAACACGTTTGGATTATCCCATCCTTCTCTCAATGCAGAATGTGAAAAAATAAACGCAAGAGGCTCCTCAAAAGAAATAAGTTCATCCTTCTTTTCAAGAATAAGACTGATACCTCTATCAATATCTTCTTGTGACTTTGCCTTGAGTTTCACATCGCTATCGTCCACAGATGAATCCCAGCCTTCAACATCTACCGCATTATTCTTCTTGTCTCTGGCAAAATATCCCTCTCTTACAGCCTGCACATTCATGTAGTCTGGAAAATACTCTTTATTCATTTCCAGCTCATGCGTATGAGTCGTTACATACTTTTTGTACTCTTCATCAAAAATACGCAGATACTCGCCTCTTCCATCAGGAGCTGAATCATCACGCACCTTATCTACCGCATCGATAAAGAATAATGTCAAAGCCTTGATTTTCCTACCTGAACGAATAATGTTGAGCTGTTTTGTAAAATGGTTCTGTATCGCTAATCTTATTTGAATTCGCACAGCCTCATTCTTCTCTATCTCATGATTACTGTGTCCAAGCTCCAGACCAAAGAATCCTTCCTTAGTAGCAACTGACAATGGCTTTAATTTATGAGGTTCCTCTGCAATACGATAATCCTTATACTGAGATAAACCACCCGATAATTCTTCTAGAGATGCTCCACCACCTACATTGAAATTTTTAAATCTGATTGTTCCACCTTGATCTTGTGAGAATATCTCAATCTTTGCTTTCAAATCGGAAGTAAACGCAAGATATCTGATATATGGATAATCCTTTGGAATCACACCATAGACTGTCTTAACAACAATCTTTTTAACTAAATCCTTCTGATATGCTGCAAAGGAATCCAGCTTATAAATCTGATTGTATAACTGCTTGTGTGTAGCAGAATAACGTAAAGTAAAAAGTGGCTTTAACTCTTCAATAGCAACTAAAGATTTTGACTTTTTCTTTGCAGTACCTTCAATCTTTTGTGGCTCGTCAATAATTACAATCGGCTTGATATATTTGATATCTTCCCAAAGGTTCTGACCATACTCATCTTCTTGTCGAATCTTATTTGTGGTTTTATTAAATGCCTGGATATTTAGAACACAGATACTTAAATCATTGCTCTCTACCAACTTTGAACTAATCTGCTTTGGATTATTACTGTCATATATAAAACTGTGTTTGCCAATATCAATGTTGTAAAGTCTCTTGAAATGGTCAGCTAGCTGCTCCATCGATTTCTCTACCCCCTTACGGATAGCGATAGATGGAACTACTATCATGAATTTACGAAATCCATACTCTTGATACAACTCAAGAATTGTACGAAGATACACATATGTCTTACCAGTACCTGTCTCCATTTCAATCGTAAAGTTATTTCCATCAGCCAGAACATTATCAGCAAATAAATCATTGGATAGCTGTACTTTTCGTAAGTTCTCCAATAGCCTGCTACCAACAACAATGTCATTATTTCTAACAGGATCACCCTCGCCCACTTTGCGAATACGATTAGGTCTGTAAATACCATCTACATGTCTTGACAAGCCTCTGAATAATTCTACAGTAGAATGAATTGCCTGCATCTGATAATCAAGGTCATCCTCGAATTGGAATGTAATACGCTTTGCCATAATTCCATTCCTCCTTAAATAAATTCTACTGTATATGTAGGCTTGTTAGTTCCAGCATTCTTTTCAATCAGAGCTTTCAATCTTCGGAATGTCTCATCTTTCAGCGCAATGTCATCCTTGAATGCTGAATCTCTGAAAATAAATTTGATTGGTAATGGGTCAAGCTCTGCAAGTTTTCCAACCATCTCCTCGGTAATCTGTGTTTCCATGCATACCAAATAACTGCTTGCATAGAGATATGTACGACTGCCAATATCAGATAACTGCTCTAATGTTTCTGATAGTGCAACATCACGCTGACGGAGCATTAACTCATAGACTACATCTACATCATTTGCATCTGGCATGAAATCAACAAGGTCTGGTGTATACTCAAGCTGGTTCATATCTACCTGTCCCATATCCATAAGAGAATTCCATTTGATATTGGTATCAGCGGTTCTAAATACTTTAAACCCAATATCTATATCTGCTTCTGGATGTTCTGATTTTATTTTATCTCCAGCTCTACGAATGCGTTCTTTACCTAACTGACACAAATTTATATAGCCCAATTTATGAGCCTCACTAGATTTATCTAATAATTCAGATAATTGTATCATAATAAACTTTCTATTGGCATTATCCTCATAATTTAACTCCATTACTGACTGTGCCGTGGTAGATGAACCCGAAAAGAAATCAAGTATTATATCATCCTTACCCGTACATATTTTACATAAAAATTTCACTAATGAAGTCGGCTTTGGAAATGGAAATATTTTTCCACTAAACAAATTAGTTATTTCTTTTGTTCCATCTTGGGACATTCCTATGTCATCAGGTAATTTTGTACTAACAGCAATTTTTCCAAAATTATCACCAGCCTTTCTCATATCATCTTCTTTCCAATATCTTAATGCTGGCTTACTTATATTCAAAAACGAGTAATCTCCTGGAAAAACAATTCTATTATCTTGATAATATTGTTCAAAAGTTTCTTGTGTTATAGCCCAAGTTCTATTGGGATTTGCAGGATATTCACTTCCATTTTTAGGATTTTTGATTGTAAAAAAACTGTTAGGTCTTTCACTTGCTGTCGTTTGCTTTGTTAAATCATGTATTCTCCATGGTTTTTCTGGAAAGTCCTCAGTTGTAAAATATTTTCTTTCTTTACCATCAATACTACATTTAAAATTTGTTGTTTTTGCATAACATAAAATCCACTCAAAATCTTGAGAAATTCCATACGGAACATCTGATTTCGCAGTCCTTTTTCTCCAAGGAAATATTGCTACATAATTAATTTCCCCAAATATTTCATTACATATTTTTAATACATTATCAATCTCATTATCATCAATACTTATAAATATTGCTCCATCATCTGTTAATAAATCCTTGGCTATCATTAGCTAGGATAAATCATATTCATCCAATTTGCATGATATCTGTTATCTGACTTAGTATTTACAATATACCTCTCTCCTACTTCGTTACGAACACCTTCAGCAATATCACTTTCTTCCTGCTCCATTTCAAATGAATCATTATATATAAAATCATTACCTGTATTATATGGCGGGTCTATATAAATCATCTTGATGGCACCATAATAATTCTGTCTGAGTAACTTCAACACTTCCAGATTATCTCCTTCAATATAGAGATTCTCTGTAGTATCTGCCTCCTTACTATCCTCTGGAATGAATTTTAGTGTTCTTCCAATAACATCTTCCTGAGCAATCCTTTTTGCATTCTTTTTTCCTGCCCAAGTAAGCTCATACTTTTCGCTTCCTACTTCCTCATACTGTCCAAGTTCTTCTTTTAAGGCTTCAAAATCAACCTCTCCATCCTTTACTGCAGATGGAAATAACTGAGCAAGTTTCTTTACATTATCTCCAACGATATCATTAATCTGCTGTGGCACCTTGTTATCCATAGCTTGTTTCCTCTAACTATCTGCTACAATCATATTTTATTATTTATTTTAATTAAAAACGTATAAAACTTCCTGTTAAATATAATAAAAAATCTAATTCATTCTCATCTACTGAATCATCATGCTTAGCGTGCGAATTATTATACTTTGCATAACAATCAATTAACTTAAAAAACATGTTTGATACTTCTGAAGAAAGATTTTTATTCTTCAAATATACACCTAAATCTTTTACCTGATTTTCTAATGATTTATCATTACCTAAAAATTGTTTCAAGAATAATTCTAAAGCTAATCGTAAGGAGTCAACTACTTGTCTATCATATTTACCTTTAAGCATATCGTTTAACGCTTGACGATACTGATTCTGTGCCTTTTCATATGTACTTAGCCAATTTATCACATCTACAACCATTGGTTTATCAAAAAACGCATCGCTATACGGGAAAAACTTATATTCTTCTCCATCTATGCATATAACAGCATTTATTCCGGATAATTTTAGAGCAATTGCAATCTTTTGAACAAATGCATATTGCCTTGAGCAATCATCTGCTCTAGTGATACTATTAGCAACAAATTCTAAAATCTGAAACCATATATATAATATAGACTTGTCCTTTTCAATTTTAACTGTCCCCAATGCTTGATGTAATAAAGAACCATCAAACCCCCATTCTTTAACTCCAGTATATGGATAACCTAAAAGTTCAAATATCTTTCTCGTATAAAACTGCAAATCATATTCATCGTATATAGTACTTGCAATTGCTGCAATTGTTCTATTTTTAAATGCTATCAAATCCTCTTTAGGTCTTGTATATCCAAATCTGTATGCATATTGTTCTTTTATCTTAAGAATATCTGCATAATCATCATCTATTTCTATTGGCTTAATACTATTTTCCAAAAATATACCTCCTATAATTCTTCATTATCAAGTACCTGTATCTCTGTCTTAATCTCTTTATTAATTTTCATTCGCTCTGCATTAGTAACTGCCGTTTTTAATTTACCCCTGGATGTTACCAGCTCTACATATTTCTGGCATATTCTGGCAGTCCTGTCGGAGTCATACCAAATATTGCATCAAGCAATTTATCTGTATGAATATATGCTTTCTCATTAACAACCATATATGCCTTATAGAACCATTCCTTGTAAAGCTGTACTTTGTCTATCTTATTCTTTACTGTGGAATAATTCATATATGCCATAAATCTATCCCTGTTGCTATCTGGAATACCTAGCATATATTTGTCTGTAAGCAATGTCTGTTCTACCACAATTTGCATATCGTCTGTTTGGCTGAGTCGCTTTAATGCCATTGAATAAACTTCATCCTTTGTGTCATGCATATGAATCACACATAAAGGTTTTATAAGATTCTGATAAGTGGATGCAAGGAAATTTGCATCTTGATGTTAGCCACTTCAATGTCATAAAACTGTATGACCTGACAACGATACTCTTCATTGTTTACGGATGGAATCTCTTCTCCAGCAATCTGATAATCAAGACTTACCAACTTAACTGCATCTTTTATTCTTTTTTTGTCATTAGGCTTTAAATCCTTTGGGATAAAATCTTTTAAAGCCACCTTTACATCTACCCTGTATGTATCTGGTAAATCAAACATACAGTATCACCTCCAATACTCATCCCTTTTATTCAACTACCAAAAATGAAATCAATTCAAAATCATCAGCAGTTTCATCAGCAAAGGCATTATCGAATCCTCCAAAATCAAACATAAGCTGAGTAGCCTTTGATTCCTCTTCGCCCTTGATTGATTTTATTGCTTTATTCAGCAGGTCTGAATAGAACTGCATATCCTTGGCATTATTGGTTCGTACAAAGAATTTTTGGAATAGTTCCATGACAGGTTTGCGCTTGCCATAGCATAGCTTACGGAACTGCTTTACCACTTCCCTAGCCTGTCCATTTCCAAAGAGTACCTCTCCATTATTCCTCATATATATGAGGTAATATGGATACAAAGAGCTGTCAGATTTAGGCTTATTTGCATCGTTGCGATGCTTGAAGCAGAATAGTACACCTGCATTATCTCCAGCTGTTACAGAATACACACCTTTTGGAACTTTCTTAATCTCTGGTACATTTTGAATGTATTCCGACAACTCATTCAAATATTCATTCATATTCAAATCAGTAAGTGAGATATTATCGTTTGCATCCTCTATATCTATTACTTCATCCTTCAATCTTTCTAATTGACGCTTTCTAAAATTGAAATCATTCATCTCCGGAGTCAGTACATCCTCATCACCTGTTGAAACAAGATTCATCGTAGTCATCTTGCCTTTTACTCTAGCTTCAAGTCCAAGATATTCATTCAGTTCCATGTTAGGGAAGAAATTTATCATCTGGATATTTGTATTCTTACTTCCTATACGGTCAATACGTCCAAATCTCTGTATCAATGATACTGGGTTCCATTGAATGTCAAAATTAATTACCGTGTCACAATCCTGTAGGTTTTGTCCTTCAGAAATACAATCGGTTCCGATTAATAAATCTATCTGTTCATCCTCTGGAATCTCTTTCTTCATCTTTGAAATGGGTGAAAAAGCACAAAGTACAGAATTAAAATCACTATCTACTTTTTTGTTATTTGTTATGACACGTTTTCCTGTAACTGAGGCGGTATATATTCCAAGCTTTCTCATATATACAGACAGCTTATCATATAAATAGTCGGCTGTATCTGCGAAATGCTAGTAAAACTATAATCTTTCTTATTTCCATCAATTTATTAT
>ENA-OQCX01000010-OQCX01000010.1-human-gut-metagenome-genome-assembly--contig:-NODE-10-length-86504-cov-7.459520_pt1 | contig 86504 bp, 82 predicted proteins | sample MGYA00242762_ERZ504587 | MGnify/ENA primary metagenome ERZ504587 (study PRJEB26092, sample SAMD00036337) | human gut metagenome | host: Homo sapiens | study: EMG produced TPA metagenomics assembly of...
CTCAGACTTCTCGTTCTGGGGAAACAAACAGCAGGAACAAGGGGTAACCATGATGACTCCCGTTAAAGCAATAAAGGGAGAGGAGCCTATTATTACTCAAAGAGAGAAAGCGGGCAGAGACCTGTTTCAACTGCAGTATCAAAGGTCAGACAACCGATAGAATCTTTTTCAACTGGCTGAATGAAAAAACAAATATTCAAAGAGCGATGAAGTCAGATCTACATCTGGACTTTTAGTACATACGATGGGCAAAATTGCCATCGCATTCATTTATCTAATTTTCTAAAACAAGGAATCAGAGTTCAACTACTGATTCGCATTATTAAGTGTTTATTTATAATTTATCAATATCCCGGATTCTGGTCAGCCTGATTGATGAGCGGGTTGGTCAGAATCTCATTCGTCGGAATCGGGAAGATTTCCTGATAAGCCTCGTGCTCAAAGAAACGGAATGAGTCACCAGTCTGCAGACAAGCCTCTTGTGAAGAGTTGGCTACTGTTTTCGGATATTCGGCGGCAAACCATTCTTTGCACATACCCATACGGCACAAATCATGGTAAAGCGAGAACTCGGCATTGAATTCATGGCGACGCTCTATAATCAGCGCCACCTTCCATACCGGAGAAGTATAGCCTTTGGCTGCTTTATAGCTTGTATAATAGGTCTCTGCATCCGGCACTTCCACCGTCTGGGTATTCAACATGTCGGCGGGTAGGTCAATCATCGTCGCTCCCATCTCCAAATTACCCCAAGCACGGTTACGTATCTGACGTATCATGTTCCATCCGGTAGCGTTGTCACCTGTCTCGAAACAACATTCTGCATAGTCGAGCATGATGCCTGCATAACGCTTCAAAGTCAACGAAATAGGATTGAATACTTTGTTGTTCTCACCTGGCTTGCATCTCCAGTATTTCAAGGAATAAACAGTAGGCATATTTTCGGAACCTTGGAAAAGACCGTCAAAACCACTTGTCACCCCTACAGTCTGCCCGGTAATGGGATGCGTATCCCCTTTGGCAACAGCAGAGTATTGGCGGCGTTTGTCACCCGGTTCAAAGGAACGTACAAACTCCCAAGAAAGACAGAGAGACCCCCAGCCTCCCCATTCGGGTGCCGCACACATATATCCGTACCACATCATGGCATCTGAAGACGAATCGGCTCCCCAGCCATATATCCTTGTTCATGATACATCACCTCAAATACAGATTCTTTGGTCCAATGTGTATCCCAGGCATGCAGGTTACCGAAGCAGGGCTCCAATGAATAGGTTCCACTGTCCACTATATCCTTTAGTTCCGTCTTGGCTTTCGTAAAGTCTTTCTTCAACATATACAGCTCGGCCAAATAAGCTTTGCAGAACCCCTTGGTTATACGTCCGTATTCACCATTCATGGGTAACCAGTCCAGATGGTCGCGTCCAAAAGACAAATCTTCCTCGATAGCCGCATAAGTCTCATCCACGGATTCCGGACGTGCCTTTCCTACCGAAGTAGTATAGGTTTCACCGGTAAACAACATCGGTACCCTTCCGAAAAGTTTCGTCAGGTAAAGGTAGTTATAACCGCGGATGGCACGTGCTTGCGCTTCATAAACGGTCTTGGAATTGCTGTCCGCAAATATAGAGGCATCCGCCGTCTCCAGGCCAGCCAGGAAACGGTTTGCACGGTCCACTGCACGATAACTCATCCGCCATGCAGTCTCCAGGGAACCCTTATCGGGTTTCCAGGCATGACGCTGCCATTCCGCATCCCAACCGGAAGCCTGACAGTCCATCGTAGAATGGTTGGCAGCAAATACCTGAGGCTTGAATCCCCATGTTTCGTCATCACCGGAACCGTGCTGGTCCGTATAAAAGGTATCATAAAGTCCGTTCAATCCGGAAAGGACATTCTCCTCCGTTTTAAACATGAAATCCGCCGGAAGAATATCGTAATGATCCACTTCCAAATAATCGTCACAAGACGTTACGGTGCTTAAGGCCAGCACACCGATCAACAGTTTATATAAGTTTTTCATAATCATATTTTTTATCCGTTAGTATTAGAACTGTACACTCAGACCGAAAGTAACCGACATCGGGAACGGATAACGTCCTCCGTCAAATCCCGAATACAATACATTGGAGTCACCAACTTCCGGATCGCCGAACTTATTGTACGAAGAGATGGTACATACATTGTCGACACTGGCAAATACGCGTGCATTTTCCATTTTCACCGGTTTCAGCACATTCTTCGGGAATGTATATCCTATCTGAATATTTGAAATCTTCAGATAATCCCCCTTCTGGATGTAGGCGTCGGACACACGCATGTTCTTATTATAGTCTGTCTTGGTGATACGCGGATATTTGGCGCCGGTATTCGAAGATGACCATGCATTATTGATATATTCCTTCAGTACATTCTGATAACCACCGTCGGGTGCATAGACTGAGGTCAAGCGGGCCGAAGAATAAGAAAGGATATCCATACCGGCTACACCGTACAAGTTCATCGAGAAATCAAAGTTTTTCCAGGAAGCGGTAAGGTTCATTCCGTAAGTGAACTTGGGATATCCATTGCCTATAACAGTACGGTCGCATCGGTAATCTGCCCGTCACCATTCAAATCAACAAACTTATAGTCGCCGGGCTGGGTAGTCTTGTCCTGATATACACCACTTTCAACTCCCTTTTCAACCGCCAGCCTATTCATTTCATCAATTTCGGCCTGGGTTCTGAAAATGCCTTCTACCTTCCAGCCATAGTAGGAACCTACAGGATAGCCGTTCTGTGTAATGGAGTGGTTGTCCCAGTTGTCGCCATCTTGTGCTGACCCTGACTTGCTGAATATCGGATCGCCGACTTCAATAGCCTCGTTCTTCAGGGTAGACCCATTCAGCCTTATGCCGATATTCCAATCGCTGAAGCTCTTGTTCCACGCAGCAGTAAACTCGAAACCTGAGTTACGGATATGTCCCGCGTTAGTATAGACATTGGAGAAACCGGTAGAAGGACGAATCTGGCGATACAGAAGCAGATCCTTTGCGTCACGGATAAAGTAATCGGCAGAGAAAGAAAGCTCATTGTTCATAAAGGCAAAATCAATACCGATATTTGTCTGCTCATTGGTTTCCCATTTCAGGTTGGTATCAATTTCTTTCTGCTGGGCAATACCGGCACCGTTAATCACACTCGAACCATTAAAGAACCAGTACATTGCATTTGCCGAAGACAACTGTGCTATGGACAAGTTGGTACCATTGCCCGCATTACCGGTCTGTCCCCATCCGGCACGCAACTTCAAGTTACTGAACAGTTCTAAATCCTTAATGAACTTTTCCTCGGAAAGACGCCAAGCTACAGAAGCGGAAGGGAATGTACCATAACGATTGCCGGCACCAAAGTTCGAAGAACCGTCGCGGCGTACCGTTGCAGTCACAATATAGCGGTCGTTCAAAGTATAAGTCAGACGGCCGAAGTAAGAAAGGAATCTTGTCTTCAAATCCAGCCCACCATCCGTTTGCTTAGACGATGGGTCATTGGTCAATGAAATTTTGCGGATGTTGTCTGCCGGGAAATCGTTGGCACTGGAATTCAGCCAGGCACCGTTCGTATCGCTGGTAGAGAAACCGGCCATTGCACTTACGCGGTGATGCTCATTGGACCAGTCATAGTTCAAGAACGCTTCCAGACCGAGTGAAGTGGACTGGCTCTGGTTCAGCGAGAACGAGTCCTTACGGTCTTGAGTTCCAAAGGTTCTATCATTATAGGCTGTATAGCATTATAACCTTTTGTATAATAATTATAACTGGCAATAGTTTTGAAGGTCAACCCTTTGTACAAATCGAGTTGTAGGAAAGCACTGGCGAGCAGACGGTCCCATTTATTGATGCTGTCGGCAGTCTTGGCAGCAGCAACCAGATTGTCAGCTCCCTTGTTCACATCCCCATTACCTTCTTTCTTGTAATGTCCCCAAGTACCGTCGGGCAACACAATAGGCATGGAATAGAAAACACCGTCCTCTACATAATCCATGGTTGGAATGGCTTGTGCATAGTTTCTCAGGTTGCCTCCTCCCATCTTTTCCGAATGTGCATAGTTCAAGTTCAAGCCTACATGCAGAAAGTCTTTCACTTTGTGAGTGATATTAGCGCGTGCCGTCAAGCGTTTAAAATTCGACTCAATCACGATACCCTGGTTGTTCAAATAACCCAGAGATAAGTTGGCTTGGGTATTTTCGCTGCCTCCCGAAGCAGAAAGGTTATAGTTCTGCTGTAATGCCGTGCGTGACATTTCATCCTGCCAGTCAATGCTGTTCAGTCTGCCTATGTAATCCTCGCCATATGCCAGATTGGTCATGGCAATACCGTCATTCTTGACGGCGGAACGTACAGCACTTGCAAACAAGCCCGCATCAGCCACATCAATCTTATTCGAATTGAACTGGAGGGCATAGTTGGCCGAAAAGTTCACCTTTGCCTTCCCCTTACCACCGTTCTTGGTAGTAATCATAATGACGCCATTGGCACCGCGAGTACCATAGATTGCCGTAGCCGAAGCATCCTTCAGAATTTCGATGGACTCTACATCATTAGGATTCAAGAAATCGATGGAAGTTCCTACCTGCACACCGTCCACTACATAGAGTGGGTCGGCAGAACCATTCACGGTTGCCACACCGCGGATACGGATGGAGAAACCTCCTTCCGGGTCACCGGAAGAACGGATGACAGATACACCTGCCGCAGCTCCCTGCAAACCTTGTCCCAAGTTCACCGGATTCCGCTTCATCATTTCCTCCGCATTCACGGAAGCCACAGAACCGGTGAGGTCGGATTTCTTCATCGTACCGTAGCCCACAACAACTACCTCATCCAAGGTTTCGGTATCCTCCTTTAAAGTAATTTTCAGAGCATTCATATTCCCGGTTACTTTGACCGTTCGCGCCAGATAACCGATGTAACTGGTCTTCAGCGTAGAACCTACGGGACACTGCAAGGAGAAGTTACCGTCCAAATCGGTAATCATACCGTTTGTCGTACCTTCCACAATGACATTGGCACCAATGATGGGCTCGCCTTTCTCATCCACCACTTGGCCCTTCACAGTAACTACACTCTGCTGTACGACAGTGACACCTGCAAACGGCTGTACGCTTGTTGCAAAGAGAGGTCCGGCACATGCCAGCGATACTGACATGATACCCAAATACTTCATCACATTTCTCATAAATACTAAATACTTAGGTTTAACAAATACCCCGGTCATAAGCACATCGGGAAAAAGATATGCGACACAATTTTGTGCCACTATAGAGCACTGCCGTGCCATTGGGAAGGCACATCTGTGCCACCATAGTGGCACAGATTTCGGTAACTATATCCCTTTCTCTTCCATACCGACAGGGGTGAATTCAATATAGATTTTCAAAGATTAAGTTCAGAAACTCAGGGAAGTGCCTTCAACCTGGTTCAACAGTTGCGGTTTGGCCTTTCCACAATCCACTTTCACAACCTGAATACGGTTGTCGGCAGGTAGACAAACCAATCCTTCTGCCTGCTTCTTGTCAGCACTGTATACCTTCAGGCTCATTTTACTCCAATCCATCTCAGCAGTGGACTGCGCCAACTTCAGATGAGGAAGTACCGAACCGTCACGTACCAGCATGATTATCGGCAGACTGCCTGCTTCAATCCGGTGCCATCCGCCTTCGTAGACTTTCTCTGTCTGGTAGTCTATCCATTTTCCTTCGGGAAGGTAAACTGTGCGGCCCGTCATACCGGATTCAAGCAAGGGGGCAACCAGAATCTGCGAACCGAAGAGATACTCGTCATCCACTTTCCATGCTCCCGGATCATCGGGGAATTCTACAAACAAGGCTCTTAGCATCGGTAAGCCCTTTTCTGTACATTCCTTAGCCTGAGCATACACATAAGGCATCAGACGGTACTTCATCTCCGCACTCTTGCGGAAGACATCCTGCACACGCTTGCTGTCGTACAACCACGGCTCTGTCGGAGGTGCCCCATGCGCGCGGGTATGGGAAGTAAGAAAACCGAACGGTATCCAGCGGCAATACAAGTCCTCCGGAGTGGATTTTACAAAGCCGCCCATATCATGGCTCCAGAAGGAGAAACCGGACAAGCCGAAGGACAAGCCTGCACGAAGCGTACCCAGCAGACCCGTGTTCGTAGTTGCAGCATCACCGCCCCAATGCAATGGATAACGCTGGGAACCAGCCCATGCGGCACGTGCCCACATTATATTCTCGTTGTGCAACTTCTTGGTTATCTCGGACACTGCCATATCATAACGCACCGGATAGAGGTTATGCTCATACCATCCGCTCTTGCCGGAAGCGTAAATACCATTCAGTGGAGCAGCCTCGCCAAAGTCTACTTTAATGGCACTGACACCGATATTCAGCAATCCCGCCAGTTTGTCCTGATACCACTTTACTGTTTCCGGATTGGAAAAATCAAGCACCACATCTTCGTAGGGAAGTTCACCATTTCCATTTTTCACATACATGTCTTTCTCTATCAGTTCAGAGAAATAACGGTTTTTAGGAGTGAAATAAGGCAACTGCCACAAACATACATGGAAACCTTGTGACCTCAAATCCTTCAACATCTGCTGTGGATTCTGGAAACGGTTCTCGGAGAATTTATAGTCACACTGCCAGTCCACATCAAACCAGCCGGTATCGAAATGGATAACATCGCACGGATACTTGTTCTTACGGATATTGGCCGCTACATCATAACCTTCCTTTTCACTGAGATAGGTAATACGGCTCATCCACGTACCGAAAGACCACAAGGGGGGCATGCCCGGCTTTCCTACCAAATCGGTGTACTCGTCCAGAATATCTTTCGGCTCGCCGAAGAAAACGAACAAATCCAGGTTCTCGTCACCCATGAACATTTTGTTCAGCCCAATATAGGTAGCACCAAAATCACAAGTCACGGGAGCGGATGTATGCATAAACATACCATATCCCCGGTTACTCATAAAGAAAGGAATCGGTTTGTACATCTGGTCCGTCTCAGGCCCTTGTGGGTCTGTAACGAACAAGTTCACCTTCTGTCCGGCCTTGTTCAGCCCAGTGGCAGACTCTCCGCAACCAAAAATCATTTCATCTGCAGTCAAGGTAAATACCGGATTGATGCGGCGAGCATTGTCGCTTCCCCGCTTCACAAAACAGAACGGCGTATATTTTACCTGCGTAGAGTCCGCGTCGCTCAAAGCGGCAGTCTGGCTCAAGATACGTCCGGCTTTATCCTTCAAGACGATTCTCCAAGGATTCTTGTTAATCTGAATGGTTCCATAGTCGCTGGAATAGATAATCTTGTCATTCGTCTCGGTAACTTTCCAGCTTCCATCCCTGCCCGGTTCCTTTGCCAACATGATGGAAGCGGCAGGTTTGGGTTCCACCGGGGTCGTTAGCATACGGATACGTACCGTACGCGGAGTTACAAAGTCAATCTTGAATTTGAGGTTAGGGTCATTTTCATAGGCAGTGAAGGGGAAATCGAGCATTCTCATTTTACGGGGCTGTGCACCGTTGGTATTGAAGGCTTGGCGGGGCATCAGATGCCCGCGTTTCCAATTCACCAGCCTTCACCCGACTTGGCATCGAATGACTCCAGGTGATCTGCAAAAAACAAGGTATTACTCAAGTCACGGAAATCGGTACTCATGTCCAGAGGTTGGTTCATCAAATACGAAGTACCGTCATTGACATGTGGCTGTGCCAACAGATTGCCACCGGCAAACAACAGCATCGCCACTGCTAAAAGTTCTTTCTTCATACTATTAGGATTTAAATGATCTCGCCTGCAAATGTATTTTTCTTAAAGGAAACACAGATGCCTTAAAAATGTCTTTTAATATCCGGTTTTGTTTCATAGAACCATATAGGGCCATTGGAAACAAAATGCATACTATTTTTCACCAAACGGAGGATATCATCCCACACGAATACGCAAATCTTTCCTTGCTCGTTCGAAGGATTATATTTAAGTTTGCAGTTACAATATTGTTAATCCTTCTAATAAAGAAAATACATGAAACAACTGCTCCTATTCCTTATATGCAACCTGGCCTTCCTCCTTACTGTTCAAGGTAACTCAGCGGAAATCCCGCCGGCTGTCATGTTCAAGCAGCTCTCTACAACAGAAGGACTCTCCAACAACAGTGTCCGAAGCATCTACAGAGACAATAGGGGATTCCTCTGGGTGGGGACAGAATCAGGACTCAACAAATACGACGGCTACTCCTTCCAGCAGTATTACCAGAACAACTCCGACCTGCCGGACGATGCCATCAGCGAAATTTTCGAAGGACCGGACGACAATGTATGGATAAGGACTTCCAGCGGCTACAGTATCTATAATTATAAGACCGGTAAATTCGACAATGACTATAAACCCATACTCGATGGGCTGCAAATCCCCAGTAAAAACATTCTGAGGATGGGAAAAACATCCAAGAATGAGTTTTGGGCCTACGACTATTCCAAACTTTACATACGAAGCATGGACAACAGCTCCATCAAAGCCTATCCACTGGCAGTTGAAAAGATTTCAAACCTCTATATAGGTGTCCAGTTCATTTATATAATGTACTCCAACGGTACCCTATACAGTATCAGCAAGCAGACTTCCGAAGTCAAGGAAATAGCCATTCCCACCATCTATAGACCTTTGCTGGAGAATCATGAGCCACACATTTACATAGACCAAAACGAAAGCCTATGGGTATACACCTTCCAAAACAGCCTACTTTTGCACAAGAACAGTTTTACACAGCAATGGGAGGACATCAGCCTGAACAATAACACTCACATACAGTACAATCGCGTGCAACGCATCCTCGACCTGGGAGACGGCAACGTATGGATACTTACCAGCCATATGGGGCTGTTCGTTTACAACACCCTGACCAAATCGCTTACCAACTTGGTGCACAATCCATTGAAACCGCACACCATTGCCAGCAACAATCTGAATACCATTTACCGGGACAAAGACGGAACCATATACATAGGGAATTTCAAACACGGTATTTCCTATTATAGCCCCATGTCCCAAATCATACTATGCAACAAATCCCTGGAATATGATGATATCCTGACCTTCTGCGAAGACACCAGCCAGGAATACATTTACTACGGAACAGACGGTACGGGACTAATCCGACGTTCACTAGTGACCGATTCATACGAAAAGATAGCAACTCCCGCCAATATTGTAGTCGACTTATCCATCGACTCCAAAAACCGCCTATGGATAGGCACCTTCCAGAAAGGACTGCTATGCTACTCGAAAGGGCAAATCAAACAATACACAGTAAGTAACAGCCAGCTTCTCGAGAACAATGTGTATACAGTAAAGGTAGACAAACACGGATACATCTGGATAGGTACCATGAAAGGATACATACAGAGGTTAAATCCGGAAACCGGGCAGTTTGACACCATCTTGTACCGTCCGGGAGAATTCTTTGTCCGAGATATGTACTATGATAAAGACAGTACCCTTTACGTAGCGACCAAAGGAGGACTCATTATCATCGATACGGAAACCCAAGCCTATAATATCTACGCCGAAGCCGGCCGCTTCAAGGAGAACAATATGCTCACTGTCTATAAGGACAGCCGGGACCTTCTTTGGATAGGACATCCACACGGACTGAGTATATGGAACCAGAAGAACGACTCCATCTACTTCCTTGACCAGAAAAACGGACTTGCCGCCAACCTCGTCAGAGCCGTCACGGAAGACAACAACAACCAGATGTGGATTGGTACCGGCAACGGCATCTCACGAATCAAAATAACAAACGGTACATACGCCATCGTGAACTACTCCGTAAGCGACGGACTGATATGCAACGATACCAATGTCCACGCCATCCTCAAGCTACAGAACGGCAATATACTGATAGGCACGCCACAAGGTTACCAGACTATCATTCCACAAGACATCCTGACCACAAGTTATGATGCCAATATTTACCTTACCGGTATTGAGCTCAAATCCGGAATGACCCATCCGGACATCCTGAACGGCAGCTCACTTGAATGTGCACAACATCTTTCCTTCACTGAAAAGGAAAATTCATTCACTCTGTCCTTCTCTGCCCTCGACCTGGTGGAAACGGATAAGATAAAATATGCCTATAAGATTCATTCCAACTGGATTTATGCTGAAAACAACAAAGTAAACCTATCCATGCTGACTGCCGGAAACTATACTTTATCCGTCAAGGCATGCAACTCACAAGGCATATGGAGCCCCAACGTCAAGGAACTGAAAATAAAGATACTCCCTCCTTGGTGGCGCACTTGGTGGGCTTATACCATATATAGCGGTATCGTTTTGTGCATCCTTCTGTCCATTATCCGCAATCTGCGCTTACGCCAAAAGCAGAAACAAATCATGCAGGCCATCGAGGTGGAAAATGAAAGGCAGCAGAAAATCAACAATATGAAACTGCAGTTCTTTGCCAACATAAGTCACGAACTGCGGACCCCCTTGTCACTTATCATCAATCCGCTTGAAGAGTTTTTCGTAGACCATCCCGAATATCGTAAAGGCATTCTGGATATGGTCAAACAAAATGCCGACTATCTGCTGGAACTGATTAACCAACTGCTGGATTTCAGAAAGCTGGATGCCAAGGCTGAAACCCTGAAATGCAAACATGACAACATCCTTATCATTCTGAGTGAAATATTCCACTCTTTCGATCCGATAGCACAGAAACGGAACATCAGCTATAGCCTTACCGCTCCACAACATTCTGTATTCATGGATTTCGACTATGACAAGATACGCAAGATATGCACAAATATCCTGTCAAATGCATTCAAGTTCACTCCCAATAAAGGAAGCATCTCACTGGATATTGCCGTAAGAGGCACAAATCTGGAACTGACCTTTACCGACACCGGTTGCGGCATAGAGGATGAAGCCAAGGAGAAAATATTCCAAAGATTCTATCAGTCGGGCAAAAACCAGTCGAACAACGGAGGCAGCGGCATTGGACTGCACATTGTTTCCGAATACGTAAAGATGCATCAGGGTACTGTCTGTGTCAGGGATAACCAGCCTTGTGGTTCTGTATTCCTGATTGCCCTACCCCTACACCAGAACAGTAATGAAACCAAAAACGGAGAACCGGTCGAAGGACCGGAAATAAAAGAAGAATCCCATCCATTCACCATACTACTCGTAGATGACAACTACGACTTCTTGAAATTTCTCTCTGAAAGTCTTGCCAGGCAGTATCATGTATTAAAAGCCACAAACGGAAAACATGCACTGAATGTACTGGAAAAGGAAGATATTGATTTAGTGGTCAGTGACATCATGATGCCCGAGATGGATGGTCTGGAACTATGTTCAACCATCAAGAATGACATACGCTACTCCCATATCCCCATTATCCTCCTGACAGCTAAGGCAAGTGAAGAACACCAATTGGAAGGGCTTAGCGTTGGCGCAGACGACTATATCACCAAGCCTTTCAATATGGAAGTCCTCAAGCTGCGCATCAACAAGATTATCGAGATGAACGTCAAACGTCAGGAAATATTCAATCAGGACATTAAAATCGAGCCAAGCCGTATCACCATCACTCCCCTTGACCAGCAGCTGGTGGAAAAAGCCATCCAGATTGTAGAGGACAATATCAGCGAAACCGAGTTTTCCGTCGAGGAGCTTGCCAGCAGCCTGAATATATCACGCAGCTATTTCTACAAGAAAATGATTAAGATAACGGGAAAGAAACCCATCGAATTCATCAGGACCATCCGTATGAAACGTGCACAACAACTCTTGACAGAAAGCCAGATGCAAGTTTCGGAAATTGCATATACCTTGGGGTATAACTCCCCCAAGATATTCTCCAAACATTTTAAAGAAGAGTTCAACATCAGCCATCCGAATTTATAAGGCAGCAGGCTGAATAGAAACATTATTTTGACATCAAAGCATCCAACGAAGACACCAACGCCACCAAAGCAGCACTCCAATTAATGGCTATTTCATTGGAAGCATACGAACCTTCCACATCTGCATAAGACTCATCCGGCAGATTGGAAGGATAGGGTACACCGTCTTGTTGGCCAGGATTGGGACCGCCAACAAGGAAACCGGGAAGAGGTGCCTCTATATCATCCGATGCAGAAAGACGATGGTGCGGATACAGAGGACTTTTCATCCCGAAACCGGTGACATAACAATATCCCGTGGCATTCTTTCCTAAAATGTAGTCCATATTGCGGTAGGCGTTCGTCAGGTACGACTTCTCACCCGTAAGCAAATAGGCGCAAACCAGTGAAGTGGCTTGGTTAGCACACCCTTCGGCAAGGCATCCCCAAAAGAAATCTTTGGCATCGTTGCCGTAAGGAGCGTGGAAAGGAGAGCGGTCAGCACCCCGCACAGCCTCGGCAGCATAGTCCAGTAGCAGGTCTTTCATGCATTTGCCAACTCCACGTCTTCACCCTGATATTCCCTGCCGGTTGCAGCCAGGCAAACACGCCCAACGCAGTGGTATTGCCCCAAGAAGGAGTCTTATATGCAGTGGGCAGATGCTTCTTCACTTGTTCCCGGTAAACGGGCTTTCCCGTAGCAAGATAGAGCTCGGAAGCCGCCCAGAAGAATTCGTCATCGGCACTACGATCACCGTAAGCTCCCGTAACCACGGCAGGTTGATATTGCTTGTTGAGGAGGTCCTGATGATAGAGCGCTTGCGGATGCGCTTCTGCCAGGCGTAAGCACGTTCGGCAGCCTGCAAAGCCACTTCCGAAAAGCCAGGATAATCCTCTTCGTAAGGAGCAAACAACACGGAAGCTTGCGCTAAAGCCGCAGCATAGTCCAATGCCGCCGTTACTGATTTCTGAACTACATAACGGGGCTGCTTACACTCCGTAGGCTTGATAAATCCCTCGAACGAAGGGGTAGTCAGCTTGTGGTAGACTCCTCCGTCGGCAGGGTCTTGCATGGTCAGCATCCATTTCAGGTTATAGTACATCTCGTCCAGCAAATCGGGCGTGTGGTTTCCGCTTTCCGGGATGTTCACCCGTTGACGGATAAAATAGTCAGGAAAGCGGGCATAAATCGCCTGCATCAATCCGATGGAATAAGCGGAGTTCACAATGTACTTGTTATAATCTCCGGCATCATACCATCCTCCCGGAGAAGAAATCACCGCTCCCGCCTTACGTTCCGGCCCGGCAGCATTGGGATGTACCAGCACCTTGTCATCTGGATGGCCTGCCGGACGGCTCCACCGACCCGCATAAGTCGCTTCGATGGGCATACCCGTACGTTGGTAATAGAAAGATTTCAAAGCGGCATCGGCCAAAGGGGACAGCACCTTTTCCTTTACTTCGAATGCCACTGAATCGCCGTTAACCAACAGAAGATATCTTCCCGGTACCGTGATGTCACTGAAATCCAATATTGTCCTGCTCCTATCCGACCAAGCGGATGAAGCGGTATATCCGGGTTTGCCGGAAAGTAGCCGATTGCCCGTGGCTGCATCTACTATGGTAAATTCACGTACCTCACCGGCATTCACCACAGCTACTTTTTCCTGCTGGGGATAATACCCTAACTGATTCAAACGTACAGTTTCTGAAGGATGCCCTAAAGTGGCCATTCCTCCCAGAACTGTAAACAGACATGTAGTTATATTCATATCACTATTCTTTATATATTAATATTATTCCATTTCAAAATTATTTATCCGACAATAAGGTAATGAAACTGATAGCGGCAAGTGTACCCGTACCAGTCCATTCTCCACCTTCACTGCAGTTTCCTTCATGCAGTCCTTTGTATTGGTCACATAGACTTTCAGTTCCTTCACTTCTGCAGGGATACCGGAGATGACAGCCTCGCAATCCGCCCCATTATTGACCATATGGACGGCATATTCTCCGCGCACCATATTTCCGAAAGCCGCACAGTTTACATTTTTCTTGCTGCTACTGACTGGAATAGCCAAGGCATCGGCCGGAGTGGAGGCCAGCTGCTTAATGTTCCAGAAACGTTGTGTAGGACGCAAAGGACCTTTGGAGCCATAAATGCCGTCTCCCCACAACAACGAATAGTCTGAAGTGAGCTGCCACTGCAAGATGGACAATGGTTGGCAAATCGCACAAATACGTGTATACAGATTGATTTCATAAAGTGCAAACGTCGACTCATTGAATATCTCGGCATAACCATGAGCAGCGGCATCCGTACTACCCTCACCAACCAAGAGTAGTACATTAATCTCTTTGGCAGCACCCGCCCACTTCCTTAACGTAACATCATCACAACCACGCCATGAATGGAAAGAAACTGCACCAATATACTTATGAGTCTCAGGATTGTTCAAAGCAGGAAGGATAAAATCGAAAGTAGTGGCATCCGAATTGTCGCCAAGCAGCATGCGGTAGGAAGATTCAACCCTGCCAGATAAGCACCGAACTCCTTAATGAAATCTGCATGCTCCTGCGGAGTGTGGAGGACATCAATACCCAAATCCGATTCATTGAACGAGAACATGGAGAACTCAATACCATAATACCGTTTGGCATACAACAGATAATCTGCCATGGATTTATAAATCTTCTCCTTTTTCCGGTTATCCAGACGATAAGCAATGACACCACCTTGACGGGCATAACTTGCAGGACCTCCGTCAATGGCCCATGCAGGCGGAAACCAACAGCTTAGTATTACCGGCATTCCCATCGCCTTCAAGCGCTTTGCCATGAGGAGACTTTCCTCCACCCGCTTGTTCAGTCCCCCATTCTGTGCCACGGCAATAGGATCGGATTCTTCTTCGGGTTGCCACAATCTCCACGGAAATTCCACACGGCCATAAGCTACGCGCAAGTTTTCCAGACAGTAATCTATCACTTTAGGGTCGGCAGCAGGATTCTGCAGGCGGAAATTCCCTCCAAAGCCTGCAAACAAACTTCCCGGATTCTGCATATCCAATGTAATTTCCGCGTCACTGTGATCTATCACTCCGGAAGCATGCAGTTCCATAGACAATGCTGTTCTCCCACCTTTTTCAGAATCGGCATTAGCGAGATATACACAACAGTACCGGTAGACTCTTTTTCAACCGTGGCCTTTACAGACTTATTGAACTTGAATTCCAACTTCCTATTGGCCGAAGTAACGGTCAGCTTCCTGCCACTTACCCTTACTTTGGCATCAATGTAGTTTTCCGGACTTAAAGCAATACAGTAATAGGCTGCCTGGTTCAAAGTAGTGTCCGACAGCGCATCAATAGAAATCTCCACCAAGCCTTTTCCCTTATCGGTCACTTTCTGATGGAACTTTACACCTCGCAGAGTAGCCGTCACTTCCTGCATATTCCCCTCACGATGGAAAACGGGACGGACCTGCTTCTCCTTTCCGGTAATCTCCATATCTCCTTTCAAGGTTCCGACACGCAGGATGACTCAAGTCTATCAATTCACCGTCTACGCGGACACCCGTGATATTGCTCCATGCCATCACTTCCGTCTGGGCAGAAAGCGGCAGAGATAATATACCACACAGCAATACAACTATTCCAAACTGGAAAATTCGTAAATTCTTCATAATATCAAATCTATAAAAGGTTGTCATTTCAGTCTGGTATCAATCTCAAACCCCATACGGCTGTTATGATAAGGACAATTCCACATACTTGCTTTAGGCTCCTTGTAGCGGGGAGTTCCATCTTCCAGCACCGTTCTGAACCATTCACCATACTCCTTGTCTATCATCCGTGATTTGATGAAGTTCCAGGTGCGGACGCACTGTCCAGATAAGATTGTTCACCAGTCAGTTGCCAGGCATTGATACAGCCGACACAGTTTCCGCTTGGCACCACCAGGAAGCGTCCTTCCTGATTTTGTCCTTATGTCGTTCATACATCATAGCTCCCATCGGGTTGATGCCCTCCTTCAAGGAAGCATCTGCAAGTTCCAATGCTACCTTCCTGCACCTCCCGATAACCTCCGGGTCACCCAGAGCCTCTGCAGCTTCCGTCAGCAGCCAAGAAGTTTCGATATCATGCCCGTAAGAGTCGATGTCATCCAGATTATTCCAATTTAAATCACAGTATGATATCAAGTGATGTGTTTGTGGGTTGTACAGCCTGGTTGTTATTAAGTCTATTACTTTTGCAAGGCGCTTGCAAAGGCTGTTATCCTTCCATACTTTATATAAAGCCGTGTATGCCTCTAATACATGGATATGTGTATTCATTGTTTTGGCAGCAATGCCATCTCCATCATACCCCAGCTTTTGGGGAGTTCCCCATTCGCGGGTAAAGGATTCTATATAGCCATCATTTACGGGATCTTTGACTTTGCTCTCCATTATCCGATAAAGCTCTATGGCTTTTTGCAGGCTTTCATTGTTGCCCGTTGCCCTGAAATGTTCGGACAACCCATAGATAGCATAAGAGCAGCCGTAAGTCTGCTTGTTCGTATCCAATGGGGTACCGTCCGCTTTTATCAGCCAATATACGCCTCCATACTGCGAATCAATGAAGTGATCTATGAAATACCGTTGCGCCCTGTCAGCCAATTTACGGTAGGCAGTATCGCCATACATCCGGTAGGCGGTTGAAAAAGTCCAAAGGATGCGGGCATTCAGTACACCACCTTTGGGAGCATCCGCTATCGGGGCACCGTCACGTCCCAATGAACCATAAAAGCCTCCGGAAGAATCTACGCTGTATCTTTCCCAAAAAGAGAGGATATTCTCTTTCAAGTCCGAGGTTATTTCATCTTTTAAAACCTTGTCTACGTGTGACTGTGCTTGCAGGAAAGGTGTAACCAGCAACCATACTGTAATCAGCAAAAAAACGGAAAACATACGTTTCATAATATAGCGATTTAAGGAGTTAGCCATAGTTACATTGCAAATGTACAAAAAAACAAATGGACACTACTCATTGCCATCCTTTTTCAAGGGATACAATTGGTTCCGATAAAGGCTATTTTTGGGTACTGAGTCCTTGTTTTACCAGACATCAGCTTCTATTGGCTCAAACGTGGGTATCCGGCAGCTCAAGCGCCATTGTCTGACAAATATAACAATGAATATCATAAAAATAGAGGAAAAAGACACATTTCATAACGTTATTGGCTACAAACAAAAGCCATCCGTTTCCTTTTTAGTCCGTATATTAGTAGAAAATTTTGTAACTCAAAAATAGATACTATGAGAAAGAAACATTTCCTATTTGCATCAGTCTTGGCACTGCTTTGCGGCAGCAGTGCGCTGCATGCGCAAGACTTCAAGCTGACATCCTCCGGTTATTTCAAGAATCAGGGAGTCGACATCATGGCTTTTGATGATATCTATCCCGAAGGACACCAAGGAGGGGTATGTATCATCATGAACGGACACCGTGTGGCGACGAATGGAGATATCCGTCTGGAAGCCACACCCGGACAATGGCAGCCCGTACCGAAACAGCTCGACCGGAAGCTCGGTGACAACAGCATCACCGCCACGCTGTGCTATCCCGACTCCTCACGCCATCTCACCGGATTCAACCCGATGATTTACCCGGACCTCCACCTTATATATACGGTAAACGTGGAAAGCAAAGGTAAAAACATAGAGGTGACCGTAGACCTTGACCGCCCCATTCCCCAGGAATTCATCGGAAAAGTGGGCTTCAACCTTGAATTCTTCCCGGTTCCCTCTTCGGCAAGCCCTGGATTATGGACGGTCAGAGCGGCATCTTCCCGCAACAACCCAACTCTCCCCTAATGACAACCCAACCCAACTATCTGCATACGGGAAATTATCATGACGGCAAGCAATCGCTGGCAGACATGGACAACTGATAGGAAAAGGTTACAGCCCGATTGTGGCCGACGACATCATCAGCGAACCTTATGCCAAAGGCCGTAAGTTTACCTCCCGCCCCGACGACCCTTACAACAAAGTAACCATCGAATCATTGAGTGGTGACCTACAACTGTTTGACGGGCGTATGAACCACAATAACGGCTGGTTCGTACTGCGCAGCAACATAAAACCGGGTGTCACCAAAGGGGCCGTCAAATGGATTATCACTCCGAACGTAGTGGCCGACTGGATGTATCAGCCGGTTATCCAGACTTCACAGATAGGTTATCATCCCGCCCAGGACAAGGAAGCCGTCATCGAAATGGATATACGTGACAATAGAAAGGAAACGGCACAAATCATCCGCATTGACGCAGACGGCGAGAAAGTGGTCAAGAACGTCACTCCTGCCAATTGGGGCAAGTTCCTGAGATACAACTATCTGAAGGTGGACTTCACGGATGTGAAGGAACCGGGACTCTACAAGATTAAATACGATACCTCCGTATCCCCTATCTTCCGCATCGACAATGACGTATATGCCCGCGGCGTATGGCAGCCCGTACTGGAATACTTCCTTCCCGTACAGATGTGCCACATGCGCGTCAACGAAAAATACCGCGTATGGCACGACTGCTGCCACATGGACGATGCCCAGATGGCACCGGCACACAATCATATCGACGGCTACGACCAGAAAGAGGGCCTGTCCAAGTTCAAACCGGGTGAAGTGGTTCCCGGAGTGAACATAGGCGGCTGGCACGATGCCGGAGACTTTGACCTCCGCATCGAATCCCAAGCCGGAGAATCCTATATCCTGGCACTGGCCTACGAAGCTTTCCACCCGAATCTCGACGTGACTTCCATCGACCAGATAAACCGTGTGACGGAAATCCACCAGCCCGACGGTAAGAATGACTTGCTGCAACAAGTAGAGAACGGCGCCCTTACGGTAGTCAACGGCTACCTGGCACTGGGACGTCTCTACCGGGGAATCATCTGCAACGACCTTCGCCAATACGTACTTCTGGGTGATGCCGCCGCCATGACGGACGGAAAAATCGGTAATGAAGACGACCGTTGGATATTTACAGAGGACAACCCCGGACGAGAACTGTCGACAGCCGCCCAACTTGCTGCCGTATCACGCGTATTGAAAGGCTTCAATGATACATTGAGTGTACATTGTCTCGACATTGCCCGCAAAGTATATGCTTCTACCGGAAACGGCAACAACAGAGCCTTGTTCCCCAAAGTGCAGGCAGCCGTAGAACTGTACCTCACCACGGGCGAACAACCCTATATGGACTTCATTCTGGACAACAAAGAGCTCATCATCAAGCAGATAGGCCGCATCGGCTGGTACACGGCACGTGTGGAAAAACAGTTTGCACAAATGAAGAACAAGAAAGCCAAAGCTTTCTCCACCGCTTTCCGCAAAGCTCTGACCGGATATGAACAAGAGCTGAACAAGCAAGTGCAGGAGACTCCTTACGGCATTCCCTACCGTCCACATATCTGGGGTGCAGGCTGGGATATACAGCGTTTCGGCTTCCAGCACTACTTCCTGACAACCGCCTATCCGGAAATATTCCCGAAAGCACCGGTATTCAATGCCCTCAACTTCATTCTCGGATGCCACCCGGGCTCCAACCAAGCTTCCTTCGCCTCGGGTGTCGGCGCACAATCAGCCACTGTGGGCTACGGACTGAACCGCGCAGACTGGTCGTATATTCCCGGTGGAGTCATTTCCGGTACAGCTCTTATCCGTCCCGACTTCCCGGAACTCCTCACGTTCCCGTTCCTCTGGCAGCAAACTGAATATGTGCTGGGAGGAGGTTCATCCCACTATATGTTCCTGGTACTTGCAGCAGAACAGTTGCTGAAACAATAAGAAAGACAGAGGGGGAACAAAACCCTCTGGATGTTTTCTTTTAGGCGCGATTACACGGATTTCACGGATTTAGTTTACTGCATCCATGGATTCCGCGTAACCCGCGCCTAATATTATAGTATAATGAAAGTGTTTATCTACTTTCCGTTCTTTCACCAATTATCCGTACGGAACGGAATGGTAGGCAATTCATTTCCGCCAATCATCGTACCAATCTGGAAATCATGGAAACAATAGCGCACGCTGACGGGATGGGATACCTTTTCTGAAGAGATTACCACTTCATTCGTCTGCCAGTGCAGCCATACTTTGTCGGCAGGATGGAACACACGGTCCTCACCCGCCACTTCGAAACCGCGAAGGTCATAGTTGCGACAGATACCCATTTCCAAATGGTCGAAGGAAACCCATGCTTCACTGCCTTTAGCAGTCCATGACTTATATTGTGGGCCGAAACAGTGTATCTGCTTCAATCCATAGGTAAGGTTCAATGCCAGATAGCTCAAGCGTTGACCTACCTTTGTCTTGTTGCGGGGATGGATATTGTACATCTCATAAGGCTCTACAAGGTCGTTTGTCGAAATCATACCACTGTTCGGAATCAGGCTTTGGGCACGGAATTGCGCTTCACGTAGGTAAGCAGCTTTCTCTTGCTGGGTACCTCCATAGGCGTACGGCGCTATTTCGGCAAAGTAGAAAGGCAATTCGCCCAGCCCCATTCCTTGCGCCACAGCTGCACCATGTCGGCCAAGCGTTCGGCATATGTTTCATGGCGACCTACGTTCGACTCTCCCTGATACCAGATGAACCCTTTGATGGTATAGTTCTGAAGCGGCTTCAGCATGGCATTGTACATCAGCATGGGGCGGAGCATGGGATGCAGGCGTTCGATGGAATCGGGGTTGAGAGATATGTCTGGATAGTTTTCCAGCAGTTCACGGCTTATCCAACCTTCTACAGTGGATCCACCGTAAGCGCTACAGATGATGCCGACCGGAATCCGGAGGGCACGGCTCAACGAAGTGGCAAAATAGTAGGCCGTCGCACTGAAATCGGGTGCGGTTTCTATGGAAGATATGTTCCAGCTACCTTTGCAGTCGGTTTGCAGTTCATAAGTCTGGTGCTTGGGAACGGTGAACATACGCACCCCCTTATTCTCGGCAGAAACTATGATGTCATCCGCTCCGTTCATGATGCAACAGCCAGCAAAACCTTTCAGGGGCATTTCCATATTGCTCTGGCCGGAAGCAAGCCATACTTCACCGATTAGGATATTCTTCAACGTAGTTTTTTCTCCGTCATCAAAAGTTATCTCATAAGGCGTGTATCCTGCTGCCGGAGTCTCCACGGCAAGCGTCCAACCGCCATCCTTATCGGCACGGCAAGTCATTGTCTGTCCGTTCCACGAAGGCGTAACGCGTACTTCGGCTTCCGGAGCAGCCGTTCCCCACAGTTTCACTTCAGTCTGCTGCTGGAGTATCATGTTGTCGCCCACCAGTGCAGGCAGTTTTACTTTGGCGCCCAACGAGGCGGCACCGCATAATAGAATCAATGCAAGAACCTTACTTTTCATAGTATATTTGTATTTAACATTATATTCGGAATCAATAACGCGAGCAAAAATAAGGCTTTTTTGCTCACGTTCTCCGTTTCATGTGCAAAAAGTGGGTGTTTTTGCACATGTGCTCAAACAAAATTATACATTGATGTATTATACATTGATGTATAATTTGTATATTTGTCATTAAATCAAGAACAGAAAGTTTATGAAATCACCTTTTCAATACGGCACACTGGTTGATAAAGAAAGTTTCGTCAATCGGGTAGAAGAACGAAAGCAACTGAAAGAATTACTTGGATCGGGCATCAACGTAATGCTTATTTCACCGCGCCGATGGGGAAAATCGTCGCTTGTAAAAGTAGCTATGGACGAACTGACACAAGAAGACAAGCATATCCGTGTCTGCTTCATTGATGCATTCAGCATCAAGACGGAAGCTGAATTCTACCGCATCTTTGCGCGAGAAGTCATTTCTTGCGCCGCCTCCACCCTTGAAAAGAGGCTTGAAGATGTGAAACAGTTTCTTAAAGCCGTTTCTCCCAGTATCACATTGAAGAGCGACCCAACCGATACCCTCTCCTTTGACCTGAAATTGGAACTGGAAGAAAAAAGTGTCATGGAGATACTGGAACTACCCGAAAAGATAGCAGCTGCCAAAGGCATACACCTGATTGTCTGCATCGACGAGTTCCAACAACTGGCACTACTACCCGGCTACAAAAGTATGGAGGGAAAAATGCGCTCTGCCTGGCAGAAGCAGCAACAAGTTTCCTATTGCTTTTACGGAAGCAAGCGGCATATGATGATGGACATCTTCAACAATTCTTCTAACCCCTTCTACCGCTTCGGACAAGTACTGTTCCTGCAAAAGATAAAGAAAGAGGAATGGGTGCCCTTCATCGTCAATGCCTTCCACCGGACGAACAAAGAAATCAGCGAACAGCAAGCAGAACAACTGTGCGACATCGTGAAATGCCATTCGTGGTATTTGCAACAGTTGTGCTATTTCATCTGGAGCGGTACGTCTGAAAAAGTGACAGATGAGATTATCGAAATCCGTACCCACCAACTGATAGACACCAACATGCCTATGTTCATGAACGACACCGAGAACCTGACTGCTGCCCAAACTGCCATGCTTCGTGCTGTAGCCGATGGTGAATACCGCTTCAACTCCATCCCCGTAGTGCGGAAATATGAATTGGGCAGTGCACAGACCATCACACGCAACAAGCGTATGCTGACAGAACGTGATTTCATTGAGAAAGAGGGGAACAAGTATGTTTTCTCCGATCCGATATTCGAGCTTTGGTTCAGGAGGGAGTATTGCTGAATATAAAAAAAGAACGTGGAACTGCGTGCTATCCATCGTCTTTGAAGGTCCTGAGAAAACCCCACTATACAAATGAACAGACAGCAGACCCACGCCGAAACCAGCACAGGAGCAGTCCATGCCATTCTTGTGTATCATTGATGAATTTCTCAGGTTCTCAAAGACAAGAATGAAGCACAACGCTTCTTACAATATCATTTCACAAAACATTGAAGCTAAGGACACTTCCTTGCTTCGATGGCAAATTTAACGATAAAGAATGAAAACAAGAAAAAGATTGGAAAGTATTTTTGAGGTTGATACCTACAGAAGATAAATATGATTTTGTCATTCTGACACTTTGTATTTTCTATCGCACGAGAATCCCATATTTCCATCCCATTACCCACCCAGCAGTAAATACGAGAGTGGAAATCTGTAAGTATCAGGCTATAAGCATTATACCAAAAGAACATCCTTCCAATAAATCGGAATCACCTCTCCGAAAGCCTGATACACCGAAAAGGCAAAAGCAAAAGAACGTTTTACTAAAACAGAGTAACCGTTTTACTAAAACGCAATACCCCTTTTAGTAAAAAGCAATCACCCTTTTAGCTTAAAGGTGTAGCCAATTTCTGCATAAAAGCCCCACAAAAGCGGAAGAACATGCAAGAAGAACGCATCTTTATGAACCGAATATCCACAACATATCCCAAATCCGTTCTTCTGTAAAACCAAGTGCGGCAGGAAAACCGGGAAAAGCATTACTTTTTGTCAAGGTTATAGGGATATTTCCGTCTTTCAGCACCTTTTACAACAACCCATGCAGTTCCCACGCCCGCACATGCCGTATTCCTTCATGAGACGGCAGGCAGAAGTCATCAAGCGAGACAACCAGTTTCTCATAATTATCTTGTATCGCCTCCAACGAAGCATACTCACGGCGCACCGTCTGTTCATCTACCAGCATGTAGGTGGATTGCAGATATATCGTACGGTCACCTTTCCGAGCGATGAAGTCCACCTCTTTTTCTTTAGCACATCCGGTATAGACATCATAGCCCGCCCGAAGCAACTCCAGATAGACAAGAGTCTCCAGTTTATAACCCACACCATAGGCTGTTCCGGGATAGAGGAAATTCTTAAAGCAAGGTCGTTGATGTAATATTTCGCCGTACCGGACAGTATTTCCTTTCCGCGCAAGTCAAAGCGTTCACAACGATACGCCAAGAACGAGTCTTCGATATAGCCTATGTAGGCAGCCACGGCATCATAGCTCGTCTTCCGGCCTTGGCTCTTGAAATAGTTCACGATGTTGCCGATGGACACTAAATTGGAGGCATTGCTACAAGAAACGCAAAAAGGTCCTCAAGCAGCCGGGGGTCACGTATGCTGTAGCGTTGGATGATGTCCTTCAGCAAGATGGTGTCCTTCAAGGCAGACAAGTAATTGCGCTGCACCTCCTGCTTTTCGGGCAAGACAAAAAGTTCCGGGATTCCGCCCGTATTCATATAGCCCATATAGCTCTCACGGTTCTGTTCCAGATGCCTTATCTCTGTATACTCCTGATAGCTGAAGGGATATACCGGAAATTGGACGTATCGCCCCGAAAGCAGCGTGGCAAGCTCACCGGACAGCATCCGTGAGTTGGAGCCGCTGATAAAGAGCTCGTACTCCTCGGTATAGTCCTGCGAATAAGAATTGACCGACTTTTCCCATTCTTCGATGAGCTGCACTTCGTCGATGAAAATATAAATCTCCTCTTGTCCAGAGATTGTACTTCCTAAGTATATCCATTCTTTCGTTCATAACCTAAAAAGTTTGCGAAAAAGGCTAGATTTTCGGTTATAAACGAAAGATTCATTTAGACAAGCAAGGAGGATACTTCCTTTCCGCATCCCCTTTATCGGCCGGATATTCCCTCTATAGAATCATCATTGTTGCATCTATATATCCACCGCGTTGCATCTATACTTCCACCGTGCTGCATCTATAGATGCAGCAAATCCCTTAACCTATCCTAATAATGCTGCTTATTGTCACCTATTTAGAAGCGAAATCATTATATTTGCGCCCATATATGCCAATACGTTGACTAAGCGATGGCAAAACAGCTTGTAAAAAACAAAACTGAATAATAACGAATTTCATCTGAATGAAACAGTACAAAACCGTAAACAACCTTGTAGGCTGGATTACCTTCCTCATTGCAGCGACGGTCTACTGCATGACCATCGAACCTACTGCAAGCTTTTGGGACTGCCCGGAGTTCATCACCACCGGCTATAAGCTGGAAGTAGGACACCCGCCCGGCGCACCGTTCTTCATGCTGGTAGCAACCTATTCTCACAATTTGCTTCCGATGCCTCCACCGTTGCCAAGATGGTGAACTACATGAGCGCGCTGATGAGCGGCGCATGTATCCTGTTCCTTTTCTGGAGCATCACGCACCTGGTACGCAAACTTGTGGTGACAGACGAAAACAATATCACACGCGGCCAGATGGTTACCATCATGGGTAGCGGTCTGGTGGGCGCACTTGCCTACACGTTCAGCGATACCTTCTGGTTCAGCGCTGTGGAAGGCGAGGTGTATGCCTTCTCCTCACTGTTTACTGCCGTCGTATTCTGGCTCATACTGAAATGGGAGGACGTTGCCAACGAGCCTCACAGTGATCGCTGGCTGATTCTCATTGCCTACCTGACCGGTCTGAGTATCGGCGTGCACTTGCTGAACCTGCTCTGCCTGCCCGCCATCGTACTGGTATACTACTACAAGAAAGTACCCAACGCCAATGCCCGAGGCTCCCTGCTGGCATTGCTCGCTTCGGGCATACTGGTAGCAGCCGTACTCTACGGCATCGTGCCGGGTATCGTGAAAGTGGGCGGCTGGTTCGAACTGCTCTTCGTCAACACGCTGGGCATGTCCTTCAACACGGGTGTCATCGTATATATCATCCTGTTGGCAGCCTGCCTCATCTGGGGTATCTACGAAAGCTATACCGAACGCAACAAGGCACGTATGGCACTCTCGTTCATACTCACCATCGCCATGCTGGGTATCCCGTTCTACGGACACGGTACCAGCTCGGTAGTTATCGGTGTCATTGTCATTGCCGCATTGTGGCTCTACCTCCGTCCGAAGACGCAGGCAGCCGTCAAAGAGAAATTCCGCGTATCGGCACGCACGCTGAACACCTCGCTGCTCTGCACCATGATGATTGTCATCGGATATTCCTCGTATGCACTTATCGTCATCCGCTCCACCGCCAACACGCCGATGGACCAGAACTCTCCGGAAGACATCTTCACACTGGGCGAATACCTGGGACGCGAGCAGTATGGCACACGCCCGCTGTTCTATGGCCCTGCCTTCTCCTCGCAAGTGGCACTGGACGTGAAAGACGGTTACTGCGAACCGCGCATCAAGTACAACGGCACGAAGTTCATCCGCAAGGAGAAAGCTACGCCCGACGAAAAGGATTCGTACATCGAAATCCCCGGACGCATTGAGTACGAATACGCCCAGAACATGCTGTTCCCGCGTATGTACAGCAGTGCCCATACACAACAATACCATGCCTGGCAGGACATCAAGGGTTACGATGTGCCCTATGACAAATGCGGCAACATGATTATGGTAAACATGCCCACACAGTGGGAAAACATCAAGTTCTTCTTCTCCTACCAGCTCAACTGGATGTACTGGCGCTACTTCATGTGGAACTTCGCCGGACGCCAGAACGACATACAAGGCAGCGGAGAAATTGAACACGGCAACTGGATTACCGGTATCCCGTTCATCGACAACTGGCTGGTGGGCGACCAGAGCCTCTTGCCTCAGGAACTGAAAGACAACAAGGGACACAACGTATTCTACTGCCTACCCCTGCTGCTGGTATCATCGGCCTGCTATGGCAAGCTACCGTGGGCAGAAAGGCATCCAGCAATTCTGGGTGGTCTTCTTCCTCTTCTTCATGACCGGTATTGCATCGTGCTCTACCTGAACCAGACTCCGAGCCAACCGCGCGAACGTGACTATGCCTACGCCGGTTCGTTCTACGCCTTCGCCATCTGGATTGGTATGGGTGTGGCAGGACTCGTCCGTCTGCTTCAAGACTATGCCAAGATGAAGGAACTGCCTGCTGCCGCCATCGTTTCCGTAGCCTGCCTCTTTGTCCCCGTGCAGATGGCAAGCCAGACTTGGGACGACCACGACCGCAGCGACCGCTACATGGCACGCGACTTCGGCCAGAACTACCTGATGTCCCTGCAAGAAAGCGGCAACCCGATTATCTATACCAATGGTGACAACGATACCTTCCCCCTCTGGTACAACCAGGAGACCGAAGGTTTCCGTACCGACGCCCGTACCTGCAACCTCTCGTACCTGCAGACCGATTGGTACATCGACCAGATGAAGCGCCCCGCCTACGACAGTCCTTCTCTCCCCATCACCTGGACCGTATGGAGTACGTAGAAGGCACCAACGAATACGTCCCCATCCAGCCTGAGTACAAGAAAAGCATCGACCAGCTCTATGCCGAAGCCGAGAAGCAGGCACTGGACGGTAATCCCGAAGCACTAGTCAATGTAAAGAAAGAATTCGGTGACAACCCGTATGAGCTAAAGAATATCCTCAAGAACTGGGTGCGCAACAAGAATCAGGACTTGAAGGTGATTCCTACCGACAGCATCGTCATCAAGGTAGACAAGGAAGCCGTGCGCCGCAGCGGCATGATGATACCGGGCGACTCAATCCCCGACTACATGCACATTTCGCTGAAAGGCAAACGCGCCCTCTACAAGAGCGAGTTGATGATGCTCGAAATGCTGAGCGAGGCCAACTGGGAACGCCCCATCTATATCGCTGTCAGCGTAGGCAGGGAGAACCAGCTGAATATGGAAAACCACTTCGTTCAGGAAGGTCTTGCCTATCGTTTCACTCCGTTCGACACCAGTAAGACGGGCGTGACAATAGACTCCGAAAAGATGTACGACAACCTGATGAACAAGTTCAAGTTCGGTGGCATCGACAAGCCGGGCATCTATATCGACGAGAACGCAATGCGCATGTGTCACTCTCACCGTCGCATCTTCTCCCAACTCGTGCAGCAGCTGATGCGTGAGGGCAAGAAAGACAAGGCAAAAGCCGCCCTGGACTATGCCGAAAAGATGATTCCCGCCTACAACGTGCCTTACGACTGGCAGAACGGTGCCGTACAGATGGCGGAAGCCTACTACCAACTGGGCGAAACCGCCAAGGCGGACGAGATGATGAAAGCCCTTGCTGACAAGGCTGTAGAGTACCTGACCTGGTATCTGAGCCTGGACGACAACCGCTTCATGATTTCTACCCGTGAATTTGAATACCACTGGCTGTACTCGATGCCGAGGTGAAGGCCATGAAGAAGTACAACTCCAAGCTCGCCGAAATCTACGAGCCGAAGGTGGAAGAACTGTATAATATGTATGTGGACAGAATGAAGGAGTGAGAATAAGGATTAGGGATTAAAGGATTAGGGATTAGCCTGTGCAGTTCATCACTAATCATTAACCCTAATCCTTAACCCCTAATCCTTAAAATCCCTAATCCTTAAAATCCCTAATCCCTTAATCCTTAATCACGTGTTTATAGAACAACCTCCTGAGTTTTTTCGCAAACTATATCCCGGTGCAGTCTGGAGGATGGACCCCAATGAAAAAGCCGTTTATCTGACTTTCGACGATGGCCCTATCCCCGAAGTAACTCCCTGGGTGCTCGACCTGCTGGATAAGCACAACATCAAAGCCACCTTCTTCATGGTAGGTGACAACATACGGAAGCATCCGGACGAATTCCGGATGGTCGTTGAGCGTGGGCACCGCATCGGTAACCACACCTTCAACCATATCCGTGGATTTGAATACACGGCCAAGAATTATCTGGGAAATACCGAACAGGCGAAGATTTTCATGGAAATGGGTGGGGACATCAATTGCAATGTGGAGAAGGTTCTCTACCTCTCTTGTTCCGCCCTCCCCACGGCCATATGTTCGCCAACCAGTATCTCACGCTGAAACGAACCTACAAGATTGTGATGTGGGACCTCGTGACCCGCGACTACAGCAAGAAGCTGCGCGGTCCGCAAGTGCTAGCCAACGTGATGCGCTACGCCCGCAACGGCTCCATCATCACCTTCCACGATTCCTTGAAATCCTGGTGCAACGGAAACCTGCAGTACGCATTGCCGCGCGCCATTGACTTCCTGAAGGAAGAGGGATATGAATTCAAAGTATTATAAACTTGAAACAGCAGAAAGTTACCAACATCTGCTGTCACAATAAATTCCACATAAAATAAGAAGGGGTTGTCTCGGCAAAAGGCAACCCCTTACATTTTATAGGCTCATGTCCTGTTCCACAAGAATAAACAGATGTTTTATAATTACCAAGTAAATGTACATCTGTATTCATCCCACTGGTCTTTTACAACCAGTTCCGTAGGATAACTGTCGGAATTCAATGTCCATGTAAAATACATATCGGACACAGAGTCCTCGCCATTGTATGTATAATGCCCTACAAGCGGCAGATGTTTCGTAGCCTTACCAAGCATGCCTCCATAATAGGCATATATCATCTCGTCCATATCCACATCCAGTATTTCATCAAACAACATCAGGCAGCCCTTATTCTCGATAGGAGCTGTTATATTATCCGTCGTATAGTCTATGGCAGCACTATACTCCCACTCGTCATTGCTGTCGATAATTCCGTCACCATTGAGATCCCCACTAGCTACATAACGTGTGGAAGTCTTCACCACATCTCCATCCTTATAGGTGATGTTCGTTATTTCACCATGCTTTCAGAGCGTTTCATTACAACCAGATGCCTTCAGTGTCGTATTCCATCTCCCAAGTAAACTCATCGGCATCGGGAGTACCAGCGTGGTCTATTGAGTTGCAAAATTCCACATAACCATCGCTGTTGAGCTGCAAGTTCAGTTCTGTAACATCGCCCTCTTCATCCGTCACGGTGATTCTTGCTCGGTCCTTTGCAACATCTGCCTTTGTAGTAGCGGGAAAGTACTCAAAGACGGCTTTATCCCCATCCTCAGTTGTAATGTTCGTCACCAGCCCTTCTTCATTGTGAGAAATCGCCATGCCCGAAACCGACTTCGGAAGCCCTCCCGTAAACACTTGCGAAGGATTGACCACAGTGGCGGTGTTTTCGCCACCCTCACCATTCTCATTTTCGTCATCGTCACTGCAAGCAGTGAATCCCAAGCACAACGCCACACCCAACATGGAGGCAGCCATCATTTTAAACATTTTCATAAGTTACAAATCTTGTTTTATCCCCATCCCTCTAAGGAAAATCCATAATAACAAAAGTATAAGGAATGCCGTCCGTATCTCACGACAACAAGACTCTGCCATTCAAACCCGGACAGATACTTTTGGCCATTTATCATTCCCAGACAAAGCTTAATATTTTTTGCAAAGTAATAAACTTTTCCTTTCACTCCTTGTCACTGAAAAAGGTGATTTTTCAGCCACATACAGAAAAAATTCAGCATCTCCAATAAAAAGCAAAATGAATAAGACGTATATTTGCAACAACTAAGCACAGATTGAATTCCACTAAAATATACCGATATGAGGGTACGCCATACTAAGCTATTATCACTCCTCTTTTCTTTAACCACTATCCTGCTTCACGCCGGAGAAATACCAACAGACACTCTGTTGGCACACTTCTACAACCGGGCAGCCAATCTCATGGAAGAAGGACACTACGATGAAGCGCAACGTAGCTTCGACAGCGCCTTTGCCACCCGGAACGTAAAGCACTCCTTCATGTATCCCATCTTGCTGAACGAACAAGCCACACTACTGATCTATGTGGGAAAGACAGAAGAAGCCTTTGCCATGAAAAAAAATGTGCTCCCCTACCTGCCGCAGATAGATGATTTGGAAAAGCACATCAGCGTATACAACGATTTGGGCCTCCTCTACCGTCAGCACCAAATGAATGACTCTACACTCTACTATTACAATAAAGCACTGGACAGTGCCTTGCAATATGGGGACGAAAGCTGGATAGCCCACATCTGCAACAATGTGTCCATCCTATACTTCAATATCAGGCAGCTGGACGAAGCTGAAAAGTATACCGACATGGCCACCGAACATGCCGCCAGAACCGAAGACCCATTCGTAGCTTTCACCACCTGGCAAATCAGAGCAACCATAAAGGCTGAGCTGAACAAGCTGGATGATGCTGAAAAATCCAACCGCAAAGCCTGGAACATTGCCTGCCACGGAGAGGGAAACGAAGACTTATGGAAGATACGCTGCCTGCCCGGCATGCTGAGACTCTTTGAACGAAAAGAACAACCCGATTCCATAGACCACTACTTGAAATTGGGGAACAAACTACTACAACGGGTACCATCCAACTCCATCGCTGCCATAGGATTCATACAATCGAGGGCAGCCACCGAAACAAACCGCAAAAACTATGCCCGCGCCTTGAAGGACTTCCACTGGCTGCGTAACCGGAAAACCGGTACCGAGCCCAAAACATTATTTACACAAATGGCACGATGCTACGATGCCTTGGGAAACCCCAAACTGGCCTACACCTATATGGATAGTGCCCGCATGTGGACTGATACGCTGGCACAGCACAATCTGACGCAACAAATGGCAGAATTCAACGTGAAATATCACACACAAGAAAAGGAATTGGAGATAGCCCACCTGCAACAAGAACAACTGGAACACCAAGCCTTCCTGCTAAAAGCCTCCATTGCTGTAGCCCTTCTGTCCGGTCTTGCTCTCATTACTTTGTTGACGCTCCGCCACAAGAAACGAATAGCCGAAAAGAAGATTGAACTGCTAAAGCAAGAAAACGAACTGAACTCGGCACGCCGTTACATTGAAGGGTTGGAAGAGGAATGCAAATATTTTGCCAAGGAACTGCATGACGCATAGCCAACGACCTGCTGGGGCTGCAAATGAAGATAGAAACTTCTGCCAGCAAAGGGAATGAGCAGGAACTGGCCTCACTCGTCAGCAAACTGAGAAACAACGTGCGGAATATCTCACACGAACTGATGCCTCCCGAATTCGAGCATCTCAGTCTAGACCAGATACTCGACCGTTATGCTGCCAAACTGACCGAGAACACCGGCATAGAGGTCAGCTATCATCCAACGGAGAACAACGCATCACGCCATCTTCCCAATGAAACCGCTTATGAGCTGTACCGCATCGTACAAGAGCTCACCATGAACATCGTGAAACATGCCTCAGCCAGTCATATAGTCATCAGTCTCCGTGCCGACAATGAAAATAAATATACCCTGCAAATTACAGACAACGGTAAGAATGCAAACAAGCAACAAACAGCAACAAACAACAATGACGGCATAGGATTGCGCACCGTAAACGACCGTATCAGAGCCATCAACGCTACCGCCAATGTATGCTCGTCAACAGAAAACAACGTTTTCACCCTACTGCTTAACATAAACGAATGAAACCAAACAAAGAAACATACAGAATACTGGTAATAGATGACCACCCGATTGTTGCTGAAGGCATCATCGCATTGGCCTCGCAACTCGAAGGAGTGACGTGCAAAGGAGCCACTTGTGCAAAAGACGTGGAACAACTGACCCTCAAAGAGAGATTCGACCTTTGCATCATTGACCTTGAACTACCGGATATGAATGGATTCCAACTCATATCCCACCTTCACAGCCAGATACCCGAATGCGGCATTTTAATCTATACCATGCATGAAGAACCTTGGATCATAGCCAAATTATCCACCCTAAACATCAACGGAGCTGTTTCAAAAAATGCCAGCACCAGCGAATTGAGAGACGCCATCAGTACACTGAAAAACGGAACCAGATACTTCAGCAATGTTTTCAGCGAACTGGACAAGGAAAAACAAAACACCCTACCACATGCACTTCCCGAATTGTCGAGACGTGAAAAAGAAGTGCTCGCCTATCTCTCGCAAGGACTGAGCACTTCTGAAATATCCCAATTACTATTTCTCAGCATCAATACAATACAGACTTACCGGAAGCGCCTGATGGAAAAACTGGAGGCCAAAAACGTTGCAGAACTTGTCTACAAGGGGAAGAGCTTATTCTGAGAACACTTGTCATTCGCCCGGACAGTTACAAGCCTCCAGCTTCTCAAGCTTCTCCGTCTGAAAAGGAAGAAAATCAACTTAGCGGATACTCACCGTCATCGGATTGCGCACCTTCTGTGCAAAATCAGCCATGTATCGGTTCCAGGCTTCAGCAGTCTTGATGTCCGCGCGGTCCCAGGCAAAGCCCCAGTAATACACGTAGTCAGCGCCCGGCTCATAGTCGCTGACAACCAGTACATGACCGTCCGCATTGTTACGCATCTTCTTCTCCTCTATGGGGAAAAGCACGGTTTTGGCTTCCTTCACAACGGCAGGGAAAGCGGCCCCATAAATATCTTGCCATTATCCGGTCCGGTAGTGGGGTCTACATACGTCATATAGCCACCGGCGGCATCAGCCACCACAGCACCGTCCGGTTCGTGCAGCACAATACCGGTAACAATGGGCAAAGATTCCTTTAGATTGCTATACGAAACGGCAGTACGGTTCAGATGAGAACCGGCATCCAGCGTAATCAGACGTGTTTCCACCACCGCAGTATCCCCTTTCACAGCCAACGGATTGAACTCCAGCTTCACGGTGAAGCGCAACGGACCGTTGTCCAGCACCTCCTGCGTCTTGTAGCACCACGGATAGATAATGGTATCATTCACCATCAATGCAGACACTCCAGCTCCCAATGTTGGACCTACTGCATAGCAGTCCATGCCATAACCGTGGTCTATATGATAGGAGAATGTGCGTACCAGCTCATCGGCTGCCTTCGGGTCTGTCTTGCGCAATTCATTAACCTGCTTCCAGGAGTCTGCATCCAGTTCCTTGGCATACATGTCTTCCAGTACCGGTGCAGCAGTGCCTCGCTTCGTGAACAAGTCGTAGCCGAAACCGCGTTCACCCCTTGCCTGCAATGCAGGACCGTAGGCACGGAAGCCTACCAAGTCGTTCTCCCAGCCATGTCGTCCAGACGTTCGGGATACTGCCGCCCACAAGCCCTTACCTCCACATCGACGGGAGTACCGGCCTGGACGGTATATGCAGCCGATGCATTGGCAGCTACCGTCGCAGGGAAGATTAATTTGTCATCGTAGGTCACTTGGTAAGGCACCTGCTCCCCTTCGACATTCAGAACCACAATCTGTGCGGTGTCTGCCAGATTCAGAAGGTTTGAGATTTCGGTCATGGACACCTCTACCATCTCATCGGAACGGTCCATCGCTAACGGATTGGTTACCGTAATAGTCACTATCTTGCTATCGTTGCAAGCAAGACAGCAGAGGGCCGCCATACATAATAAAAGAAAGTTTCTCATATAATCATTGCTTTTTCCTAATCAGTTGTATAACTTTCTTTTAGGCGCGGATTTCGCGGATTATACGGATTTTCCTTATCCTTTCCGCGAAATCCGCGTAATCCGCGCCCAAAAGAAAAAGGTGACAAGTGACATTATCCTGCCACTTTATCACCTTCTCAATTATCCTTAAATTTATTTCGGTTGCTTTCCGATATAAGCCAAGATACCTCCGTCTACATAGAGGATGTGACCGTTTACCGCATTAGAGGCTTCCGATGCCAGGAACACTGCCGGACCGGTAAGTTCTTCCGGAGCCAGCCAGCGGCCTGCCGGAGTCTTGGCGCAGATGAACGAGTCGAACGGGTGACGGCTACCGTCGGCCTGCTTTTCACGCAGCGGAGCAGTCTGCGGGGTAGCGATGTAACCCGGACCGATACCGTTACATTGGATGTTATATTCACCATATTCAGAGCAGATGTTGCGAGTCAGCATCTTCAAGCCACCCTTGGCAGCGGCATAGGCCGACACAGTCTCACGACCCAGTTCGGACATCATAGAGCAGATATTGATAATTTTACCGTGGCCCTTCTTCATCATGGCAGGCAGAACAGCCTTTGATACGATGAACGGAGCATTGAGGTCGATATCGATTACACGACGGAAGTCAGCAGCCTCCATCTCGTGCATAGGAACACGGCGATGATGCCGGCATTGTTTACGAGGATATCAACAGAGCCTACTTCCTTTTCAATCTGGGCTACCATGGCCTGAACAGCAGGTTCATCTGTCACATCACATACATAACCGCGTGCCTTGATACCCTTTTCAGTATAGGCAGCCAAGCCTTTGTCTACCAACTCCTGGTTGATATCGTTGAAACAGATAGTTGCTCCTTGCTCTGCAAAAGCTGAAGCGATAGCAAAACCGATACCATAAGAAGCACCTGTAACAAGGGCTACTTTACCTTCCAAAGAAAAATTCAAATACGGATTCATAACGTTAAATTATTAAGTTTAAATAAGTGATATTCTATTTATGTACGATTTGCAAGTAGTTTATACTCAATGGAAACTTTATTTTGGGAGAATGCCTTCCCTATAAGGAAATCGCAGCGAATGCTTTTCATATCGTAGCTTTTCACATAATCGGGATGCTCAGCATAGCGAATTTCATAGTTCGTTTTCATGATTGCACTACATTTAATAGGTTATAACTTCAGCCATCAAATACACATCGTTTGCGTACACGATGCAAATGTAACAAAAGAAAATGGAGAAACCGTATAAATTTGTGTCAATTATATAGCAATATCGTTCAAAGATTCGTAAAAAGAAAAAATCTATACCTATAGTGCCAACAAGAGGGGGAAAGAATAACAAAAAACCCACTAAAACTTGCGATTTTAGTGGGTTTTTAGCTGCAATTAGCTGTATCGTAGTTGGACTACAGGATTCGAACCTGGACAAACAGAACCAAAACCTGTTGTGCTACCATTACACCATAGTCCAAACATAGGGCTTTCTGTTAAAAAGCGGTGCAAAGATAAAAGGAAGCCCCGAAATATCCAAATATTTCGGGGCTATTTTTACTGCCGAAGCATCATTTCCTTAATTACTTCTCTTTAGGCTACCGTTATTTGGCGATAATCAGATAGTAATTCTTCTTGCCGCGCTGTACCAGCAGGTATTTTTCGTCCAGCAGGTCGGCTGTCGTAATCACCTGGTCGAAAGCAGCCAGTTTCTCCTTATTCAGAGAACGCCACCGCCTTGCACCAGCTTACGCATCTCGCCCTTGGAAGCGAATACAGCAGCATTATCCACGAACAAATCCACCGCCTTCACACCGGCAGCCAGTGCATCACGGGATATTTCGAACTGGGGAACACCCTCGAACACAGCCAGCAGCGTATCTTCGTCCAACTTCTTCAGTGCATCGGAAGTTGCATTGCCAAACAAGATGTTGGATGCATCCACAGCAGCGTTATAGTCCTCTTCGGAATGAACCATGATAGTCACTTCCTTGGCCAGGCACTTCTGAAGGACGCGCAAATGGGGAGCAGCCTCGTGCTCGGCCGTCAGAGCATCAATCTCCTCCTTGGACAGTGCAGTGAATATCTTTATGTAGCGTTTGGCATCCTCGTCGCTCACGTTCAGCCAGACTGGTAGAACTTATATGGAGAAGTGTAGCGCGGGTCGAGCCAGATGTTTCCGGACTCTGTCTTGCCGAACTTGCCACCGTCGGCTTCGTAATCAGCGGGCTGGTCAGTGCAAATACCTCCCCACCGTTCGTACGGCGAATCAGTTCGGCACCGGTGGTGATGTTACCCCACTGGTCGCTGCCACCCATCTGGAGCTTGCAGCCTTTGGTTTCATACAGATGAAGAAAGTCGTACCCCTGCAACAGCTGGTAGGTGAATTCCGTGAAGGAAAGACCGTCACGTGCCTCACCGTTCAGACGCTTCTTTACAGAATCTTTCGCCATCATATAGTTCACGGTGATGTGCTTACCCACTTCACGGGCAAAATCGAGGAAAGTGAAGTTCTTCATCCAATCGTAGTTGTTCACCAACTCGGCACGGTTGGGGGCATCCGAATCAAAATCCAGGAACTTGGAGAGCTGGGCCTTCATACCGGCCAGGTTGCGCTGCAACGTCTCTTCCGTAAGCAGATTGCGTTCGGCAGACTTTCCGGAAGGGTCACCAATCATACCCGTAGCACCGCCAATCAGTGCCAACGGCTTGTGTCCGCAACGCTGGAAGTGACGCAAAATCATCACACTGCAAAGGTGCCCGATGTGCAAAGAGTCCGCAGTAGGGTCGAAACCAATGTATGCAGTCACTTGTTCCTTAGCCAGAAGTTCTTCCGTACCCGGCATCATATCGTGGAGCATGCCACGCCATCTTAATTCTTCTACAAAATTCATCGAATGATTAAGTTATCTGATTAATTATTTAAGTGATTATCTATGAATTGTTTGATTCCTATTTTAATCTGCGCAAAAATACGACTCTTTATTCGAAGAAACAACTCTTAGGGTTTAAAAAAGACTTTGCAGACATTTCTCCGGAGTGTTTCTCCAAGCTCCTCGGGAGAGATGCCGCGCACTTCGGCAGCGCGTGCATACAATTCCCCGATGGAAACTTCGCTTTCATCCGTTTCGATGAACAGCCGGTCGGCAGGTACCCGGCACAAGGCTGCTTCCTGGTATTTCTCCCCGAATGAAAGGTAAAAGCCATGTTTCAGATATTCCTCCACCAGCGCCGCCTTGCCACGGAAACCATGTATTATCCACGGATTCGACGGGCGCAAGTCCCGCTTCACCTTCAGCAGTTCATCAACCGCCTTCACCAGATGAATCACCAGCGGCTTTCCCACTTCCTCTGCCAAACATGCCTGGCACCTGAACACTTCCACCTGCAAATCCATCGGAGCATCTGCCAGCTTGTCCAGCCCGGCTTCGCCCACGGCAAGTACTTGGGGATGGCGCACTAACTCCTCCAGGCCGCACACCCTGCTAGCCACAGCACCTTCAACTCCTGAGTGTTCACCTCCACTCCGACCTATATGCCAGGGATGTATCCCCACCGAATACCATCCGCCGCTCTGTGGAGAGAACGTTTCGGGATAGCAATTTGCAATGGCAGTTCCGGGTACTTGCGGAAGCCAGTGTGTATGTATGTCAACTGGAATATTCATGGAACGGGATCATATCCGGAACCTCCCCAGGGATGGCAGCGCAGAATGCGCCTGACTGCCAGACAAAACCCCTTGAAAGGTCCGTGTTTCTTGATGGCCTCCACCGCATATTGCGAACAAGTGGGGGTAAAACGGCATGAAGGCCTATCATGGGCGATATGCACTTCTGATAGAAATAGATGGGAAGCAGCAGCAGATATGAAAGCAGACGCTTCATGACACCTGCGGAGTTTGCTCAGCTTCAGCATTTGCCGCTACCTTCTCGGCAATGCGTGCCAAAGCTGTCTTCATACGGTCCTCAATGACAGAAGAGTCTACCAACTGGTCCGAAAGATAGATGAAGGCCACGGCCAGACGGCACTTTTTTTCCGTCAGCACGGCCAGCAGTCCGTGTTTGTTCATGCGGTAGGCTTCACGTATCTGGCGTTTCACGCGGTTGCGCTTCACCGCCCGCTTGAAACGGCGTTTCGAAACACTTACAAGAATGGAAACGGGTGCCTCCAGCTCCTCCACCGGCAGATACACCACACGCAAAGGGAAAACCGAAAACGAGCGTGAGCCGCCCGCAAACATCTTCTCTATCACTTTCTTCTTGTCCAACCGTTCGGACTTACGCAAGGTATTTGGCATGGGGTGATGAGTTATAAGTTATGAGTGATGAGTGATGGGTGATGAGTTATGAGTTATGAGTGATAAGTTATGGGGCGATACAAAAACGAGCTACAAGTACCTGGCGACATAAAAGCACAACCACTTGTAGCTCAATTTTATAAATCCATTGTTATGCCTACAAGCTATAAGCAAATCACTCATAACTTATAACTCATAACTCTTTTTACTTTCCTTTATTATTCTCCTTGATAAACATGTCAAGCGCCGCCGTCATTGAGGGTGCCTGCACGCTGGGAGCTTCCAGATCAAGACGAAGTCCGGCATCACGGACTGCCTGGGCAGTGGTAGAGCCGAATGTTCCGATCTTGATTTCCTTCTGGTCAAAATCAGGGAAATTCTTCTTCAAGGCACTGATGCCTGCCGGACTGAAGAACACCAGCATGTCATAATCAAAAGCCTCATCTGCAGCAAAGTCATTGCTGACAGTACGGTACATGACAGCTTCCGTGTGCTGAATCTTATTCTTATCCAGCAGATTCTTCACGTCATCATTGTGTACATCCGACATTGGTACCAAGTACTTTTCAGTCTTATGCTTAACAATGGAAGGTATCAAATCGTCAATCTTCCCGGTGTTTCCGAAGAAAATCTTACGCTTACGATACTGCACATACTTTTGGATATACAGAGCAACGGCCTCCGTCACGCAGAAATACTTCATTGTTTCGGGAATTGTCACACGCAATTCTGTACACAAGTGGAAGAAATGATCAATAGCATGACGCGAAGTAAAAATAACGGCAGTATGATCCAATACCGAAATTTTCTGTTGTCTGAACTCTTTCGCTGAAAGGCTCTCCACTTTGATAAATGGGCGAAAATCTATTTTCACACCATACTTCTCGGCGATGTCGTAGTAAGGAGATTTCTCTGATGCCGGTTTCGGCTGCGACACAAGTACTTTCTTAATTTTCAACGTCCTAAAATTTTATTATCAAATAACTGTTTAGCTGCATCACACCTTGATATAACACAAAACAAGGCATGATTTCAAGGCACAAAAGTACACAATTAAAAGCAAACCGCCATATAAATTGTTACAAAAAAGCTTTAACCACTTGTATAACATCAATATTTTAGCAAAAAAGGCTAAAATCAATCCGATTATTATCGTCAGCTGCAAACTCAAATCAAAATAGACTACGAACAGGGCAAACGGGAAAAGGGCGAATCCCAAGTAATAAAGTAGCGTAGAATAGGACTCAAGCCATAGCGTTGTAACACTTTCGTCAAAAAAAATCCAACCCAGAAAAGAGTAGAGCATCCACTTCAAGCACAAATAGAAGAGACACACACCGATGTAAATCCCCAGCAGAAGCCCCGGCGACACATGACGTACCAGTTCCGGCTGTATATCATTGAAGTAGCTGAAGATACAGACACCCGCAAGGATGCAAGTCTGCAGGATGAGCAGCAGCAAATAGCGCATATCGGCGGCTGTGGAAGTGGCAAATATGCTGGTACGTTCGCGATGAAGCAGGAAATCCTTCACCAGTTGCAGCAGGAACTTGCGGCTGCGTGACAAGACATAGGCCGACAGAAAGAAACAGCACAAAAGGACCACGGTGATGCCATCGTCCATTCTCGGAGAATATGGAATAGGAATCCCCTCCATCCCCACTACTGCCCAAGCCATCAACAGCCCTATCATATTGCAGCGAATTTACGGATGGAGCGTCCCACAAGGGAGTGGTATATATCAGTTCCACGGCTTCCTGCGGTGTCTGCGCCACATGCCAGATGGCACCGTGCTGCGTACGCATGAAGTTTTCGTCCACCGCCTGCCGGAGCATATCGAGCAGAGGGTCGAAATAGTTCTTGACATTCAGTATCACAATCGGGTTCAGATACAGTCCGAGTTGCTTCCAAGTGATGATTTCCAGCAGTTCTTCCAGGGTGCCGCAACCACCGGGCAGGGCAATGATGGCATTGCTCAAGTCGGCCATTGTCTTTTTCCGTTCGTGCATGCTTTCCACTTCCACGAGTTGGGTAAGTCCGGTGTGATGCCATCCCTGCTCCACCATGAAGCGGGGAATGACGCCCGTCACCTCTCCCCCTGCCCGGAGTGCCGCATCGGACACAGCGGACATCAGTCCCATATTTCCCGCACCATTAATCAGGCGAATTTGCCGCTGCCCCAGCAAAGCGCCCAGCTCACGGGCTGCATCGAAATAAACGGAATCTATCTTTGTGCTCGAAGCACAATATACGCATACGGAATTTATCTTGTTCATCATCTTGCCACACCCTTTTTTAGGTATCGCCACAAAGGTACATGATTTCGGGGAGATTTGAAACAAGAGAGTCTTATTTCCAAAGTTCTTCCGGATTTGTGGTGCGGACGCTGTTCTCGAACAGCCATTGGGTGCCACCGCTCCGAACGGTAAATCCGACGGGAATAGGTGCAAGTCTCCGGTCACCCGGCAAGGGGTCGCCTGTTTCATCGTCCATGCGGCTCAGTTCATGCATGCTGTACCAATAGTTATTTTTGGCCATATACGTGTCATAGTATTGCCTTCATTTGCTTTTCTGTTTATAGCCTTACACAGACCGTTCGATAGGAAAAAATACGAAAAAGCTCTTCCTTCTCACTCATATCTGTCAATTTTCCATAAATTTGCAATGGACCTAAAACATCATGATGTGAAATACAAACGTTGGATTTACTTAACCGTCACTTTCGTCATCATATTGGCAGGACTTGCTTCCCGGAAGTATGGCAATGCATTGCCTAAATTTATTGCAGAGTATATTGGCGATACACTTTGGGCAGCTATGGTTTATTGGGGATTACGCTTTCTCTTCCCTTCGGCATCCATACTCAAAGTGACCGCAATCTCCTTACTGTTTTCTTATTGCATAGAAATCAGCCAATTATACCAGGTCGATTGGGCGAATGCCATACGAAACACCACGCTCGGAGCATTGGTCTTCGGGCATGGATTTTTATGGTCGGATATGATATGTTATACTGTCGGGGTAATGTTATCTGCCACCGTAGATTCTTGCGCTTCCTTTTCTTCTTCGGATGAAGCAGTATAAAAACAAGACGCGGACAAAGGAACACAGATTCTATGCAAGCCGCTATTATCCCCGCCAAAAGCATTCGTAGGACACATTTCACGAGGCTACACCTTTTACTCCGGATGCTACACCCTTTCTATGCGATGGTATAGCCATCTGCAAAAAAGGGTGTAGCCCGGCACGGAGGATAGTTACAACATTAGAAATGGTATGACTGTTATATGACAAAAAAATATCCTAACATGCAAGATATGGGATATCTGATGTTAGGATAACGATAAAAATAGTCAATTCATATCAAGGCAAGACGGCCTAATTATCAATACAAAAGAGACTGCGTTTGTTTATGATAAACTGCATTTTTCTTTTGAAGATTTACGGCTATTGACAAGAGAAGCTACTAAATAAAAGATATTAATGATTACATAGCATAGAAAAAACTTCCACACTTTAATCGTTTCTTTTAGCCACTCCTCAACCCATAAGATATCAATCTTATCCCCACATCGATTTTCAATCTCATATTTATAACTAATTTCACAATTAATAATTGCGTATATAATTAATAATGAAAGAATTATTGATGTGGCAACAAACACAATTCTAAGCCATTTCATAATCTATCTTGTTTTATAAACTACACCTCCTGGTTTGGATATTCTCACTAAATGATTCTGCATTGATATTGGAAGAACAAATCTGTTGACAATAGGAATAGTAGTCCATGTTCCCAAATTACTTGTTTGTTGTAGCCTTGTCCCTTTCAGAGCATTTGACCCACTTTTATTCAACACGTCATATACCATTGTTGTACAATTATTACTTGTCAGCTTATATTCATCAATAATACGAGCAGAAGAACTGTTATAATAATCACTTTTAGGATTATCTGGCATTGTAGTTGACATATTAAACTTTTCGTCTAAAATATTAGCAACTTTTTCATCTGCCACATCTGTTACTACAAATACAGACATTCCACCAGCTGCTTTTTTTGTCATTGTAAGCTTTTGCTTCATCCCCCATTAACTTTAAAAGAACACCGGAACCATTTCCTAAAGAATTAGAGCTTCTATCTGGCCCTTTATTAGTTCCATTGTATCGTCCGTAGCTATAAACAGTCATATTAGATCCTTCACCAACACTAATCCATGTGTGACCAAAGGACTGAGTTTCAGTGCAAATTCTAATACTATCTCCATTCACATCAATATTAACAACCGGACTATTCGCCCCGTACTGATACGGAGACATCGAATAATACTTCTCGGCAAATCTGTCATTAGTCGTAAACCTTCCTAACGCCGTATCATAATGTCTCGCCCCATAATCATACCAATTCAAACCCTTCTTATTGTCAAACTCCTTGCCGTTATACTTGTAAGTGGGTATTGCCTGTAGTGCCAAAAACACCGCCGAAAGGATAGTAATGATTCGTCTCCTCTACAGTACCTGACTGGTTGATTACTACACGGTTGTTGCCTTGATGGTCCTTCAGATAGTAATGATACTGCTGGGTACCGGCCAGGTTGATGTAACCCTCTTCTGTGAGTAACAACTTCTGAGTACCGTTTTCATAGATCACATTACCGCAATAGTCAGTCGTTGTGGTTGTACTGCCTATCTTATGGACTGTTCTCAGTTTCGTGCCGTCAGCACCATAAGTATAGGTAATCGTGCTACCATCACTGAACGATACCGTACTGGGCAAATTTAATACATTATATTGAATATCGGCAATTCCCTTATTCAAATCTTTCGTTAAATTACCATTGACATCGTAGGCATACTCCCCTGCGGCGCTTGCACCGTTCACAAAGGCAGTGTTTGTACCGTATGCAGCGGTACTCACCGCATCCTCCACACAGCTCAACTGATTACCGGTCAATGTGTAAGTCAGGTTATCAAGCAGGCCGTAGGCACTGGCACCAGTCTGGCCATAACGTTGCAAACTCTTGATGTTACCGTTCTTGTCATAACCCGTAACGTTCTCTGAGAAGCGATTCGCATTTGTGCTGATACTTGCTGTCTCGCCATAGGTAGCGTTCAGCATCCGGTCAAGACCGTCATAAGTGAATTTGTAACCACGGACTGTACTTTCGTTCCCGGACTTCCAGGTCATGCTGCTGATGCTGCCGTTGTACTTCGCAGTACCCACACCCGTGTTGTAGTACAGGTTCTGCGTGAAGCGTGTGCCGCTGATTCCCGTCAGCCAGCTACGCAGGTTGTAGGTATAAGTCAGCTTGTTGGTGCTCGTACCGTGATACTGCTTGGTCAGTAAACGACCGAAGTTGTCATAAGTCGCATCGTACAGAGTAATCGCAGTACTGCCAAGACTATGCTGCACTTTGCTTATTCTGTCCGCATGGTCGTAGGTATAGGTATATACTTCCGTGCGCGTGGTCTTTCCGCTGGCAGTATGTGTATGTGTCACACCAGACGGCTTGTTGGAGAAAGTATAAACCGTACTTGTGATGTCGTAACCACTGAGCAAGTTGTTCTGCACAAGCACGGTAGGACTGGAAGAAGGATTCCCCCCTGCAGGGTCAGCCGTCCCAGACTGTCGTACAAATAATACATATAGGAAATGTTATCCAGATAGGAAGTGCCCGTGCTGTTAAGCATCCGGAGAGTACGGATGTAGTCCTGCATGACCTACATCATTTGATAGACCTAAAAAACTATCCTAACATACAAGATATAGCATATCTGATGTAGATAGTAATTAAATAAATCTCATTGAAAAAAGGCAACTTATATTAGAGTAATATTTTTTATTTAGTATGCAAAAGCTTTATAATCTCACCATTACTTTTTCTTATTTCCACATAAGATTGTCCACAGAAAGTCAGCGCACTATCATTTCCATTAGGAATATGCCCTTCTATTACCCATATTCCATTTACCAAGTTAACAGAAAAAGGTTTTTCTTTCTCTATACTTTCCTTTCCATAAATTTCCAATAGTACGCATTCCGCTATCTTTACTGCAATATCCGCTGTAGGTATAAATCCCTCTGCAGGAACATAGCTTTTCATATCAGTATAAAAATCTGTTGAGAGACTATCATTCATTACATACTCAATCTGTTGAGATGATTGTTGATCTTCTCCGACCTTCGATGTACTGTTTGTACATGACATCGCAAATAGCATTAAAGCAAAAAAATAAGTCCTATACATATTGCTATCTTTTTAAAATACCCAATGAATATGTTCTCTCTGGCTAACAGGAATGTTTAAATCTGGCTTTTGTAGCAATTCTTTCATTCTTTGTTTACCCTTTTCAGCAGGAATATCTTTCGGATTAATATTATTCTTTCGTTTAGGATCTTTGGGATCACTAGGAAGATCACTAGTCACTATTGATGTTTTCTTACTATAAGGATTATATTCTAACAAATCGCCACTCGGCGTAGCCAAATAACCATTTTCTTTTGTTTTCTCAATATATTTTATATCAGCTTTTGAGAATTTATTATTTATATGCTCTGCGTCCGCGTCTCCATGCGAATGAATCGATCCTACAAATCTCTCACCGTTAGGAGGTAAGCTTATAGATACGCTGTGCTCTCCTTCATTGGCTGCACTATAAGAATATCCCTTTAGCTTTCCCTTTTGCTTAACTTCATAAATAGAAGAGCCCATTTCACGTTTACGTATAATAGATGCACCATTATAATACATACCCCAATCTTTAGCTGCTGCTCTTTTAGTCTTAAACAGATCACCAGGAGCATATTCCATACCATTTGGGTCTATGAACTTTACCGGATTATCGGCACAATAAGTATACGGACTCATCGAATAATATTTCTCTGCCAACGGGTCATTCGTCGTAAACCTTCCCAACGCAGCATCATAATGTCTCGCCCCATAATCATACCAGTTCAAACCCTGCTTCGTATCAAGCTCCTTACCGTTATACTTGTAAGGCTGGGTATTGCCTGTAGTGCCAAACACACCACCGAAAGGGTAGTAATGGTTCGTTTCCTCCACAGTACCAGACTGGTTGATCACTACACGGTTGTTACCCTGATGATCTTTCAAGTAGTAATGATACTGCTGGGTACCGGTCAGGTTGATGTAACCCTCTTCTGTGAGTAACAACTTCTGAGTACCGTTTTCATAGATCACATTACCGCAATAGTCAGTCGTTGTGGTTGTACTACCTATCTTATGGACTGTTCTCAGTTTCGTGCCGTCAGCACCATAAGTATAGGTAATCGTGCTACCATCACTGAACGATACCGTACTCGGCAAATTTAATACATTATATTGAATATCGGTAATTCCCTTATTCAAATCTTTCGTTAAATTACCATTGACATCGTAGGCATACTCCCCTGCAGCGCTTGCACCGTTCACAAAGGCAGTGTTTGTACCGTATGCCGCGGTACTCACGGCATCCTCCACACGGCTCAACTGATTGCCGTTCAGGGTGAAAGTCAGATTATCAAGCAGGCCGTAGGCACTGGCACCAGTCTGGCCATAACGCTGCAATCCCTTGATATTGCCGTTCTTGTCATACCCCGTAACGTTCTCCGAAAAGCGGTTGGCGTTCGTGCTGATGCCTGCTGTCTCGCCATAAGTAGCATTCAGCAGACGGTCCAGTCCGTCATAAGTGACTTGTAGCCGCGGACGGTGCTTGCCGTTCCTGCCTTCCACGTCATGCTGCTGATGCTGCCGTTATACTTGGCAGGCCCGTTGCCGGTGTTATAATACAGATTCTGCGTGAACTTCGTTCCGCTGATGCCCGTCAGCCAGCCGCGTACATTATAGGCGTAAGCCTGCCTGTCCGCGTCGGAGCCGTGCAGCGACTTCGATTGCAGACGACCAAGGTTATCATAAGCATAGGCAGCAAGCGTCACCTTCGCCCCTCCCAATGTATGCTCCACCTTGGAGAGCCTGTCTGCATGGTCATAGCTGTAAGTGTATGCTTCCGTCCGGCTGTCCTTCCCGCTTGCCGTGTGCGTATGCGTCACCGTGGCAGGCTTGTCCGTAAAGGTATAGACCGTGGATGTCACGTCGTACCGGTAACGGAAAGCGTACCGCTCCAAGTCAGCATGCTCCTATATGAAATTCCCTGCTTACATCCAACATAAGCAGGGAATTGTTTAGATTATAGAATCAGAGATTCTTAATATATCAATATTCGAGCCAAAAATAATCAGGTGTACGTAAAGTATCCCACAACAAAATACCACCGTTGGAGCTACATGAAATTACAATATTGGGAATATTATCAATCCGGTATCGGAACGTACTATCTATGACCCTTTTTCCACAATATAATACCGTATCCAGAGATGTGACACGTATCTTTATTTTTAAACTATCATATCCGCTTTTATCGAAACGGGTGATTTCCATTCCAAGCCAATCTTCATGGTAGTCCAATATTTGGTCATCCGTCTTGTTCACATACAGTCCATTAAAAACAAGGCTGTCATTCACCCAACATTGGATATAATCTTTACCGGTACGCTCCTTAAAACCAGTACCTACTCGAATCATGAAATCATTCTCTGAGTCCAAATGACCAATGCACGCCACCAGCATGGCAAGTATGATTATAAAAATAAATATACGTGTCTTCATATTACTGCCTTCTTTTAAGTTTTTGCCTCCAGTTAGGAATATGCCTATTCAACTTGTTATGGATATAATTATCTCGGACTGTTTGTATCTGAGAACGGTTTAACTGAGTTGCTTTAAGATAATCTCCATCAAAATCTTGAATAACTTTTTTCTGTGTCATCAAGTTTTCCACATTCATTGTATGCCCCAATCCTCCTGAATGACCAAGTTCGTGAGCAAAAGTCCGGTTATCATCATTGTTCAACATATTAGAAACCGCTTTCGTTCCTATTTTCACATCCAGACTATTTTTATAAGTCTCAGCCATAACTACACTTTTATCCGTTTTTGTCAACATATCTTGATCAACAATCTGCAAAACGTGTTCAGTGTCCTTTATATCATCCACCGAGTTGACAGTTCTCAATTGCATATCCATAGTCGAAACAAAGTCATCACCTGAAATCGTATATGCGGCATTCACTTGCTCTACTATTTGTCCAGCCAAAGTCTTTATATCAAGCTCCTTATTATTAGAATTATTTATCAAAGCCGCTCTTACCGTAATTTTATATTCTATCTTATCCGTTTCACGATTATAATGGGTTTGCACGCGCCAATCATTTCCATCCGGATCAATGCGACCGACAGGCTCATTTCCACAATAGACATAAGGAGATACTTTAAAATGTTTGTCATATAAAGCATCAACCGTTATAAACCTTCCCAACACCGCATCATAATGCCTCGCCCCATAATCATACCAATTCAAACCCTTCTTCGTATCAAGCTCCTTACCGTTGTACTTGTAAGGCTGAACATTGCCTGCACTTGCAAATACCCCGCCGAAAGGATAGTAATGGCTCGTCTCTTCTACCGTGCCGCTCTGGCTGATGACTACCCGGTTATTCCCCTGATGGTCTTTCAAGTAGTAGTGATACTTGCTGTCGCTCAAAGTAATATAACCCTCTTCGGTAAGAAGCAGCTTCTGGACTCCGTTTTCATAGATCACATTGCCGCAATAGTCAGTCGTTGTGGTTGTACTGCCTATCTTATGGACTGTTCTCAGCTTTGTGCCATCGGCTCCATAAATATAGGTGATAGTACTTCCGTCACTGAACGTTACTGTATTTGGCAAATTTAAACAATTATATGATATACCGGTAATATTCTTGTTTAAATCTTTAGTTAAATTGCCGTTGGCATCGTAGGTGTACTCGTTCGCCTGCTTCATGCTGTCCTTGAACTCGAAGCTGTTATTGTAGACGAAAGCTGTCGCGTTCTCGCGGAAACGGTTAGTGTCTGTACCAATGATTGTAGTATTATCATAGGCGGCGTTAACATTTGCTTTAAAGCTCATTGAATAAATTTTGCCATTGGGCCTTCATTACTCCACTTGGCAAGTTAGACTGCTAATATTTCTATTATAGTGGGTACCCTATAAAAAGAAACAGCGGATGTTTCCACCCGCTGTAATAGAATTGTTATAAAAATATTATTCAATTATTTGTTTTTTATTTTTAATATAAAATAGAATAAGAGCATAATAAAAACCTCAGATAATACACCTGGTAAATATAGAAACCCTATCATTATATCAAAATTAAAACGCCAAAATATAAAGAAAATAGTAGAAAGAGAGACAACAAGTATCAATTGCAGGCAACAATATAATAATGTCGTTTTAAGATTAAGCCTCAAATTCAATAATAATAATAAGAAGAACAAAACCGTTCCTAAAACAAACGTTATTGATCCTACAAATAATTCAACTGAAAATAAATCTCCTAATGATATACTTTGACTTTCCATATCTATTCAATTTTAACTTGTCTCTTTTTAGGATCATAATTTAGTGACTTAAAATTATCTTGATACTCTTTAACTATACTATTGGGCCTTGGATCTATAATTACTGGTGCCTTATCTTTTACAGATGGGTCTTGTTTCAAAACATCAGCCGCAAAAGTTCCACAATTATTATTCCTTAATGAATACTCTTTCCTCTTTGAATTAGCATTCTCCGCTATTTTTGATTCTGCATAGTTTTTCATTTCTTTAAACTTATCACTTTCAATATATGCTCCTTCTATTCTTCCGGCATGTCCCGCTTGTTCAGATATTATTGATAAAGTTTTATTCAATGATTCCAATGTAGGCTTTTTATCTTGTCCTATTTTTACATTTGGAACAGCGAATGTTCTGACAACTCCTTTACCCTCTTTGTCATATCTGCCATATTCATAATATTTAGTCACTCCTGTTTTATTATCAATCAATAATACTCCAGCATGACCTAAATTCCCAATTTTACCAATAGGAGTTGATATTTTATAATCAGGGAAGGCAATATAAATACCATCCTTCCCGTTAGGGTCTATACAATTTATAGGATTACTATAACAATAAGTATACAAACTTTCTGAATAATACTTCTCTGCCAACGGATCCACCGTCATAAACCGTCCCAACACTGCATCATAATGCCGTGCCCCGTAATCATACCAGTTCAAGCCTTTCTTCGTGTCATATTCCTTGCTATTGTACTTGTAAGGCTGAGTGCTTGTTGATGAAGCGAATACTCCTCCAAACAGATAGTAATGGTTTGTCTCCTCTACCGCTCCGCTCTGGTTTATGACTACACGGTTGTTCCCCTGATGGTCCTTCAAGTAATAGTAATACTTGTTGTCGCTCAAAGTAATATAGCCCTCTTCGGTAATCAGAAGCTTCTGGGCTCCGTTTTCATAGACCACATTCCCGCAATAGTCCGTTGTGGTGGTAGCGCCACCTATCTTATGAACCGTTCTTAGCTTTGTGCCGTCGGCTGCATAAACATAGGTAATCGTACTTCCGTCGCTGAACGTTACTGCACTTGGCAAATTTAAACAATTATATTGAATATCGGTGATTCCCTTGTTCAAATCTTTGGTTAAATTGCCGTTCGCATCGTAGGTGTACTCTCCGACCTGCTTCACGCCGTCCTTGAACTCGAAGCCTCCACCGTAAGCAGAAGCCATCACGGCATCGTCCACACGGCTCAACTGATTGCCGTTCAAGGTAAAAGTCAGGTTGTCTATCAGGCCGTAGGCACTGGCACCAGTCTGGCCGTAACGTTGCAAACTCTTGATGTTACCGTTCTTGTCATAACCCGTAACGTTCTCCGAGAAGCGGTTCGCATTCGTGCTGATACTTGCTGTCTCTCCATAGGTAGCGTTCAGTACTCTGTCAAGACCGTCGTAAGTGAATTTGTAACCACGGACTGTACTTTCGTTCCCGGACTTCCAAGTCATGCTGCTGATGCTGCGTTGTACTTCGCAGTACCCACACCCGTGTTGTAGTACAGGTTCTGTGTGAAGCATGTACCGCTGATGCCCGTCAGCCAGCTGCGCAGGTTGTAGGCATAAGTCAGCTTGTTGGTGCTCGTACCGTGATACTGCTTGGTCAGCAAACGGCCGAAGTTGTCATAAGTGGCATCGTACAGAGTGATTGAAGTGCCGCCAAGACTATGCCGCACTTTGCTTATTCTGTCCGCATGGTCGTAGGTATAGGTATATACTTCCGTGCGCGTGGTCTTTCCGCTGGCAGTATGTGTATGTGTCACAGTGTTCGGCTTGCCGGTAAAAGTATAAACAGTGTTCGTCGTATCATAACCCTCCAGCAAATTGCCTTGAACCGTTTTTGTGATGCGTCCCTCAAAGTCATAATAATTAGCCGAATAAAGTTTTGTACTGCTGCCAAGAACAGTAATCACACTACCGGTGACATATCCTTTGGCATCGATTGTTGCCGCAGGAAAGCCGGCATTATCGAAACCGGTCAGACTACGGAAGGCATAGTCGTCATAATAGTTTACTCTATGGACTTCGGGCGACACCAAGGCAAAGCTTGATGTATATCCACTGTTACCCAAACCGCTGTTGCTATTCACCCGTGTACATGATACAATAACATTCGAAACTGCAGCCGTATTCGTATTGGAACAAACGCCCTGCACTGCCAGACGATGGAACTTATCATACAGATAGAAACTCCACTGCTTAGAGGCATACTGCTTGCCATCCTGGGAAAAGATCATATTGTCTGCCTCATCGTACACATAGCTCACGGCAGAAGCACCTGGAAGCTTTTTCCAATTACAACGGTTACGGTTGTCATATTTGTACTGGAAAGCATATTGATCCAGGTTTGACACACTCTGATACATCGGTTGTAATACGAAGCAAAGGTTATCCAAATCGTTATACACATAATAAGTATCATGCTGCTCGCTACCCTGCATCTGGCGTTCCAGCAATATATGGCCTTGTTTGTCTGTGAAAGTATAAGAAACATGTTGGTCTTCGTCAATACGTTTCACCACGCGCAACTGTCCGGCTGCATAAGTACCGTTGTTGACAAGTGCCCCAGACGAACTTACCGAATAGTTAATGCAATTCACATCGGAAGAATTAGCCAGATAATCCATAGTTACAGGTTTTGATGCCCATGCCGCTCCCGGAGAGTATCGCTTCAGAATGCGGTCTAATGGGGAAACACTGTAAACAGGCTTGCTGTAGGGACGGGAATCACTTGAATAGTTGCCCGGAGCCGCACTTTTGATAGCCGAAGGAGACATATAAACAGAGGAGGAAACAATTGGGAGCCAACTCTCCGAACGACGTCCTGCGCCATCATATTCTTGTAACGATATCAAATTACTTCCGGTGGGAGTAATTCCCTTTTGTACCTTCTGGAAGAGACGCCCCAAACCGTCATAATAATCATAACTTGCCATATACTTGCTACCTGCTGCTGCAGTCATAGCATGAGTGCGAACGTAATTCTGCGAAGTGCCGTCAGGAGACCACTGATAGAAGTACGAGGCAATAGGATTTTGGTTATGATCCTGCACATCAGATAAACCACCCAAAGCATTATAGAGATAGAAATCCTTAAAACCAGTTGCTTTTCTTATCTCCTTCAGCCCATAAGAAGGATTGTGAAGCCAGGTTGTGACCTCGCATTCCGGGAAGGACGTTTTCAGTGCATAGAGGGCCGTCGTATTGGGTGAACCGGCAGAACACAAAGCATCCAAACCTGTTGTTCCGAGCCGAGACACTACTTCCGCATAAGTGATACCTTTGAGACGGGCAATCGGCAAAGAATATTTATAGCCCCACAAATAGACCACAGACATGTTGTCGGGAGTAGTAACTTCCACCGGATTCCATTTACTATCATACCTATAAGAAACAGTTCTTTTCTCAGGATACAAACTACTATATTCTTCACTGGACTGCAAGGTGAATTTAGAAAAGACGTCCCCGTACGTATTATTCAGATACAGCGTCGCTCCTCCCGATGTTCGTTGGTAGTTCTGTACAGCATCAAGCACGTTATTAGCCTTGAATTCATCTTTGTAGGAAGAAACATCCGCTGCATAAGCATAGCTTTCCATTACATAGCCCGAACGGCTGGTACTTGTGCGGCAAGTAGCTATCTGGTTACGACTGTTGTAGGTATACAGTTTTTCCTGCGTCACCGGTACACCATGGCATATTCCGTCGAAACTTCCCGTTTTAACCGTATATCATAGGTAAGATGCGGATATAAAGTTATCTCAAAACGTCCGTGATAAGCCAATGGATTTCTAAAGCTCACCGTCTGTCCTCCGATGTTTTCATTATAGGTGATACTGCCGGAATAGCAATTAACCGGACCACATAGTTGTCCCTTACACGGATGTTGGTCAATTCTTGCCACTTGTTTGCAATCTCATATTCATAGGTGTCTTCCCATACCAAGATATTACCGGCATCATAGATGCTCTTTTTCAGTAGTCGCCCATTATAGTTGGCAGGCATATAAGCCAAGGTAGCATCATAATCCTGGCCGGCTATGTTACTGAATACGAGTTCCTCTCTCCCCGCATCCAGAAAATCGCGCTGCTTGACGACACGGCTGTAACCTACAGGATTGGCATTGGGCGCAGAAGCTGGTGGAGTTTGCGCCTGAGCATAAAAACGGCGGAAAGTGTGGTAACTGGTAGAAGGGCGTATCACTCCTTCAGGAGTTGTGGTATAGCTTCCGCGCCGGACATTAAAATCATCATAGGACTTGACTGAGAACATCAGAATGCCAGAGGTCTTGTGATTCTCGCTTTCATACAAGTAACCGGTACGTTCCAACACTTCACCTGTATTATTCTTTTTAGTAATGGTCTTGATTCTCACTCCTCCGCCAACTTTCTGCAATGTGTCTTTGTTTACTGCAGTTCCACCGCCTCTATAGGTCAAAGTAGCAGAACTGGCATTGCGGGTAGAATAACCTTGATTGGTAACTGCAGAACTCAATGTACTTGTCAGGACATAATCTCCCGCTTCCAATGTGAACGACTCGTTGACATGATACACATGCCCACTGGTATTTTGTGAAGTCACTTTGTACGATTTAATGACACTTCCTCCGGCACCGAGTTTCCGCAAAGTGGTTCCGGAGCCGATGACTTGATTGACTTCATAATCGGGAAAATTGACTTGAGCATCCACCGTCACTACCTGCGTGGTGGGCAGAGTGAAAGTAGCGGAAGGCGTCACTATCAGGTCGTTGTTGTTGACAGTATTGACACCTTTGACTTGTGCGTCATACTTATTCAAATCCTCTGCAGAAATGAAACGATTGTCTCCTACAAAAGTGTGAGGTTCAAACTCAAACTCCACACTGCCGCCCGTAGGATATGTGATTTTCTTCAGCATATTGGCCGTAATATACTCCCGGCTACAATTTCTGACAGCGGTAGAACCGGATAAAGGAACATTCGTCAAACCTTCCAGGGAGGGAATCAATGTATGAACACGGTTTGTAAGCGTGGAAGTATTCTGCTGTCCATTGTAATATCCCCAATAGTCTATGGCAAAAGAAGTCTTATAAGGCAAGTTCACAGCTTCATTATAAGTGAATGTATGCTTTTCACCCTGCGAAGTGCCATTTTTTCGAAGTACAGAAAGCAGTTTCAGACGTTTACGAAGTACGCTGGTGGGTATGGTAGACGACGACCCATAATCGTCCGATGACAAGTAATTACCGCCGACTGATTGTTCGGGACAAATGAAGTAATCATAATTGAACTGGTAAAAATACACATCCTTCCCGTCCAACTTACTCTTTATTTTCATGTTTGTCAGTTTTCCGGTAGTTCCCGGATAGCGGTCTTCACGACTTCCCATCTCGAAAATCACTTCTTCCGTATCGGTTTCTATCTTGCTTAAATAGCAAGTCTGTGAAATGCCGGCAGTAAAGTCCCGTTTTATATAGTCATTGTCCGGAGGAGTACCTACGGTATAATACTCCGACATAACAGGCACCGAATAGCAACTGGCGGTAACATAGGTTAGAGTGATATTATGTCCCGTCACATCCGTCATACTTGTCAGCATATAAGTCAAGGGAGCATTGGAAGTTACAAATGCATAAGGCCTGAAGGCATAAGATGTGCCTGCTTCATCTGTAATGATCACTTTTTCAGCACTATGCCACACTTTGCAATTCATCCTGGAACCGATAATGACAGGAGTCTGATTTTTGGGGTGCAAGAAGTATTTGAATGATCTTCCTCCGGGCAATGCAACTTCAAATATATCTCTTTCACCTTGCCCTATAAGGCTTCATTAATAATTCCATTGGTCGTATTACTCGTATTGGGGTCGAACATTAAATTTCCCCACAAATTCATCAGTTCCTCGGTACCCGAACGGTAGTTCAACGTATCAGCACTCTGTACTTTCCAGTGATATTTTATTTTCTCCCATTCAGCCCAAGTAGCAAATGTACCGGAGGTCGCGTCTACCTTGCCCACAGCATTAAGGTTGACGCACCCTCCTGCCAAAAGATTCCAACCAAGACCTACCCACGTAGCTTCTTGAGCCACCTTGACTCCGCTCGCATGATAAGACAACGTAATGGGTAGTTCTATACGCCCACATTTAAGTATATAGCGGTATAGAGATATCAGGCGTTCCTGTGTATTCACTTACAGGAATGTTTCCATACAATTGCATACCTGCCGCTTCGGGAATAGCAGGTACATAATCATTTATCCGCAGAAGATGATTATTCATATCTCCACCGTCCTGTGCACGTACCGACTGCGTTGTACCACATAACATAAGAAGAGCTAACAATACTTTTATTCTATTTTTCATATTCAATGAAATTTATATATTTCTTAAATAAGTGCGCCTGAAGTAGGTATTTCGGCTTCCGGCACACTTTTTTAGTTTTGTAATACTGTTTTTACAGTGGCATCGCCTGCACGCCCAGCACACTGGCTATGGTGGCAATGATGGTACCCACAATTTTCAAGATATCTTTCCAGGTTTCTTTGCTTATTTTCATAATTCCATGTTTTAAAGATGATTGTTCTAAAATTCTTTACTTACCTCGAAGCACGGACACTGCTTCACCCACTCCCACGGCTCCACCTTCCCGTCACCGTCCAAATCGGGACTGAGGTCGCGGTGGCCGCATACACGGGCGTTCCGGAACTGTTGTAGCAGCTGGTACACCAGCAGGTGCAGGCCGAACGCTGCTCCGGCGTACGGGTATCCTTCGGATTTCCCCGGGCATCCAGCCCGCCTTCGTAGCAGATACCTATCGAATACTTGTTGTGACCGCGGCAATGCGCACCGGGCAGTTCCAGGGAACGGGTTCCGAGCACGGTACCGTCTCTCCGGATATAGTAGTGGTAGCCCGTCGTGCGGAAGCCGCGACGGCGGTGCTCGGACTCTAAAGCCTCGGGAGTGAGCACATGGCCCTCCCGCGTGGCGCTGCAATGCACCACGATGTAGTTGATTTTTCGCATGAATAAGTAGTGAGTAGTTAGTAGTTGGTAGTTAGTAGTGATTTACGATTTGACGATTTACAATTGAGATTACTCTTCGTATCACAAATGCCTGCATAGGTACGATTATTCAGCAGTACGAATTTCAATCGTAAATCGTAAATCGTCTAATCGTAAATCCCCTTATCCCAGCGGATTATTTCCCTGGTCTCCGTCGCTGCCGCCATCACTGCCACCGCCGTCGTTGCCGCCCGAACCTGCCGTGTCCTGAAGGTCGAAGCGCACGCACTTCACCCCGGTCACCAGCGAACGGGTAGACACCGTATGGTCCAGATTACGCTTGGAGGTGGGCAGAAAACGCACTCGTAGTGTGGACTGGGTAGCCGACACCTTCAGAGGGTCTTCCACACCGTTCATGGTGGACTTCATCGTAAGGCGGAAAGTACCCAGACCGTCCAGCGTCACGCTCTCGGAAGACTGCAGGTGGCGAGTCATCACGGTCACCAGGTTGTCGATGACATTCTTCGAGTCACCCGTAGAGAGGGAAGACAACTCCGCAATCTCCTTGGCCACCTGCTCGGTGTCCACATTCCCCGTCAGCACCACGCGGGGATAGAAAAGCTTCTTGCCCTCTTTGTTGGCAAGAACCGACTGAAATGATTTGTAAATTACTGGCATAGTAGTTTTGTTTTAAAAATTAATAGTTTGTCTTGAAATTCAAGGATTCGTTTTTTTCAAATGAAACAGCATTGTTTTATTTTTGTGTATTAAGCTTAACCACATTGCAAAGATAACGCTATCCGGAAAAGTGTGCAAATTAAAAAAACCGTTTTTCTTCATGAATTTATTCACAAATCGAAAACTTTACTTACAGCACAGGCTCAGCAGGTATCGCCCCGGTTGCCGTATCTTGCCATGACTCTCGCGCAAGGCATAGAAGCCCTTCCACAAAGGGTGGCCGATAGCACCGAAATTACTTTTGAGGATAATGGCATACTGCTCTTGCGGAGGAATATGGAACTGCTTCAGATTGAAAAGCAACCCGTCCAGGTTGCGGTCCGTGCCATCCTGCGGCGGTTGCAGTTGCTCTATTTTCCGAAGATATTCCCCCTCCGCGGATGGCACATCCGCGCCCTCAGTGCCCCCGGTTCCGGGGGAACTATGGAGGAGGGGATTTTCTTTGCTGTGTTGTGATGTGCTATGCTCTGCTGTGCTATATGTACCGATGTCGCATTTTCGGGCTTAAATGCTGCACTTTCGGCAGCGGACGGCACGCTTCCATTGGCAGACGGCACTCTCCCGGCGGCAGTCGGCGCGGCCTCGTCATCGCTCTGAGAATCATCCACCAGACAATAACGTGTGTCTATGGCGGAAGATTTCCGGCGCTTGGTACTGAACAGATACTGCCGCTGTATCTCAGCAGAAGTCAAGATGGCGTATTTGCCGAAAAGGGCGGCATTGAAAATGCCGTACTCCACAGCCAGGGCAAGAATGCGCTTCACGTCGGCAGCCGTCTTTTCATAGAGGCAGGCGGAAAGGTCTTCGTAGAAAAGCTCGTCGGCACACACGTAATAGCCTTCGTCGGCATAAATGCAGGAGAGGGCGCCCAGCAGAATGGCAAAGGAGCCGTCACCCTCACGTTTCATGATGCGGCGCACCAGACGGTCGTGCATGAAGTCTGTGTTCAAGGGGAAATAGTCAAGTCCCCGTTTTTTGATTCTGGACATGGTTTGATGATTAGGGGTTAGTGATTAGGGGGAGAGAGCGGCTTGTATCATTCTATATCACCTGCTTCGCATAGGCGTTTCCGCTTGCGGAGCACGCTTTCGCGCACTACCTTCAAAGCATTCAGAATAAGATACATACGAAGGGTACAGTCCGAAATTTCAGTGATGACCGGATAACGGAGGGGATTGCTTGCTGGAAGTGAGCGACGGTAGCGGGCGTTGCTCATCGCCCTACGGCATTCCTTGCAATAATTGTCGGGGGCAAGCGTACGCTTGTCTACATAAAAAGAATCAACGGGCAGTTCTCTGTGGCAACATCCACAGAAACGAACATTTTTTTCAATAATCTGTTCCATAACCATTTTTTGTTAAGAATTAGTACAATAATATTTTTTCGGCACGCCCCTGCCAAAGATGCTTGTAGGGGCTGTTTGCTGGAAGTATATATCCAGCGTATTCTATCTATACATCCAGCGCGTTGCATCTATACTTCCAACGCACCTCATCTATACATCCGGCAAGGCGGATGCCCATTTTTTCAAATTCGTAAGTATTTTTGCTAAATTCGGATGCTTCCGGATAAAAGACCAGATGTGTATTTTCCATAAATCCCTCCCTTTTATTTGCATTTATAAAACATGATATGTATTTTTGTCCCAACAAAGATAATGCTGTTTTCATTTACAAAACAAACAAATCGGGAATTAAATTCTTAAATAAGACGTAAGACAGTATAAATGAGGAGATAATAGTTTCTGAATAATTTACACGTAAAAACTGAAGAATATGGCGAATGACAAAGACCCGGTATTTTGTGCGGCAGACATCATAAAACGTGCCAAACTGGCGAAAGAATTCAAGACAGACAGCGAACTTGCCGCCTTTCTGGGTATATCACGCTCCACACTGAGCAACTGGAACGCCCGCAACAGCATCGACTTCCCCCTGCTGCTGGGCAGCCTGGACGACGTGGACTACAACTGGCTGCTGACGGGAAAGGCTCGCCTGCACATCATTCAAAATTCTGTGACAATGACTTGGTACAAGGTGAAGTGGAAATACTTCACACACCGAAAACAGCCGACCCTATGGACGACCGTAGCGTGACCCTCTATGACATCTCTGCCGCCGCCAACCTGAAGACACTGCTGGCTGACCGCCCGCAGTACGCCTTGGGGCGGATTGTAATTCCCAATATCCCTGTGTGCGACGGTGCCGTCTACGTCTCGGGCGACTCGATGTATCCCATCCTCAAGTCCGGTGACATCGTAGGCTTTAAGTCCATCCGCGACTTCACCGACGTCATCTACGGTGAAATGTATCTCGTCTCCTTCGAACGGGGCGGCGACGAATACCTGGCAGTGAAATACGTCAACCACTCGGAACGGCCGGACTGCATCCGTCTGGTGAGCTACAACAACCACCACGACCCCATGGACCTGCCGCTGGCGGCAGTCAATGCAATGGCCATCGTGAAGTTCTCGATAAGGAAGAATATGATGATGTAGAGGGCGGCATTATCACCGGAAATTTCGTAAGAAAGCTCCTGGCAAGGACTATTTAACAAGCAAACAGAGAAATTATACAAAAAAAGCTTGTAATTTATTCTTTTATCTTATTTTTGCGATGCCATAGGCATAATAATAAGTATCCGGAAAAAAACATGCTTATTCCATCCAATAGAACAAAGAGGGAGTGCATTCTTTCAAGGTTATGTTTTCTAGTGCTTTCAGTATGGGTGTTCCTACCTTCCGCAGCACAGAACAATCCCTACAAGATAGACGATGCACTCTACCCCATCTACCAGCGGGCTTCCAAGCAGGCACGCCAGCAGGAGGGGTTGCTGGTGGCCGACACTTTGTATCAACAGGCTCTGAAGCTCGGTGACAAAAAAGCACAATGCCTGGCATACATCATCCCCCTGCAGTTCTATATATCCCAAAAAGATGATAGCAAAATAGAAAAGGCATCCACTGACCTGAAAGAGATTTCACGTGCCAATAACTATCTGCAATATTATTATCACGCTTGGAGCAGCGAAATCATCTACTTCCTGAACCAACAACGCTCATTGCTCGCCTTGCAGAAAGCGGAAAAAATGAAAAAGCAAGCTTTTGCCGACAGATACCCTTACGGTATCTTCAGCTGTATCCGAACCATGGGCCATATCTACAAATCACGCGGAAACTTCGACCTCTCCGCCCAATACTATCAGGAAGCCTTGGACTATATGCTGAAGAATATGCCCGACCAAGATCCCAGCCAACTATACTCAAGCCTTGCCGAATATTACCGTAACACCCAAAAAGATTACGCCACCGCACTGGACTATTGCGAAAAAGCCTTGAAGAGCGCCAAAACAGAACGGAACATAGCCCAAGCCATGATAGAGAAATGCCTGGTACTATTCCGGCAGGGACGTATAGATGAATTCAACGACTGCTATAAAGAAGCCGTACAAATGGCGGACCGTTGCAAGCTCTCTGCCAGCGTTTCCCTACTGATAGCCCACATCAGCAAGAACATACTGGACAAACAGTATGAGCAGGCCCATGCCCACGCTGACCAATTGTCCGAGAAAGGCTTGCAACAACATGCCTACATTTACGAATGCGCCAAAGACTATCCCAATGCCATCAAATATCTGAAAAAATACCACCAGCAGTTGGATTCGACGAACAATCTCCTGCAACTGTCGGACATCGCCGAACTGAACACCCAGATAGGCGCCGAACGTCTGAAAATGGAAAACATACAGGCCACCTCGCGCTACCGCATCACTCTTTTCAGCATTGTCACCGGCTTTTTGCTGTTATCCCTGCTTTCCTGATGCTCTACCTCCACCGCAAACGTAAAGTCAACCTCGAACTATGCCACAAGAACGAGGAACTTTCCGAAGCGCGCGACCAAGCCGAAGCAGCCAACAAGGCAAAGAGCATCTTCCTGCAGAACATGAGTCACGAAATACGGACACCGCTCAACTCTATCGTGGGCTTCTCACAACTCATCACTTCCCCCGACGCGAACCTTTCCCAAGAGGAAAGGCAGGATTTCTGCCATCTCATACAGCACAATTCCGACCTCCTCCTTACACTGGTGGGGGACATCCTCAGCGCAGCCGAGTTGGAAAGCAACAGATACACCATGAAGATAGCGCCGCACAGTTGCAACAAGCTCTGCCGGGAAGCCATAACCACCGTTGAACACCGCAAGCCCGAAGGCGTGAAGCTCTACTACACCTCCGAAGTGGACGACTGCTACGAACTGAGCACCGACGGGCAACGTGTGTGCCAGATACTCATCAACTTCCTTACCAATGCAGAGAAACACACCACACAAGGCGAAATCCGCCTGCACTGCTCCCTCACAGAGCATCCCGGATACGTCACCTTCTCCGTCACCGATACCGGTACCGGCATTCCCCCGGAATACTCGGAAACCATCTTCGAACGCTTTGAAAAGGCCGACAACTTCGGGCAAGGCACCGGTCTGGGACTCAATATCTGCCGCCTCATCGCCGAACGGCTGAAAGGGAAAGTGCTGCTGGACAAGGAGTACAAGGAGGGGGCAAGGTTCGTGTTTGTACTGCCGGTGAAAAAATCCATTTGAAGAGCAAGACCAAAACAACAAAGGCTGCCTCTTCTGCATCCTCCGAAACATCGGTATCTGCAGAAGGGCAGCCTTCTATATAAATAGCCGTAAAGCTATGCTGATTATAAACCGAATGCGGCTTTCACCTTGTCCACATAATCCAGCTTCTCCCAGGTGAAGAGTTCCACTTCAATGTCCTTGTTGCCTTCGTAGCGGCTCTTGAAATGCTTGACGATGGTCTGCGGCTCGCGGCCCATGTGTCCGTAGGCGGCAGTCTCCTGATAGATGGGGTTGCGCAGTTTCAGGCGGTCTTCTATTGCCTTGGGGCGAAGGTCGAACAGCTCGTCAATCTTACGGGCAATCTCACCGTCGCTCATATTGACGTGGCTGCGGCCATAAGTATCTACGAAAATATTGATGGGGCGTGCCACACCGATGGCGTAACTTACCTGCACCAGCATTTCGTCGGCAACGCCGGCAGCTACCAGATTCTTGGCAATGTGGCGGGCTGCATAAGCTGCGCTGCGGTCTACCTTAGAGGGGTCCTTTCCGGAGAAAGCGCCGCCGCCATGGGCACCCTTGCCGCCGTAGGTATCTACGATAATCTTGCGTCCCGTCAGCCCGGTGTCACCGTGAGGACCACCGATTACGAACTTGCCCGTGGGGTTGACGTGGTATGTGATACGGTCGTTGAACAGTGCCAGCACCTTTTCATGATGGATGGAAGCAATGACACGCGGCATCAGAATCTCGATTACATCCCGGCGGATTTGGGCGAGCATTTCCTCGTCGGCCTTCAGCTGGGCGGCATCGCTGTCGTCGGCAGGCTGTACGAAGTCGTCGTGCTGGGTGGAAACTACGATGGTATCGATGCGTACGGGTGTGCCGTTGTCATCATATTCGATGGTCACCTGGCTCTTGGCGTCGGGACGGAGGTAGGTCATCACCTTGCCTTCGCGACGGACATCTGCCAGCACTTGCAGGATGCGGTGTGCAAGGTCCAGTGAAAGCGGCATGTAATTCTCCGTTTCGTTGGTGGCGTAGCGAACATCATCCCCTGGTCTCCGGCACCTTGTTCCATGGGGTCCTGTCGCTCCACGCCGCGGTTGATGTCGGGGCTCTGCTCGTGGATGGCGCTCAGCACGCCGCACGAATTGCTCTCGAACATATACTCGCCTTTGGTATAGCCGATTTTCTTGATTACTTCGCGTGCGATGAGAGGCATGTCAACGTACGCTTTGGTTTTCACTTCTCCAGCCAGCACTACCTGACCGGTAGTAACCAGAGTTTCGCAAGCTACTTTCGAACTGGGGTCGTAGGCCAACAGTTTGTCAAGCACAGCGTCCGATATTTGATCGGCCACTTTGTCGGGGTGTCCTTCAGACACCGATTCGGATGTGAATAAATATCCCATTTCAGTTGAGAATTGATAGTTGATAGTTGATAATTGATAATTCAACGAATGGCGGAAGGAGGTGTGTGGAGTAGATGCATCCGGCACACAAACGTGCCGTCAGAAAAGGATGTGTTTTAGCATTTTTTTCTGTGGTTGCAAGCTACTCAAATCTCTCCACATATCGTTTTTCGGGGGCAAAGATAGTGCAAACCGAACGCAGAACAAAATGAACTTGTTCATTTTTTATGCTGAGGTGCAGCCTATCTTCGCTTTCCGGAGGCAAAGATAAAAAAGAAATCTTGTATCTGCGCTACAGATAGCAGAGATTAACACTGATTTTGCAACAATTCCCCGATTGTCTTTCCCAATACCGGATGCACCACGCCTGAAGCAATCTCCGCCAACGGCTCCATCACGAAACGGCGTTCCTGCATCAGCGGATGAGGAAGTTTCAGTTCGGGAGTATCCAGCAAAACGGGAGTACCGTCATCGGCAAAACAGAGCAACAGGTCGATGTCTATCACACGGTCGCTATACACTGCATTGACAGACTTATGCGTACGCCCCATCTCCCGCTCGATTTCCTGCGTCGTTTGCAACACCTCCAAAGGTGCCAAAGCAGTGTCTACGCAGAGTGCGGCATTCAGAAAAGTATTATCGGAAGAAAAGCCCCACGGGGCAGTAGCATAAAAAGCAGATAGGGAAATCACTTCCCCTATCTGCTTTCTTATCTTTTGGACGGCCATGCGGAGGTTCTGCTCCTTATCGCCGAGATTGGTACCAAGACTGAAATAAACAACCATAATTACCGGTCTGTAATCAGCATCGCATCTCCATACGTACCAAAGCGGTACTCTTCCTTCAATGCCACATTGTATGCCTCCATCACCTGCTCGTAACCGCCGAAAGCGGCAACAATCATCAGCAGGGTACTGAGCGGCATGTGGAAGTTGGATATCATGGCATTGGCCACGGTAAGTCGTACGGCGGGAAGATGAACTTGTTGGTCCAACCCTCGTATTCCTTCAAATGTCCGTCGGTGCTGACGGTGCTCTCGATGGCACGCATCACGGTGTACCTACGGCACAGACTTGGCGGTTCAGGTCTTTGGCATGGTTCACAATCCGTACGGCTTCCTCGTTCACAATCATCTGCTCGGAGTCTGTCTTGTGCTTGGTGAGGTCTTCCACATCAATGTCGCGGAAGTTACCCAAGCCGGCATGCAGGGTGATGTAGGCAAAGTCAATACCCTTGATTTCCATACGCTTCATCAGCTCGCGGCTGAAGTGCAGGCTGGCGGTAGGCGCCGTAACAGCTCCTTCGTTGCGTGCAAAAATAGACTGGAAACGTTCGGCATCGTCCGGCTCTACGGGACGGTTGATGATACTGTGGGGCAGCGGCGTTTCGCCCAGCGCATAGAGCGCCTTCTTGAACTCATCGTGCGGACCGTCGTAAAGGAAACGAAGCGTACGCCCACGCGAAGTGGTGTTGTCGATAACCTCAGCCACCATAGAGTCGTCGTCACCGAAGTAGAGCTTATTGCCGATACGTATTTTACGGGCAGGATCCACCAGTACATCCCACAACCGGAGCTCTTCGTTCAACTCACGCAACAAGAACACTTCAATACGCGCACCGGTCTTTTCCTTGTTACCGTACAAGCGGGCAGGGAAAACCTTGGTGTCGTTGAAGATAAACACATCTTTGTCATCAAAATAGTCCAGAACATCCTTGAACATCTTGTGCTCAATCTCACCCGTCTTACGGTGCAACACCAACAGACGTGACTCGTCTCTGTACTTCGTGGGGTGCAAAGCTATCTTCTCTTCGGGAAGCTTGAATTTGAATTGCGACAGTTTCATAATTAGTTATAAGTTATGAGTTATTTATTATTTATATCAGTCTGTTTTAGTCATAAGAGGGTATGAGTTATCCGGCAGTATGCTACACTTCATAGCAAATAACTTATAACCCATAACTTATAACTAAATATCTATCTCCTGCGCCTCTATCCACTCTTTGAAATCGAGGGGATTGAGGCAGTCTGCCAGCCGGACGTCGCCTACGCGGGTACGCTCCAGGGCGGTGAGGTGAGCGCCGCTCTGCAGGGCTTCGCCGATGTCACGTGCCAGGGCGCGGATATAGGTTCCTTTGCTGCATACTACGCGTACCTTTATCCACGGTTCGGCAATATCCAGCCCGTCGTCCAGCAGCTCTATCTCGTCGATGACGAGCAACTTGGGTTTCAGCTCTACCTCCTCTCCCTTGCGGGCAAGGTCGTAGGCACGTTTCCCGTTCACCATACATGCCGAGAAGGCGGGAGGCACTTGCTGTATCTCGCCGATGAACTTCTTCAGCGTCTCCTCCACCAGTCCGCGGGTGATGTGCTCCGTGGGATAGGTAGCATCTATCTCATGTTCCAGGTCGTAAGAGGGAGTGGTGGCACCCAACCGGATGGTGGCAACGTACTCCTTCGTGTGATACTGGAATTCCTCAATCCGTTTCGTGGCCTTGCCCGTACAGACTATCATCACCCCCGTAGCAAGCGGGTCGAGGGTACCGGCATGGCCTACTTTCAACTTCTTCTCCTTTATCCGCCGGCAGATGTGGTAACGCGCATGTCCCACAACCTTGAACGATGTCCATCCCAGCGGTTTATTGAAATAGAGGACTTCTCCTTCTTTAAAATTCATTGGCCCTCTCCCCTAACCCCTCCCCGGTAGGGAGGGGGATAAAATGGTACAACTTAATATTTTTCTCTTATTGATTTCCGGAGTAATCAGTCTTTCCCCCACACAAGGAGGGGACTTTAGCTTAATATGAGCGTTATGACACCGGCTATCGCGCAATAGATGGCAAAATAAATCAGCTTGCCCTTCTTCACAATATTTATCATCCACTTGCAGGCCAGGCAGCCCGAAACAAAAGCAGCCAGGAAACCTACCACCAGCGAAAGCGTCGGAATATCCCCTGCAACCGCCTCACCTTTCATCATCTTCATTCCATCCAGCAGTGCCTCGCCCAGGATGGGAGGCATCACCATCAGGAAAGAGAACTGTGCCAGCTTCGCCTTGTTGTCGCCCAGCAACAGACCGGTTGCAATGGTACTGCCCGAACGGGAAAGCCCCGGAAGCACCGCGCATGCTTGTGCCAGACCGATGATAAAGGCATCCTTCATGCTGATGTTCTCCTTCTGCTTCGGCTTATAATAATAGGAGAAAGACAGCAGCAGAGCTGTCAGCAGCAGGCAGCAGCCCACAACGACCAGTCCCGAACCGAAAATGGCCTCTACTTCGTCCTTGAAAAATACCCCCACAATGCCGATAGGTATCATGGATACCAGTATATTGATGACGTAACGTGTCTCCTCGTTCATCTGCCACTTGAACAGTCCCTTGAAAATCCAGTCAATCTCTTTCCAGAGTATCACCAGCGTACTGAACACCGTAGCCACATGTACCACTATCGTAAAAGCAAGATTCTCCTCTCCCTCAATACCGAACAATGCCGAACCTATGGCGAGGTGTCCGCTACTGCTCACCGGCAGATATTCGGTCAGTCCTTGAATAAGCCCAAGGATAAGCGCTTCAAACCATTCCAATTTGTTTAAGTTTTTAAGTTCTTGAGTTGCCGGAGGGGCTGTCCGGAAGCTCTGTTACTACTTTCTTTCTGATTATTTTTCAGACGCAGATAACGCAGATGACACGGATTTCTAATATTCCAATCTGCGTCATCTGTGTAATCCGCGTCTGAAAGTTTACTCCTCTGCACAACAGCTTTTAGGCTTGCGCAGCACGGCATATATCATGAACACAAACCCCAGCAGGCAAACTACCGGAGCCACCTTGATGCGTCTCACACTAAAAATGTCCGGCTCAAAGGTCGTCGGGGTAGACACGGGGCCGGTCATCAGAAGAAAACCAATGATAACCACCGCCATTCCGATGCCAAGCAGGATAAAATTGGTCTTATCAAAAGCGAATTTCTCTTTACTCATCTATACATTTACTATTTTACTATTTACAATTTACTATTTGGAGGCTGCGATAACAGTACTTTCTCTCTATGCACTTCAAGGCGTTAAATATAATACAGTGTGCTTGCCTTCATCCTCAGATATTTGTTGATGGAAAGCAAAGCGCACAGCCACGTAATAAGTACACCGAACACCAGCACGGCACCCGACACCAGCACCATCACCTCGGGCGTAATCACCTTGACCAACTCCGGTTCGTAGGACACCAGCCAATAGGCGGCTCCCCACAGAATGCTGTCGGCTATGAAAGCGGCCAGCACACCTATCCAGAAATTGCGCCGCAGAAACGGACGACGGATGAATGCCCAGCTTGCTCCCACCAGCTTCATGGTGTGGATAAGGAAACGCTTGGAATATATAGCCAGACGGATGGTGTTGTTTATCAGCGCAAAGGAGATAAACGTCAGTATCACAGCCAGCCCCAGCAGCATCAAGCTGATATTCCTTATATTATCGTTCACGGCATCTATCAAGTCTTTCTGATAGAGCACTTCCTGGATATTGGTATTCTTTTTAATCAGTTTCTCTATTTTGGCGATGCTGTCCGAATTGGCATAGTCGGAATGCAGCTTGATTTCGATGGAGGCAGTGAAAGGATTGTAGCCGAGGAACTCTTGCGGTCCGTACCCATCGCCTCAGTCTGCTCGCGGAGTGCCTGCTTCTTGGAAATGTATTCCGTCTGCTTCACAAAAGCCTCCTTGTCCAGCCTCTTCTGAAGCTTCAGGATGTCGCTCTCCTTCATGTCGTCACTGACAAGCACGGAGAAACTGATGTTCTCCTTGACGTACACGGAAAGATTATGAGCCGCGAGCACAAAGAATACAACCAGCCCCAACAGCAGTAACACCAGCGTCGTACTGATGCTGGACGTAATGAACTGCATGTCAAAATAGGATACCGAGTTATTCTTTCCTTTCATTATATCAATTATAAGTTACGAGTTACAAGCTACAAGTTATGTAAATCAGTCGCTATTAATCATTAATCCCTAATCCCTTTTCTCACCCTTTCTTCCTGAACACGTAAATCATGGAACTGCTGCGTTCCTTCTTCACCAACGCGCTGAACCAGGCCAGTGTACCGGTCACCATTCCCCGCAGGAAAGTACACGAGTGCCTCATGTGCTTTTCTGTCAGCATGGAGACGTAGAAGCATCGAACGGCATGGGATGCCGCTCTGCCATGATGAAGCCATGCTTGGAACCGAATTGCTGGATGGTGCCGGTGTGAAGTGCCACAAATGGCGGGGCACATCGTAGGCAGCCCAGTAAGCCCCGTATTTCTTTGCATCGAAGGAAGAGCAGTTGGGCACAGCTACAATCAGCACCCCCTTTTCAGTCAGCAGGGAGTGCAGGGTTTCCCACGTTTCGTTAAGGGGTTCCAGATGTTCCATGACATGCCATAGGGTGATGACGTCGAAACTGCCCGGTGCAAAATCTTTCAATGCCGTATGGGGTTTCACATCCAGATTGAAGTGTTCTTTGGCAAAGGCACGCGCCTGCGCACTCTTTTCCACAGCTTCCACCTGCCAGCCGCGACGCTGCATGGCATCGGCAAAGTAACCGGTCCCCGTACCCAAATCCAGCAGACGGCCCTCCTTGCGGTGTGCTTCACGGACCACAAGACGTGCCTTGCGTCCCAGCATATAGTTGCGCACCCAGTGGTACACGGAGTTCATCGCCCCCTTGCGGGTATCGGTATGTGAAATGTAATCAGGAGTTTCGTAGTAACGACCGATTTCAGCCTCCACGGGAAAGTCTTGCGTGAAAAGGAAACCGCAATCCCGGCAGCGGCATAAGTGGAACATTTCGCCCGAGGCATAATGGTCTACACATGTCAGGGCACGCTCCAAATGCGTTCCACCACATAACGGACAAGCTTTTATAGTGAGTTTATTCATCGAACGTTCTGCCAATAAGGAAGTGCAGCCCGAATGAAACAGACCACACCATACCTAAATTTGGTGCAAAATAACAAATAAAAAGTGATTTATAGGGTTTCCATTAAGGAGATTTAAGAAAACAAACGCTTGCTCCGGCCAGCTGGCGGAACGAATGACCAACTGTTCGATATTAAGCGGACAACTGTCCGATAATGAACAGTTTTCGAAAGCATCTATTCATTGATTATCAACAACTTAAATCTTTGGCATGGGAATTGACTATAATTAGGCGAAGGCGTTTGAGAAAAAGATTAGTTGGAATGCAACTTTTTAATCGGGAACAACGTCTAAAAGAAACAGAGTAAGTAACAACAATTAAAAATAAAGATTATGAAAACTACAAATTTATTCAAGGCAGTCGCATTCGTAGCAATGACTATCGTAAGCGTTATGAATACAGAAGTGAAAGCTCAGGAAAACAACTTCATCACCAATGAAGAAGTGAAAAACGAATTAGTAGTTGCCAAGACCATCTTTAAGCAAGACGGTGCACAACTTTACCGGCACATCCGTTATGAATACTCTTATGACGACCAGAAACGCCTGACCTGCAAGGAAGCCTCCAAGTGGGACGGTACAAAAGACGAATGGACACCTTACTTTAAGATGACATACCAATATGGCAATGATGAAATCACCATGTCCTACGCACGTTGGAACGAGTCTCACAAGGCTTATGACAAAGACATGAAGAAAAGTGTGTATGAATTGAACGATGAAAACATGCCGGTAGCTTACAAACTCTACAATCAGGACGCGCCAAAGTCCGAATTGACCCTGGTAAGCTACAACAAGACCGACTACGTAGCGAATATTCTGCCATGGCAGAATAAAATTTAAAGTTTATAATATGAAAAGCACGAGCCTCACGGCTCGTGCTTTTATTCTATATACCGGTGTCATCATACTGATGTCATCGAGACTTTTCTATCCCGTCAGCCGGCTACCTCTTCTCCTTTCAGCGTAGCCGAACTGGATTCGGTAACCTTCACCATCACAAAATCGCCCACACGGTGCGTGCCACGGTCAAACACCACCACACGGTTTTGTTCCGTACGGCCGAACAACTGGTCACGACTACGTTTGGAAACACCTTCCACCAGCACCTCGTACGTCTTGCCCACGCAACGGGCATTCGCTCGGCAGAGAGACGGTTTTGTAAGGCGATGATTTCATTCAGACGGCGAATCTTCACCTCCTCGGGCACATCGTCCGGCAGGTACTTGGAAGCATGCGTACCGGGGCGTTCGCTGTACTTGAACATAAAGGCGGAATCGTATCCGCACTCCTCCATCAGCGAGAGGGAAAGCTGGTGGTCCTCCTCCGTCTCACTATGGAAACCGGAGAATATATCCGTAGATAAGCCACAATCGGGGATGATGCGGCGGATGGCTGCCACGCGGTCCATATACCACTCGCGGTCGTACTTGCGGTTCATCAGCTTCAGGATGCGGCTGCTCCCACTCTGTACCGGCAGGTGGATGTGCTTACATACGTTGGGCATGTCGGCAATGACCTGGAGAGTTTCGTCGCTCATGTCTTTAGGGTGCGAGGTAGTGAAACGGATACGTACGCCCGGCGCTGCCTCTGCCACGGTGCGCAGCAGCATTGGAAAAGTAATCGTCTCTCCGTCCGGCTTCTCGAAGCGATAAGAATTGACGTTCTGTCCCAGCAGGGTGACTTCCTTATAACCCTTTGCCACGAGGTCGGCCACTTCATTGAGGATGCTTTCCACATCACGGCTACGCTCACGGCCACGGGTGTAGGGAACGATGCAGTAAGTACAGAAATTATTGCACCCACGCATGATGGAGACGAAGCCGGAGATGTGGTTTCCGCAAATGCGCGAGGGGATGACATCCCGATAGGTCTCTGTGGTGGAGAGCTCCACGTTCATTGCTTTCTCACCGGCCTCTACCGAGGCAATCAGTTCGGCAGAGTAAGGTAGGCATCCGGCCCCACCACCAGGTCCACATGATGGTTGGTGATTAAGTCGTCCTTCACACGCTCTGCCATACAGCCCAGCACACCCACTATCAGGCCGCGTTTCTTCTTCTTGAGCGAGTGGAAGAACTCCAGACGGTTCAGAATCTTCTGCTCCGCATTGTCGCGGATGGAGCAGGTGTTCATAAACACTGCATCGGCTTCCTCCAGGGTGTCGGCCACCGAATATCCCGCCATCTGCATGACGGATGCAATCACTTCACTGTCGGCCACATTCATCTGGCAGCCGTAAGTCTCGATAAACAACTTCTTGTTGTCATCAGCAGTTGCAGATTTAAAGTCTGCTCCCGTTACTTTTTCCATAATCAGTTCGTTTAAAATCAGTTTATATCATAAGTTGGTATCTGTCATCCGGAGCGCAAAGATACTTCTTCCCTCCCAATAAACGGATGAAATGAAAGAAAAATGCCATTACAAGTTGTCAATCTGCGCCTTATCAGCTAATTTATGTTAAGAGAGCAAACATTTTCCGAGTGTTAATTTGGCATAGAGCAAATTAATTCACAAATTTGTGGAATGAAAGAAACATTAGATTTTTTCATAGTTAAGGTTTAGGTTAAAAAAATTAAGGGGAGCTGTGAAGCTGCCCTTTTTTATTACCAATTCCTTGGCTGTAATCAGATTAAATAATTAACTTTGCCCAAAAGCAAAGATAAGAGATAATTGCACTATCTTTGGGTGGAAAATCAAAAAGAATATGGAAGATGTCTTCAAGTTTCTGTTAGTTGCGGCTGTCATAGTAATCGGACTCGTCAAGCAGTTTAAGAAAGAAGCAAATAAAAATGCTGACAAGAGTCCCGACATACCTATGCCCGACGTTGACAACCCACTGCCCGAATACTGGGGCGGAGATACTTACGGAGGCTTTATTCCCGAAGGCCCCAAGCCGGCAGAAAAGCCCAAGCCGGTATCCAAACCGTCTGCCAAATCCAAGCACACTTCCATAAAGGCTTCCCCTCCCTCCCCGGCATCCCGTCCGCAAGAATCCGATGAAGCAACGTCCGAATACGGCATCCACTCGGCAGAAGAAGCGAGGAAAGCATCATCTGGTCAGAAATACTTCAACGGAAATATTAAAGAACGGATAGTTGACAGTCGATAATTGCAGAACCAATTACGAGCCCCTTCAGAATCTTTACACGAAAAAATAACTATTTATATTATGCACTCAATTACATTTCGGCAGCAGAAGCTGCGAGCCTCATCAAACATGGCTACAACATCGGCTTGAGCGGATTTACCCCCGCAGGAACAGCCAAAGCCGTTACGGCTGAATTAGCAAAAATCGCGGAAGCAGAACATGCAAAAGGAAACCCGTTCCAGATAGGTATCTTCACCGGTGCTTCTACCGGAGATTCCTGCGACGGTATCCTTTCACGCGCCAAAGCTATCCGCTACCGTGCTCCTTACACCACCAACGCCGATTTCCGCAAAGCCGTGAACAACGGTGAAATAGCCTACAACGACATCCACCTTTCACAGATGGCTCAGGAAGTCCGTTACGGTTCATGGGAAAAGTGAATGTTGCCATCATCGAGGCATGCGAGGTTACTCCCGACGGCAAAATCTACCTGACGGCAGCCGGCGGTATCGCTCCGACTGTCTGCCGCCTGGCCGACCAGATTATCGTGGAACTGAATGCCGCCCACAGCAAGAACGCCATGGGCCTGCACGACGTCTACGAACCCCTCGACCCTCCTTACCGCCGCGAAATCCCCATCTACAAACCGAGTGACCGTATCGGCCTGCCCTACATCCAGGTAGACCCGAAAAAGATTGTCGGCGTAGTGGAGACCAACTGGCCGGACGAGGCACGTTCGTTTGCCGCCGCCGACCCGCTGACCGACAAAATCGGACAGAACGTGGCCGACTTCCTTGCCGCCGACATGAAACGCGGAATCATTCCGCCTACCTTCCTGCCGCTGCAATCCGGTGTGGGCAACATTGCCAATGCCGTATTGGGTGCTTTGGGACGTGACAAGACCATCCCCGCTTTTGAAATGTACACAGAAGTCATCCAGAACTCTGTTATCGGACTTATCCGCGAAGGCCGCGTGAAATTCGGCAGCGCCTGCTCACTGACCGTAACGAACGACTGTCTGGAAGGCATCTACCAGGATATGGACTTCTTCCGCGACAAGCTGGTGCTCCGTCCGTCGGAAATCTCCAACAGCCCGGAAGTGGTGCGCCGACTCGGTGTTATCTCCATCAACACCGCCATCGAAGCCGACATCTACGGCAACGTGAACTCCACGCACATCGGCGGAACCAAGATGATGAACGGCATCGGCGGAAGCGGTGACTTCACCCGCAATGCTATATCTCCATCTTCACTTGTCCGTCCGTTGCCAAGGAAGGTAAAATCTCGGCTATCGTGCCGATGGTTTCGCACATGGACCACACGGAGCATGACGTCAACATCATCATCACCGAACAAGGTGTGGCCGACCTCCGCGGCAAGAGTCCGAAAGAACGTGCACAAGCCATCATCGAAAACTGTGTCCATCCGGACTACAAGAACATTCTGTGGGATTACCTGAAACTGACCGACGGCAAGTCACAGACTCCCCATGCCCTGCGCGCCGCACTGGCTATGCACGCTGAGCTGGCCAAAAGTGGAGACATGAAGAATGTAGACTGGGCACAGTATAAATAAACTGCTCCCTAAAAAGGCGGAGAAAAACCGCCCGAAAGATATACCGCGTTGCATGTATATTTCCGGTTTGCTGGATCTATATATGCAACGCGTTGCATATATAGATGGAACACGCTGCATCTATAGTTCCAACAACAAGCTATTTCAGTACCTACTACATCCCTGTATCAATTCCTGGCAAAACCTCCTTCTTACCGGTAAACTCACTATCTTTTGCTTCAGTTTCCTTTTCAGTTTCTTCAATCGATCTCTCACCGAGCCAACACTTATCGTTCGCATTGAGTGAAAAACTGCAATAATTTGTCCAGAGAAATACTTGCCTCCATTTAATCCCTCCTATTCATTGAAAGCGGACTGCCCCGGAATCACTTCCCGGACAGCCCTTCCTTCACATTTAAAGTGAAGATGCAGAGAGAGTAGTATGATGACACTCTATTCCTGACCTCCCCCTAACGCCTTGTAGAGGTTAATCAGGCTTTGTATTTCAGAAAATCGGTTTGCCGTCTGTGCCAGTTGTGCGTTGAGCAATGTTTGCCGGGCGGTAAGCACCTCCAGATAGGTGGTGTTGCCATGCTCCATCAGCAGGGAAGTGCTGCGGGCAGCTGTCTGCAAGGAAGCTACCTGCTTGTCCAGCAGTTCGCTTTTGGATAGGCTTGTCTGCCAGGCAGTCAAGGCATCGTTCACCTCGCTGCCTGCATTCAGCAATGTCTGCTGGAAGGCAAGGGAAGCCTCCTCCTGCTGGGCACGGGCTATGCGGTACTGTGCAATGACCTGCCCGCGGGCAAAGAGCGGCTGCGTCAGCGAACCCACTGCCGAAGCCAGGAACTTGCCGGGATTCACAATCATTGAACCGGCAGAATTGGTCCAGCCCGCACTCCCGCCCAGCGTGATGGAGGGATAGAAGGCAGAGCGCGCCGCATTGGTGCCGTAGAACGCCGCTTCCAGTGTCTGCTCAGCCGAACGGACATCAGGACGGCAGGAAAGCATCTGAACAGGAATTCCTATGGAAAAGTCTGCGGGGAACTGCTGCTCGGCCAGCACACCGCGTTCATAACGGCGGGGTGTCTCTGCCAGCAACAAAGCAAGGCTGTTCTCCACTTGGTTTATCTGCTCTTCCAAATCGAGCACGGAAGCCTGCACCTGATAGTAGGCAGCCTCCATCTGCGAAACTGCCGACTCATCAGCCATGCCCGCATTCATCAGCGCACGGGTAGAAGCAACGGTTTCCTTCCAAGTCTCTTCCGTCTGCCTGGAGATGGCAAGTTGTTCGTCCAGCATCAACAGGGTATAGTAGGTATTGGCTATCCCGGCAATGAGCTGGGTGCGCACCGCTTGGCGATAGTCCCGGCTCTGCGCATAGAGCGCCTTCGACTGTTTCTTGGCATTGCGCATACGGCCGAAAATATCCAGTTCCCAACTGGCAGTGACGGGCAGCGAATAGGTCTGCGTAGCCTTGTGGCTGTCAAAGCTGCTCACCGTGCCCTGCGGTGCAAGGGCAAAGGAGGGCAGGAAAGCAAGCTTTGCGGACAGCAAGGTGGCTTCGGCTTCCTCCACGCGGAGTTGTGCCGACTGGTAGTCGGTATTGTTCTGTAACCCCTGCCCGATAAGCGCCTGCAAGTGGGGGTCAGTGAAAAGCTCGCGCCAGTCCATTCCGCCCAAGCCACGGTTCAGGCTGTCTTCGGTAGCCACCGGAGAACCGTCGGTGCTCTCCGTAAAAGCGGCCGTTTCTTCCCCGTAGAGGCCGTCGGGAACCTCGGTAGCGGGTTTGTATTTGGTGTACACGCCGCAACTGCTGAACAGCAAACCGGCGGCGGACAATAGGATGATATGTTTCTTCATTGTTCCAATCTGTTTTTTTATTCCGTTTCCTCTGCATAAACTCAATTCTTCGCCCGTTCGGCCTCACTTTTCTGCTTTTCGAGCAATACCTGCACATCGGCTTCCTCCTCCATCGGCGGACGGATTTTCTCCTGCAGATACTCGAAAATGATGTAGAACACCGGAACGACGAAAAGCAATGCCAATGTTCCTACAAGCATACCGCCTACTACACCCGTACCCAGCGAAGAGTTGCCGTTGGCGCCCGCACCGCTGGAGAACATCAACGGAAGCATACCGAATATCATCGTCAGTACCGTCATCAGGATAGGACGCAGGCGGACCTGGGCAGCCGAGTAAGCCGATTCCACAATGCCCATTCCCTTGCGGCGGCGCTCGATGGCATACTCCGTAATCAGAATGGCTGTCTTGGCAAGCAGACCAATCAACATAATCACACCCGTCTGCAGATAGATGTTGTTTTCCAATCCCAGTACTTGGCAAAGAGGAACGACCCCATCAGCCGAACGGTACGGAGAAGATGACCGCAAACGGCACCAGGAAGCTCTCGTAGAGACATGCCAGAATGAGATAGATGAGGAAGATACACACGGCATAGATAAAGACCGTCTGCGCACCACCGGTGCTGGCTTCCTCGCGTGCCATGCCACCGTACTCGTAACCGTAGCCCAACGGCAATGTCTGTTCCGCCACTTCCTCAATCACTTTCTGCACTTCGCCGGAGGAATATCCTTCTGCCGGATTCACGTTGGCAGAGATGGCACTATACAGATTGAAGCGGTTGGCCGTCTCCGGACCAAGCACCCGGTTCAATGTCACAAACTGACTGACCGGAGCCATCTCCGCACCGTTGCGTACAAACATATTGCTCAACGCCTGCTCGTCCAGACGATATTCGGGCGATGCCTGCATCATGACGCGGTACACCTTACCGAACTGGTTGTAGTTGGAGATATAAGCTCCACCGCAATAACTGCCCAACGCATCGAGCACCGCACTCGGCGAGATGCCTGCACGCTTGCACTTGGCCGCATCCACATCTACCGATACCTGCGGGAAGTTCATGGCATAAGAGGTATACGCCATCGCCACTTCGGGCCGCTGGTTCAAGGCACCCAAGAACTGCATCACCGACTCGTAGAACACCGTTCTGTCACCGCCCGTCCTGTCCTGCAGGTTCAGCTCAAGGGAGTTACCCATACCGTAGCCCGGAATCATACCCGGCTGGAAGCTGAATATCTGTGCCTCCTTCACACCGTAGAACTGGGCATTGAGGCGTGCCACCACAGCATCGGACGTGTGTTCGCTTCCCTTTCGCTCACTCCAGTCCTTCAGACGAATGATGATGGTACCGTAGGAAGTTCCCTGGCCGGACATCAGCCCGTAGCCTGCCACCTTAGAATAGTGCTCTATCTCAGGGGTATGTTTCAAAATGTCCTCCAGCTTGTCCATCACCTTCGTGGTTTCTTCCAGTGTGCTGCCCGGCGAGGTGCTGACGTTCACCATGATGACACCCTGGTCCTCCTGCGGCACAAGCCCCGTCTTGGTGGTACTCATCAAGTAGACCAGCAGCACGATGGCGGCTACCAATGAAGTCCATACCATCCAACGGTGGCGGATGAAGAACATGACACCTTTCTTATACTTGCCCAGCACGGCGTTGAACGAAGCATTGTATGCCGCACGCACCCGTCCGTTGATGCTCTTCGCACTCTTCGTACCGTCCGACGGACGCATCATGATGGCGCACAAGGCGGGGCAAAGCGTCAATGCCGAAATCATGGAGATGCCCACTGCCGTTGCCATCGTAATGCCGAACTGCGTATAGAACACACCCGAAGTACCGCCCATAAACGTCACGGGGATAAACACCGCCATGAACACGCAGGTACAAGAGATGATAGCCATCGTCACATCGCCCATCGCATCCTTCGTGGCAAGGTAGGGAGACTTATATCCGGCGTCGAACTTGGACTGCACAGCCTCCACCACCACGATGGCATCGTCCACCACCGTACCGATGGCAAGCACCAGCGCAAACAGCGTCAGGATGTTGAGACTGAACCCCGCAGCCACCAGGCAGGCAAACGTACCGACCAGCGACACGATGATGGAGATGGACGGTATAAGCGTACTCTTGAGGTCCTGCAAGAAGAAGTACACTACCAGAATCACCAGGATAATGGCAATGACCAGCGTCTCCACCACATTGTGTATGGAAGCGAAGAGGAAGTCGTTGGAGCTCATCATCGTCACAAACTCCGTCCCTTCGGGCAAGCTCTTCCTCATCTCGTCTATCTGTGCGGTAATCTGCTTGTTGACGGCGGTTGCGTTGGAGCCTGCCGTCTGGAACATCATGAAAAGTACAGCCGGCTTGCTGTCCATCTCACTGCGGAAACTGTAAGTCAGCGTGCCCAACGCCACATCCGCCACGTCCTTCAGACGGAGCACGGAACCGTCGCTCTGCGAACGGACCACCGTGTTCTGGAATTCCTCCACACTCTTCAGGCGTCCGCGATATTTCATCGTAAACTGGAATACGTTCTTTGAATTTTCGCCCAGCGAACCGGTGGGCGCTTCGATGTTCTGCTCGCCCAATACGGCAGTCACATCCGAGGGAACCAGTCCATACTGCGCCATCCGTTCCGGTTTCAGCCAGATACGCATACTGTAAGTATCGCCCAGCTCCATTACATCACCCACACCCTCGATACGCTTGATTTGCGGAATCACGTTGATGTCGAGGTAATTGGCAAGGAAGGTCTGGTCGTAGCGTCCGTCGGTGCTTACCAAAGCACCGATTTGCAGGAAGCTGGTCTGTCGCTTCTGGGTAGTCACACCGATTTTCGTTACTTCGGCAGGCAGCAGTCCCTGCGCTTTGGATACGCGGTTCTGTACGTTCACCGCAGCCATGTCGGGGTCCGTGCCCTGCTTGAAGTAGACCTGTATGGTGGCAGAACCGGCATTGGTGGCGGTAGAGCTGATGTACATCATGTTCTCCACACCGTTGATGCTCTCCTCCAACGGCATGATGACACTGTTCAATACGGCTTCGGCATCTGCACCGGTGTAGTTGGCGCTGACGTACACCGTGGGAGGCGCAATGTCAGGATATTGTTCCACCGGCAGCGTAAAGAGCGAGATAAGCCTATCACCAGAATCAGTACGGATATGGAGATAGCCATCACCGGCCGCTTTATAAATATATTTCCTTTCATCTTAATGGGTCATTGATAGTTGATAAATAGCAGTTCATTATTTCACCTGTGTCCCTTCGCGCAGCAGTCCGGCACCGGTGGAAACAATCTCGTCGCCGACTTCCAGTCCGTCCAGCACTACGTATTCGCGTCCGTCATTTATTCCGGCCACGGTAATCAAGGCAGAAACGGCCTTGCCATCCACTACCTTATATACACTGTCTTGTCCTGCAACTGCACGGTGGCCTCTTGCGGAATCACAATACAGTTCTTATAAGTGGTAGGCACCACCACCGTGCCCGACGCCCCACTGTGGAGCAGGCGCGATTCATTGGGAAATACCACACGTGCCACTACCGTACCCGTCTGACGGTCAATGACGCCACTGATGGACTCGATGGTTCCTTTCTTGTCATAGACGGAATTGTCGTTCAGTCTCAGTTCCGCTTGAGGCATGTTCTTCAATGCCTCGTCCATGCTTCCGTATTGGCGGGTCAGGGCAAGCAACTGGTTCTCGGTCATGGAAAAGTAAACGTACATGTCGCTGTTGTCACTAACCGTTGTCAGCGGTTGCGGCAAGCTGGGGCTGACCAATGCCCCTGCACGGTAGGGCAATGCCCCCACCACCCCGTCGCTGGGACTCTTCACTTCCGTATAGGAGAGGTTGTTGCGTGCGCTTATCTCCTGGGCCTCGGCCTGCGAGAGTTGCGCCTTGGCGGTAAGGTAGCTGTTTTCGGCAGTCTTCAGGCTGAATTCCGAAACCACTTTCTGCGCATACAGTTCCTTGTTGCTGTTATAAGTCAGTTCGGCAGTAGCCAGTGCGGCACGTGCCGCTTCCACATTGGCAACGGCCGTTTTGAGTGCAGCCTTGTAGGGAACCTGGTCGATGATGAAAAGCAGTTGTCCCCGGCGCACCTTCTGCCCCTCGGTCACACACAACTTCTCGATGGTACCCGACACTTGCGGATAAATATCTATGTCCTGCCGTCCGCGTATCGTTGCTGAGTACGAAGTGGAAAGCTCTTTGTCCGTCGCCTCCACTTTCATGGTAGCATAAGAAGGTTTCATTCCGGAAGCATCCGATGCCTGCTTGCAAGATGCCAAACACATTGTACAACCGACAATCCCTATCAGCCGTATCCATTTCCTGTTCAATGTAATCATACTTTTTCTCATTGTCTTTTTGTTAAAACTGGTGGCAAAAGTAGGAGAAAGGAACAACGCCATAATGACCAATTACACTCCAAAGATGTTCCTTTTTCGACATTCATCTTTTTTAAGGCTAATGAATTGTCTATAAATGATATATAGAACAAGAAAGCCGCATAATGGAACATCCCATATTTCCCATTATTCACCAACTTTGCAAAACGAAAAAGGAAGAATATGGAGAAAGGGAACATAAAAATCGTAGAAATCGCGGACTTTAAAAACAGCGAACATGTCCTTGACTATGTAGACAATGACTTTGTCATAATCAATAGTCTGGAGGGAAGCCCCTACAATGAAGATACAATAAGATTAGGATGCTTCCTTATCGCTATCTGTCTAGAAGGCTGTATCCAGTTGGAAGTCAACTACAAAACCTACCAACTGGAAGCAGGCGACTTACTGCTCGGCCTTCCCAATACCATTATCAGCCACGCGATGGTAAGCCCAAAGCACAAGATAAGGCTTGCCGCATTCTCCACACAGTTCCTACAACGCGTGGTCAAGATGGAGAAGGATACATGGAATACCGTTATGCATATCCACAACAATCCCATAAAGTCTGTCGGGGAGGAAGGGGACAAGGAAATCTTCAAATTCTACCGGGAACTGCTTATGGCAAAGATAAACGACGAGCCTCATCACTATCACAGGGAAGTGATGCAATACTTGTTTTCTGCCATTTTCTGTGAGATGTTGGGACACCTCAACAAAGAAGTGAACCCTTCAGAAATGACAGTCGATACAAAAGAAAGCATCAAACAGTCCGACTATATCCTGCGTAAGTTTATAGAGATGTTGTCCAAAGACAACGGCATACACCGTTCTGTAGGATATTATGCCGATGCACTCTGCTATAGTCCCAAACACTTTTCGAAGGTCATCAAGCAGGCATGCGGACGTACACCGCTGGACTTGATTAACGAAAGTGCCATCGAGCACATCAAGTACCGGCTGAAGCATTCGGACAAGTCCATCAAGGAGATTGCAGAAGAATTTAATTTCCCCAACCAGTCTTTCTTCGGGAAGTATGTGAAGTCTTATCTGGGTATGTCTCCGGCACGCTACCGCAATACGAAAGAGGAATGATTTCCCCTACTCTTGGGGCTCACTCCGTAAAGGTCTGCATTAGGAAGCTAAACCTTAACTTTACGACGCTAAAGGTCAACTTTACGATGGCTAAACCTCAACGTATCACTTCATCACACACCGCATCCTGGAAAGCGCGTGCTTCCCTGCCCGACAGTGCATTCTGGTTCATGATGGCAAAGGCTATCTCGTGTCCGTTGCGGGCTTTAAGGTAGCCGGCCAGGCAGTTGATGGCGGTAAAGGAACCCGTCTTGGCATGTACATTTCTGTGGGAAAGGGTGCCTTTCTTCATGCGGAACTCCAGTGTACCGTCCACGCCGCCAATGGGCAAAGCCTTATAAAGTTTCTGGAAAACATCCGTACGCGAGTAGGCATATCGCAGGAAAGAAACCAAGAGTTCCGGTGAAATGTAGTTGTAATTGGAAAGACCGCAACCATCTGCCAGATTATACCTATCGGGGTTATATCCCATCTCTTTTATCAGCATGCGGATGGCAGAAAGCCCGTCCTCGGCAGAGACACGCTTCTTTCCGCTGCTCTGCACACCCAACCGGCAGAGCATGGCTTCGGCATTGAGATTATCGCTCTCCTTCATTATCTGTTTCACCACATCCTGCACGGAAGTTTCGTAGGAAGCCATCCGTACGGAGAGGCTGTCTTGCCTGAACTCGCCGAAGAGGTAAGAGACTTCCGCATCTACCGCCGGAATGCACCGGATGCCCCGTGCCTGCAACCGTTCCATAAAGGTATGCATGAAGAAGTCCTGCGAAGAAAATATATTGACCGTACCTGCACGGCGGGCATCGACGTTGCCCGTCACGGTGATGTTGTTCCCGTTCACCAGCCAGTCGCGCGACACACGGAAACGTCCGGCAGAAGGGGTACGGCTTTGGGTCTTGTTCGTCAGTGTATAATAGGAAGAGGCGGGAGTGCATTCAAGGCGTGCGCTGTCGCCCCGTTCGCCGGGTGTGGCGGTAACCTTCACCACTCCTTTATTCAGCATCAGCGGTGAGAGGTAGGGCTGGAAGGAATAGGGAGTATCATCCCACAACCAGCCGCTGCCCCAGTACAAGGAGTCTTTCATGGAGACATCTCCATACACCTTGCCTTTGATGACAGAGAAGGGGAAACGGGCCACGGTAGCCACCAGGGAATCCAATGCCTCTTCATCAAACTCCGGGTCGTAACCGCCTATCACATACATATCCCCCTGCAAGGTATCGCGCTCAATGGTTCCCTGATACCACACTTCCGTACGGAACGGCTCGTCGGCTTCGGGACGGGAAAGGGCGGTAATGGTGGTCAGCAGCTTCATGGTGGAAGCGGGACGGGAAAGCTTGTCCGCCTGATAGCCGTACAAGGGCTTTCCGGCAGTCAGGTCATAGACCGAAATGGCCACATTAGAGCCTGCGGGAAGTTTGTGTTCTATCAACGCATCAATCCGCGCAGAGAGCGGCTTCACCGGAGTTACCGTCTCTTGGGGCCATAATGGGAGCAGGCAGACGGATAAAATTAACAGCAACAATATCCTTTTCATAAATATATTTATCTTTAAAGGCAAAAGTACGACAATCTTACAAATGAACAACAACGAGGTAGTCTTTTCATAAATTATATCCAGCCATCCATCTTAATATTCCTTTAAAAATACTACTTTTGCATAGATTGCATAGGCAAAATCTCCCAGTTACTATCACTCTAAAATTGATGTACCATGAAACTACAACTTACAATTGCCAGCTTTACAATATGCCTCCTTTTCTCCCCCATGCTTCGGCACAAGAATCTCCGCGCATTGTCAGTTATGACTTAACCGTACAGATTGATGTACCGAACCGACAAGTCGAAGTTGGCGGTTCGTTTGAAGTCGATTTCCATGACAGTGACTCAATCTCGTTGGTACTATGGCGCCATGCCCGTATCGACGCACTACGCCACAGCAGCCGGGAGATAACCTACCGTTTCGATACGCTTGCCCCAGCACCTGCCCAATTCATTCCCGACGGACGGACCTTGACCCTCTACCGGCCGGCAGGAGCCGATGACCGCTGCCGCATAAATACCCGTTACACACTCTACATGCAGGAAGTGCAGGGCCCTGCAAAATCATTCAATGACCATTGGATTGAACTTGGTTACTATACGGGATGGTATCCTGTCTGCAACGGTAACCGGGCAGATTATTCGCACTTACGAATCGGCATCACTGACGGTTATACGGTGAGCGGCTCAGGTATTATTTCCCATACAGAAGAAGGGATGTGGGAAATGGAGCAACCTTGGGAGAATTTCGACAATGTTATCCTGCTTCACCCATGCTGAAAAGCCGCCGCATCAATGATAACGGAACTACCATTGAACTTATCTATACAGACTTCCCGGATGCCGGTGCAGACTCGGCACTTCAATGTTGCTACAATGCCTTGAAATTCTTCCGACGCCTTTATAAAATTGCGGGAGATGAGGATATTTACATGAAATTCCTGCTTTCAGCTTCCGGCACCTCAGGAGGGTACAGCCGTAAAAATTTCATTATGCTCAGTTCCCGAACATTCAATGAATATGTACTCAAGAACACCGCCCACGAAATCGGCCACTTCTGGTGGAACAAGGCTCCGGTGGAATCTTGGCACGACTGGCTGAACGAATCTTTTGCCGAATTCAGTGCTTTGCAATACATACGCCACGCCCGCGGCGAAAAAGCCTATGCCGCTTACATCGACGCCTACCGTAAGGAAACACGCCATATCCGTCCTATCTGGGTATTGACCGCAACGACCGCGAAGCGCATCTTGCCCTCTATAGGAAAGGGTCAGTACTACTCGCCGACCTGCTTGTCCGAGTGGGTGAAGAACCTTTCTTCAACTTTCTGGCAGGTGTCATCCAAGCCCATATAACAGACACATCGCTTTCCTGGATTTTGCGGAAAGCCGATTGGGACGTAAAAACCGGGACTGGATTGAAAAGCGGTTAAAAGAATAAACACCTGATTATTCTTCAACTGTTCCTTTCGCCACCGGCTTCTCAAAATGAGTGCCGCACTTCCTGCATACATACTCCCAATGCTCAGTGCCCGGAGGTGCGGCCGACAATGCCGCAATAACAGCAGCCACCACAGCACGCACCCGATGGCTCTTCTTCAGCACAAACTTAATCTCATCCGAACCGCAATGGGGGCAGTACCTCAACTGTTCCGGAATCATCTGGTTCCGTTCAAGCAGACGGAGGGCATTGTCATATTCGTCCTCATAGACAAATATATCCACTCCCGTGACATCACGGACATATCCGCGCATCACGGAAGACATGTTTTCATTATGCAAAACAGACGCAATGCCCTCATTCTTCAAGGCACCCTGAATAACATGTGCCTGAAAGGCATCGTCGCAGGTGATTAGCTTTACGGTTTTCATCTTTTATGTTTATATGAAACAATAGTCATGGGTTCTACAATGCCTCCTTGAATATCTCTCCCACCGTGGGGTGCGGAAAGACAATCTTCTTCCATTCATCGGCAGTAAGTTTCAGTTCAATAGCCATGCCTGCCAGCGTGATGATTTCCGAAGCGGGATTACCCAAGACATGTGCCCCCAATACGGTATCGTCACTGCCCAACAGTAACTTGCAGACGCCATTCACTCCTTCATTCTCTGCTACAAAGCGACCACTGTACGCCATCGGCAGCTTCACGGCACGATAGGCAACGCCTCTCTTCTGCAGGGATTCTTCTGTCTCGCCCACACCGGCTATTTCGGGATTGGTATATACCACGCCGGGGATGGCACGGTAGCTCATGGCATCCTTCTTGCCAATGATGGAATGTATGGCTACTTCTGCCTCGCGGACGGCTGTATGCGCCAGCAAGGAATATCCCGTCAAGTCGCCGCAAGCATATACTCCGGGAACTGAAGTCTGCATCTGTCCGTTGACAAAGACATTTCCGCGCTCCGTTCTTTCCAAGCCCAGATTCTCCAATCCGAAGCCTTTCATTACCGGACGGCGCCCGACACTCATCAGAAGCCGTTCGGCAACGACGGAACCGGGACCGTCGGCTGTTTCATAATTCACCTGGATAAGGGAAGAAGCTTCGGCAGTATCCGGCATGACAGACACTACTTTTGCACTCAGCATGAACTTGATTCCCCGCTTGGCGTACTCTGCACGGAGCATACCCGCCAGCTCTCGGTCCATACCGCCTCCCAGTATCTCGTCCAGCATCTCGACGACGGTTACCTGCACTCCCAGGCTGTTGAAGAAAGAAGCGAACTCCATACCGATGACACCGCCGCCGATGATGGCAAGCGAAGCGGGCAGTTCCTTGTTATCCAGTGCATCACGATGAGTCCAATAGGACACTTTGTCTATGCCGGGAATGGCAGGGACAAAGGTTTCGGAACCGGTGCAGAGCAGCAGGTTCTCGCATTCGTAGGTTTCTCCGCCGCACTCCACATGATTCTTGTCCGTCACTGTGGCCTCTCCGCTGACAATCGTCACACCATGGCAGTCAGCTTTCCTTTGACTCCCAATACCAGCTTGCGCACTACCTTCTGCTTGCGGGCAATAATCTTGGGCAAATCGAACGATACTTCGGGCACACTGACCGCATACTTTGCAGCATGGCGGGCTCCGTCATAGGTCTTGGCCGAATACAACAAGGTCTTGGTAGGGATACACCCTTCATTCAGGCACACTCCACCGAGACTCTGCTTCTCAAATAGTACGACACTCAATCCTGCTTTTCCGGCAGCTTCGGCAGCAGTATATCCCGCAGGACCTCCACCGATAATGGCAACTTGGTATTTCATGGAATTAATGGTTAGTGGTTAATGATTAGCGATAATTTGTGCGCAAGTTAATAAAACCCGTATTATCCGGCAAAAAAGAGTACATCTTTCTTTCGGAGAATACAGCGTAAAGAGGAAATAATTATCTTTGTCGTGCAGCATTTACAAAGAATGCCACGTCCAATGGACATAATCAAATAATAACCAACATGAAAACGACTGACTTATTCCAATCCATCCTTTTGTTCGCTCTTTTCCTTTGCGGCCTGACGGCTTGCATGATAGCGATGAAATCCGCCTCTCGCCCTTTCAGGAAACTACCGTGAAGGGCGAAGCCTCTACCCTGCAGATAGACCTAACACGCGGCGACTGGCGCATAACCTCCATCACCACCCCATGGGGAGACCTCATGATGGATGGCAACAAGCTCCCACAACTGGAAGGTACGGGAAGCCTGCATTATAAATGGTGGGACTTGGAACGGGACACCGACAGCCATCTCATCCTGCACTTTAAAGACAACTTTGACTTAGGTGAATCCCGTAGCCTCATCATCAACCTTGAGATGAAAACGGGACTCTACAAGGAACAAATCATCATACACCAAGAACCGTGCACTAACTTCTATCAGATAGAGTCCATCGAATACAGCGTGGAAGAAGGTGACGGAGTGAAAGAAGCCGGAACAGGACCTGATAAGAGTACCTATAAAAATGAAAATCTGGGAAACACAACCGACAAGCATGACTACTATCCATTCATCAATAAATGGACAGAATACGCATTCATACCCGATGGGCACTCTGATGAAACCTTCAAAAGCATAGACCCGGAGAAACGTAGCATCTATCTGCCCAACCACATAGAAGACGGAAAAATAATCATGGGACAACAACTGTTATTCTTCATCAACCAAGGCAAGTATTACAAAGAAGACGAACTGAGATATAAACATTTTGAAGTAGACATAGTAGGTATGAAATGGAACATATACACTTCAACCATCTACTACAAACGGCTTCAAGTGACATTCACCGCCACTCTTTCACGTCCCGGTAGCGATACAAAGAAGGTACTCAAGTAAATTCATGCAGAGATACCCTTATGACTGCTCGGAAATACATCACGAAGTAAAGGATTCTTTAGAAGATTAGAGTCCGGTG
>ENA-OQCX01000011-OQCX01000011.1-human-gut-metagenome-genome-assembly--contig:-NODE-11-length-84881-cov-3.513439_pt1 | contig 84881 bp, 107 predicted proteins | sample MGYA00242762_ERZ504587 | MGnify/ENA primary metagenome ERZ504587 (study PRJEB26092, sample SAMD00036337) | human gut metagenome | host: Homo sapiens | study: EMG produced TPA metagenomics assembly of...
GAAGTTTTGAATCTAATGTCGTGAAAGTTCTTTGAGTTTTGAGGGGTGCACCGGCTTTTACACCGGTGCCGAGGAACAAAACATTTCAAAAAACGGGTAATAGCAAATTAATTATTTTTTAATCGGTCTTTTGAGAAGTGCAAGCATAAGCATTGAAACTACTGCACCGATTGCAAGAGCAAGGAGGTAGAAATACCATGTACCCTGCATTGTTGCGAATACGAAGATACCGCCGTGAGGAGCCATAAGCTTACAGCCAAAGAGAGCTGAAAGTGCGCCTGCTACTGCAGAACCAACGATACATGAAGGGATAACCTGAAGCGGATGACCTGCTGCGTAAGGAATTGCACCTTCTGTGATGAATGAAAGTCCCATTACATAGTTTACGGGAGCATTCTTTCTTTCTTCGTTTGTCCAACGATTCTTGAAGAATGTGTTTGAAAGAGCGATTGCGATTGGAGGAACCATACCGCCGATCATAACTGCTGCCATAATGATGTATGCCTGATCGTCTGCGTTTGCAAGGTTAAGTGTTGCGAATGCATAAGCTGCCTTGTTGAAAGGACCACCCATGTCGATAGACATCATACCTGCGAGGAGCGCACAGAGCGGAACCATCATTGCAGGGTTAGAGGCAATAGCGTTAAGGCCGTTTGACATACCTGAGTTAATCATACCCATGAACGGGTTTACTGCGCACATTACAACGAGAATACCGCCGAGTCCGAGAAGCGGATAGATGATAACGGGCTTAATACCCTCAAGAGCCTTAGGCATCTTATCGCACATTTTTTCAATACCGAGCATTAAGTAACCGCCTACGAAACCTGCGAGCAAGCCGCCGAGGAAGCCTGACGGAACTGTTTCTGCAGCGGCAGGATCCATAAAGGTTGCGCCTGATGTTGCAAGGAAACCGCCTACAAGACCAACGAGAAGACCGGGACGGTCTGCAATTGACATTGCGATAAAGCCGGAAAGGATAGGAACCATAAGGTTAAATGCCACACCGCCGAGTGTCTTAAACCATGCGGCTGCAGGAGTTACCGTACCGAATGCACTGCCAACCTCCTGTGCGTTTACACCGCATGCAATATCAATGAGGAATGCGATTGCGATGAAGATACCGCCTGCTACAACGAACGGGAGCATATGTGATACACCGTTCATAAGGTGACCGTAAGCGCCGCCTCTCCTCTTTGGAGCGTCGGCAGAACCGCCTTTGTGATGATATACGGGAACTTCTTTGTTTACAATCTTGTTGATAAGCTCTTCCGGCTTATGAATACCGTCTGAAACGGCACACTGTAAAACGGGCTTGCCGTCAAAACGGGCAAGATTTATTGTGATGTCAGCGGCAATGATGATACCGTCACAATTTGCAATTTCTTCTTCGGTAAGCACATTCTTTGCACCGCCCGAACCGTTTGTTTCAACCTTAATCGGAATGTTAAGGCTGTCGCCGGCTTTCTGGAGTGATTCAGCCGCCATATAAGTATGAGCAATACCTGTTGGACAGGCTGTGATAGCAAGAACTCTGTAACCCTTCTTTGTAGGAACTTCTGCCTTTGGTTCATCGGGGAACTTTTCTGTTTCTCTTGCGTCAATAATCGAGATGAATTCTTCCGGAGTTTTTGCGGCTTTAAGCTTTGCGGTAAAATCTTCATGCATCAAAAGCTGCATAAGTCTTGCAAGTACTTCAAGATGAACATCACCGTCTGTTGTTGCGGCAATCATAAAGAGCAGCTTACAGGCTTACCGTCGGGCGAGTCATAATCTACACCGTCGGGGACTGTGATAGCTGTGAGGGCGGGAGCTTTTACAGCTTCGCTCTTGGCATGGGGAATTGCAACCTCCATACCTACAGCTGTTGTGCCGAGTTCTTCACGGTTGAGGATTCCCTCTTTGTAGCTTTAACATCCTTGAGGTTTCCGCACTTTTCATGTAATGAAACAAGTTTGTCAATTGCTTCGCTCTTGTCGGCAACTTTAACGCCGAGAGCAATACCCGATTTTTTTAATAAATCTGTGATACGCATATTTTTCTCTCCTTTTTAATTAAAATTTTGCAAGCAATTCATTTATTTTTTCTTTTGTGGCAAGTCCGTCAAGAAATGCCGTTGCATTTCCGCACACACTGCCTAATTTCAGCGCATAGGGGTAGCTTTTTGTTTTTTCATATCCTGCCACAAAGCCTGCTACCATTGAGTCGCCCGAACCGACTGTGTTAATTACCTTTTCTTTGAGGACTCCTGCTTTGTGTCTTTTTCCAAATTCGTCAATGAGCATCGCTCCGTCACCGCCGAGTGAAATCAGAACATTTTTTGCACCGAGTTTCTGCAACTCTTTTGCATACTTTTCAATATCATCCTCGGTGTTGATTTCAACTCCGAACATTTCGGAAAGTTCCTGTCTGTTCGGTTTGATGAGGAACGGCTTGTACTTGAGTGCGTTGAGTAAAAGTTTTTTTGTTGCGTCAACTACAATTCGTACATCCTTGCCCTTGATTCTTTCAAGGATTCTTTCATAAACATCATCAGGCATCGTATTCGGAATGTTTCCTGCAATTACGATTGTGTCGCCGTCGGATATTCTGTCAATTTTTGAAAACAGCCTTTCAAGTTCGCCTTCACTTATGTGAGGTCCCTGACAATTGATTTCTGTTTCAACGCCGGCTTTGATTTTTATGTTAATTCTTGAAATTCCGCTTTCAAGCTTAATAAAGTCGGTGATAATCCTGTCGTTGCGAATACCCTTTTCAATGGCGTCACCCGTAAAGCCTGCAACAAATCCGAATGCCGTACTTTCAAGGTCAAGCTCTGCAAGTACGCATGAAACATTGATTCCCTTACCTCCGTAGTAATATTCTTCGGCGGTTGTTCGGTTTGTTATTCCCGGAACAAGCGAATCAAGTCTGACAATGTAGTCAATTGACGGATTAAGCGTTACGGTGTAAATCATTTTTTACCTCCTTTATCACCGTTGCCTGCGAAAAGTCCGGCGTAGGCAGTTTGTCGGTGATTATACAACATTTTTGCAGAGGGGCAAATGTTACGGAATACACCCTGCGAAATTTTGAATGGTCTGCAAGAACAAATGCCATATAAGATTTGTTGATTGCCGTTTCCTTTATAAGACCTTCTTCAATGTCGGGGGTTGTGAATCCCGAACCGATGTCAATTCCGTTTGCTCCCATAAAAGCTTTTGTAAGTTAAAGCAGTTTATGCTTTTTATTGCTTCGGCACCCACAACAGCTCGGTAAGCGGTTTTATTTTTCCGCCTACTATATATGTCTGCATACCCTTGTGGATAAGCATTCTGGCGTGTGTTATGCCGTTTGTAACATATGTTGCGTTTGTATTTGTAATGTGGTCAACAAGCTTTAATGTTGTTGTTCCTGCGTCAATATAAACAAAGTCAGAGTCATTGATAAGCTTTGCACAGTATTCTGCAACCGCATCTTTTTCATCGCTCATAACGGTTTCACGATTGCTTACCGCATCTTCAAAAACACCCTCGTTTCTGGTGATTGAAGTTGCACCGCCGAAAACCTTTGTGAGCTTTCCCATCTCATCAAGAGCGGAAAGATCTCTTCTTATTGTTGACTCGGATGAGTCAAGCAACTTTGTTAATTCCGACACCGTGACCGAATTTTTTTCTTCGAGCAAATCAAGTATTGCACGATATCTGTCCTGTGTAAGCATTATCCTCACCTCTTGACTGTCTTGACTATCTTGACTATATTATAACACCCGTTTTTTAAAAGTCAAGCAAAAACGGTCAAAAAAATTCAGAAAAATTTAAAGATAACAAAATTAGCTAACAAAAAAAGTGTCGAGCGTTATTTAAAAACAGTATAATTTTACCGTTTTTGCAATTAAAATTGGTGTTTTTGATTATCTTCATTCAAAATCAGTCAAATTAATTATTTTGACTATAATTCTTTTAGCGTGTTGACTGCAAGGTGTTTTTATACTACAATATTAATCGTTGTGTACAAAAAAAGCCTGCAAGTTTTTTGCAGGCTCAAAACGGCGAAATCACGCATTTATATTTTTTGTTTTTTATGTTTTTTTATACATATATATGTTATATGTCATTCTGACAAATCTTCAATGACTGTGATTTTTCGCTTTTCGGATATTATAATATTTTCTTCATTCATCTTTTTTATTTCACGCATCATTGCACTTCGGTCAACAGAAAGGTAATCTGCAAGGTCGGAAAGAGGGAGAGGAAGATAAAAGGTGTTTTTTCCTTTTTCGGTTTTAATGTATTCAAAAAAAGTCAAAAGCTTGCTCCTCAGCGTCTGCTGACAGAGAATGTCTGTGTGAGCAAGACTTTTTTATGAGATTTTTTGATGTATGCACTTATAATCCGCTGGTGTTTACTGCAATGCTTTTCACAACAGGCTGTAAATTTTGAGTATTTCACGAAATCAATTTTGCAGTTTGTTTTGGCACTCAGATAAAAAATTCTGTTGTCTGATTCGGGTACAACGCAGGTGACGATTATGTCGCCCTTTTCATAAAAAGAAATAATTCTCCGCTGATTTTCGGCATTGTCTGTTGTCAGATAAACAGTTCCTTCTTTTATGATGCAAATTGTGTCATTTTCGGGTGAATATGTAGTTATGATTTCACCCCTTTTATACTCTCTTTCAATAGGTTTAAAACACTCGTTTATCCCGATGAAATCTGATTTTTTAAGCCTTGCACCGCCTATTTCTTCTATCATTTGCAACACTCCATAATGTGTGGCGTTTTTTATCTTACCACAAGATATAGTATAGTATATCACATAATTGTTGCCTGTGCAACAGTATTTATATTGCAATTATTGTATAATTGGTCTTGCATTGCAGGGATAGTTTGGTTCCTTGCAATTTTATTACATAACGCATTTTTTTAAACGGCATTATTGAAAAATTTATTTTTTTATTCGGATTAACAGATATAGGATATTTTTACCAAGGAAGTACCGCAAAATAATAAAAAGGGGAAGGATTATGAGAATTATTAAGCGTAACGGCTCAGAAGAAGATTTTAACATTGAAAAAATTATTAATGCCGTTAAAAAGGCAAACGGTTCGGGGGAACACAAGTTCCTTACAGACGAACAGATTGAGGATGTTGCCGACTATGTTGAATATAAGTGCAACAAAATCAGGAGAGCAGTGTCCGTTGAAGAAATTCAGGATATGGTTGAGGATCAGCTAATGGCAAAGGGCGCGTTTGAGCTCGCAAGAAGATATGTGCGTTACCGCTACAATCGCTCGCTTGTTCGTAAGGCAAACACTACCGATAACAGGATTCTTTCGCTTATTGAGTGCAACAACGAAGAAGTAAAGCAGGAAAATTCAAACAAGAACCCGACTGTAAACAGCGTTCAGCGTGACTATATGGCCGGTGAGGTCAGTCGTGACCTTACAAGAAGAATGCTTTTGCCGGCTGATATCGTTGAGGCTGATAAGGAAGGTATTATTCACTTCCACGATTCGGACTATTTTGCACAGCATATGCACAACTGCGACCTTGTAAACCTTGAGGATATGTTGCAGAACGGCACCGTTATCAGCGATACGCTTATTGAAAGACCGCACAGCTTTTCAACGGCGTGTAACATTGCAACTCAGATTATTGCACAGGTTGCAAGTAACCAGTACGGCGGTCAGAGCATAAGCCTTGCTCATCTTGCACCGTTTGTTCAGGTTTCCCGTGAGAAAATCCGCAGAGAAACTCTTGCGGAAATCGAAGAACTCGGTGTTCATCCCACAGAAGAGAAAATCAACGATATCGTTGAGCAAAGACTTCGCAAAGAAGTAAACCGTGGTGTTCAGACCATTCAGTATCAGGTTGTTACTTTGCTCACAACAAACGGTCAGGCTCCGTTTGTAACCGTGTTTATGTATCTTAACGAGGCTAAAAACGAGCAGGAAAAGCACGACCTCGCCATGATTATCGAAGAAACTCTCAAACAGCGTCACAAGGGCGTAAAAAATGAAAAGGGTGTGTGGATTACACCTGCGTTTCCAAAGCTTATTTATGTGCTTGAGGAGGATAACATAACAGAGGACAGCAAGTATTGGTATCTTACGGAGCTTGCTGCAAAATGTACCGCAAAGAGAATGGTTCCCGACTATATCTCGGAGAAGGTTATGCTCCAGAGCAAAATTGATAAAAACGGTGAGGGACATTGCTTTACCTGTATGGGTTGCAGAAGCTTCCTTACTCCTTATGTTGACGAAAACGGCAAGCCGAAATATTACGGCAGATTCAATCAGGGTGTTGTGACTGTAAATCTTATTGATATCGGACTCAGCGCAGGCAAGGATCTTGATAAATTCTGGAAGATTTTTGACGAGAGAATGGAACTTTGCCACAGAGCATTGCAGTGCCGTCACGAGCGTCTTACAGGCACTCTTTCGGATGCCGCTCCTATTTTGTGGCAGTACGGTGCTTTGGCAAGACTTAAAAAGGGTGAGAAGATTGACAAGCTTCTCCACGGCGGTTATTCAACGCTTTCACTCGGTTATGCAGGTCTTTGGGAGTGCGTTTACAGCCTTATCGGCAAAAAGCTCACAGAAAAAGAGGGCAAAGAACTCGGTCTTGAAATTATGCAGAAGCTAAACGATTATTGTGCAAAGTGGAAAAAGGCTGAAAACATTGACTACAGCCTTTACGGCACTCCTCTTGAAAGCACAACATATAAGTTTGCAAAGTGTCTTCAAAAGCGTTTCGGCATTATCAAGGGCGTAACAGATAAAAACTACATCACTAACAGCTATCATGTTCATGTTACCGAGAATATTGACGCATTCAGCAAGCTGAAGCTTGAATCCGAATTTCAGGCTTTGTCGCCGGGCGGTGCAATCAGCTATGTTGAAGTTCCGAATATGCAGGATAACATTCCCGCTGTTTTACAGGTTATCAAGTTCATTTACGATAACATTATGTACGCAGAGCTTAACACAAAGAGCGACTACTGTCAGGTTTGCGGTTATGACGGAGAAATCAAGATCGTTCACGATGACGGCAAGCTTGTGTGGGAGTGTCCTAACTGCGGCAACCGTGATCAGGATAAGATGAATGTTGCAAGAAGAACCTGCGGATATATCGGAACTCAGTTCTGGAATCAGGGCAGAACTCAGGAAATTGAGGAAAGGGTGCTTCACCTTTGATGAATTACGGAGAAATTAAACTCTGCGATATTGCAAACGGTGAGGGAGTAAGAGTATCGCTCTTTGTATCCGGCTGTACGCATCATTGCAAAAACTGCTTTAATCCGCAGACATGGAGTTTTGATTACGGCGAACCTTTTACAAAAGAGGTTGAGGATAAAATTCTCAAAGAGCTTGAACCGTCATATATTGACGGCTTGTCATTGCTCGGCGGAGAACCCTTTGAACCTTCAAATCAAAGAGCCTTAGTGCCGTTTTTAAAGCGTGTCAGAGAAAAATATTCTGACAAAACAATTTGGTGTTATTCAGGATATTTGTTTGACAAGGAGCTTCTTTCCGACAGCAGAGCAAGATGTGAATGTACGGATGAAATGCTTTCAATGATTGATGTGCTTGTTGACGGTGAATTTGTTGAGGCTCTTCACGATATAAGCCTTGTGTTCAGAGGCTCGTCCAATCAGCGCATTATAGATGTAAAAGCGTCACTCAAAGAAAATAAAATAATTCCCCACAAGCTTATGAAAAGGGGAGTGTAATAAAAAGCGACAGCCGTAAAACTGTCGCTTTTTGTAATATTATTGAATTATTGCGTGGAATGTTGTTGATTTTGTAAGGCAAATAGTGTAAAATGATAGCATACTATTTATAGAATATTATGCAAGGAGCGATTATATATGGTATGTAAAAATTGCAATCACGAAATTGACAACGGAGCAATGTTCTGTACTTACTGCGGAACACCTGTTGAGCAGACTCCGGAGCCTGAAACACAGCCTGTTGAAAATGCTTCAACCGAAGATGCTGCACAGAACCCTTACGAGAATGTGCAGACTGCACAGCCTGAGGTTGATAACGCACAGCCGACTGCGACAGTCAGTCACAGCAGAATCCGTATTCTCAGCAGTACGGTCAGCCAAATCAAACTTATTATCAGCAACCGCAGCCTAACAAAACTTCATACGGTCAGCAGTTTACAAACTCACCGAACAATGATTACGGCGCAAATCAAAGCAAGTACGGCAATCAATATCAGAGCTATAACAACGGCTATAATCAGCAGTACAACACGCAGTATCAGCAGACATACAACTCACAGCCTGTACCGCCTGTTGCACCGCCATACGGTACTCCGGATACTCAGCCTGTAAGCATAGGCGGTTGGATCGGCGTTATGCTTTTAACCTGTCTGCCGCTTGTAAACCTCATTATGCTCTTTGTTTGGGCATTCAGCTCATCAACAAAGAAGTCACTAAAAAACTACGCAAGAGCCGCTCTTATCCTGACTCTTATCGGAGTTGTGCTTGTGGTAGTTGTTTCAATTATACTTGCAGTCTGCGGTATCAGTATCTTCAACGAATTTTCCAATTCAGGATATTACTATCATTAAGCATTTTTCGTTCGTGAAGAAAGTATGATATAACAAAACATATCATGCCAGAACGGAAATTTTTTAAAATTGAAAGTTGAAAATGGAAAATTGAAAATTGTGGTCGGGAATAAAGTTTTGTTAAGTGCAAATCTTATTGTTCCCGACCATATTTATTATTATTTGCAGTAACGGCGAACCGCCGTACACCGTTCGTGAAGGCAGGTTTTATAATGCCAAAAACAAATCATGTCCGAGCGTAGTTTTGTGATTGTTTGTGCAGTCAACTGTAGGGGTAGCCTTGCGACCGCCGCCTGTGGCGGATAAAGGGAGCATAGCGCTGTCTGAAATAACGAGCAAAAGGAAGTGCATTTATGCACAACGCATTGCGACTATATTTCAGACGGGAGGTCATTATCCGCCCGCAAGTAAAGGTAGAAAATTTATGTTATTGCATATTTAAATGTTGCAAAGTTGTTTTTATACTGTAGCGGCGAACACGGTTCGCCGCTACGAAAAATCCCTGCCCATTGTGGACAGGGATTTTTGCATTAACCGAAATTAATTATTAATCAAAGAATTTGCTGTGGATAGCGCTTACGGCCTTGTCAGCGTCTGCTGAATCAATAAGAACCGAAACCTTGATTTCGCTTGTGCTGATCATCTGGATGTTGACCTGAGCGTCATAAAGAGCCTCGAACATCTTTGTAGCAACGCCTGCATGGCTTTCCATACCTGCGCCGACAATTGAAATCTTAGCTACCTTATCGTCATAGAGAATTTCCTCTGCACCGAGGTTCTCTGTGTATTCCTTCATAAGAGCAACAGCCTCTTCGCCTCTGTTCTTGGCAACTGTAAAGCTGATGTCCTTCTTGCCGTCATGACCGATTGACTGAAGAATAATGTCAACATTGATATCTTTAGCAGAAAGCTTTGAGAACATCTTAAAAGCAAGACCGGGGATATTCGGAACACCCATAACAGAAATTCTTGCAACATCTGTATCTTTAGCAACACCGCTGATTAACATTTTTTCCATTTTAGTTTTCTCCTTTACAATTGTACCCGAAGCCTTTGTCATACTTGAAAGCACTTCAAGCTCGATATTATATTTTTTAGCCATTTCAACCGAACGGTTGTTAAGAACCTGAGCACCGAGTGTAGCAAGCTCAAGCATTTCGTCATAAGAGATTTCCTGAAGCTTCTTAGCGTTCTTAACCTTTCTCGGATCAGCTGTGTAAACACCCTCAACATCGGTGAAAATCTGACAGAGATCAGCGTGCATTGCAGCCGCAATAGCTACGGCACTTGTGTCTGAACCGCCTCTGCCGAGTGTTGTAATATCGCCGTATTTTGAAATGCCCTGGAAGCCTGCAACGATTACAATGTTCTTCTTGTCAAGCTCTTTCTTAATTCTGTCAGGCTCAACTTTTCTGATTCTTGCGCTTGTGTGAGCAGAAGTGGTATTGAAACCTGCCTGCCAGCCAAGAAGAGAAACAGCGTGGTAACCGAGCTTTTCGATTGCCATTGCAAGAAGTGAAATAGAAATCTGCTCGCCTGCGGCAAGAAGCATATCCTTTTCTCTTTTTGAAGCCTTTGGATTGATTTCGTTTGCCTTTTCAATGAGATCGTCTGTTGTGTCGCCCTGAGCGGATACAACAACTACAACATCATTGCCCTTTGCGTAAGTGTCTGTTACGATTGATGCAACATTCATTACTCTTTCGGCATTGGCAACAGAGCTGCCGCCAAATTTCTGAACTATCAAACTCATGTACTTAATACTCCCTCTGTAAAATTATAAATCAGCCACACGGATACTTGAAAGTACCGAAACACCGTCAGCTTCAAGCTGAGCAATCTTCTCGGCAAATTCGTTGTACGGCATAGCTTGACAACAAATGCTTTTTCGTCGGCAGGTGCGTCAGCCTTATTGATTACTGTTACCTCACCGAATAATTTTTCTGCCTTTTCTGCAACATTACTGCCGTTTGCACGAACATACATGGCACGGCTTGACTCCTCCCAAGGAAGAATGTTTTTGCCGTTGCCGTCTGCCCAGTAAAGGAACTTTCTTGTCTTGAGGTGCTTACAGCAGTCGATTACATCGGCTACAACTGCGCTTGCTGTAGGAAGCTTGCCTGCACCCTTGCCGTAGAATACTACATCGCCTGTGCAGTCGCCTCTTACCATAATGCCGTTGAACTCATAGTCAATGTTAGCAAGCTGGCTCTTGTTCGGAACGAGCATAGGAGCAACGATAATGTCAATCTTGCCGTCCGCAAGACGCTTAACACTGCCGATAAGTTTAATTACGCAATGGAAAGCCTCAGCGTATCTTACATCTTCAAGTGTAATTTTTGTAATGCCCTCTGTATGTACAGAGTCGGGATAAACATGCTTTCCGTATGCAAGAGATGCAAGAATACAAATCTTGCGGCAAGCGTCGTGACCTTCGATATCAGCGGCAGGATTTCTCTCGGCAAAGCCAAGCTCCTGAGCAAGCTTGAGTGCATCGTCAAACTGCATACCGTCTTCAATCATCTTTGTAAGGATAAAGTTTGTTGTACCGTTAAGAATACCGGCAATCTCGTCAACATTGTTTGCGACAAGACACTGGCTCATCGGGCGGATAATCGGAATACCACCGCCTACCGATGCTTCAAAGAGGAAGTTTGTGTTTGTTTCCTTTGAAATTTCAAGGAGTTCTGCACCGTGAGCGGCAACAAGCTCCTTGTTTGAAGTAACAACACTCTTACCTGCTTTAAGACATCTCTTTACAAAGTCATAAGCAGGATTAAGACCGCCCATAACTTCAACAACAACTCTTATTTCGAGGTCGTTGATGATATCTTCAAAGTTTTTTGTGAATCTGTCTGCAAGTGGCTGTCGGGAAATTCACGAAGGTCAAGAATCTTCTTGACATAAACCTCTTCACCGATGCTTGCATAAAGCTTCTGTTTGTGTGTTGTAAAGATTTCGGCAACGCCCGAACCTACAACACCGTGACCCATAATTGCTATTGAAACCATATCTAAAAACCTTTCCTTTCGAGTTTTTGGTTTTAACCTGTTATTTTATTCTGCGGCAGGGGGAGCTTCCTCACCGCCGCCTGACGATTCACCGCCTCCGGAGCTTTCGCCTCCGCCTGAGGATTCCCCTCCGCCTGAAGGTTCTCCGCCTGAAGGTTCTCCTCCGCCGGAATTGTCACCGCCTGAATTATCTCCTCCGCCGGAGGTGTCGCCGCCTGAATTATCTCCTCCGCTGTTGCTTGTGTCGCCGCCGTAATTGCTACCGCTGTTGTCACCGCCGTAATTGGGATCGTAGTAGCTTGAGGAGTCTGAGACATCTGAGCCGTATTCATAGTTACCGCTGTAATATGAACCTCCCGAACTCGGCATATTGTCCTCGGTGTAGTAGCCCACATACCGTCCCGAAATATTATCTGTTGAAACAATAAGTCCCGTTGTAGGATTATATGTTGCCTCAATCAGGTTATCGGATATCTTATATTCCTTGTTTTCTTTGCCTTTAAGGTACTTGCCCATAACATTTGCAAAGAATTTTGTTGCCGTTGTTCTTCCGCTGTAGGAAATGGTTTCAGGTTTATCAAAACCGCACCATGTAGCCATTACGGCATATGGTGAACATCCGCAGAACCATGAATCCTTATCGTCATCGGTTGTACCTGTTTTGCCGATAATGTCCCAGCCTGAAATCTGAGCGTAATGTGCGTTTGTGTGAGCGCTGTTTGTAACATTGTAGTGAAGCAGTCTGTTCATGATTCCTGCTGTTTCGGCTGAATAAGCCTGTTTCGGAACTGCGTCACGGTTATCAATGATTATGTTGTCCTCTGAGTCGGTTACATAGTAGTATGTGTACGGTTCGTAGTAAAGACCGCCGTTGCCGAGATATGTGTAAGCAGCCGCCATTTCTCTTACTGTAACACCGCCGTTCATACCGCCGATTGAAAGAGCACCCGTATTCTGTGAATCCTGTTCCGTAAGATTCTTGAATCCCATTTTTGTAACAACCTGCTGATATGCAACGCTCGGACCGCCGATAAGCTCCATGGTCTGAGCGGCTGTTGCGTTTGAGGACCACTCGATTGCATCGGGAAGACTCATATTGCCGTTGTAGTAGCCGTATGCGTTGTTAGGACCCGAAACAAGCTGACCGCTTTCATTTGTACGATAGTTGTCAAGCGGTTCATCAAGAACCATTGATGAGAAATAAAGCTTCTTTGATTCGATTGCAAGTAAGGATAAACACACAGTTGATTGAAGAACCCGGCTGAAGTACGGAGTTGTAGGATCTGTCCCAGCTGAGAGCGCCCTCTTTCTTTGTTGAAGAACCGACTGTTGCGATTACTCTGCCGTCATATCCCATAATTGTTGACGCAATCTGAAGGTTGGAATCATTTGATTTATCAATATTGAGTGCCGCATTTTCAAGGTAGGTCTGAGCATTTTCATCCATTGCACAGTAGATTTTAAGTCCCTCTGTGTAAAGCTTTGAAGATGCCGCAGCTTCGCTTATGTTGTAATATTCCGCAATGTCCTTTTGAAGATCACGAAAGACCTGATCAATATACCAGTTCTGAACATCTGCCTCGTCATCATCGTCATCGTCATCGGATGCCTGCCAGCCGACAAATGTCATTGTGGCACTTTCTTTCATAGCCGCATCAAATTCGTCTTTGGAAATTTTTTCCTGATCATACATTTCATTGAGAACGATTTCACGGCGTTCCTTATTGTTTTCGGGGAAAACAAGCGGATTCCATCTTGACGGGTTTTGTGTAATTCCCGCAATTGCCGCACATTCTGCAATTGAACAGTCTTTTATGCTCTTGCCAAAGTAAAGCTGAGCCGCCGATTCAACGCCCTGACAGTTATTGCCGAAGTTACAACATTGAGGTACGCTTCAAGAATCTGATCCTTTGTATATTCCTGTTCAAGCTTTAGTGCCTTTGTGATTTCACGAAGCTTTCTTGTAATTGAAACCTCGTTGTCATCTGTAATGTTCTTAATAAGCTGTTGGGTGATTGTTGAACCGCCGTATGAGTCCGAACCGGTTGCAAGATTTGCAACGGCGGAAAGAGTTCTGCCCCAGTCAACACCGTTGTGGTCAAAGAAACGCTTGTCCTCAATTGCGACTACCGCATCTTTCATTGCCTGAGGAATATTTTGATTGTCAACCCAGATTCTGTTCTCGGTATCGTATAGTTTCTGATACTCTTTAAATTCCTTTGTATCCTCATTCTGAATATATATTCGGCTTGTCTGGTTCATAGACTTTGCTTGAGGTCGATGCCCGTAGGCTCGGACGCAATGGTGAAAATGTAGACAGCAAGTGAAATGCCCGTAATAAGCAGAGCAACCAGGCATACCGAACAAACGGTAATCAGGAACTTGCCAAAACCCCTGAAAAATCTTTTTACACCTCCGTCAGCTTTTTCGGATAATTCATTTTGCTGAATATCCTTCTTATACTGACTGATGTCAGTTTCACGCTTGTTTCGCATATTATCTCCTTTATCAATTCACAATTTACGGTTAAATGAACAACCGTCGGTTTGTAATTTGTCTGAGTGATTTGCACAAACGCAGTGCGCCGGCTGTAATACATAAATTATATAATAACATATATATTCAAAATTACAAGCAGGAATACTCATTTGATTATTATATCACCTGAAAAGAAAAAAATAAATATATTAATGCAAATTTCTCTTAAAAAATATGCAGAATTAAGGCGGTCTTTTGGTTGGAATTTTATAAAAATGATGAATATAACCGTTGGTTCGGGAAAAAATAAAAGTAAAAACTGACGGAAAGAGTGCTGTAATATGAAAAAAATAGTTGGATTAACAGGTGTGATTCTGATTGCGTGTATGATGATAAGCTCGCTTTTTGCTCCCGTGAATTCTGCGGAAAACACCTCTGCAACAGGCAATTATTCGTCGTCGCAGAATAACGGTACAACGGAAGGCTACTACATCATAAAATCCGAAAAAGGGTATATTGTAGTGTACAAAAAAGGCGAGGACAAAGCGTATCTGACAACCGACTGCAGAGTATCAAATCTTCCGAAAGGCGACGCACTTTACCTTGAAAAAGGAATTGAAATAAAGGGAAAAGAAAACCTTATGAGGGCTCTTGAGGACTATTGCAGTTAAAGGCTTAATGGTAAGATAATTCTTCATATATATTGACTTTTCTGTGCTTTTATATTGACTTTTCTGTGCTTTTGGAGTAAAATCAGACTGATATGCCATAAAGTATGGTATCAGGTGCAGAATTTGCCGTAAATTTTTCAAAATAATGAAATCTTGCAAATTTTCTGTTTCTGAAAATCAAGTAAAAATGCAGAAAAGGAGATATTACATATGATTTCTACTGTCATTGACCAGTCGCTCGGTCTTGAGTTCCCTATTTTTCAGGGAGGCATGGCTTGGGTGGCTGATGCATCGCTTGCCGCAGGTGTTTCAAACGCAGGCGGTCTCGGCATTATTGCAGCTATGAATCCAACGGCGAACAGCTCCGTGAGGAAATCAGAAAGTGCAAAACAATGACCGATAAAATTTTCGGCGTAAACATCATGCTTATGAGTCCGTTTGCAGAGGAAGTAAGCGATGTTGTAGTTGAAGAGGGCATCAAGGTTATCACAACAGGTGCAGGCAACCCAGGCAAGTACATGGCAAAGTGGCTTGAGGCAGGTATCAAGGTTATTCCTGTTGTTCCGAGCGTTGCGCTTGCAAGGAAAATGGAAAAAGACGGTGCTTTTGCCGTTATCGCAGAGGGCGGCGAGTCAGGCGGTCATGTCGGTGATCTCACAACAATGGCTCTTGTTCCTCAGGTTGTTGATGCAGTAAATATACCTGTAATTGCCGCAGGCGGTATTGCAGACGGCAGACAGATTGCCGCAGCATTTATGCTCGGTGCTCAGGGCGTTCAGGTCGGCACAAGATTTCTCGTTGCAAAGGAATGTACTATCTCTCAGGAATATAAGAACAAAATTCTCAAAGCAAGAGATATCGACACGGTTGTAACAGGTAAAAGACTCGGTCATCCTGTTCGTTCAATCCGTAACTCGTTTACCCGTGAATATACAAAGGCTGAGTACGATTCGGCTAATGTTTCCGATGAGGAGCTTGAAAATATGGGACTCGGCAGACTCAGAAGAGCCGTGAGAGAGGGCGATGTTTCTCAGGGTACCGTTCTTGCAGGACAGGTTGCAAGTATGGTTAAAAAGGAACAGCCGGCAAGAGAAATGATTGAAGAGATGTTCTCACAGGCAGAAGAAGTATTGAACGGAGCAACAAAATGGGTAAAATAGCATTTATTTTTTCAGGTCAGGGCGCACAGTACAGCGGTATGGGCAAGGATCTTTACGATAATTCGCCTGCCGCAAAGGCTGTTTACGAAATGGCTGATTCTATAAGAGAAAACACTTCAAAGCAGTGCTTTGAGGGTACAATTGAGGAGCTTTCAAAGACAGTAAATACACAGCCGTGTATTTTTACTGCCGACCTTGCGGCCGCAAGAGCTCTTGTTGAAAAGGGTATCACTCCCGACTGCGTAGCAGGCTTTTCACTCGGTGAGATTTCTGCACTCGCTTTTTCGGGAATCCTTTCCGATGAAGAGGCTTTCAGACTCGTTTGCAAAAGAGGCGAGCTTATGGACAAAGCCGCAACGGAAAATCCCGGTGCAATGGCTGCCGTATTAAAGCTTACTCCCGAAAAGGTTGAAGAAATCTGTTCAAGGTTTGACAAAACATATCCCGTAAACTACAACTCACCGGCTCAGACTGTTGTTGCAACAACAAGTGAAAATGCCGACGCTTTCTGCGAGGCAGTTAAAGCAGAGGGCGGAAGGGCAAAACTTCTTGCAGTAAGCGGTGCGTTCCATTCTCCCTTTATGGCTGATGCCGCAGAGGGACTCGGAAAGTATATGGAAAATGTTGACTTTGCTCAGCCAAAGGTTCAGATTTATTCCGATTACACGGCTCAGCCGTATTCGGGCGATTTCAAAACGCTTGTCAAAGCACAGGTTGAGAATCCCGTAAAATGGCAGACTATTGTTGAAAATATGATTAATGACGGCGTTGACACCTTTATTGAGGTTGGTGTGGGCAAAACTCTCACAGGCCTTGTAAAGAGAATCAACGGAGATGTAAAGGCATTCAAGGTTGAAACTGCGGCTGATATTGACGCACTTGAACTTTGATACTGTTCGGAGGTATAATATAATGAGATTTGAAAATAAAACAGCCGTAGTAACAGGCGGCTCAAGAGGTATCGGTCTTGCAATCGCAACGAAGCTTGCAAAAGAGGGTGCTAACATCGCAATTCTCTATGTAGGTGACGAAAACGAGGGCATTAAGGCTAAGGAAGAGCTTTCACAGTACGGCACAAAGGTTGAGCAGTATTTCTGTGATGTTTCAAACTTTGAAGAGTCAAAGAAGGTTGTCGATAAGGTCATCGAGGACTTCGGCAGTATCGAAATTCTTGTAAACAACGCAGGTATCACAAGAGATAAGCTCGTTTTAAATATGGACGAAAAAGATTTTGACGCTGTAATCAATGTAAACCTCAAGGGTACATTCAACATGATTAAGCATACATACAAGCACTTTATGAAAAAGCGTTACGGCAGAATTTGCAGCACAGCGTCAATTGTCGGTCTTACCGGCAACGCAGGTCAGGCTAACTATTCTGCGTCAAAGGCCGGTATTATCGGTCTTACAAAGTCGGTTGCAAAGGAACTTGCAGGCAGAGGCGTTACGGCTAATGCAGTTGCTCCGGGTTACATTGCAACAGATATGACAAGTGTACTTCCCGATAAGGTAAAGGACGCAATGAAAGCACAGATTCCTGCAAAGCGTATCGGTACTCCCGATGATGTTGCAGATGTAGTAGCTTTCCTCTGCTCTGACGATGCCGCTTATGTAACAGGCGAGGTTATCAGAGTTGACGGCGGACTTGCAATGTAATTGATTTGGAGGATATAATGAGCAGAAGAGTAGTTGTAACAGGTATGGGCGCAATTTCACCGATTGGTAACGATGTGCCTACAATGTGGAAAAATATGGTTGACGGCGTTTGCGGTATCGAAACAATCACAGCTTTCGATACAAGTGACCTCAAGGTTCACATCGCAGGTACAGTCAAGGATTTTGATCCCACACAGTATATTGAGAAAAAAGAAGTAAGAAAGCTTGACCCATATACACAGTACGCAATCGCAGCGGCACAGCAGGCAGTTGACGACAGCGGTATCATAGGCAAGATTGACGAGAACCGTTTCGGTGTTTATATCGGTGCAGGTATCGGCGTTTGCAAACTTTTGTTAAGAATACAGTCGGCATGGAAAACGGAGGCTCGAGAAAGGTTTCTCCTTTCTTCATTCCGATGATGATCGGTAATATCGCAACAGGCAATGTTGCAATCCGTTTTAACGCAAAAGGTGCGTCTCTTTCGGTTATGAGTGCCTGTGCAACAGGTACAAATTCAATCGGTGAGGCTTTCCACTGCATTAAGGACGGCTACGCTGACGCTATCATCGCAGGCGGTGCAGAGGCTGTTGTTGCTCCTCTCACAATTGCAGGTTTCCAGAATATGAAAGCTCTTTCAACAAACGATGATCCAAAGCACGCATCCCGTCCGTTTGACAAGAATCGTGACGGCTTCATCATGGGCGAGGGCGCAGGTATGCTCATTCTTGAAGAGTATGAGCACGCAGTTGCAAGAGGTGCTAAGATTTATGCAGAGCTTTCAGGCTACGGCAATACTTGTGACGCACATCATATTACAGCTCCCGATCCTAACGGTGCAGGTCTTGCAAGAGCAATTAAGATTGCTTTTGAGGAGGCAAATGTTGCCGATGATGCACAGCTTACATCAATGCTCACGGCACAAGCACACATCTTAACGACCTTACCGAAACAATGGCTATCAAGACGGCTCTCGGTGAAAAGGCTTATGATGCAAATATCAGCTCAACAAAATCAATGACAGGTCATCTTCTCGGTGCAACAGGCGCAGTTGAGGCTATCGCTTCTGTTATGGCTCTCAATGACGGTATTATTCCGCCGACAATCAACCTTGACGAACCCGATGAAGGTCTTGACCTTAACTATACACCTAACAAAGCAGTTAAGCGTGATGTAAATGTTGCCGCTTCAACCAACCTCGGCTTTGGCGGACATGACGCTTGTCTTGTATTTAAAAAATATTAAGTGAGGGAATTACTATGAATAAAATTGAAGAAATCAAGGAATATATTTCCCTTCTTGAAAATTCTTCTTTGAGCGTTCTTGAAATTGAAAAAGAGGACGGTACAAAGATTCATCTTGAAAAAGAACATCCGGCACAGCAGATTTTTAATGCATCTCCAATCGGTGCATATCAGCCGACTGCAACAGATGTTCCTGCTCCTGCGCCTGTTCAGCACAGGCTCCTGCGGCTCAGTCTGCCGCTCCCGAGGAAGACGCCAAGACTGTAAACGCTCCGATTGTCGGCGTATTCTATGCCGCATCGGCACCGGGCAAGGCTCCTTTTGCTCCTGTCGGAAAGAAAGTAAGCAAGGGCTCAACCGTTTGCATTATCGAGGCTATGAAGTGTATGAACGAAATTCAGGCTGAGGACGACTATGAAATCGTTGAAGTTCTTGTTAAGGACGGAGATCTTGTTGAATACGGTCAGCCGTTATTCAAGGTTAAATAATCGGAGGACAGTATGAATCAGGAAGAAATTAAAAAGATTTTGCCGCATCGTGACAATATGCTTCTTGTTGAAGAGGCTGAAAGCGTTGACGAAAACACGGCAAAGGGCAGATACACAATCAAAGGTGACGAGTTCTTTTTACAGGGACATTTCCCCGGTAACCCCGTTGTTCCGGGTGTTATTCTCTGCGAAATGATGGGACAGGCAAGCTGTTGCCTTCTTGCAGACAAGGTTAAGAACTGCACACCTTACTTTACAAAGATGAACAATGTTAAGTTCAGAAATCCCGTGAAACCGGGCGACACTCTTGAAAGTGTCTGCACACTCACAAAGAGCAGAGGTGCATTCTACTTTATTGACGCAAAGGGTTATGTTGACGGCAAGCTCTGTGTAAGTGCCGAGCTTTCGTTTGCACTTGTTGAAAATAAGTGATTTTAAAGGCTGTCTGTGCCGTTTTGGGTGCAGACAGCCGCAATGCGATAAATAACTGGAAGTGAAAAAATGTTCTCAAAAATTCTGATTGCCAACCGAGGCGAAATTGCAGTAAGAATTATCCGTGCCTGCCGTGAAATGGGCATCAGCACAGTAGCAATTTATTCTGAGGCAGACAAGGACTCCCTGCATGTTCAGCTTGCCGATGAAAGTTACTGCGTAGGCGGTAACCGTGTTGCCGACAGCTATCTCAATATGCCTGCAATTCTCACCGTTGCCGTTGAAAGCGGTGCTCAGGCTATTCATCCCGGCTACGGACTCTTGTCCGAAAATGCCAAGTTTGTTTCGCTCTGTGAACAGTGCAACATCAACTTTATCGGTCCTTCATCCGAAATGATAAAGCTTTTGGGCGACAAGGACAACGCAAGAAAGACTATGCGTGCCGCAGGTGTTCCCGTAACCCCCGGCTGCGATATTGTTGAAAGCGTTGAACAGGCAAAAGAGGAAGCTGAAAAAATCGGTTTTCCGCTTCTCATCAAGGCTCGTTCTGGCGGCGGCGGAAAGGGCATTCGCCGTGTTGATTCAATGGAGCAGTTTGAAGAGGCATTTTTGTCAGCTTCAAGCGAGGCTCAGTCAGCATTCGGTGACGGTGCCTGCTACATAGAAAAATTCATTCACCCTGTAAAACACATTGAAATGCAGCTCTTGTGCGACAAATACGGTAATATCGTATGTCTTGGTGAGCGTGAATGCTCTGTTCAGAGAAAGAACCAGAAGATGATTGAAGAAAGTCCAAGCCCCGCTCTTGACGAGAAAACCCGTAAAGAGATGATGATTGCGGCTGTTAAGGCGGCAAAGGCAGTCAACTATGTCAATGCAGGCACAGTTGAATTTTTGCTTGATATGGACAACAACTTCTACTTTATGGAAATGAACACCCGTCTGCAGGTTGAACACGGTGTTACGGAAATGGTAACAGGTCTTGACATTGTTCAGTGGCAGATAAGAATTGCCGCAGGAGCAAAGCTTTCACGCACTCAGGACAGCATCTTCACACACGGCAATGTAATTGAATGCCGAATCAATGCCGAAAATCCGGAAAAGGGATTCAGACCGAGCTGCGGAAGAATTACAAGACTTCACACTCCGGGCGGTGCATTTGTAAGATTTGATACGGCGATTTATCAGGACTATTTTGTTCCTCCGTACTATGATTCGATGATCGGCAAGCTGATTGTTCAGGCAAGAAGCCGTGCCGAGGCGATCAGAAAGATGAAAATGGCTCTTTCCGAGCTTACCATTGACGGAATTGACATTAACCGTGACCTTCTTGCCGAGATTCTCTCGGACGAACAGTTTGTGAGCGGTGAATATACAACAGATTTTATGGCAGAGTTTGAAGAGAAACACGCGACAGGAAGAAGTAAAAGATATGGATTTGTTTGCTTTCAGAAAACCGAAGAATGAGCTTGAGTCCGATGCGGGCGAGAGCAAAAATGTACCCTTCGTTCCCGACGAAATGTGGATAAAATGCCCCAAATGCAACACTATGCTCCTTACAACTGATATGGAGGAAAATCTTCATGTCTGCACAAAATGCAACCACCATTCAGAATGAACGGACGAGACAGAGTTGAAATGCTTGCCGACAAGGATACCTTTGTTGAGTTTGACGCAGACCTTTCAAGCCATAATATTCTTGATTTTCCGGGATATGACGAAAAGCTTGAAAAGGCGAGAAAAACAGGTGCTAAGGAGTCTGTTATCTGCGGAGAATGTAAGATGAACGGCATTGATACCGTTCTCTGTGTTATGGATCCGACCTTTATGATGGGAAGTATGGGCGTAATCACGGGCGAAAAAATCACCCGTGCGTTTGAATATGCAACCGAAAATGCAATGCCGATTGTTGTTTGTACTGCCGCAGGCGGCGCAAGAATGCAGGAAGGCATCCTCTCGCTTATGCAAATGGCAAAAACTTCGGGTGCGGTAAAAAGACACAGCGACGCAGGTAATCTCTACATCACGGTGCTTACAGACCCGACAACAGGCGGTGTTACGGCATCGTTTGCAATGGAGGGCGACATTATTCTTGCCGAGCCCGATTGTCTTGTTGCCTTTGCAGGTCCGAGAGTAATCGAGCAGACAATCCGTCAAAAGCTCCCCAAGGACTTCCAAACCTCGGAATTTGTTCTTCAGAAGGGCTTTATTGATTCGGTTGTCAGCAGAAATAATTTGAAATCTACACTTGTAAAACTGCTTAAATTGCACGGTTACAGCGGTGAGGAGGCTTAAAAATGACAGCTTACGAAAAGGTTATGGCGGCGAGAGATGCTAACAAGCTGACCTCGGTTGACTACATTGCCCATATGTTCGGTGACAGCTTCATTGAGCTTCACGGTGACCGCAGATATGCCGATGATAAAGCAGTTGTTGCAGGACTTGCAATGCTCTTTGACATTCCCGTTACTGTAATCGGAATTGAAAAGGGCAGAAATACAAAAGAGCGTGTTGAACGCAACTTCGGTCAGGCTCATCCCGAGGGCTACCGCAAGGCTTTAAGACTTATGAAACAGGCTGAAAAGTTCAGAAGACCTGTTCTTTGCCTTGTTGATACAAGCGGTGCATACCCCGGAATCGGTGCAGAGGAAAGAGGTCAGGGACAGGCTATTGCCGAAAACCTCATGGAAATGATGACTCTCAAAACTCCCGTACTTACCGTTCTTATCGGTGAGGGCGGCAGCGGCGGTGCGCTTGCACTTGCAGTTTCCGACGAAGTATGGATGCTTGAAAATTCTGTTTATTCGGTAATTTCTCCCGAGGCTGTGCGTCAATTCTCTGGAAAGACAGCTCAAAGGCGGCTGATGCGGCAGAGGCTCTCAGGCTTACCGCACAGGATTTGTTTGACCTCGGCGTAATCGAGAGAATCATCCGTCAGCCAAAGGCAGGCGATCAGGCTATGTTTGAAAGCCTTAAAATGCTCATCAAAAGAACATTTGAAAAGAATCTTGCCCTTGATGACGAAGAGCTTTTGAATGCACGCTATGAGCGTTTCCGCAAAATCGGCAGACCCGAATAACTTATTTTAAACCTAAACATAAAAACGGCAGGAAAGACAATTTGCAAAACTGCAATGCCTTTCCTACCGTTTTATTTTTATGAAATTTTAATTACTGATTATATCAGTAAGCCGAACCGTTAAGATATACTTTTACGGAATCAAATTTTTTATTACATGAAGATTCTGCTTTTTCTGTTTGACCTGCTTTTATTTCGTTGTCACTGTCTACAACATAATCATTGTCGGCATAAACTAATTCATCACCTTGGAAGAACAAGGCTGTGTATTGAACATATTTTGCAACAAGGTTGCCTGTGTTTGTTACAGAAATGGTAGCTTTATCTGTGTCAGTCGATACTTTACAATCAAGATCCTGTGTTACACACTGATAGTCGGTAAGTTCTTTGGGTAAAAGTGTATATTCATACCTGGCAAACTCTTCATCATCTTTATCATGATTAAACTTTACTGCAACCTCTGTTCCGGGTGCGAAAGCGTTAATTGTTTCAGTTTCGGTATCTATGACATCATCGTCTTTGTCAATTAACTCTAAATGTATAGTGAGTGTACAAGCTCGATTTGAATTGTTTTTCAACACAGCAACAAAGTAATGTGTTGAGACATCATCATATATATATGGCGTGATTTTAATATTTTTCTCAACTTCTTCAGAATCAAAATCAGCCTTATCCGCAACAGCAGACGATTGAACATCCGATGCTTTGCTTGTTGTTTGTGAACTGCTGTTAGATGTGTCATTTTCCGAACAACCTGTAAACGCAGTCAAAACAACCATTGCAGAAATAAGCACTACAGAAAAGAATTTTTTCATTTTTTATTCACCTCAAAAATTTATTAGTGAAATTATACCATAAATCAAGTGAGGTGTCAAAAAATGACTAAGTTAGCACATTATTTTACTTTACTGTATTATAAAATGTTGATAAAAGGCAATTATTGTGCAATTGTGCAATTGAAATTAATAATCCCCGCTGTACATTTCAGGACGATTCACCCAGTCACTAATTGAACTGTTGCCGAAAATTGACTTGCTGTTGCCCGATATCGCCGCAGTTACATTGATTGCAATGCCTGCAATAATGACCGCACCAATCACACAGGCGGCAACAATTTTCACGATTTTAAAAGCTTTCTTTTTATCAATCGGCTGTTCTGCCGGCGGAATGTAGGGAATGGGTGGCTGATTTATTTCAAGTTCGGGCATTTCATTTTGAATCTGCGGAGCAAAGCCTCCGCCTGTTCAAAGCCTGTCTGCGGCAAAGGCGAGGTGTACTCAGTTTCGGTTGTTTCATTACTTTGTGTATGTAAAGCTTCGGAAATTTTCGTTCCGCACATCTGACAAAACGCAGACTCGGTTTCAAAACCGCAATTAGGACATTTCATAGGTTTGTACCTCGTAATTTTTGATAGTATGACACCATTTTATAACAATATTCACTTAAAGTCAATAAATGTGACAAAATCGCTCGGGATAAAGTTTGATATTATGTAAATAATATCGCAAAATTTTTGCAAAATAAGCCTGTATCTGTTGAAAACAAGGGTAGTGTAGTGTATAATCTAAGTACGAATTGCAACATTATGTTGCAATTCAGAGATTCAATGTTCCATTGAACCTCTGAGGAGCTAACGCTCCTATGTACAAGATTGCAAGCAAGGCAGAGCGTTGCTGCGATTTAAATTTAGTGAATGATTGAATAGAAAATAAAATACACACAGTGAAAGGATGAGTGCCTTGAGAGGACTGTATTCGTCAAAGACAAAAATCCGTAATCAAATTTTCACCGAGGTTGCAAGGTTTGCATACGAGGGCGGAGATTATTCAAAATTTGAAAATCTTCCGTATGAAATTATCCCGGGTGAAATTTCAACATACCGTGAAAGTATATTTCTCGAAAGAGCCATTGTGGGCGAAAGACTTCGCCTTGCAATGGGACTTCCGCTTTTGCCCGTTTCAAAACAAGCGCCTATCTCAACAGGTGTTGAAGAAAGTATGATTGACGAAAAGGTTTACGATCCGCCGTTAATCAATATAATAAAATTCGCCTGTCATAAGTGTGCCGAAAAAAGAGTGGTTGTGACAGACGGCTGTCAGGGCTGTCTTGAACACCCGTGTACAGAGGTTTGCCCGAAGAGCAATCTCGATTGTACACGGAAAATCGCATATTGACGATGAAAAGTGCATCAAATGCGGAAAATGTCAGGGTGCGTGTCCGTACAATGCAATCATAAAGCAGGAGCGTCCGTGTGCCGCCGCATGCGGTATGAAAGCTATCCACAGCGATGAACACGGCAGAGCAGATATTGATTATAACAAGTGCGTTTCGTGCGGAATGTGCCTTGTAAGCTGTCCGTTCAGCGCAATTGTTGACAAAAGTCAGATTTTCCAGACTATTATGGCAATCAACAGCGACACACCTGTTTATGCCGCAGTTGCACCTGCAATTGCAGGTCAGTTCAAGGGACTTCCGTCAAATAAAATCCGAAATGCCTTTAAGGCTCTCGGATTTACTGATGTTGTTGAGGTTGCGGTCGGTGCCGACCTTTGTACGGTTGAAGAGGCAAAGGATTTTATGGAAGAGGTTCCCGAAAAACAGCCGTTCATGGCGACTTCCTGTTGTCCTGCATGGAGCGTTATGGCGAAGAAAACTTTCCCCGATATTGCTCCGTACATTTCAATGGCACTCACTCCGATGGTTCTCACGGGCAGACTTACAAAACAGCATTATCCCGATTGCAGAGTTGTGTTTATCGGACCATGTGCCGCTAAAAAGCTTGAGGCAAGCCGCAGAAGTATCCGAAGTGATATCGACTTTGTGCTGACTTTTGAAGAAGTTGCGGGAATGTTTGCCGCAAAAGAGGTTGATTTTAACGCTGTTGAGGTTGACGAAAAACCGCTTTCATTCTCAAGTGCAGACGGCAGAGGCTTTGCTGTAAGCGGCGGTGTTGCAAAGGCTGTTGTCAATGCAATCCACAAGCTTGATCCCGAAAGAGAGGTCAAGGTTGCCAATGCACAGGGACTTGACGAGTGCGTAAAGCTTTTGCGTATGGCAAAGGCAGGCAAGTACAACGGCTATCTGCTTGAGGGTATGGCTTGCCCCGGCGGTTGTGTTGCAGGTGCCGGAACAATCAACAATCCCGACAAATCTGCAATGGAGGTTCTCAAAAGCAAGAAAGAATCGTGCTTTGAGGGCGCTGTTGACACTCCGTTTATTGACCGTTTGTCAACTCTTGAAAATATGTACAATGAGTTTGATAAGATGAAAGAAATTTAACAGGTCGGGTGATATTTTGAAAATGGTGATGTTAATTTTACGCATAATCGGCATTGCCGCAGCAGTTGTATTTCTCGGATTTTTCGTAATCCCTATGACTCACGGAATTATCAACCCGGGCAATATTGCAGGAACTTTTTTGTGTCTGTGGCTGTTGTGCGTGTTAATTCCGCCCGTTCACGGAGCAATAAAGGCATTTTGTTTTAAGCATTTGTTTACTAAAATAGTTTTTCGTGTAGTGAATATCGGCTTTATCGCTTTTGCAGTTTACGGTACGATTGTCACCTCTGCAATGGTGTGGGCAACCTGTCAGGCTCCGCCCGAAAACTCAACTGCAATTGTCCTCGGTGCTCAGGTTAAGCCGTGGGGACCGTCGGTAATTTTGCGTGGCAGAATTGACGCCGCAAAATCATATCTTGACGATTCTCCGAACGCAAATGCCGTTCTCAGCGGAGGACAGGGAAGTGACGAGATTATGAGTGAGGCACAATGTATGTACAATGTGCTGACGGAGTCAAAAATTGATTCTTCAAGACTTTATATGGAGGACAAGTCAACCAACACAACCGAGAATATAAGAAATTCAATGAAAATTATTGAGGACAACAACCTTAATACCGATATTACGATTGTGACGGACGGCTTTCATCAGCTCAGAGCGAGGATAATCTGTTCGCAACTCGGCATAAAAGGAAATGTCGGAGCAGTAAGCTCCGACACAAGGCTTTTGTATGTCCCTACTTATGCTGTTCGTGAGTGGTTCGCTCTTCCGTTTCAGCTTCTGTTTCGGTAGTCACAATCTCGTGATATCACCGTTTGTGTCAAAATGAGGCTTTGTCCTGTGATAGTTTGCAAACTCAAGCGGATAAACCTCGTGTTCCGTAACATCAACAATAGGGGAAATTTCCTTTTTGCTGTTCCGTGAGGGCAACTCAATCGGATATTTTTCGTGCTGTCCCTCGTTATGATTAACATCGTAAAAACTCAAAATAAAAACCACCTTTCCGTGAGGTGGTTTTATTTTTTGCAGAATTTTAAATTATATGCAGAATACAGAAAAAATCATTTTGTGTTGTTTTTTAATTCTAAAATGTAGTCGGTTGAAACCTTGTACAGCTTTGCAAGAGAAATAAGCACCTCTGATGGCACATCACGGTTTCCGTTTTCATACCTAAAGTACTGCGGCTGTTTCATGCGAGATATTCTGCAACATCTTTCTGCGTCATATCGTGATCCTCACGCAACTCCCTTATCCTTTTATAATAAGGCATTTTATCACCCTTTTTATTTATTTGCTATTGACAGAATAACATTCTTTGTGATAAAATTTCTGTATAATAACCATATGGTTATAAATTAGAGAAAGGCGGAATTATTATGAAAAGAAAAATTGCGTGTTTATTAGCTTGTGTATTGCTTTGCATAAGTTTTTGTTCATGCGGAAAACAAACATCACCTGTTGAGGACTTTACTTATGAATTTGAAGAGGGAACTGTAAAAATCACGGGATATACAGGTGCAGACAGAGAAATTGTGGTGCCTGATACAATAGAGGAAAGACCTGTAACTACCATCGGTGAGGAAGCATTTAGTGGTTATGATTTGGTATCAATTGTTTTGCCTGACACTTTGAAGACAATAGAAAAAGATGCGTTTTATCAATGTACTAATTTAAAAAGTATAGAAGTACCTGATGGGGTGACTGAAATTGGTACCCGTGCATTTGATAAATGTGAAGAACTTATAAATGTTAATTTACCTGATACATTAACATTACTTGATTCTGCTGCATTTTATGAATGCATTTCTTTAAAAGAAATAACAATTCCGAAAAACTTAACAGAATTAGAGAATGCATTGTTTTATGGATGTACTTCTTTAGAAAATATCGTAATTCCCGATAATATTGAAAAGATTGGGAAAAAGGTTTTTTATGGATGTGAAAACTTAAAATCTGTTACAATGTCTGACACCCTGATAGAGAAAGAAAAAAATAATTTTGATATATTTGATGGTTGCCCAAATGTGAAGATAAATGGTATACTGATTTCTGAGTTCAATACAGGAAGTTAATGATACATTGAATTAAAGCAAAATGTCAGAAACAGGGATTTGTAATTATAAACCTGTTTCTGACATTTTGTTTGGATGTATAATTTTTAAGGTGATATAGTAATTGTTGGTACAATCCACCGTAGCGGCGAACACGGTTCGCCGCTACGAATTGTTTTGTGTTTGCACACAAAACAAATGACGGTCACTGACCGCCACTGCAGACAGCACATAACTTTCAATACATAAAAAGTTTTTGTTAAACATAAAATCCCATCAAGGCGGGCATCCAATGAACGCCTCTAAAGGATGACAATTGGATATAAATAAAAATCAGTCGGGAAGACATTGTTTTGCATTATGCAAACTGTCTTCCCGACATTCATTTTACATTTTCAATTTTTAAATTTCAATTTGTAAACTTCCGCTCGGGAAGTATAAGTTTCGCATTAATAAAACTATCTACACGAACAGGGTGCAGCGACACGCTGCTTACATGCTTTCGGGACAAGAGATGTTGAACATTGTAAGAACATTTTTGATAACGGCTCTTACGCAGTTGCAAAGTGCAAGTCTTGCCTGCATAAGACCTTCTTCTTCGCCCTTAACACGGCAAGCGTTGTAGAATTTGTGGAAAAGTGTTGCAAGCTGTGTTACATAGCGTGTAACCTTGGTCGGATCGTAATCCTTTGCCGCACTGATGATTTCGTTGGTGTATGACGCAAGATGATTGATGAGTTCTTTTTCTTCGGGAGCTGTGAGGAGTGCAAGCTCTGCGTCTGTACATTCTCTCGGAGAAATGCCCTCTTTTGCAAGCGACTTGAAGATACTGCAAATTCTTGCGTGTGCGTATTGAACATAATAAACAGGGTTCTGATTGTCCTGACTTACTGCAAGGTCAAGGTCAAAGTCCATCTGTGTGTTAGCCTCTTTGGTGTTAAAGAGGAACCTTGCGCTGTCAACAGGCACTTCGTCAAGCAAATCGCCAAGCTGAATAGCCTTGCCGGTACGCTTGCTCATTTTTACAAGCTCACCGTCCTTAACAAGCTTAACAAGCTGCATAAGAACAACATTGAGCTTGTCACCGTCATAGCCGATAGCGTCCATTGCGCCTTTCATTCTCATAACATGACCGTGATGGTCTGCTCCCCAAACATCAATAAGAGTTGTGAATCCACGGTCAAATTTGTTCTTGTGGTATGCAATGTCGGCTGTAAAATATGTCGGGTTGCCGTTCTGACGAATGAGAACATCGTCCTTTAATTCAAGGTTGTCAATGTATTTCTGTGACTTGCCCTCTTTGAGAAGCTTCTGTGTGAGCACCTCTTTGTTCTTGTACCAAACAGCACCATCTTTTTCGTAGGTAAGTCCTTTTTTCGTGAGAAGGTCAACAACAGCATTAACAGCACCGCTCTTGTGAAGCTCGCTTTCAAAGAACCACTTGTCATAGAAAATTTTGTATTTTTCCATATCAGCCTGCATCTTCTTGATGTTCTTAGGAAGTGCATAGTCAACAAGAGCCTTTTTGCGTTCTTCTGCGCTTACATTAACAAGACTGTCGCCGTTCAGGTCAGCATATTCTTTTGCAAGGTCTTTGATGTCCTCACCCTGATAGCCGTCCTCGGGGAACTCTATCTCATCGCCCTTGAAATCTGAAGATATCTTGCTTCAAGTGAACAGCCGAACTTTTCAATCTGATTGCCGGCGTCGTTTACATAAAATTCACGCCATGCGTTGTAGCCCGCTTTGTCCAGAACAGCGGCAAGACAGTCACCGAGAGCGCCGCCTCTTGCGTTGCCCATGTGCATAGGACCTGTCGGGTTGGCTGATACAAACTCAACCATAACCTTTTCATCTCTGCCGTATTCACTTCTGCCGTATGCTTCGGGATTGGCAAGGATTTCTCTGATTACAGCCGAATAAAATTCAGTGCCGAGGAAGAAGTTGATGAATCCCGGACCTGCTGTTTCAAAGCGGTCAAACATTGTACCCTCAAGGTCAAGGTTTGATGTGATAGCCTGTGCAATTTTGAAAGGCGGCATACGGAATGCCTTTGCGCCTGCCATTGCCGCATTTGTTGCAAAGTCGCCGTGGCTTCTGTCTGCGGGTGTTTCAATGATAAACGGAGCGGTTTCCGCCTGGGGAAGTTCACCGTTTGTTATTGCCTTTTCAATAGCGTTTTCAATTGCTTTTTTTAGCTGTTGTACAGCAAGTGCGTATGTATCCATATCAATCTACCTCATTTTCAAACTTTTCTTTTTCTTCAACCGTAATTTTAAACTTGTTTTCGCTCACAAGGTCATTGTTGAAATCAAGCGTGTAACTGACCTCAAGCGTTCCGCCGTTTTTGGTGAGGGAGTTGTTCATTGTCTTTGTGAAAACTCCTATCATAAGGTCGCCTGCAGGCGTCTGATACAGGCATTGATGCCGTCTGCCTTTTTCAAGCATAAGCTGTGAACGCATGGGACCTTTGCGTGTAATTGTCACCGTATTGTCCTGAACTTTGATGAGATTGTCGTAAAAGCTCTGCGGTGCATCCTCGTCATATTCTTTATAGCCTATGTAACAATGGTCTTTTTTCATCAGAAAATTTCCCTCTGTGAGAACCTCAATTCTGTCGCTTTCATCGTCAAGAATCTGTTCGCCCAGAATGGAAATCATATATTTGCATTTTTTCTTTTCCTTATCTGTCATATCTTCCCTCGTTAATACTGTTCAATGTCAATTTGTGTAACAGTATGCTCCATATTTCTGCCGAGAAACAGTCCTGCAACGCTTTTAAATCCGTCGGGAGTGTCGCTTACATAAAATTCGGGAGTCTGATGCACACCGTCTGTGTTGAGCAGATTGTTTTCTCTGAGAATTTTTGAGCAATAGATTGCAGTTTCATATCCCGAATCAACAAGCGTAACTCCGTCACCCATAAAGTCAGCAATTGCGTCACGCAAAAGCGGATAGTGAGTGCAACCGAGAATGAGGGTGTCAACGCCTGTTTCTTTGAGTTCGGAAAGATATCTTCTGATGACAAGCCGTACAATCTGATCGTCACGACAAATGAAACCGTTTTCAACAAGCGGAACAAAAAGCGGACATGCCTGCTCATAAACCTTGTATTTCGGATTAAGCTTTTCAAGACGGAGCTTGTAGCTGTGGCTCGAAATGGTTGCGGCAGTGCCGATAATTCCGATTTTACCGTTCTTTGTTTTTCGGTCGGCAATGAATGCGGTCGGGTTTACAACACCCGTGTACGGAACTGAAAGCTTTTCTTCAAGCATATCGCCTGCAACCGAGCTTACCGTACCGCAGGCTGCAACAACTGTTTTGACATTGTGTTTCAACAGAAAATTTGCGTCCTGAAGGGCATACTTTGAAATTGTTTCACGGCTTCTGTTGCCGTAGGGTACTCTTCCCGTATCTCCAAAGTATATTATTTTCTCGTTTGGCAGCACATGCAAAAACTCTTTTACAGCGCTGAGTCCGCCTAATCCAGAGTCAAAAACTCCGATAGCATCTTGACAAGACATAATAAAACCTTCTTTTACATTAATATACAGCTTAAATAATAACACAATAATGTGCGTCTTGCAAGTCAAAACCTTTGACAAATCTGTTATTTGATTGTATAATGAATTCTGACAGACTAATCCGAGAGGAAGATTAAGTTGGAATTTAAAAAAGCTTTTGATTATATCGTCGGCAAGGTTGAAGAAGAACTTGTAAAACAGAATTATACAAAGCAGAAGGTTGTTGCCGAAAACGACAACGAGCTTGTTTCGCTTTTTACAAGTGCGTCACTTGCATATTCGGTAGTATATTATAAGGATAAGGAACAGATGGTGCTCCGTTCCTGCACAATGACCGATGAAGGTCCCGACAACGAGTGGAAAACACTTGCAACATGGCTTTACGATGAAACAGTCGGCACACAGAAGGACGCCGACAGTATCGCAAATGACTTCATCGAAGGTGTTTCGGGTACACTTGCAATCAAAAGGGCAAAGCAGGTTAAGCAGAAAAAGAAAAAAGGATGACGACGGAACCGCCGATCCGAAGTTTCTCGCAAAGCGTTTTGTAACATATTTCCCCGAGCTTCGTGAGGAAATTAAAAACGAGGAAGATTGTTACTTCCCGTTCAGAGGCGCAACATTCGCAAAAGAGCATATTGCTCCGAAGATTCCCATGTATATTAAGCGTGCAAATAAGAATGAAATCGAGAAGTTTGCAAATGTGTTCAATGTTCAGTACAACAACGGTGATGTTGACACAAGGGCAATCATCACAATCGTTTTGCTCAATTCACTTGATGACGCTGAGTATAATGCACTTTATGAGCATTTCAACGATGAACTCAAGGTTGCCGCTTTAAATGCAAGGGCTTTTAAGGGCAAGACGGTAAAGCCTGAAAAAGTTAAGAAAGTTAAGGCAAAGGCAAACACTCTTACAAATAACTGATTTAATTGAAATTCACCGTAAAATCCGTCTTGACGGGCGGGTTTTACGGAATATCGCAGAAAACACAGAATTTCTGCGGATAAATTGCAAAAAAGGCTTGACTAAAGCCTTTATATATGGTAGAATAACCTTACCTCTGAAAGGGGCTTATTTTTTTGTGCCCTATTGAGGGAGGCTAAAATATTCCGAAAAAACCGGGAGGTGCCGTTATGAGAGTAAAAATCACATTGGCCTGCACAGAGTGCAAACAGCGTAATTACAACACAATGAAGAACAAGAAGAACAGTCCTGACAGACTTGAAATGAACAAGTACTGCCGTTTCTGTAAAAAACACACTCTTCACAAGGAAACAAAATAACGGAGGTACATCATGGCTGAGAAAAAGTCTGAAAATGCAAAAGCAGCTGCTAAAAAGACTGCTAAAAAGCCTAATGTTTTCAAAAGGCTCGCAAAGTACCTCGGCTCCTGTAAGAGTGAAATCAAGAAGATCACATGGCCAACAGCGAAGCAGACAACAAAGAATTTTGGTATTGTCATTGCTATGGTAGCCATTGTAGGCGTATTTATCTTTGCCCTTGATCAGGCTTGTACGCTCTCGTTGGTCTTTTCATGAACACAACCGCCTGATTCGTATCTGACATTGCTTGAATCACGAAAGGAAGAAGTTGTTATGGCAGAATCAGAAGCAAGATGGTATGTTGTTCATACCTATTCGGGTTATGAAAATAAGGTTGCAACAGATCTTATGACCACAGCCGAAAACAGAAATCTTCAGGATATGATTATTGATGTCAAGTTCCTGTTGAAATCGTAACCGAAACAGTCGGCGATAAGACCAAAGAGGTTGAAAACAAACTGTTTCCCGGGCTATGTTTTCGTTAAGATGGTCTATACAGACGAAACCTGGTATGTTGTGCGCAACATCAGAGGCTGTACAGGATTTGTGGGACCCGGATCAAAGCCCGTACCACTTACAGATGCGGAAGTTTACAGAATGGGTGTTGAAACACGAAGCGTTAAGCTTAACTATTCTGTCGGCGACTCAGTTCGCATTATAGACGGTCCGCTTGAGGATTTTGTCGGTGTTGTTGAAGAAATTGATGCTGACAAAGATTATGTCCGTGTAGTTGTTTCTATGTTCGGACGAGAAACTCCGGTTGAACTTGAGCTTGCTCAGGCTGAACCGATAGAAGATTAATCAAATAATAATCAGCCGATTGGCTTTTTATTGGGAGTGTAACGCTCCCTGTGGGAGGGACCCTACACAGTGGCGTCCCGCAATTTACCACGAATTTTGGAGGTGCAAACACAATGGCTCAGAAGGTTGTAGGCTTAATTAAGCTGCAGATTCCCGCCGGAAAGGCTACTCCGGCACCACCTGTTGGTCCGGCTCTCGGTCAGCACGGTGTAAACATTGTTGCGTTCACAAAGGATTTTAATGAGCGTACAAAGAATGATATCGGTCTTATCATTCCGGTAGTAATTACTGTATATGCAGACCGTTCATTCACTTTCATTACAAAGACTCCGCCTGCTGCGGTTCTTCTTAAGAAGGCTTGCGGTATCGACAGCGGTTCAGGCGTTACCTAATAAGACAAAGGTAGCTCAGATCACTCGTGAGCAGATCACAAAGATTGCAGAGCAGAAGATGCCTGACCTCAACGCAGGTTCACTTGATGCTGCTATCAGCATGATTTCCGGTACAGCAAGAAGCATGGGTATTACAGTAGTTGACTAATTATTTCCGGGTGGGAGGATAATTCCGATTGACCACCTAACAATGGAGGAAGACTGATGAAACACGGTAAGAAATATGTTGACGCTGCTAAGCTCGTTGACAGAACTAAATTATATGATACAAACGAGGCACTTGACACAGTTATCAAGACTGCAGTTGCTAAGTTTGACGAAACAGTTGAGCTTCATGTAAAGCTCGGCGTTGACAGCCGTCATGCTGACCAGCAGGTTAGAGGTGCGGTTGTTCTTCCTAACGGTACAGGTAAAAAGGTTAGAGTTCTTGCAATTTGTAAGGCGCTAACGAAGAGCTTGCCAAGGAAGCCGGTGCTGACTTTGTCGGTGCTGAGGATATGACACAGAAGATTCAGCAGGAGAACTGGATGGACTTTGATGTTCTTATTACAACTCCCGATTGCATGGGTCTTGTAGGTCGTCTTGGTAGAATCCTCGGTCCCCGCGGTCTTATGCCAAACCCAAAGGCAGGTACTGTAACTCCTGACATTGCCAAGGCTGTTAAAGAAGCTAAGGCAGGTAAGATTGAGTACCGTCTTGACAAAACAAACATCATTCACTGCCCAATCGGTAAGGCAAGCTTTGGCGCTGAGAAGCTCGGTGAAAACCTTGACACTCTCATGGGCGCTATCGTAAAGGCTAAGCCTACTGCAGCTAAGGGTCAGTACATCCGCTCAGTTGCCATTACTTCAACAATGGGTCCGAGCGTTCGCATCAACCTGCTAAGTTTGGTGCTTAATTTCAGTTATTTACACAATAGTGTGAATATATAAAATTCGCTGTTCTAAAGACAGCAGGTGCGTAAGCGTAAAGGGTTTTCCTGCCTGCCGAGGAAGATGCAAATTACATTGTTTTGTGTTTTTGCAGCCGTCCGAGTAAAACGGACGGCTGTTTTTTATGAACTGCGTTACAAATATTTTGGAGGTGAATTTATCTTGCCAAGTCAAAGTGTTTTAGAGCAGAAGAAAGCAATTGTTGCAGAGCTTTCAGAAAGACTCAAAAGCTCAATCACAGGTGTGGTTGTCAGCTACGAGGGTATTAACACAGAGGACGATACAAAGCTCAGAAAAGAGCTTCGTGAGAACGATGTTAAGTACACTGTAGTAAAGAACACACTTCTTTCCCGTGCTTGCGAGGAAGCAGGTCTTGATGACATTAAGCCTGTTCTCGAGGGTACAACAGCTATTGCTACAAGCGACAGCGAGTACGCTGCTGCTGCAAGAATCCTTTGCAACTATGCTAAGGATCATGACAACTTTAAGGTTAAGTCAGCTTATCTTGACGGTGCCGTAATTGATATGGACACAATCGTTGCCCTTTCAAAGCTCCCAACAAGAGAAGTTCTTCTTGCAAATGTTCTTGGTGCATTCCAGGCACCTATCGCATCCTTTGCACGTGCCGTACAGGCTATCGTTGACAAGGGCGGCGTTGAAGCTTGTGCTGCTGAGGCAGCAGAAGAGGCTCCTGCTGAGGCAGAAGCTCCTGCAGCAGAATAATCGGCTGCAATTAATTAAAATTTTACTAATTATCATATTGGAGGTAAATTACAATGGCATCAGAGAAAATTACTGCTATTATTGAAGAATTAAAAGGCCTCACAGTTCTTGAGCTTTCAGAGCTCGTTCACGCTGTAGAGGATGAGTTTGGTGTATCAGCTGCTGCTGCAGTTGCAGTTGCTGGTCCTGCTGCTGACGGTGGCGCTGCTGCTGCTGAGCAGACAGAGTTTGATGTAGTTCTTAAGGCTGCAGGCGGCAACAAGATTGCTGTTATCAAGGTTGTTCGTGAAGTAACAGGTCTTGGTCTTAAGGAAGCAAAGGCACTCGTTGACGGTGCTCCTAAGGCTCTCAAGGAAGGCGTTTCTAAGGAAGACGCTGAAGCTATTAGACTAAGCTCGAAGAGGCTGGCGCTGAAGTAGAACTTAAGTAATTTTACTTATAGCTTGCATTTTAAGTCCGACAGATTTCTGTCGGACTTTTTTGCGTTTATTGTTAAAATTTGTCATTTTTGATTTAGCATATATTCAATTTTTATCTTACAATAAAAGAGTATGGACAATATAATCACAATGTCTGTTTTAACTGCTTTTGATTACTGTTTTGCTTGACGAGCCGATTCTTTTGTGATAAACTATTAACGAACATAGGGTGTTGGATATTAACGCTGACAAGGGGTATTTGTCGCAATTCCACTATCTATGTGAATTCAGAAAACATAGAAAGGTTGATACTGAAATGGCAAAGATTGATTTAACAAAGTACGGTATTACAGGTACCACTGAAATCGTTCACAATCCTTCTTATGAAGAACTTTTCAAAGAAGAAACAAGACCCGAACTCGAGGGTTATGAAGTTGGTCAGGAAACTGAGCTTGGCGCAGTTAATGTTAAGACCGGCGTTTACACAGGTCGTTCACCTAAGGACAAGTTCATCGTTATGGACGAGAACTCAAAGGACACTGTTTGGTGGACTTCTGACGAGTACAAGAACGACAACCATCCTGCATCTGAGGAAACTTGGAAGGCAGTTAAGGAAATCGCAAAGAAAGAGCTTTCTAACAAGAAGCTTTATGTTGTAGATGCTTTCTGCGGTGCAAACAAGGACACAAGAATGGCTGTTCGTTTCATCGTTGAGGTTGCTTGGCAGGCTCACTTTGTAACAAATATGTTCATCACTCCTTCAGCTGAAGAACTTGAAAACTTTGAGCCTGATTTCGTTGTTTACAACGCATCAAAGGCTAAGGTTGAAAACTACAAGGAGCTTGGTCTTAACTCAGAAACAGCTGTTGTATTCAACATCACAAGCCGTGAGCAGGTTATCATCAACACATGGTACGGCGGTGAGATGAAGAAGGGTATGTTCTCAATGATGAACTACTACCTCCCGCTCAAGGGCATCGCATCAATGCACTGCTCAGCCAACACAGATAAGAACGGCGAGAACACAGCTATCTTCTTCGGTCTTTCAGGTACAGGTAAGACTACACTTTCAACAGATCCTAAGAGACTCCTCATCGGTGATGACGAGCACGGCTGGGACGACAACGGCGTATTCAACTTTGAAGGCGGCTGCTATGCTAAGGTTATCAACCTTGACAAAGAGTCAGAGCCTGATATCTACAACGCTATCAGAAGAGACGCTCTTCTTGAAAATGTTACTGTTGACAAGGAAGGCAAGATTGACTTTAACGACAAGACTGTAACAGAGAACACTCGTGTATCATATCCGATTGATCACATCGACAACATTGTTCGCCCTGTTTCTTCAGCTCCTGCTGCAAAGAATGTAATCTTCCTTTCAGCTGATGCTTTCGGCGTACTTCCGCCTGTTTCAATCCTCACACCTGAGCAGACAAAGTACTACTTCCTCTCAGGTTTCACAGCTAAGCTTGCTGGTACAGAGCGTGGCATCACAGAGCCGACTCCAACATTCTCAGCTTGCTTCGGTCAGGCATTCCTCGAGCTTCATCCTACAAAGTATGCTGAAGAGCTCGTTAAGAAGATGGAAATGAGCGGTGCTAAGGCATACCTCGTAAACACAGGTTGGAACGGCTCAGGCAAGCGTATCTCTATTAAGGATACTCGTGGTATCATCGACGCTATCCTTGACGGTTCTATCACAAAGGCTCCTACAAAGACAATTCCATACTTCAACTTTGAAGTTCCTACAGAGCTCCCCGGCGTTGATTCAGGCATCCTCGATCCTCGTGACACATATGCAAATGTTGCTGATTGGGAAGAGAAGGCTAAGGATCTTGCAAGCCGTTTTGTTAAGAACTTTGCTAAGTACGAAGGCAACGAAGCAGGTAAGGCTCTCGTTGAAGCAGGTCCGAAGGCTTAATTTGCCCGACTGTGCTTAACGCATCATAATTGGTGCAACCTTTATCTAAATAAAAATTTCACCCGAAAGGTTTTTGAAAAAATTCCTTTCGGGTGTTTTTTTATTTGTATTGCTTTTATTATGGTCTTGATATGTAATTTTATTGTATATCAGTAATAATGACTATGGTGATTTTCTATGTTACAAAAAGATTATGTTATCGAGGCAATGAGGGCTAACGGTGGTTATGCAACATTTCAACAGTTGAATAAACTTGTCGATTATTCAAGTTGGGGAACAAAAAACACCCGCCGCAACAATCAGGGCAATTGTTCAAAAAAATGATGAATTTTTTAGATACAATCAGGCTTGTGGGCGTTAAAAGAATATGAAAACGAAGTCAACAAAAAGTTTAAAATTCAAAGTAAAAGCGAAAAGAGCTTAAATGAATTTACTCATTCGTATTTTCAAGGTATAATTGCAGAAATCGGCAATATCAGAAAATTGGGAACTTATGTGCCAGCACAAGATAAGAATAAGTTGTTTTTAGAGAAAAAGTTATGCGAGGTAGCTACTGTTCATAGTATATACGAATTTACCTATCCTGAAATACTTAGAAAAGCTAAAACGGTAGATACAGTGTGGTTTAATGAAAGAAAAATGCCGTGTGCCTTTTATGAAGTAGAACATACAACTGATATAAAAAATTCGTTAAATAAATTTTATGAATTACAAGATTTTAGAGCAAGATTTTGTATCGTTGCATCAAAGGAAAGAAAAAGACAGTTTGATGATATTATAAGTTCTTCAATATACACTCCCATAAGAAAAATAGTTGAGTTTATAGATTATGACTCTCTTGTAAAGCAGTATGAAAATGAGAGTAAAATTGAACAGTCGAGGGTGATTTGATGAAAAATTATGTTATCGCAATAGAAGAAACTGTTGTGCAGAATTTTGAAGTTGAAGCAAACAGTCAAGAAGAAGCACTAAGAAAAGTTGAAACCGGTTATAAAAACGGTCACTATGTTTTAGAATCCGGTGAGGTTCAAGCGAAAAAGATGTCAGTTTTAAACTCTGATAATGAATCTGATAAATGGATTGAGTTCTAATAAGGCAATGGTCAGAAATCAACTGGCTGCAAAAAAATCAGTGCCCGTATCGAAAACGAGCATATGATTTAAGGCATTTTTATGATTTTCAAAAAACTTACACACTTTTATTGACAAAGCCTATAATATATTAACAGCCACAAGACGAATTATCTATCTTGTGGCTGTTTTTTGTTTATTAATTCTTACAAAAATGCGGACATTTCTTTTATGTTTTCTTCTTCGGTTTCTAACATTCTTTTGGCGAGGAGGCTGACATGGGGGTCATTGCCGTTATATTCTCGGATTTTGCGTGACATTTTATTCACTCCCATTGTGTTGCCTTTTATCATCATTTCGGCAATGTGCGAAGATGACGAGTCACGCTTTAAATCCCTTTGTGCGGCATAGCGTGTCATTGCTTTTGTCATATTACTCACCCTGTGTGGCTCTGCACCACGATTTTGCAACATTTTATTTGCACAATGATACAGCTTTCCGTATTTAATAAGATGTTCGCACAAAACACCGTCAACCTTGCTGTCCTTTAAACTTTTCCTCACGCTCGTAATTCCCTGACAGCCCATTTCGGCATTCTGCAAAACGCAGTTGAGCATTTCAATATCGTTAGTCATAACAAATCACCTCTGTAGATATTATTTACGGGAATTTTTGTATTTATGCAACCGTAAAAAATTAGGTTGCAACACAGCCGTTTTTATGGTTTAATATCTATTAGATAATAAAAAACAGGTGATTTTATGGTTGACGCAACGTTACATACAATAAAACTTCCGTATCCCGACAAGGACGACAGAACCGTTTGGGTTTATGTCCCGTCACATTCCGACGGCGAAAAACTTCCCGTCGTTTATATGACAGACGGACAGAATCTTTTTGACGATAATTCAACTCCGCACGGTTCGTGGGAGGTTGCAAAAGCTGTTGAAAATGAGCAGAAAAGCGGTGTAGGCAACGCTGTAATCGTAGGTATTGACAACGGTAATGCTTGGCGTGACAGCGAACTTACACCGAAATCAATCGGTGAGGTTCAGCACCTTGAAATGCTATGTGAGGATTTCAAACCCGAGGGCGAAATCTTTGACAATTTTCTTATGAATACCGTCATTCCGTATGTTGAAAATAATTTCCCCGTATGCACCGACAGACAGAATGTTGCCGTCTGCGGAAGCTCGTCGGGCGGACTTATGTCATTCTTTTCGGCTGTTGAACACCCGGAAAATTCGGCTATGCAGGTGTGTTTTCTCCTGCATTTCTCTGTTACACAGGAGAGGATTGGGCGAAATATCTTTCAACAAAAATTGTTGAAAATATGCCGTACCTCTACATCTATACGGGTAACGGTGACGAGCTTGAAGAGATGATTTTTGAAAGCACCGAAATGCTCTATGAACTTTTGGAAGAAAGCTTCTACCCGTATGACAGAATGAACGAGGTCATTCTTTTTGAAAACGCACACAATGAAAAATCTTGGCGAGAAATTTTCCCCGATTTTCTCCACACATTTTTGAGCAGACTTTGATAATATGAACAGCAAAATTGATATAAAAATATGCACCATTGATATGCTGACGGACCTGCAATATCTTTGCAGAACAACTTTTTACGAAACTTTCTCCGATTCAACCGATGAAGAGGATATGCGAAAATTTCTTGCAGAAACCTATTCAGCGGAAAAGCTGTCAGCAGAACTTGCAAACTCCGAAAGTGTAACCTTTATAGCGTACAAAAACGGTATTCCTCTCGGATATCTAAAACTGAATATCGGCAATGCGCAGACTGAAAAATGCCTTGACAATGCGCTTGAAATTCAACGCATCTATATTCTGAAAAGTGCCAAAGGACAGGGTATAGGCTCAGCCTTTATGCAGATTGCGGAGAATTTTGCAAGTGAGAAAAACTTCAACAATATGGCTCGGTGTATGGGAACATAACGAGCCTGCAAAGAAATTCTACAAATCAAAAGGATATGAAAAATTTTCACATCACACATTTGTCATCGGTGACGATATGCAAACCGATTTCCTTTTGAAAAAAGAAATGAAAGGGTAAAATCAAAATGATTAAATGTAAAATTGATGTTGGTGAAGAGGAAAATAAGGTAATAAAAGAAATTGCATTAGATTGTCTGGGAAATAAAAAGAAAAGATTAATTATTAGAATATCTCTTTTACTTATCGCAGTAATTACTGTACTTCAAACGATTTTTGACCCCCCAATGAATGGTGGTTCAATTGATATCATGACATTTATTTTTGTAGCTCTGGATATTTTGTTAGCAATATTTGCAAGAAAAATACATGAATTGATTTTCTATATAAGGTCAAGCAAAGCAAATCCTTCTGAAAAACAGGGGGTTAGAGAATATATGTTTTTTGAAGATGGTATTCAGATAATTTCACCGTGGGTAAAAGGAATGAACCAATGGAATATGTTTTATCTTTGGGGCAATTATAAAAATTATATCTACATTCTCCATCGCTCAAACCATGTATTGTTGGTTGATCTCAGGAAGCTTTCCGTGAATGAAATAAATGATTTGACAAATCTTCTGAACAGACATCTCAGCTTTTGTCCCAACTGACCTTATTTTGGCAAAACAAAAAGGACAGCCTTTAAAGACTGTCCCAAAAATGTGATTTGGTTTAAATCAAAATTATGCGATGATTTCGCCGTCAACCGTACCGCCGAGAGCGGCTGCATTTGATTCATCTGTGTCGATGTGCATTGCAGGAGCGTAGTTTGCGTTTACTCTGATTACAACATCACCGAATGTTGTTGCTCTGCCTGTATTTTCGCCGACCTTAACCGAAACGAGCTGTTTGTCTTTAAGACCAAACTCCTCGGCAGTTTTCGGATCAAGGTGAATGTGTCTTTTAGCGGCAATTACACCGCATTCGATTTCAACTTCGCCCTCGGGACCGACAAGCTTGCAACCGGGTGTGCCTGCAATATCGCCTGATTCTCTGACAGGAGCGGCAATGCCGAGCTTACGAGCGTCTGTAAGAGAGATTTCAACCTGATCTGCACTTCTTTCGGGACCGAGAATTGACATTTTCATTTCACTTTTCGGACCTACAACAGTTACCTTTTCAACACAGGCAAACTGTCCTGGCTGTGAAAGATTCTTTTTGTTTGTAAGAGTTGCGCCCTTGCCAAAGAGAGCCTCAAGAGTTTCTTTGGTAACATGAACATGATGCGCTGATGTTTCAACCATTACTTTCATTTTGTGTACCACCATTCAATTAGAATTCGCCGTACGGCTTCGTGTTTATTCTACTACTTTATTCTTGGAATTTCAACATTTTTGATAAATTTAAATCTTTATTTTGGGAGAGAAAATTATGTATAATACCTGGGAAGAATTAAAATCGGCTTGTGAAAACTGTCACAGGTGTGAACTCTGCGAAACTCGCACAAATGTTGTTGTGGGCGTCGGCAACGAAAATGCAGAGGTTATGTTCATCGGTGAAGGTCCCGGTGAAAACGAGGATCTTCAAGGCGAACCGTTTGTCGGCAGAGCAGGCAAACTGCTTGACAAAATGCTTGTGGCTGTTGACCTTGACAGAAACAAGAATATTTACATTGCCAATATGGTAAAGTGCCGTCCGCCGAAGAACCGTGATCCAAAGCCCGAAGAACAGGAGATGTGCATTGAGTGCTCAGAACACAGGTGAGAATGATCAAACCGAAAATTATTGTCTGTCTTGGCAGAATTGCGGCGGCAAGGCTTATTAAATCGGATATCAAAATCACAAAGGAACACGGTCAGTGGATTGAGAAAAACGGTGTGCTTATGATGGCAATGCTTCATCCTGCGGCAATTTTGCGTGATCCACGCAGAAAGCCCGACGCTTTTGACGATTTCTTAAAGCTCCGTGATAAAATCAACGAGGTCTGTAATCATACATATGAATAATTTTTTGCGGCAGAGGTTTAGTGTGACCTCTGCTGTTTTTATATGTATAATTTCAAAATATTGTACATACAGATGACGAATACGGTAAGATTTCTGTTGATATTGCGGTGCTAATTTGGTATAATTAGTATGCAAAACACAGTGATTTTTTCTGTAAGAAACATATGAAAAGGGTGATTTTATGAGCCTTGTAGAATTTAATAATGTTTACAAAAGATACAAAACGGGTGAGATTGTCATCAATGCGGTTGACGGAATTTCGTTCAAGGTTGAGGAGGGCGAGTTTGCAATTGTAGTCGGTGCGTCCGGTGCAGGCAAAACAACCGTTCTGAATATTCTCGGCGGAATGGACAGCTGTTCCGAGGGCGAAATCATTGTCGGCGGAAAGGATATAAGCAAATTTAAGGACAAACAGCTTATTGAGTACAGACGGCATGACATAGGCTTTGTGTTCCAGTTTTACAACCTTGTTCATAACCTTACGGCAAAGGAAAATGTTGAGCTTGCCGCTCAGATTTGCAGTAATCCTCTTGACAGCGAAACTGCTCTTGACAGCGTGGGCTTGCTTGAAAGGGCAAACAACTTCCCCGCACAGCTTTCGGGCGGTGAACAGCAGAGGGTTTCAATCGCAAGAGCACTTGCCAAAAGACCGAAGCTTTTGCTTTGTGACGAACCGACAGGTGCGCTTGACTACAACACGGGCAGACAGATTCTGAAATTGTTGCAGGAAACCTGCCGTAAAGACAAAATGACCGTTGTTCTCATCACTCACAACGGAGCAATAACACCGATGGCGGATCACATTATAAGAATGAAAAGCGGAAAAATTGTTGAAGATATTTACAATGAAAATCCGAAAAATGTTGAAGAAATTGAGTGGTAAAAAATGAAAAGGAGGTGTCACAATGACTAAATCCTTGATAAAAAACACATTCAGAGAAATTAAAAATACAAAAGCAAGATTCATCTCAATTATGGCGATTATCGCCTCGGAGTGGGATTTTTTGCCGGAATAAAGGCAACGGTTCCGTCAATGTACAATCTTGCAAGAACCTACACGGACGAGCAGGAGCTTATGGATTACCGACTTGTGTCAACGGTCGGATTTGATGAGGACGACATTAAGGCGGTAAAAAATACGGACGGAGTAACCTCTGTTATGCCGTCATATTTCTGCGATGTTCAGACCGATGCCGACAGCGGCGGCAGGACTATGAGAGTCATTGCGCTTCCCGAAAAATACGGTGATAATTCCGTTCAGAACAAGCTTGTTTTGACGGAAGGCAGACTTCCCGAAAAGTCGGGTGAAATTGCAGCCGATTCAAGCTCGTTCACGGCAGAGGGTTATAAAATCGGCGACAAAATCAGATTTGCAAAACAGACGGGCGATACAGATACTTCAACCGAACTTAAAACCCTTGAATACACGGTGGTTGGTCTTGTGCAGTCACCTCTTTACATAGCATATCAGCGAGGAACTACGACGGTCGGCAACGGAAAAATCTCGGATTATTTCTACATTTGCCCCGAAGATTTCGCCTTTGAACGCTACACGGAGCTTTATGTAAAAACCGATATTTCGGATAAATTCTTGGCATACACGGACGATTATGATAATGCCATAGAGAATAAAGCCGCCGATTTTGAAAAGGTGGGAGAGAACAGGAGCAACAGCTTTACGGTTGAGGTTATCGACAAGGCTAAGAGCGACCTTGCAGATGCAAAACAGGAGTATTCGGACAATAAAGAAAAAACCGAAAAGAAGCTTGCCGATGCAAAGACGGCGATTGATGACGGCAAAAAAGAGCTGAAAACCAAGACCGATGATGCACAGAAAAACTTGATTCGGCAAAACAGCAGATTGAGGACGGCAGGACACAGCTTGAAAATTCACGCAATGAATATAACACAAAAATTGCCGATGCACAGGCTCAGATTGCCGAAAAGGAAAGTCAGCTTAATTCTGCCGAAAAGCAATATAATTCTTCAAAAGCAGAATTTGATAAAGAAATTTCAAAATCACAGGCTGAAATAGAAAATGCGGAATATCAGCTGCAGTCGGCAAAGGATACATTTCAAACCGAACAGGAACACAGCTTTTGGCAGGAATAAGTCAGGCTGAGGACGCTGTTTCGGCTTTGCAGTATCAAATCAGTCAGACAACCGATGAAGAAACGCTTGCTGTTTTGAACGCACAGCTTGAACAGGCTCAGCAGAAGCTTGATGAACTCAACGCAACATACGATTCCGCAAAGGCTCAGCTTGAAGAAAGCGAAAGCCGGCTTTCCGAAAGCAAGGCTCTTTTTGAACAGAAAAAGAGTGAGGGACAGGCTCAGCTTGACTACGCATATTCACAGCTTTCAAGCGGAAGGACACAACTTGATGCCGCAAAAGCAGAACTTGCACAACAGTCGGCAGACGGTCAGGCACAGCTTGATTCGGCAGAAAGCAAGCTGAATGACGCTCAGAGCGAGTACGACAGCGGTGTTGCAAAGCTTGCCGAGGAAAAGAAAAACGGCGAGAAAAAACTTTCCGACGCACAGACAGAATACGATGACGGCGTTAAAAAAGCCGATGAAGAATTCAAAAAGGCAGAGGATAAAATCAAAGATGCAGAGGAAGAAATTAATTCTCTTACAGAACCAAAGTGGTATGTTTTTGACAGAAGCGACAACCCGGGTTACTCAACATTTTCTTCAAATGCTGACAGACTCGGCGCTGTTGCAACGGTATTTCCAGTATTCTTCCTGCTTGTAGCGGTGCTTGTCTGCGTAACCACAATGACAAGACTAATTGAGGAAAAGCGTACCGAAATCGGAACGCTGAAAGCGCTCGGCTACAGCAACACAAGCATTATAATGAAGTTTGTAATCTACTCGTTGCTTGCGGCTGTTATCGGAAGTGTAATCGGTATTTTAATCGGCATTTTCACCTTGCCGTTTGTAATTTATGATGCTTACAAAATTATGTACTACATCGGCGATATAACGCTGATACCCGACTATACAAGCATAATTTTCGGAATTGTTGCCGCAGTTGTCTGCACGGTTGTTGTGTCGGTTGTAGTGTGTGCAAAATCTCTGCACGAAAAGCCTGCGGCTGTTATGCGGCCGAAAGCACCAAAGGCGGGCAAGAGAATTTTGCTTGAACGCATAAAACCCTTGTGGTCACATATGAGCTTTAATTCAAAGCTGACCGCAAGAAATCTGTTCAGATACAAGGTAAGACTTTGTATGACTGTTATCGGTGTGGCAGGCTGTACGGCTCTGATTGTTGCCGCATTCGGTTTGCTCAACAGCTTTGAACCGATGACACACGATCAGTTTGAAACAATCTATAAATACGATGCCGTTGTTGTTCCTAAAGACAGCGGAAGTGCCGACAATCTTTCGTTTTTGACAGATATACTTGATAAAAACAGCAATGTCAAACACTCAATGCTTGTTTCACAGCAGGAATGTACGGTAACACACGGCAGTAAGGTTAAGGACAGCGACACAAATATTGTTGTACCGCAGAATCCCGAAAAGTTTGACGAAATTGTTTCTCTGCATACAAGAAAGGGCAAGGAAGAACTCAAACTTCGGACAGCGGAGTAATGCTCAGTGAAAAATGTGCAGTGAGCTTGGAATAAAAACGGGCGACAAAATCACACTGAATGTTGACGGCAAAAAGGCAGAGGTCAAGGTCAGCGGAATTTTTGAACAGTACATTTACAATTTTGTTTATATGACGCCAACCGCCTATAAGAGCTTGTTCGGTAAGGATTGCACCTATAATATGGCTGATGTCGCACTCAAAGACACCTCGGATTCCGCCTGCGACAAATTCGGTTCACAGGTTTTATCCGATGATAAAATTGCGGCGGTTAGCTACATTGCGTCAAGCTTGAACGAATTTAAAAATATGCTCAACTCGCTTGATATGGTTGTTACGGTTATGATAATCTGCGCAGCGGCACTTGCCTTTGTTGTACTCTACAACCTGACAAATATCAACATTGCCGAGCGTGTCCGTGAAATTGCAACCTTTAAGGTTCTCGGATTCTACAACCGCGAAACCTCATCGTTCATTTACAAAGAGAACATAATTCTGACTATTCTCGGAATTTTCGTAGGTCTGTTTCTCGGAAACCTTTTGACAGGTTTCATCATTCAGACGGTTGAGGTTGACAACGTTATGTTCGGAAGAGATATTTATTTCACTTCATACCTCTATGCGGCAGGGCTGACATTCCTGTTTTCAATTCTTGTAAATGCGGTTATGAGCTTTAAGATTAAAGCTGTTAATATGGTAGAAAGCCTTAAAAGCGTTGAATAACGGAATATTTTGCCGTATGCTTAAAAAATCTTTTGTAAAATATTGATTGAATACAGCAATTGTGTTATAATACAGAAGAATAGGCTAAATAAATAGGCTGACAGGCAAAATATCTGTGAAAGGATAGTTACAGTAATGATAAAAGCTAATGAATACCGCACAGTCACCTGCGGTGAGTTAAGAGAAGAAAATATCGGACAGCAGGTCAGAGTTGCAGGCTGGGTTGAAAATATCCGTGACCACGGCGGTGTAATGTTCCTCGATATCCGTGATCAGTACGGTGTGCTTCAGGTTGTTGTTCACAACGATGAACTCCTTAAGGATATCAACAAGGAATGTACAGTAACTCTCAGCGGTACTGTTGTTAAGCGTGACGAAGAAACAATCAACAAGAAGATTGCAACAGGTTTCGTTGAAGTTCACACGGAGGACATCAAGGTTCTCGGTAAGTGTAAGAATGTTCTTCCGTTTGAGGTTGCAACCTCTACAAATACCAATGAAGAAGTAAGACTTAAATATCGTTTTCTTGACCTCCGTAACCCGAAGGTTCACAATAATATTATGATTCGTTCGCAGATTATCACATTTCTGCGCAATAAGATGAACGAAATGGGCTTTATGGAGATTCAGACTCCTATCCTTTCAACTTCATCTCCGGAGGGCGCTCGTGACTACCTTATCCCGAGCAGAAAGCACAAGCAGATTCTATGCTCTCCCACAGGCTCCTCAGATTTTTAAACAGCTCCTTATGGTGTCAGGTTTTGACAGGTATTTCCAGATTGCACCTTGCTTCCGTGATGAGGACGCCCGTGCAGACCGTTCACCGGGTGAGTTCTATCAGCTTGATTTTGAAATGGCTTTTGCAACACAGGAAGATGTATTTGCTGTTGCTGAAGAGGTTCTTTACGAAACATTCAAGAAGTTTTCAAATAAAGAGGTTTCAAAGCCTCCGTTTGCCCGTATTCCATATGCCGAGAGTATGCTCAAGTACGGTACAGACAAGCCTGATCTCCGCAATCCGCTCGTAATTGTTGAAATCAGCGATATGTTTGAGGAAACAGACTTTGCTCCGTTCCGCAAAAAGACAGTTCGTTCAATCAATGTTCCGAACGCCGCAGGTCAGTCAAAGAAATGGTTCAAGAAAATGGAGGAGTTCGCTCTTTCAATCGGTATGAAGGGCCTTGGCTATGTTAAGGTTAGAGATGACCTCACATTTGACGGCCCGATTGACAAGTTCCTTAAAGATGGCGACCGTGAAGAACTTATCAGCCGTAACGGTTCAAAAGCAGGCGATGTAATCTACTTTATTGCCGATACTGCTCAGGAAGCTCCAAAGCTTGCGGGTCAGATCAGAACAGAGGTTGCAAAGCGTCTTGACCTTATCAATACAAGCCGTTTTGAAATGTGCTTTATCGTTGACTTCCCGATGTTTGAGAGAGATGAAGAAACAAATAAAATTATCTTCACACACAATCCTTTCTCAATGCCGCAGGGCGGTCTTGACAGCCTTCTTAACAAGGATCCCGAAGAGGTTCTTGCTTATCAGTACGATATCGTTTGCAACGGTGTAGAGCTTTCATCAGGCGCTGTTCGTAACCACGATATTGAAATTATGAAGAAAGCGTTCGAGCTTGCAGGCTACAGCGAGGATGACCTCAAGGCTAAGTTCTCTGCACTCTACAATGCGTTCCAGTACGGTGCTCCGCCGCACGCAGGTATGGCTCCGGGTGTTGACCGTATGATTATGCTCCTCACAGAGGAAGAGAACATCAGAGAAGTTATTGCATTCCCGATGAACTCCAATGCTCAGGATCTTCTCCTCGGTTCACCGGGTGAGGTAACAGAACAGCAGCTCCGTGAGGTTCATATTAAATTAAGATAAAAACTGCATTTGCAGTCATATATTCAAACTCAAAGGGCGAGTTATATATTATATGACTTGCCCTATTTTCTTTAAAAAGGACGGTTTTTATGGTAACAAGAGAAGATGTTGAAAACATTGCGTTGCTTTCAAAGCTTTTTGTTCCCGAAGAGGAGCTTGACGGCCTTACAAAGTCAATGCAGGAAATCATAGATTTTGCCGACACAATCAATAACGCTCCGACAGACGGCGAGGAGTTTGACGATATTAACAATCTGTCAAATGTTTTTCGTGAGGATGAGGTTGTTGAGTCCTACGATACAAAGGAGATCCTTTCAAATGCTCCCGAGCAGGCAGAGGATCACTTCCTTGTAAGAAACAGAGAGTAAGGCGGTGTAAAAATGGGTTCTATTGAAAAAATTCATGAAATGCTTGTGTCAAAAGAGTGTTCATGTACCGAGCTTACAAAAAACTATCTTGATGAAATCGAAAAGGCTGACGGCGAGCTTAACGCATATGTTAATGTAACAGGCGAGGAGGCTCTGAAACTGCCGAGGCTGTTGACAGAAAAATTGCCTCCGGCGAGGAAATCGGTATGCTCGAGGGTGTTCCGATGACGCTCAAGGACAATATTTCAACAAAGGGAATTGAAACAACCTGTTGTTCAAAAATTCTCACAGGCTATAAGCCGATTTATAACGCAACCGTTTGGGAAACTCTTGCAGGCGAAAACGCAGTTATGCTCGGCAAGACGAATATGGACGAGTTCGCAATGGGCTCTTCATGCGAAACATCATACTTTGGCGGTGCAATGAATCCGTTTGATTCAAACTATGTTTCAGGCGGTTCATCAGGCGGTGTTGCAAGTGCGGTAGGCGCAAACATTGCCGCTTACGGTCTTGGCTCTGATACAGGCGGATCAATCCGTCAGCCGGCATCATTCTGCGGTATTGTAGGTCTTAAACCTACTTACGGTGCGGTTTCCCGTTACGGACTTATCGCATACGCAAGTTCACTTGACCAGATTGGACCGATTACAAAGTCTGTTGAGGACGCTGCAATTGTTTTTGACGCAATTTCAAAGAGAGATGAAAAAGATTCAACCTCAAAGGGCTTTGTCGGTGACACTTATTCAAAACTCAACAATGACATCAAGGGTATGAAAATCGGTATTGCAAAGGAATATCTTGAGGGTGTCCGTGACGATGTAAAAGAGGCTGTCTTAAAGGCTGCCGATATCTACAAGTCAATGGGCGCAGAGATTGTTTACTTTGACCTGCCAGAACTCAAATTTGCCCTTCCTGTTTACTATATCATCGCCTGTGCCGAGGCATCTTCAAACCTCGGCAGATATGACGGTATCCGTTTCGGTTACAAAACCGAGCATTACAACGGCACTCACGATATGGTTTGCCGTACCCGTTCGGAGGGATTCGGCGAAGAGGTTAAACGCAGAATCCTTCTCGGTACCTATGTTCTTTCCGCAGGTTACTATGACGCTTATTACAAAAAGGCTCAGAATCTTCGCGGCACTATCGTTAAGGCATTCAACAACGCATTTGAAAAGTGCGATGTAATCCTTGCTCCGACAGTTCCTATGACAGCATTTGAAAAGGGACACGCTGTAAGCGATCCGATTGAAACCTATCTTACGGATATCTGCACTGTACCTGTCAATATTGCAGGTCTGCCGGGTGTTTCGGTTCCGTGCGGATTCAACGCAAAGGGTATGCCGATTGGTATGCAGCTTATCGGCAAGAGCTTCGGCGAGACTGAAATTCTTAATGCGGCATACAAATATCAGCAGGCTGCTGCTGAAAACTTTAAGGATACAAAGTGGGGTGTTAAGCTGTGAGTTACGAATTAGTTGCGGGTTTTGAAACCCATATTGAGCTTGCCACAAAGACAAAAATCTTCTGCGGCTGTACTACAAAATTCGGCGGTGCGCCAAACAGCCATTGCTGTCCCGTGTGTATCGGTCTGCCGGGAACACTTCCAAAGCTTAACCGTGAGGTAGTTCGCTATGCAATCCGTGCAGGTCTTGCAGTTCACGGTGAAATCGCAGAGATTTCAAAAATGGACAGAAAGAACTACTGCTATCCCGACCTTTCAAAGGCTTATCAGATCAGCCAGCTTTATGCTCCGCTTATTATAGGCGGTTATGTTGAGCTTTCAAACGGCAGAAAAATCCGTTTGCACCACATTCACATCGAAGAGGATGCAGGAAAGCTCATTCATCAGCACGGCGACACATATGTTGACTATAACCGTGGCGGTGTTCCTCTTATCGAAATCGTTTCAGAGCCTGACATTCGTTCAATTGACGAGGCAAGAGAGTATGTTGAAAAGCTTCAGCAGGTTATGCGTTACATCGGAATTTCCGACTGTAAGATGCAGGAAGGCTCAATGCGTTGCGATGTAAACATTTCGGTTCGTCCAAAGGGCAGCGAAAAGCTTGGTACAAGAACCGAAATTAAAAATATGAACTCAATCAACAACATAGCAAAGGCTATGGAGTATGAGTTTGAAAGACAGGTTGACCTTATTGAAAACGGCGGAAGTGTTGTTCAGGAAACTCTCCGTTATGACGACGCAACCAACACAACATCTTCAATGAGAAGTAAAGAGGACGCTCACGATTACCGTTATTTTCGTGATCCCGACCTTGTTACTATCCATGTTCCGAAAGACGTTGTTGAAGAAATCAAGGCTACAATGCCTGAGCTTCCTGCCGACAAGTGCAGAAGATATATTGATGAACTTGCAATTCCCGAAAAGGATGCACAGCTTCTTACAAAGTACCGCAAAATCAGCGAGTATTTTGACAAGGCTTGCGAGGGCGTTAAGTCACCAAAGACAGTTTCAAACTTCATTATCGGTCAGATTTTCCGCAGAACGGAAACTGAGGCTGACAAGGAAATCTTTGATGTTGCGGTTACTCCCGAACAGCTTAACGAGCTTGTAAAACTTCTTGACAGCGGTAAAATCCGCAACAACCTTGCGAAGGCAACACTTGAAAAAATGCTTGACAGCGGCAAGGGTGCTCTTGAATTTATCAGCGAAAGCGATATGGGCGGTCTTGACGAAAACGCACTCAACGATTTGTGCAAGCAGGCTGTTGAGAGCAATCCAAAGGCTGTTGAGGACTATAAGAACGGCAAGGAAAAGGCAATTAAGTCGCTTGTCGGAAATGTTATGAAGAACAGCAGAGGTAAGGCAGATCCTGCTCTTGCAGAGTCAAAAATTAAGGAACTTATCGGCTGATAACTTAAATCTTCACGGGGGTGTGTCTTATGAAAGAAAAAATCAAAGTAACGGCAGTTGTAATGTTTCTCGGAGTTATATTTTCGGGAATTTTGGTTGCATACAAGCTGGTTAATACGATTATCCCGTCATTTGACGGCGGATCGGCATCGGTATTCGACTATCTGCTAATCGTGACTGTCACCGTTTCAATGGTGCTGAAGCTCGCAGTAGGTTCAATGGGACTGAGAGCCGTTTCAAAAAAGACATCACCGCCGGATATGCAAAAAATGTTGAAAACTTCGGGCAAACTCGCAGTAGTGCTTGTGCTTATCGGAGTGCTTAACATCATATTTAATGTTGTCAACGGACAGGTTGTTTTTGTGATTGAAGTGTTCGACATAGCAACCGATATTCTCCTCGGTTTTGTGTATATACTTGCCTCCGCAAGCGTTCGTGCCGGCAGAGAATAAGTTCGGACTTTAGATTACCAAATAAAAAATTAACGGTTGGATTTACGAAAAAAGTAATCCAACCGTTTTTGTTTGGCTTTATGAATATTGCAAGTAAATACAGTTTTGTAGGGGCGTTCATTGGACGCCCGCCAAGTAATGACAGAAAATTTATGATGAAAACAAACTGTATAAATGAGATACAGTTACCGAAATAATACAGTTGAAAAGAGGTCAGCATTGCCAACCTCTTTTTTATGTAATTCTAAAAATGCACTCGCATTCTGAAAAGTTATGTGCGTGCCGAGTAATGCTCGGGCATAATAAGTTTTAGAAAAATGAAACTGTCTTCACGAACCGGGTGCGAGACACTCGCATTAGTCAACCTTTGGCAAGCCGTCAAAGCCCTGCTGAAGGTCGGCGTCTGTCGGAATGTAGTCGCTCATTTCGCCTGTCATTATACTTCTGATAAGCAACCATATCAAAGTAGCCTGTACCTGTAAGACCAAAGAGAATTGTCTTTTCCTCGCCTGTTTCCTTGCACTTGAGAGCCTCGTCAATTGCAACTCTGATTGCGTGACTGCTTTCGGGAGCAGGAAGAATACCTTCAACTCTTGCAAACTGCTCTGCTGCTGCAAATACGCTTGTCTGCTCAACTGCTCTTGCCTCCATAAGACCGTCATGGTAAAGTTGAGAAAGTGTTGAACTCATACCGTGGAAACGAAGTCCGCCTGCGTGGTTGGCTGACGGAATAAATCCGCTGCCGAGCGTGTACATCTTTGCGAGAGGACAAATCATACCTGTATCGCAGAAGTCATATGCGAACTTACCTCTTGTAAAGCTTGGACATGATGCCGGCTCAACAGCGATAAATTTGTAGTCATTTTCGCCACGGAGCTTTTCACCCATAAACGGAGAGATAAGACCGCCGAGGTTTGAACCGCCGCCTGCACAGCCGATGATAATGTCAGGCTTTACATCGTACTTTTCGAGAGCGGCTTTTGCCTCAAGACCGATAACTGACTGATGAAGAAGTACCTGATTAAGCACACTTCCGAGTACATAACGGTAGCCGTCTGTATGAGTTGCAACCTCAACAGCCTCAGAAATAGCACAGCCAAGGCTTCCTGTTGTACCGGGGTGAGCCTCAAGAATCTTTCTGCCGACTTCCGTTGTTGTTGACGGTGACGGAGTAACGCTTGCACCGTAGGTTCTCATAACCTCTCTTCTGAAAGGCTTTTGCTCGTATGAAACCTTTACCATAAATACCTTGCAGTCAAGGCCGAAATATGAACAAGCCATTGAAAGGGCAGTACCCCACTGACCTGCGCCTGTTTCGGTTGTAACACCTTTAAGTCCCTGCTTTTTAGCGTAGTAAGCCTGAGCAATTGCGCTGTTGAGCTTGTGGCTTCCGCTTGTGTTGTTGCCTTCGAATTTGTAGTAAATCTTTGCGGGAGTGTCAAGAGCCTTTTCAAGAAAATATGCTCTTATAAGCGGAGAGGGACGGTACATTTTATAGAAGTTCTGAATTTCTTCCGGAATGTCAATGTATGCGTCTGTATCGTCAAGCTCCTGGTCAATAAGCTCATCACAGAACACGGGAGCAAGGTCTGCGTGTGTCATAGGCTTGAGTGTTGCAGGATTTAAAAGCGGTGCAGGCTTGTTTTTCATATCTGCACGAACATTGTACCATTGTGTCGGGATTTCGTTTTCGTCAAGGTATATTTTGTATGGGATTTTGTTTTCAGCCACTAAAATGACCTCCTTGGAATAATATTTCTCTGTAAATCTTACGTAAGTTGATTTTGAAATTTTGCAGGAATTATTTTACATCCTGCACACTTCTGTAATATTGTACCACAAATAAAAGGCTTTGTCACGCAAATTTGTAAAAATTTATTTCAGCATACAAAACCTATATTTTTATTTACACTCTTTTTACAATTGACAAACAGCGTATTTTACAAAACAGTCATAGACTGATGTTGTACGAAAGAGGTACACAAATGATATGAATTTAAGGAGAAAATTCAAATGAAATCTATGACTAAAAAAAATTACGGCAACAGCATTATTCGGTGTTCTTGCAGTTTCTGCATTTGCAGGCTGCGGCGGTGCAAGCTCTTCATCAAACGGTTCATCCGACGCAGGTTCAGACGCAGCAAAGTTTGACGCATCAAAAACAATCTCTGTAGTAACAAGAGAAGAGGGTTCAGGCACAAGAGACGCATTCACAGAACTCACAGGCGTTCTTGTTAAGGACGGCGACAACAAGACAGACAACACAACTACTTCGGCTGTAACAATCAACAGCACAGAGGCTGTTATCACAAATGTTAAGGATAACGAGGCGGCAATTGGTTACATTTCACTCGGTTCACTCAACGATACGGTAAAGGCTCTTAAAATCGGCGGTGTTGAGGCAACAGCCGATAATGTAAAGTCAGGCGACTATGCAGTAAGCCGTCCGTTCAACATTGCTTACAAGGGCGAGCTCAGCGATGTTGCTCAGGATTTTGTTGATTACATAATGAGCTCAGACGGTCAGAAGATTGTTTCGGACAACGGTTATGTAACAGTTTCGGAAAATGCCGCATACAGCGGTAAGAAGCCGTCAGGCAAAATCAGCGTAGCAGGTTCTTCTTCGGTATCACCTGTAATGGAAAAGCTTGCCGAGGCTTATCAGAAGGTAAACACAAACGCTAAGGTTGAAATCCAGACATCCGACTCATCGGCAGGTATGCAGTCAGCTATGGGCGGCACATGTGATATCGGTATGGCATCCCGTGACCTTAAAGATGAGGAAAAGAGCGCACTCAAGGTTGAAACAATCGCAAAAGACGGTATCGCAGTAATCGTAAACAATGCAAACACATGTGATGACCTCACACTTGATCAGGTAAAATCAATTTACACAGGTGAAACAACCGTTTGGAGTGACATAATTAAATGAGATTAAACAGATTTCGTGAAAAGGCAATGCAGGGAGTTTTCTTCCTCACAGCTGTAACAAGTATAGCGGCGGTTGTCATAATCTGTATATTCTTATTCTGTAACGGTGTTCCTGCAATGGCAGAAATAGGCTTCTTTGATTTCGTAGGCGGACAGAAATGGGCGCCTACGAATGTGCCTGCATCATATGGAATTTTTGATATGATTATCGCAAGCATATATGTTACCGCGGGAGCAATCATAATCGGTGTTCCGATAGGAATTCTCACAGCAGTATTTCTTGCAAGATTTTGCCCTGCACCGCTTTACAAGGTGCTTAAACCGGCAACAGAGCTTTTGGCAGGCATCCCGTCAATTGTTTACGGCTTCTTCGGTCTTATGGTTGTTGTACCGTTCATCCGTGATAACTTCGGCGGTAACGGTTCAAGCTGGCTTGCGGCGTCAATCGTACTCGGAGTTATGATTCTTCCGACAATCATCGGTGTGTCAGAGTCGGCAATCCGAGCAGTTCCCGAAAGTTATTATGAGGGTGCTCTGGCACTCGGTGCAACAAAGGAAAGAAGTGTGTTCAAGACAATTCTTCCGGCATCAAAATCAGGCGTTCTTGCAGGAGTTGTTCTCGGCATAGGCAGAGCGTTGGGCGAAACAATGGCAGTTGTACTCATTGCAGGCAATCAGGTTCAGATTCCGCACAGCGTTACGGACGGACTTCGTACCCTGACCGCAAACATTGTTCTTGAAATGGGTTATTCAACAGGCTTGCACCGTCAGGCACTTATTGCAACGGGTGTTGTTCTGTTCGTATTTGTTCTGCTCATCACACTTTCAATGCAGGCTATTAAGAGTAGGAGTGAAAAGCGTGGCTAACAGCGATAATATAAAAAACGATGCCGCTTTGGTTGATGTGTCACAGATTAAGGCAATCAACAAAGTATCATTTAAACAGAGAATGAAGGCCTACAAAAGAAAGCCCCTTTCACTTGTACTGCTCATTCTTGTAGGTCTTGCGGCGGCACTTTCAGCGGCGGCTCTCATATTTATCATTGCCTATGTTCTTGTGCGAGGTGTTCCGAACCTTACCCCCGAGCTGTTCTCGCTTGAGTACAACAGCGACAATGTATCGTGTATGCCGTCAATTATCAACACAATTGTTCTTACGCTTGTAACCCTTATAATTTCGGTACCGTTCGGTGTGGGAGCGGCAATCTATCTTGCCGAGTATGCAAAGCGTGGCAACAAGCTTGTTAAGGTAATAAGAACAATGGCAGAAACCCTTGCCGGTATTCCGTCAATTGTTTACGGTCTTTTCGGTATGCTTTTCTTTGTGTATGCCCTTAACTGGGGTTATTCACTTCTTGCCGGTGCATTTACGCTTGCAATTATGGTACTTCCCACAATTATGCGTACAACCGAGGAGGCACTTCTCACAGTTCCCGATTCATACCGTGAGGCAGTTACGGACTCGGTTCGGGCAAGCTCAGAACAATTATGAGAATTATTCTTCCGAGTGCGATGCCCGGTATTCTTGCCGGAATCATTCTTGCTGTCGGCAGAATAGTTGGCGAAACAGCCGCACTTATTTATACTTACGGTTCGGCAACAGGCTATGCGGCAGGCCCTCTCAATTCGGGACGATCACTTGCCGTTCATATGTATGTACTTACCAACGAAGGACTTCATACAGATCAGGCATGGGGTACCGCAGTTGTACTTCTTGTACTTGTTTTTGCAATCAATACACTCTCGGCATTTGTTGCAAAGAAACTCGGAAACAACAAGAAGTAACAGGAAAGGATAATTATTTTACAATGGATAAATTTACCATAGAAAACATGAATCTTTACTACGGAAAATTTCATGCGTTAAAGGATGTAAATATCCGTATGAAGAAAAACAGAATCACAGCCTTCATCGGTCCGTCAGGCTGCGGGTAAGTCAACTCTTTTAAAGTCGCTCAACCGAATGAACGACCTTGTTGAGGGTTGTAAGATAACAGGCGACATTCGCCTTGACAACGAGGATATTTACGGAGATATGGATGTAAATATCCTCCGCAAAAGGGTTGGTATGGTGTTCCAGAAAGCCAATCCGTTCCCGATGAGCATTTACGATAACATCGCTTTCGGTCCTCGCACACACGGAATCAAAAGCAAGAAAGAACTTGACAGGATTGTTGAAGAATCTTTGCGTGACGCCGCAATCTGGGATGAGCTTAAAGACAGACTCAAAAAGAGCGCTCTCGGTCTTTCGGGCGGTCAGCAACAAAGACTTTGTATTGCAAGAGCACTTGCCGTAAAACCCGAAGTTCTGCTTATGGACGAGCAACCTCTGCACTTGATCCTATTTCAACGGGTAAAATTGAGGAGCTTTGCCTTAAACTGAAAAACGATTATACAATCGTTATGGTAACACATAATATGCAGCAGGCTTTGCGTATTTCAGATGAAACAGCGTTCTTTTTACTCGGTGAAATGGTTGAATGTAATTCAACCGACGCAATTTTCTCAAATCCGCAGGATAAGCGTACCGAAGAATACATTACGGGAAGGTTTGGCTAATGAGAGAATATTTTGATAAAGAGCTTACACAGCTTAACGACAGCCTTATTGAAATGGGCGGTCTTGTTGAACAGGCAATCAAAAATACAATGAAGATGATTGTTGACGGCGAAGATTTGCTTGATATCGCAAGAGAACACGAAAATCGTATTAACGAGGCGGAAAAATCCATTCAAAGCAGATGTTTGCACCTTCTTCTTCATCAGGCACCGGTTGCACACGACCTCAGATATGTTTCTGCCGCACTCAAAATGATTACCGACCTTGAGAGAATCGGCGATCAGGCAGTTGATATTGCGGAAATGTCTGTTTACATCAAGGACAAAAAGCAGGTGTTCAATCTTACTCACATTTTGGAAATGGCAGACAATGCCTCAAAAATGGTAACGGAGGCTATTGACGCTTTTGTTAAGAGCGATATTGGGGTTGCCAAAAAGGTAGCCCGTCAGGATGATATTGTTGACGAGCTTTTTAACCGTTCAAAGAATGAAACGGTTGAACTCATTTATAAGAATAAGGAACTCGGCTCAGAGGCTCTCGATATCGTTATGATTGCAAAGTATCTTGAAAGAATTGCAGACCATGCGGTTAATGTTGCAGAGTGGGTTGCTTTTTCAATTACAGGCAGCTGCGATTTGTCCGACTGATATATTTTGCTTAACAAACGGGAGCATAGCTGTATGCTCCTGATTTTTGTTTTATTAAACTTTACATTTTTGCAAAAAAAGTCTATAATTATGGCGGATGTTCCGATTTTAATTTAAGTGCAGACGCCCCTTTGCGGTGCGTTTAAATACACATTTGTTGTGGGAGAGTATTAGATGTTAATTTACATTGTTGAAGATGATACCGATATCAGAGAGCTTGAATCTTATGCTATGAAAAGTAGCGGATATGAGGTTCAGAGCTTTGGTGAAAGCAAAAGCTTTTTTAAGGCTTGTACAGCCGAAATTCCTCAGCTTGTAATTCTTGATGTTATGTTACCCGATTTTGACGGACTTTCCGTGCTTGAAAAAATGCGCAGGGACGCTGTGACAAAAAATGTTCCCGTTATCCTTGTTACTGCAAAGGGAAGTGAAATGGATAAGGTCAAAGGTCTTGACATGGGTGCCGATGACTATATTACAAAACCGTTTTCCGTTCTTGAACTTATTTCAAGAGTCCGTGCAATCCTCCGCAGATGTTCTGTTGATGACAGACAGGATGTAATAAAGCTCGGTCAGATTGTTTTTGACGATTCCAAGCACATTGTAACAAGCTGCGGTGAGGAATGTAACCTCACCTTCAAAGAATACGAACTTTTAAAGTATCTTCTCAAAAATAAAGGTATGGCGCTTACCCGTGAAAATATCATTCTCAATGTGTGGGGATATGATTTTGAGGGCGAGAGCAGAACGGTTGATATGCACATTACAACCCTCAGGCAAAAACTCGGCAGTTGCGGAAACCTTATCAAAACCGTGAGAAATGTCGGATATAAGGCGGGGGAATAAAGTGAAACTGAGTAAAAAGCTTTTAAAAAACTTTTCGGTTATCGCTGTGGTGTCCATTCTTCTGACGGCTGTTTTTTCAACAGCCGCTTTCTGGTTTGTGTTTTCCGATGAACAGGAGGCAGAGGTTCGGCAATATACCGATAAAATCATCAGCGTTTATAATTCCTACAGCGAAATCGACCTTTCAAAATATTACGGAATAGGCGATTTTCGTGTTACTCTCATAAAAAGTGACGGTTCGGTTGTATCCGACAGCGTTGACACAGATGTTAATTCTATGCCAAATCACAGCGACCGCCCCGAATTTCAGCAGGCAATTAAGGACGGCAACGGCTCAAGCCACAGAATGTCGGAAACTTTGAATAAAATCACTTACTATTATGCAGAAAAAACCGCAGACGGTTCTGTAATCCGTGTTGCAAAGACAATTGACAGTATTTACGGAATCTTTCTTTTTGTTATTCCGTCAATTCTTATAATTATGATAGGTGTATTTGTTGTATGCACAATTCTGGCAAAGCGTTCCACAAAGAAAATCGTTGAGCCAATTAAGGAAATGGCGGACAACGGCAACGGCTCGCCGTATGATGAGCTTTTGCCGCTCTCACAGAAAATTGCAAGCCAGCAAAGACAAATCAAGCGTCAGATGCGCAGACTGCAGTTTGAAAAGGATAAAATTTCAACGCTTATCGAAAATATGGCGGAGGGCTTTATTCTTATTGATGTTGACAAAAAGGTGCTTATGAGCAATTATTCGGCGTCAAAGCTTCTCGGTGCCGATGATGACGGTGTTACCGACAAAACTTTGATTGCGTTTTTCACGCAAACGAGGTTCTTAACGATTGCGTTGACAAGGCTCTTTCGGGCGAAAGTAAAAACGGCGACACAACCGTAAAAGGAAGAGCATTGCAGATTATCACCAATCCTGTTTATTCAAACGGCGAAAAAAACGGTGCAATCTGTCTTATTATTGATGTTTCGGCTAAGAAAAAGGCTGAAAAAATGCGTCGTGAATTCACGGCAAATGTAACGCATGAGCTGAAAACTCCGCTGACTTCAATTTCGGGCTATGCGGAAATCATTGCAAGCGGTCTTGTAAAGCCCGATGATATTCCGAATTTTGCAAATAAAATTCACAAGGAATCGGGCAGACTTCTCTCTCTTATAAGCGATATCATGGAGCTTTCACAGCTTGACGAAAAATTCAGCGATGAAGAATTTGCCCCTGTTGACCTTGCAGGAGTTGCAGCCGAGGTTGCCGAGGATCTCCGTTCAAATGCCGAAAAGCACGGAATTACAATCACTGTTGATACAAAAACTGCCGTCATAAACGGAAACCGTAATCAGATTTACGAACTTATCTACAATCTTTGTGACAATGCAATCCGTTACAATCGTGAAAACGGTTCGGTAAAAATCATAACAGGTGATGACAATGAACATCCGTTTGTTAAAGTTGCCGACACGGGAATCGGTATCCCCGAAAAGCACCACAAGCGTGTATTTGAACGCTTTTACCGTGTTGACAAGAGCCGTTCAAAGGAAACAGGCGGCACGGGTCTTGGACTTGCAATCGTCAAGCACATTACCGAAAGACACGGCGGAGATATTTCTCTTGAAAGCAGTGAACAGGGAACAACATTTACCGCAAGGTTCTGATGTAAATATTTTTACAATCCTTTGCAGAGAAAATAAATTTCAAGCGGTGCTGTGCATACTATATTGTGCAGTACCGCTTTTTTATTGCTCAAACAATACAATTTCACGAATCTTACATAAAAAATGCCGTGTTTCGACAAATTTCAAAGATAATTACCAAGCTTTCAGACTTTACAAATTCTTTACAATTCATTGACAATCCTATGACTTTAGTTTAATATTATTGATGATAAAGGAGAGTATGTATTTATGGATTTGTTTATGATTTTACAACTGCTCTGCGGTCTGGCGCTCTTTTTGTTCGGTATGAATTCAATGGGCGACGGTCTTGAGAGCCTTTCCGGTGGTAAGCTGGAAAAAACTTTGGAAAAAATGACTAACAGCACCATGAAAGGATTCATTCTCGGTGCGGCTGTTACTGCGGTGATTCAGTCCTCTTCGGCAACAACCGTTATGGTTGTCGGCTTTGTAAACTCGGGAATTATGAAACTCCGCCAGGCAATCGGTATTATTATGGGTGCCAATGTCGGCACAACAATCACTTCTTGGATTCTCAGCCTTTCGGGTATTGAGGGCGACAGTTTGGTTATGCAGCTTTTAAAGCCGTCGTCTTTCTCTGCCGTGTTTGCTTTTGTAGGAATTATTCTTCTTATGTTCTGCAATTCGGAAAAGAAGAAGCATCTCGGCACAATTTTCCTCGGATTCGGTATTCTTATGGTTGGTATGGATCAGATGAGTGCGGCTGTTGAACCGCTTTCGGATGATCGACATTCACAGGCTTCCTCACACTCTTTAACAACCCTGTATTCGGTATTCTTGCCGGCGCATTGCTGACCGCAGTTATACAAAGCTCAAGCGCCTCTGTCGGTATTTTGCAGGCATTGTCCAAAACAGGCGCAATCAGCTATTCAATGGCAATCCCGATTGTTATGGGACAGAATATAGGCACTTGCGTAACCGCACTTATTTCCTGTATCGGTGCAAAGAAAAACGCAAAGCGTGCCGCATTTGTACATCTTTACTTCAATATTATCGGCACACTCGTAATTTGTGCATTGTTCTACGGTTCTAACCTCTTTATCAACTACGGTTTCCTTAATGATATCGTAGGTCCCGAGAACATTGCGGTTATCCACACAGCATTCAATTTGCTTGCAACTGCAATTCTTCTTCCGTTCAACAAGTATCTTGAAAAGCTTGCCTGCCTTACAATCAAGGACAAGGAAGAGGATTCGGATGTTCCGTTCCTTGATGAGCGTTTTCTCAACACTCCCTCTGTTGCAACAGAGCGTGCAAAGTCACTTGCTGAAAAAATGGCTCGTCTTTCTGAGGGTACGCTCCTCGGCGCACTTGAACTTGTTGACCATTATGACGAAAAGGTTGCGGAAACAATTCATGAAAACGAAGATATGATTGATTCCTATGAGGATGTTATTTCAACATATCTTGTAAAGCTCAGTTCCAAACAGCTTTCGGCTGACGACAGTAAAACTATTCAGCTCATTCTTCACACAATCGGTGATTTTGAGCGTATCAGCGATCATGCGGTAAGCATTGTAAAGGTTGCTCAGGAAATTCACGAAAAGAACATTTCGTTCTCAAAAGAGGCGAAAGCAGGTCTTGCCGTTATGGTTGACGCACTTCGTGAAATTATCAACAACGCTACTGTTGCTTTTGTTGATAATGACCTTGCACTTGCCTCAAAGGTTGAACCGCTTGAACAGGTTATCGACCGTCTGCGTGACAAGCTTAAAGACGCCCATGTTAAGCGTCTTACAAACGGTACCTGTACAATCGAACTCGGTTTTGTATTCTCTGACCTTATCACAAATATTGAGAGGGTTTCCGACCATTGCTCAAACATTGCAATCGGTGTTATTGAAATCAATCGCAACGGCTACGACGCACACGAATATCTCCACGAACTCAAAAATTCCGATGATATTCAGTACAACGCAGATTACAAGGCTTACAAGCAGAAGTACACACTTCCAAAGGAAGCTTTGTCTGTAAGAGAGGTTTCCGTAGGCGTTCCCGCTAACTAAACAAATCTTTTTATAAAATTTAGGGCTACAGAAAAACGAAAGGTTTTTCTGTAGCCCATTTTTTGCGTGTGAAAGATTTACCTGCGGATTTTTATGCGGTCAGCTTTCGCTTTCGTTAAATACAAAAAAATCCGAGAAGAATTGCAAAGTAGTGGAACACACTTCCCGCAACCGTGAATAAGTGCCATATCGAGTGAAATATTTTACCTTTTTAATTGCGTAAAATATAATCCCCACCGTGTAGAATACTCCGCCTATTATGAGGAAGATTCCCGAAATTGACGGCATATGTTCCATAAGCGGTTTTATTGCAAAGATTATTACCCAACCCATTCCTATGTAGCAGAATATTGACGGAATCCTTGCTTTTTCAAGGTTGATTGAGTTCATAACTATTCCGAAAATTGCCGATGCCCACACAATTCCGAACAGAATCCAACCTGTCACACCGTTGAGGTAGTAAAGAGTAATCGGTGTGTATGTTCCCGCAATCAGCAGAAAAATTGTGTTGTGATCCATTATTCGGAAAAATGCTTTTACATTTTCATTTGTGAAAGAATGATACAGAGTTGACATTGTGTAGAGTATGATGAGCGATGCACCGTAAATGCAAGAGCTGACAACACCCCACGCATTTGTGTGGATTGCCGCCGTAACGATAAGCACAACCGTTCCCGCAATCGACAGACCTGCACCGATTCCGTGTGATACAGAGTTGAAAATTTCTTCCCCGAGTGTATATTTTCTTTTGAACTTTGCCAAGATGAACCTCCAAAAAATAATCTGTACTAATATTATAAATCATTCCTGCACATATTCAAGATGATTCGTAATGCAAAATATTTCAGTAGATTTTACATTTCATCAAAAATGGTTTCTGTTATCCAAATTTCGCAGATTTATTGGTTTGTAATTCAAACTTGTTGAATTTTTATAACATATTGACACAAGAATATTTTGTGTAGTATAATTTGCGTAATTTATTTGGCTATAGGAGGAGCGCTTATGCTCAGAATAGAACATTTAACTAAAAAATACGGTGACAAAAAGGCTGTTGACGATTTGTCACTTCATATTCAAAAAGGCGAGATTTACGGCTTTATCGGACACAACGGTGCAGGAAAGACAACAACAATCAAATCCTGCTGTGGAATTCTCAACTTTGACGAGGGCGAAATCTATGTTGACGGTGTGTCGGTAAAAGAAAAACCTCTCGAATGTAAGCGCAAAATTGCTTACATTCCCGACAATCCCGATTTGTATGAGTTTATGACAGGTATTAAGTACCTCAATTTTATTGCCGATATTTTCGGAATCAGCCAGTCTGACCGTCAGGCAAGAATCAGTAAATATGCTGAAATGTTTGAAATTAAAAATGCACTTGCTCAGACAATTGACGGCTATTCTCACGGTATGAAACAAAAACTTGCAATTGTTTCCGCACTAATACATAACCCAAAGCTTATCATTATGGATGAACCGTTTGTAGGTCTTGATCCAAAATCATCTCACCTTCTCAAAGCTTTGATGAGAGAGATGTGCGATAACGGCGGTGCGATTTTCTTCTCAACCATGTGCTTGAAGTTGCCGAAAAGCTTTGCGACAAGGTTGCTATCATCAAAAGCGGCAAACTTATCAAGTCGGGTACAATGGATGAGGTCAAGGGCGATGATTCGCTTGAAGATGTATTCCTTGAACTGGAGGAGAAAGATGCTTAAAACCTTAATTAAACTCCAATTTCAAAAGGCACTTGCACGGTACACCGCAAATTCGTCAAACAAGAAAAAGAACGGCAAAAAAAGTTCGTTTAACTCACCAGCTGTTTATCTTGCTCTTCTCGCTTTTGTCGGTGTTGTATTTGCATTTATGTTCTACAATATGTTCAGCATGATGGCACCTATGCTTGCAACATCGGGATTCAGTTGGTTGTATTTTCTCTATGTTATGGGTGCGTCGTTTGTAATCAGCACAATAGGCTGTATTTTCCTTTCGCTCTCACAGCTTTATGAGGCAAAGGATAATGAACTTTTGCTTTCAATGCCTATTCCGCCTCGCAGTATTCTCTTTTGTAGAATGTTGCCACTGTATGCACAAAATCTTCTCTTTTGTGCACTTGTACAGGTCCCTGCTTTTGCGGCCTATGCAACAAATGCGTCTGTTTCAGCTTCGCTTGTAGTAAGTCAGATTGTGATTCTGCTTTTAGTTCCGCTTTTAAGCCTGAGCGTTTCGTGCATTCTCGGCTGGCTGATTGCATTTGTAACATCAAGGACAAGACATAAAAATGTTGTGACAATCGTATTTTCACTTGTTTTCTTTGCACTGTATTTTTACCTTTATTATCAGGCAGAGGACCTTGTAAAAACACTCGCTGCAAATTCAATTGGTATCGGTGCAAATATAATGGACAGTGCATATCCGCTTTATCTCACAGGACTTGGCGCATCGGGCGACTTGTTGCCGCTTTTTGGTGTTGCTGTCGTAATTATTGCGTTCTTTGCAGTTGTTTATGCGGTGCTTTCTCACAGCTTCATAAAGCTTGCAACAGCGAAAAAGTGTGCGAAGAAAGCCGTGTATAAAGAGAAAACTTTGAAGTAAGCTCTGCATCAAAAGGCGCTTTTACGCAAAGAAAGAATGATGTTCACAGGCAACGCGACCTATATGCTTAACAGCGGACTCAGTGCGTTAATTATGGTAGGCGGAACAATTTATGCGGTGTTCCAGTTGATACGCTGAAGCAATTTCCAAGTACATTGATTGAAATGATTTCAGTATATCTTCCACTTGTGATTGCCTTTGTGATTTCAATGGGACCGATTTCTGCGGCATCAATTTCAATGGAAGCTAAAAACCTTTGGCTTATGCAGTCGCTTCCTGTATCACCGTTGCAGGTGCTTACGCAAAAGCTGAAACTTCACTTTATTGTAAACGGCGTTGTTTCACTTGTCCCGTCAATTGTTCTTTCAATAATGCTCGGAATGAAACCGGTTAATATTATTATCACAATTCTTATTCCGATAATTTTCTCGTTGTTCTCGGGACTTCTCGGACTTATGTTTGACCTGAAAAAGCCAAAGCTTGATTGGAACACAACCGCTGAAGCAGTAAAACAGAGTTCAAGTGTTATGCTTTCGTTATTGCTTTCAGTTCTTGCCGTATGCGTACCTGCTATTGCGTATCCGGTTCTTCTCAGCTTTGAAATTGAAATTTCGACTGAAATTTTCCTCGCTTGCACAGCATTTTATTTTATCCTCATCAGCCTTCCGGTTTGGTTTTGGATTAAGAATAAAGGCACAAAGGTTTTTGCAAATCTTTAAAACAGAATATCAAAATTAAGAATAAACCTCCGAAAATTTGCAGATAATATTTGCAGAATGTTTCGGAGGTAATTTTTATGAGTAATAATATGGACTTAGGTTATGAGATGTTTTGCTATCAGTGTGAGCAGACTGCGAACGGAAAGGGTTGCACACGGCTCGGTGTTTGCGGAAAAACTCCAGAAATTGCAAATCTTCAGGATTTACTTATCTTTCAGCTGAAGGGCATAAGCTGTTACGGCAAGGTGCTTATTGAAAAAGGTCAGCACATTGACAAGGACATTGTTCGCTTTGTGGAAAACTGCCTTTTTACAACGCTGACGAATGTAAACTTTGATGCCGATGTGCATGTGTCGCTTTTGCGTGAATCTCAGCAAATCAAGGAAAAACTTCGTGAAGTTGTGGGCGAAATCAAAAATCATACTCTGCACGCAACCTACAATCTTCCCGAAACAAAGTCGGAAATGCTCAAAGACGCACCGCTTGCGGGAATTATGTACGAAAAGTTGCTTGACCCCGACATCCGCTCTTTAAGACAGACAATTGTTTACGGTCTCAAAGGCATAAGCGCCTACGGTCATCAGGCTCGTGAACTCGGCTATTTCAGCGATCAGGTTGACGATTTTTACATCACTGCACTTGAGGCGACAACGGATGATTCGCTCACGGTTGAGGAGCTTATCAGAATGACGATGAGAACGGGTGAAAATGCTCTTGAAGTTATGAAAAAACTTGATGAAGCAAACACTGAAACCTACGGCAATCCGTCACCGCACAAGGTTGATGTTCACATCAAAAAAGGTCCGTTTATTATTGTGTCGGGTCACGATTTGAAAGACCTTGAAATGCTCCTTGAACAGTCAAAGGGCAAGGGCATAAATGTTTATACTCACGGCGAAATGCTACCGTGTCATGGCTATGACGGTTTAAAAAAATATCCGCATCTTATCGGCAATTTCGGCGGGGCATGGCAAGATCAGCAAAAGCAGTTTGACAATATCCCCGGTTGTATTCTTATGACGACAAACTGCCTTATGCGGCCGAGAGATTCGTACAAAGACAGAATTTACAGTACAAATGTTGTCGGCTGGGAGGGTGTTAAGCACATCGGCAAAAAGGAAAACGGCGACAAAGATTTCAGCGAAATTATTCAGCAGGCAATTGAACTCGGAGGTTTTAAGGAAGATGTTGAACCGCACGAAATTCTTGTGGGATTCGGTCATCACGCTACGCTTTCATATGCCGATAAAATTGTCGAGGCCGTCAAAAGCGGAAAAGTCAGACACTTTTTCCTTATTGGTGGTTGTGACGGTGCAAGACCGGGCAGAAATTACTACACGGAGTTTGCTGAAAATGTGCCGAAAGACTGCATAATTATGACGCTCGCTTGCGGAAAATACCGCTTTAACAAGCTCGAATTCGGTGACATCGACGGCTTGCCGAGATTACTCGACATCGGTCAGTGCAACGATGTTTACTCCGCAATCTGCATTGCCGTAGCACTTGCCGATGCGTTTGATACAGATGTAAACGGCTTGCCGTTGTCGCTGATTGTTTCGTGGTATGAGCAAAAGGCGGTTGCCGATTTGCTGGCACTTTTAAGCTCGGAATAAAGAATATCTACCTCGGCCCGACACTCCCTGCATTTTTAAGCCCGAATGTGTTGCAGTATTTGTCAGAAACATTCGGCTTGCGTCCAATCAGCAACGCAGAAGATGACCTGAAAACCTGCCTTAAACAGAATGTTTGATGATATACTGTAGCGGCGAACCTTGTTCGCCACTACAAATTGTTTCCAACAATTGACCGTAAAAAATGGCTAACGGGTTTGTCATACAACAAAAACGGAGCAGACTGAATTGTGTCTGCTCCGTTTTTGAAAGAGATATTTATGAAAATACTACTGAGTTAATTTTTCTTCCGTTTTTTTATTTTCCATTTCCGATTCAAGTTCTTCTTCAATTTGTTTTATTTCATCGTCACGCCGTTTGCCCTTTGTAAAGTAGGAGAAACGGGGCAGAATCAGGATTGCTCCGTAGTATGTAATGAATCTCCACATAAGGATTGCCGGCTTGATTTTGCTTATTGCACCGATTTTGAAGAACGAACCGAAGTACATTGTGAATGCAAGCTCGCACCTCCCGATGCACCGGGGAGAGGGATAAGGTTTGCTGTGAACAGCACGAATGACTGAATACAGATTGAATCATAGAACGAAAGTGTCGGCTGACCTGCCGCTCTTGCAATCGGAGCCATTCCGAACGCAATATAGATGAGATAGGGGATTGAAAGAATTAAAATTACCTGAATGAATACAAGTGCATAAATTACAACAAGCCGTTTTACGCTTGAAAAAAGCTGTTTGTTTGTGTTGTGAAACATATCAACTTCTTTGTGAAGTCTTTCAACCTTCTTTTCGGGATTTTTAATGAACTTGAACTTTTTCATAATCTTATAAATAAGATCAATAAGCTTGTTCGTAACCTTACGGCTGAACGAAACAAGCAGGAACAAAGCCGTCATTGCAAGCTGAACGGTAAATCCGAAAACGATGAAAAGCGTTGACCAGATGTTTGTAAAAGCATCGCTGAAATAGTTGAACCTTGTGATAACGGCAATAACGCTGACAGCGGTCATTACTATCTGATACACAATGAACTTTTGCGTCATACAAGCCGAGCCGAAGCCTACGCTTATGTTCTTTTTTGACATAAGGTAAAGCTGCATAGGCTGTCCGCCTGTGCTTGACGGTGTAATCGCACTGAAGAATACTCCGACAAATGCGACCTTCAAAGCCTCAATAAAGCTGAAATTCTCATACTTTGACCGCACATATATCAGCGTGACAACAGCGTCAACAAGGATGTTCAAATCATAAATCAGCAAAGCCGCAAGGATAATCAGCATATTGCAGCCGTCAGGCTTTTTGAGCAAGTCGATCAGACCGTCCTCCGAAACAAAGAAGTAGATGATCAGATAAATCGAGATTGCCACAACAGCGAGATTAAATATCAGCTTTCCGCTGATTCTGAATTTTTTCTTTTCCAAATAAATCTTCTCCTGTGTGTTAAAAGTTGTTATTCAATTGTAGTGGGCATCAAATGTCACAACTGTGGCATTTGGGCAGAATAATATATTCTATATCATACTTTTTTTTAATAAGAAAATCAACAACAAAATTGTAATAAATTGCCGCATGGGAAAATAAATTTATAAATCCACGCTTTTTTATTTTATCGAATGTACTTATTTTAGCATTTGTTCATTACACATAAAGAATTTAAAACTTGCACCCAAACTTTAGCTGTGATAAAATAATACGGTGATATGTGCGGAGGTGTTCTTATGGATACTATGAGTGTGAACGGAAAAGATTTTACCGTCATTAAGCTTCTCGGAAAAGGCAAGGGCGGTTATTCCTACCTTGTGTCAGATGGAGAACACAATTATGTTTTAAAGCAGATTCACCACGAGCCGTGTTCATACTATACCTTCGGTAACAAAATTCAAAGTGAGCTTAACGATTACGAACGGCTGAAAAATGCCGGGCTCAGACTGCCGAAGCTTATTGACTGCGATGTAGAAAACGAGAGGATTCTTAAAGATTACATTGACGGCAAAACCGCATATGAACTTGTTTTGCAGAATGAGATGAAACCCGAATATATTGAGCAGATTCGTGAAATGTGCAGATTGTTGAATCCAAAAGGAATTAACATAGATTATTTCCCGACAAATTTCATTTTAAACAACGGACTTTTGTGGTACATCGACTACGAATGTAACGATTATATGGAGGAGTGGAATTTTGAAAACTGGGGAATAAAGTATTGGAGCAAAACGAAGGAATTTTGTGAATACCACGAAAACAATAAATAACGGAGTGAACTTATGGACTTTTTCAGTACAAATCTTTTTAACTGGTACGGACTTGCTTTTGCAATTGCTTTGCTTGTACCCGACATCGTCTATATAAAAAGCAACAGAATAGACAGAACAATTTTTGATAACAGGGCTATGCTTTACATAGAAAGAATCGGAAAATATTGCAGTATTTTCCTTATGGGAATCAACATCGGCGTGCTTGAGGGCGGCTTTACAAAGCCGATTATGGAAACCTTTTGGATAATCTCAACCTGTGTTCTGACGGTCGTTGCACTTATCTTGTGGTTTTTATGCTTTAACAGATTTTCAAAATTATGGGCATATCTTCTTACAGCCGTAACCGCAGTAATTTTTATGATGAGCGGACTTTTGCAGGTTAAAACGCTTTTGCTCACGGCTGGCGTGGTGTACCTTATCGGACAGCTTTATGTTACAAATAAGTATGTAAAATCAAAAATGCAATAATTGTGTAAAATATTGTAAAAAGATATTGCAATATTGTTTGTTTGGTACTATAATGACCTTTGGCTGACAAATATTTGTTTTTTGACTGGAGGTGAAAAGATGAATGTTATTATGCTTTTAAAGCATAAAGATTCTTTAAAATATATTTATGAGGACAATACCCTAAGACAGGGACTTGAAAAAATGCGTGCTCACAGCTACACCGCTATCCCTGTTATAACCCGTGACGGAAAATATGTCGGCACGGTGAGCGAGGGTGACTTTTTGTGGCATATAATTGACAAAAAGACTTCGGGCGATATTGAAGAACAGGAAGAATTTCGTATCCGTGACATACTTCGTCACGACTTTAATCCGGCGGTTAAATTTCGGTAGGTATGGACGAGCTTCTTGCACGGGCAATGAATCAGAACTTTATCCCCGTAACCGATGACTCGGTACTTTTATCGGTATCGTAACCCGTCAGGATATCATCAGATATTTTGTCAATAAATAAGATACATAAAACAAGGCGGATGCTGAAAATTGCATCCGCCGTTTTAGTTATTGCAGAAACTGAATTTTAAATATACAGAAATCTACATATCAACTTCAGATTAATGTATTACAATCAAAGTACGGTGAGGAAAATGTACAACATTCTTTTGGTTGAGGACGATAAAAATATTCGTGAAATGCTTGTCGAATATTTTTCAAAAAGAGATAAAGAAAAATTTAATATCACCCTAGCGGAAAACGGCTTAAAGGGACTTGATAAGGCATATGAGAACAGCTATGACCTTTTGCTCCTTGATGTAATGCTCCCCGAAATGGACGGTTTTACGCTTTGCAAAGAAATCCGCAGATACAGCGATGTGCCGATTATGTTCATCACGGCAAGAACAAGCGAGGCTGATATGCTCAACGGCTACGCTCTCGGCTGTGACGATTACATTGTAAAGCCGATTGCTCTGCCCGTATTTTATGAAAAGGTGAAAGCCTCATCAAGCGTTCAAAAGGACTTGTGCGGCACAATTTGCTTACGGTGGGGAATGTTTCGCTCAATCCGAACAACGGTGTTGTTGTGTCCGACGGTGAAGAAGTAACCCTTACCGCAAAGGAATATGCTATTCTTAAAATTCTGTTAGAGAATAAAAACAGCGTTGTGTCCCGTGAAAAAATCATCACAGCCGTGTGGCACTATGACACAATGATTGATGAAAGAGTGCTTGACACGCATATCAAAAATATCCGAAAAGCATTGGGCGAAAATGCGTCTGTTTTGAAAACGGTAATACGGCGAGGGTATAAGGCGGAGGATAAAAAATGAAATCAAGATATATCAAACGGCGAAAAAAGTTTCATTACATTATAATTTCCGTAACAATAATTGTGTGTCTGCTGGGAACGGTTTTTACCTCTCTTGCAATACTGAACAGCTCCAAAGACCTGCTCGTTGCCAATGCCGAAAATGAGCTTAAAATGAAGATGATTGATGTAGAGCATAACCTTGGCATAAATTTAACAGATTCTCAAGATGATAAGGTGAATGGAGCTTATCCATACAATGACAAAGTAGGATTGCTGAACGAAAATGTTGATAAAAGCAATACATACTATCAGATTACTGATAAGAAAAATTTGACGATTTCTACGGATAATGTTATTACGGTGTATTATATATCGCAAAACAGAAATTATATAAGTTTTGATGTGATTAAAAATTTGCTCAGTGATAATGAGTATAAAGAAATTTGCGGATATCTCAACACTCCGACTGATAATGACGGAAATTACTATGTCTTGATTTGCAAAAAGTTTTATGAAAGCGAAAAATACGGCTATGTCCCTTGTCAGCTTGAGGTTGTAAAGACCAACAAAGTGAATGATTGGTATGTTCAGGATGAAGTTGTTAAAACATATAGCTTTGACCTTAGCAAATATGATTATTTGACCATAGAAGAATTAGAGGCTACTCCGTTTGAAAATGACGAAATGCACCGTAATATAATTGATAAAGATTTTTTTCTTGGAAAGGACAAACCTAAATATTCTCAAAAGAATGTAGAACAAATTCTTAAAGATAACGCCTTATCTTATATTGATATTTACGAATCACCTGCTGTTGTAAATGACGGGATTTTTAAATGTTATTTATTGTGCAGTGATTACTATTACAACAAAGAGAATCGCTTGATAAGTGATCCCAATGACAGTGACTATGTATATAAAGTAGTACAGGGGTCTTATTTGATTGTTTCTTTAAAAGAATAGATGTACTCAATGATTGCCTATGGAAGTTTATAACGATATTTGCTGTTGCGTTTACGATAATGGCGGTGGTGATTACGGTTGAAATTTTCTCGTGGAAAGATTTTAAAAGGCGAACCGCACAGGAGGAAACCCGTCTTGAAATGACAAATGCTATTGCGCACAATCTCAAAACCCCCCTTGTTTGTCATAGGCGGTTTTGCGGAAAATCTTAAAAATGAGGAAGACACCGAAAAGAAACTTCACAACATAGAAATAATTCAGCAACAGACCGAGGAAATGGACATTCTTATTCACAGAATGCTCGATTTGTCACGATTCGATTCGCCCGCATTAAAGCTGAATTGCGAAGTTTTTGACTTTAAACCGTTCATTGAGAAAATTCTTGAAAATTATTATGTTCACACAGAACACGAAATTATTTTTATTTACAACTCAAAGGCAAAAATTAAGGCTGACCCTGCCATGCTTAAAACGGTGCTTGAAAATCTTATCGACAATGCCGAAAAATATTCCGATTACGGTTCGGATATCACAATTAATGTTTCGGATGATGTATTATCAATCAGCAATCAATGCTCGTCATTTGACAGGGAAAATCTCTCAAAATTGTGGCAGCCTTATTTCAGAGCCGCAAAGGGAGATAATAAGAGCGGCAGCGGAATAGGACTTTCAATAGTAAAATCCGCCCTTGAAATGCATGGATTCAAATATAAAGCCGAATTTGAAAACGGGATTATAACATTTAAGTTCAGATTTACTTCACTCGATTGAGTTTTTCTGACTAAAAATCGAACAGCCGTAAATCCAATCACGGCTGTTCCGATTTTTGTTATTTTGTTATGTATAAAATTCTATTTTTGTTTATAATACATCAGGCAATGGCAGTATCCCTCAAATTCGGGATCAGCAATTTTTGCCCTGAAATCCTCACACATACACAGTGTTGCAGGGCTTCTGATTAACATATACGGACAATAACCGCCCGTGCGTATAAGCTGTTTGCGAACTTCTTTTACAATTTCTTTGTCTGGATTAAGCAGAATTTTCAATTTAATCACCATATTTGCTAGGTAGATTTTATGCCGATTTTCGGGTATTCGGTAATTTTTTGATTTCACCTACAATTATATCAGCAATGACAAAATTTTACAATAGAAAATTTGCAATAAGTACAAATTTATTTTGAACAATTATAATTAAATCTCAAATGCAATAATATACTATATAAAAAATTCATAAAAAACAGCAAGTGAAGAATTTTTGCGACAATTATTTCTTGAAACAGTTGATTTTTGCAAAATAGTGTGCTACAATAGCGTTATGATTGTATATACATTTATCATACAATGATTTTTAGTTTTCAGGAGGAAAAATTTTATGAAAAGAGTATTATCTCTTGCGATCGTTTTGATGCTTGCATTTTCATGCGTGTTCACAGCGTTTGCACAGACAGACGACACAGCGTCACCCGATGAGGCAAAAAAGGTAACAGAGCTTAAAATTACAAAGCTCCCCGACAAGCTTACATACACATCAGAGGATGTGATTGAACCTGATATTGATTTATCAAAAATCGCAGACGAAAATGCAACAGAAGAAAGCCTAATCAAGTATTTCAGTCAGTTCAATCTTGAACTCAAACTTGACCTTACAGGTATGGAAATTGAAGCTGTTTACAGTGATGGTACAACCGAAAAGGTTGATGCTAAGGACTGCAAAGCTGAGCTTGCTGATCCGTTTAATTACGGCGAAGTAATTAAGGCATTGATTGAATCTGAGAAAAATATGCCTGATTTTACAGAAGATATGACCGAGGATGAGTTAAAAAAATTGTTACTGAATTAAACTCAAAGCTTTACGGTATGATTTACAGAGAGTATACTGTAAATGTATCATATCAGGATGCACAGACAAGCTATAAAATCAACTTTAAAAACATATGGCCGGATGTACCGCAGCTTGATGAGCGTTACGAGGTCGTTTCCGTAAAAGCACCCGAAAAGGTGAACTACACAAAGGCTGATACAGATTTCTTCTATGAGGCTGATATGCCGTATGACGGAAGTCCCGAAAGCAAGGAATACTACGATGAAACATATTTCTATCCCGAATTTAAAGGTCTTGAAGTTACTGTAAAGGATAACATTACAGGCAAAACTTACACAAAGACTTTTTGACGGCACAGAGGAAGATATGGTATATATAAGTCCTGTTGATGTTCGCCCCGATGACACAAAGACAAATCTTGAAGTTTATGTTATGGGTGATGTAAACGAATGGCTCAATCTTCCCGAAGATGAAGAGTATTCAACAGAGGTTACAGGTACATTCAAGGTTAACTACTATGCAAACGGAGTTCCTTCAAAAGATATTTCTTCAACAAAAGATACTGCAACAAAGGATACAGTAACAAAATCTGCAACAGGCGGCAACGGTGCAGTTCAGACAGGCAACCCGATGACTGCTGTTTCGGTTGCACTTGTAATGCTCGTTGCAAGCGGTGCAATGTTCGTTTGCTACAGAAGAAAGATTGAAAAGTAAATCAAATAATTGACACTCATTTTTCTTAATATTCAGACAACTGCCCCCGAATCTTTTAAAGGTTCGGGGCAGTTATGTTCTGTAAAAAACGAAACGGCAACGGAAAAATTTATCCCATTGCCGTTTAATACTTTTAATGATTTCTACACTTAATCTTCACCGATAAGCTTTACGGTTGTTGCGGTGTGGTGAACCGCATCAAGATACTTCCGAAAACATCGGCTGTTTTGATTTTTAAACTTGAGGTGTTTACACACGGATGACAGCCGACATATTCGCCCTTGAGAACATCCTCGTCAACAAGAAGTCTTACTCGGTTGTCCTTGTCATTCATAAGCCCCATAACGCTCACCGCACCCGGCTTGATGTCGAGAAATTCGAGCATAAAATCGGGAGTCGCAAACGAAAGTCTTGCACTTCCGATTTGCTTTGACAGCTCCTTTGTTTTAAAAGGTTTGTCACCCGGCATCATAAGAAGATAGAAGTCGGTTTTCTGCCTGTTGCACAGAAAAAGATTCTTGCAAATCAGCACATCAAGCACAGCGTCAATCTCGTTGCAAGCCTCCATTGTGTCAGCGTGTCCGTGGTCGGTTCGCTGATATTCAATTTCAAGGCTGTCGAGAAGGTCATATACTCTGATTTCACGGTCTTCTCTGCCTGTTAAGTCGGTTGGTCGTCCGTTGTAAGTTCCATTTAAAATCCTGCTTTCCTGTAGTGTAGTGCCTGTATCAATATTCGCTGTCGTCAATATAAGAATCATCTGTATAGTCATACAAATCGGATGAGGAGGTGTAATCATCGTAGTAATATTCGCCTGCGTATTCCTTATAAGATGTTGAATCACCCGGCAGATAATCCTTGTCCATATACAGCTTGCTGTTCAGAATACCAAGCTCCTGCAACGCTTTTATAGTGTTTTTAAAGCTTTTGGGAACAGTATAAACAACCTGTGTTCTTGCGGCAGTATTGCCGTTGTAAGAATCCATATTTCTTATTCCATCGTAATACGAATTAACATCACCTGTTGCAATCGCAATCACACATACAGCATCGGGTTCGGATTCTATAAAGCTTTCGTATGAACCGTAATTGACATAGGCAACATCAAGCGCATGATCTGCATACTCGGTCATTTGATCTATTTTCGCAAAGTCCTCGTCACTGCAATTATCAAGGTCTTTGAGAAAAGCCTCTTTAATTTTTTCGGCTGTATTTTTGTAATTTTTAGAATAATTTACTGTTCCGTCATCATCAGTATAAATAATTTTGCTTGATACAAAATCAGGATGCTTATCGTCAGTTGCTTTGCCGTCAAAGCCTGCAACGATAAATGTGTTAATATCCTTGTAATCAGCTTTTACAAGCGGACTGTATGCCTTGATATAGCCCTTTGAATAAATGATGTCGGATGTGTCAAGTTCGTTATAAGTGCTTGAAAGATAGCTCTCTGTTTCGTCAAAAGCCGATGCAGAGCTGTATGTTCTTGTAACGATGTTACCGTTGTTGAGAGTGTAGGCAAATGCGTAATCGGGATTTTTTGAAATCTCGCTGAATACAGGAACATTGTCCTTGAACATTGAAACCCAAGTGTTTTTGAACTTGTTCTTTACCGAATAATTGCGGTTGTCAACAAGTTTGTAATGTGCCTCCAGGATATTTGTGATTGTGTCTTTGTCTGTAATATCATCAGCATATCTTTAAGGTTTTTGCCGACAGCACTGCCTTTTGCCTGATAGTTTGAATTTGCGTCATAGAATCCGGCACTCTTGATATCCTGAGTTTTCGGTACATAACTGTTGTAGCCGAATGCGTCAAAACAGCAGAGAGCAACACCGACGCAGCTTACAATAATCAACGCACCGAGCGGAATCGAAGTTTTGATAAGCTTTGAAAAGCCTCTGTACAAAATAAGATGAACGATTATGTAAACGGGAACGCTTGCAAGAATAAATCCGAAAACAAAACCCGCATATCCGCCGAGAACATTTACCGAGCCGAAAAGCACACCGAGGAACATGCCTGCAAGGAATGAAACAAGCACCTTGATTATGTAGCACGGAAGGTGGAATGCAAATGCCGACTGTGCTCTTTCCGCTTTTCTCTTTTTTGCAAGAAAAGCACCGAGAACAATACAAGCAACCGAGAAAATCAGCCAGTAAATAATGTTGATTCCGTCATATGCGGCAAGCGGATTGAGTGCGTTCATGATGATGCTGTCTTTGAAAATGCCGACATAAAAGCCGTCAAAACAACCCACAACAATGCCTTTGATGAAGATTGCGGAAAGCGGATAAGCTACGCAAACCGCAACGAACATAAGCACGGAGTTGAGCATTGTTCCGCAACAAATTGCAATAAGACCGAAAAACGAGATTGATGCAAGTGTTCCGAGGCATATTTTGAGGAACATCGAACTAAGCTCGCTTATTACGGAATTTCCCGTGCAGACCGTGATAATTGAAATCACTCCGAGGAAAAATAATGTCGGGATAATTGACATGAGGTATGCCGACGCTGTTTTTGTGACAAACAGCGTTGACCTGCCAATCGGCAGAGAACCGTACAAATCAGCCTTGCGTTTATTGTGCAGATACGAATAAATTCGCACCGTGTAGATGATTGTAAATATTATTGAAATAAGATAAATGAGGTTTGCCGATGAATACTGGAAAATCTCGATTATGCCTGTGCCTGAGTTCGTAACTCCCAGAAAATTAAGGCTTAACAATGCACCTGTAAAGGTCATGTCCTCGCCAAGCACAACGCATATTGTGTAGCAGATTACAACCGTTACAGCCGAGATAAGTCCGAATACCACAAGCAACGGAGTACAGGCTCTCAGGTCACTGCGGAAGAACGAAAATGCCTGTTTCATTCTGCTTTTAAATGATGTTTTCTGCGTCATAACCTGCTGCCCCCATTTCACTTATAAAAATTTCCTCCAATGTCATCGGAACGGCTGAAATGTAAAGAGGTTTACGCTCCTCAAGCTTTGGCATAAACTCATCTTCCGTTCCTCTGATTGTAAGGTTGAATATATTTCCGTTTCTCCACAAATTGATAACATTGATTTCTTCAAAGAACGAATTGTCGGGAACTTCCGTGAACGCAACCTGAACCTTGCGGAGTCCAAGCTTGATTTCGTCAATTTCACGCTCAAGAAGCAACTTGCCCTTGTGGATAAGGCAGATTCTGTCGCACAATTCTTCAAGCTCACGCAGATTGTGTGACGCAATGACAACGGTCATATCGTTTGCGGAAACATTATCAATGAGAATTTTCTTTACAAGACGGCGGACAACCGGATCGAGTCCGTCAAAAATTTCATCAAGCAAAAGATATCTCGGACAGGTTGAAATCGCCAATATCAAAGCCGCCTGTCTTTGCATACCTTTTGACATATCAATTATTTTTGCATCAGGGTCAATAGGAAACACGGAGCAAAATTGTCTGAAAGCGTTCTCGTTCCAATTCGGGTAAAGACTGCGGTAAAGGTATGCCGTGTTTTCGAGTGTTGCGCTGTTTGAAAAATACGGAAAATCGGGAATAAAAAAACATTCGCCCTTAACAGACGGATTGTTATAAATGTTCTGACCGTTAATTTTAACTTCACCGCTGTCAGCATCAAACACACCTGACAAAATTCTCAGAAGTGTTGATTTTCCGCCGCCGTTGCTTCCGACAATGCCGAGTACGGAGCCTCGGTTTATGTCGAGTGTAAAATCATCAACGGCAGTTATCTTACCGAACCTTTTTGTTATGTGATTAACCTCAATCATTCTTACCGCCTCCTTCGTATATGGCGTCAATAATGTCAATAAGCTGTTGACGGGGAACGCTGTACAGTTCTGCATTTTTGGTGGCTTCTCTGAATGCTTTCAGAGCCATATCTCTGTATGCCGTGTCTTTTGTCAGCTTGTCAGTCATAAATGTTCCTCTGCCGACAGTTGAGTAAATGTAGCCGTCAATTTCAAGCGTGCGGTATGCCTTTGCAACGGTATTCGGGTTTACTCCGATTTCTTTTGCAACCGTTCGTACAGGCGGCAGTCTGTCACCCGATTTGAACACACCCGCCGATGCAAGTCTGATTACATTGTTGCAAATCTGCTCGTAAATCGGCACACGGCTTGTGAAATCAATTGTAAACATAGCCGTCCTCCTTTTAATGATTTATATGCGAATTTGTATAACATGGCTAATTCTACACTTAAATTGTACCATTTGATTGTACCATTGTCAATGTACAATTTTAAAGTTTAGAAAACTTTTTTTAAAAAATTACTCAAAGTATAAAAACAATAAAACCGTCAATAACTATTGTAAAGACAAAACCGATTAAAATTCAGATTCGGGGGTAATTCTTTGCAATACGGAAAAGTTGAAATCTGCGGAGTAAACACATCACAGCTTAAACTGCTCAAGGAAAGCGAAAAACGGGAACTGCTTAATATAATCAAAAACGGTTCTCCTGCCGAAAAGAAAAAGGCAAGAGACAAGATGATTAACGGAAATTTGCGGCTTGTTCTGTCCGTAATTCAAAGATTTACAAACAGGGGCGAAAATCCCGACGATTTGTTTCAGGTGGGTGTAATCGGGCTTATCAAGGCGATTGACAATTTTAATCCGACGCTTGATGTAAGATTCAGCACCTACGGAGTGCCTATGATAATCGGTGAAATCAGACGGTTTCTGCGTGACAACAACTCAGTCAGGGTTTCACGCTCAATGAGGGACACGGCTTACCGTGCAATGCAGATAAAAGAACAGCTCACAAATAAAAACAACCGTGAGCCGACTGTTGAAGAAATCGCCAAAATTATGGAGATGCCGAAGGAACAGGTGGTGCTTGCGCTTGAGGCAATTGTCGAGCCGGTGTCGCTTTATGAACCTGTGTTTTCGGACGGAAACGATACTATATATGTAATGGATCAGATAGGCGATAAGAATGACGATTCAACATGGCTTGAAGAAATTGCCGTAAAAGAGGCAATTACAAATCTTTCGGACAGGGAAAAGCGGATTCTTTCAATGAGGTTTTTTCGTGGCAAAACTCAGATGGAGGTTGCGGCTGAAATAGGAATTTCACAGGCACAGGTCAGCCGTATTGAAAAAGGCGCTCTCGATACTATAAAGAAAAACATTTAACCGTAAGTGCAAAACAGCTGTTCAGTCGGACGGCTGTTTTGTGTTTGCATAAATTTATGTGTAAAAAATCACAGGCAAATTTCGTAAAAAAAGACGAAAAAGCAGTTTTTACTTTACTTTCGTACTTTTGTGTGTTAAAATTTTAGTGTATGAAAACATATTGCTCGTAAAATTTACGACAACAAAATTAAGGAGGAAACGGTTTTGAATTCAAAGCTGAAAAATGATTCTACCGACTATTTATTCAAGGCAATTCTTTCTCTTGAAAACGAGGAAGATTGCTATCGCTTTTTGAAGATTTATGTACAAGTGCAGAGCTTAAAGCCATGTCACAGCGTCTTGTTGTTGCAAAAATGCTTACAGAAAAAAAAGTGTATACCGAAATTGTTAAGGAAACAGGTGCGTCAACCGCAACTATCAGCCGAGTGAAAAGAGCGTTGTTTGACAACGATACATACGGCTACACGCTTGTGCTTGACCGAATTAAAAACGGAGAAAAAGAGTAATGCCGAGCTATTTGTCATTTGCCCGATTCTATGACGGACTTATGCAGGACGCCTGCTATGAAAAACGCTGTGACTATATTTTGAAGCTTGCCGAAAGCTTCGGTCATGATATGGGCATAACGCTTGACCTTGCCTGCGGAACGGGAACCCTTACCCGACTTTTGAAAAAGCGGGGCGTGGATGTTTTCGGAATTGATTACAGTATGGAAATGCTCAGCGAGGCAATGCAAAGTGCCTCGGAAGAAGGGCTTGATATCCTGTTTTTAAGGCAGAAGATGCAGAGTATTGACTTGTATGGTACAATAAATACCTGTGTGTGTACTCTCGACAGCATAAATCATCTTACAAAAATTGAAGATGTTGCAAAAACATTTGACCGTGTGGGACTTTTTATGGACGATGACGGTCTGTTTGTTTTTGATGTCAACACGGTGTACAAGCATAAAAATGTTCTTGCCGATAATACCTTTGTGTATGAAAACGACAGCGTTTTCTGCGTATGGCAAAACACTCCCGAAGATGATAACAAGGTGAAAATCGACCTTGATTTCTTTGAGGAAGAAAACGGTGTGTATTATCGTTCGTCCGAAAGCTTTTCGGAAAGAGCCTATACAGATGATGAAATCAGAAAAATGCTCACAGATGCAGGTTTTGAAGTAGAGGCTGTTTACGGCGACCTTACCTTTGAAAGCCCGAAAGCGGATGAACAGAGGGCAATTTATGTTGCAAGGATGAAAAAATCACGCAACAAAGAGTTTAATGAATCGAAAGGATAACCGATATGGATAAAATAATTCGTTGTATTACATCTGACGGTGCGATTATGGCGGCTTGCGTTGATGCCTCTGACATAGTTTTTACCGCAAAGAAGATTCACCATCTTTCACGCAGTGCCACAGCCGCACTCGGCAGACTTTTGTGTGCAACCTCAATTATGGGCGATATGCTCAAACAGAAAGATGCGTCAGTCAACCTCCGTGTAATGGGTGACGGTGAACTCGGTCCCGTTATTGCAGTCGGCGACAGCAGCGGCAATGTAAGTTATGTCGGCAATGCAGACTGCCGACGGAATATTACGAAAACGGCAAAATCAATGTTGCAAAAGCAGTCGGCAGAACAGGTATGCTAAATGTTATGCGTGACTACGGTTCAGGTGATCCGTACATAGGTCAGGTCGAGCTTGTCAGCGGTGAAATTGCAGAGGATATTGCAAACTACTACGCAACAAGCGAACAGATTCCTACAGTTTGTGCCTTGGGTGTGCTGATTGACAAAGAGGACGGCGAGGTTTTGCTTGCAGGCGGATTGCTTATTCAGCTTCTTCCGGGTGCAGACGATACCGTTATCGACAAGCTTGAAAAGAATATTGCAGAGCTTGAACCGTTACAACTATGCTTGCAAAGGGTATGAGTATTCTTGATATCTGCAAAACAGCCCTCAAAGGCTTTGAGGTTGAAGTGCTTGATGAAAATCCCGTTAAGTATGTTTGCGGTTGTTCAAAAGAAAAGCTTGAAAATTATTTTTGTACCCTCAGCGATGATGACATCCGTTCTATGGTCAATGAACAGGGTGTTGCCGTTGCAACCTGTCACTTCTGCAATAAGAAATATGTCTTTACAAAGGATGACCTTGAAAAGCTGATTGCAGAGAAAAACAGCAAAGAATAAAGATTTTTAAATGCCTTGTCGCAAATGTTCGTGATGTCACTCGTAAAAATGAAAAAAATTTCAAAAAAGTGTTGACATTTGGAACAAGTTGTAGTATTATAATATCTGTCGCTGAGAGATATTCGAAATTCAACAGAACTTCGATAGAGCGACAAAGGCATGTGGAGCATAGCTCAGCTGGGAGAGCATCTGCCTTACAAGCAGAGGGTCACAGGTTCGAGCCCTGTTGTTCCCACCACATTTGGCCCGGTAGTTCAGTTGGTTAGAACGCTAGCCTGTCACGCTAGAGGTCGACGGTTCGAACCGTTCCGGGTCGCCAATTTTTGCCTCTGTAGCTCAGTCGGTAGAGCAGGGGACTGAAAATCCCCGTGTCGGTGGTTCGATTCCGCCCGGAGGCACCAATAAAATGCGGATGTAGCTCATCTGGTAGAGCGCCACCTTGCCAAGGTGGAGGTAGCGGGTTCGAGCCCCGTCATCCGCTCCATTAAATCAGTACAGTTGATGTACTGGTTTTTTTATTTTTGCAATTTTTCTGTTTGAGTTGTAAGGGCAGATATCATCCGCCCGCAAGTAAGCGCACATATTTTGTGATAAATCGAATTATCACAAAAACACAAAGTGATTGTCATACAGTATCGTTCATCGGACAACAACGAAATCCCTTTGACAGAGCCTGTATATTTTACACAACAAAAGGTCACGATTTTGAACCGTGACCTTGTTTTTTGAAAAATTTTTCTAAGACAATATCAGTTATTGATTCTTGTCAGCTTTGTGCCGGCAATGTAGAGAGTATCGCCCTCGATTCCCCATGTATCCGAACCGCCGTTTGCGGGATCGTCAGACCATTTGAGTGACTGCGACTGACTTTGATTTACAAAAGACACCTCAACGCTGATTGAAAGAGTTTTTCATCATCAATGCTGTACTTCATATCAATCAAATTAAAAATCTCATCATAGTTTATTAAATCGCCGTAATCGGAACTGCCGGCATAACTTGAAATAAGTTTGCCGAGTTCTTTTGCATTCGGGATACCGATTGTTCCGTCAGGCTTGAACTCAAGTTGGAGCTTACTCCTTTCTCCTCGGCAATCCATGTACCTGAATCTGTCCCTGAGGAGTGTTTTTGTTAAGTCCGTTAAATATAAAGAATGCCGCAATTGCAACAACGAGTGCAACCGCAATGCCGCACGCTGTAATTATAAACGGTGTCTTTGACTTTTTCTTTGGAATCGGCTGTGCATACTGTGCTGAACGCCCTGATTGTTATAATCATAAGAATATCCGCCTGCTGACCGTTCTGATACTGATTATATCCGCCTGTGCATTAACTGTCTGATACTGCGGTGCGGAATAATCA
>ENA-OQCX01000012-OQCX01000012.1-human-gut-metagenome-genome-assembly--contig:-NODE-12-length-84094-cov-9.496433_pt1 | contig 84094 bp, 78 predicted proteins | sample MGYA00242762_ERZ504587 | MGnify/ENA primary metagenome ERZ504587 (study PRJEB26092, sample SAMD00036337) | human gut metagenome | host: Homo sapiens | study: EMG produced TPA metagenomics assembly of...
CAGGAAAATCATACTGCCCAGCGCCAGACACACAAGCCGCAGTTTTTTTCATATGCTTCTGGCAGAAGCCGAGCAGCACCGTGATGGCAAGAAAAAACGGAAAGTAACCGTATCGGACCGACCAGCCGCTTTCCGCGCATGACAGCAGCCATATAAAAAGCACTGTACCGATCCGTACATAGAGATTCTGCGGTTTCCACAGTCCCGTCTTCTCTCCGATCAGCGATACGTAAAACAGCAGACTTCCCAGTGTGAACAGCAGTCCCATCAAAAGAAATGCCATCCACAGAATATCAAACCGCTCCAGAAATCCACCCGGCAGGCTCGTTCCTGCCATTAACAGTAAGAGCGGGTCCTGCGCCGCAGCCGTGCCGCGCCGGCCGAAAACGCCGAGCAACGCCATGCTTCCTGCAATTACAAGAAGCCCCGTTTTCCAGATACTCTGCGTCACCGGAAGAATGACACTCCTGTGCTCTTTCTGCACATGCCCCAGTAAAAACGGCAGCAGCGCAATCGGTGTTCCATTTTCCAGTGTTCTCCACACATTCCACCCAAAAAGTATTCCGTTATCCACAATTTCAACAGACTTTGCTGTCTTCCAGGCATCCTCAAACGAGGAAAAATGCATCTGCGGAACTGTCAGCAGAAGCAGAATCAAAATCCCGCCCACAATCCACGGATAGAGTGCTTCCGCCAGCCGTCCTCTTTTCTGTACTTCACTGCCGACACCAAACCCGGCCGCCGCGAGCAGAAACAGTCCGCAGAGCTCCTGCGGTACACCCGCTGTCAGATACGCGGCGGCAAGCTCCGCCATTCTGCGAAGCAGTGTTCCGCCGAGGAAAAGCAGATAACACAGATGCATCACTGCCAGAAGGAGTTTCCCAGCCTTTCCCATCACGCTTTCCAGGCGGCAGTAAAGCCCGCCAAGGCGCACGAGATAAATGCACCACACCGCCAGCAGCCCATATCCAACGAAAATCCCTGCCATACCGGGCAGGCCGTCCGATGCGCCGTACGCCGCGAGCTGCCAGAACGCCGGGCAGAGCAGAACGAGCACGATCTGGCGTTCCATCTGGCGCTGTGAAATTCTGTCATTTTCCGAAAACATGCGTCACTCTCCCCTTTCCTGTTTTTCTTCCGGCTCCGCAGCTTTTCTGTTTTTCCGCAGCCGCACTCTCTGATCGCGCTTTGTAAAGACCGGCCGCTCCCGCATCTGATGCAGCGGGGGCCGCCATACGGAATCCTTCGGCGCATGGTAGCCCGCAAGTCCTTTCCCGACAAACGGCATCAGATAGGGAATACCAAAACTCATAAGCCCGGCGAGATGACCTGCGAGAAGAAACGTGCCGAGCGCCATGCCGAAAATGCCGAGCCATCCGCCGAGCAAAATGAAGCCGAATTTCAGCAGCCGGAACGGCGCACCGAACTCTTCGTTCGGAATCGCCAGCGAACAGAGCGCCGAAACCGCAACCACAACGACGGTCATCGGGCTCACCAGATTGGCGGAAACCGCTGCATCTCCGATGATCAGCCCGCCCACAATTCCGATCGTCCCGCCAAGCGGCCCCGGCATGCGCACACCGGCCTCGCGGATCAGTTCAAAAGCAAATTCCATCAGAAGAATTTCCAGAATGCCGGGGAACGGAACGCCTTTCCGCGCTTCGGCGAACGCCAGCAGGAGTTTGGTCGGAAGCACCTGCGTGTGAAAGCCCGTGACAGCCAGGTATCCACCCGAAATCCACAGGGCGAGAAAGACCGCCGCATACCGCAGCAGCCGCTCAAATGAGACGATCAGAAAATGATGATACCGGTCCTCACTGACCTTTAAAAAGCTGTCAAATGATGCCGGGAAGAGAATCCCGACCGGGGAATTATCACATAAAAGCAGGATTCTTCCGTCCAGAATCTCCATCGCCGCGCGGTCCGGCCGTTCGGTCGTCTCGAAGCGCGGGAACGGCGATTTCCACTGCGGTTCGCAGAGCTGCTCGACCATGCCGCTGTCAAAAACGCCGTCCACTTCCCAGCCGGCAATCTGCTGTTTTACCTCTTCCAGAAATTTCGGATAAATCAACTCTTTCTCATACACCAGAGCCAGAACCGTATCAGAACGCGCACCAAAATGTATCTCCTCCACTTTCAGATCGATGGTCCGCAGACGCTTGCGGACGAGTGCCGTGTTGGTTTTGACAGAGTCGGAAAAACCTTCGTTAGAGCCGCGCAGCACTTTTTCGGACTCCGCTTTTTGCACTCCTAAATTGGGATAACCCTTCGATCCGATCTTGACTGCACGGTCATAATGATCCACAAAAAGAATTGCATTTCCCGCAAGCATGGAAGCGAACGCAGCTTCCATAGTGTCAAATTCCAGTGCATCCGAAATTCCGAGCCGATTTTCCGAGAGAACCCCCGGGATATCTGCCTCGGGAACCTCCATCAGACGGTTCAACAGCTTCCCGATCACGGAATCCTTCAACATAACGCAGCTCACCGCCACTTCTACGTAGATCAGCAGCGCACCGGTTCCGCCCGTTTTGCCGAGTTTCATCGGGCGGATCTGAATATCATCGCAATTTTCACACCATGTACGGATCACGCTTTCATTTTCCGCCAGTGTGAGTGAAATCTGCGTCTTCTCTTTTTCCATGCCTGCGTCCCTCCTTCTCCTCCTTTTGAAAGCTTCCGAAAAACCATCTGGAGAAATATACTCTGCAAAATTCCATAAAAAAACATTCTGTCACGATTTTTTTACTCTGTAACAGAATGTTCCTTTTTCGAAATTTTATACGCTTTTATTTTTCTTCTACACCCGTCATGCTCTGGTGATGTACGGTCTGCATAATACTCTCCTGCTGTCGCTCGATATGCTCGCGGATCATCTTCTGTGCGCCTGCAAGATCCCGATTTTTCATACGTTCATAGAGGGCATCGTGCTCCTCGACCAGGGAACGTCGGGATTTTACATCCTTTAAATATTCAATCCGGTAACGGTACATTTGCTCCCGCAGATTGTTCAGCAGCTGAATCAGGCGCTCGTTGTTCGTCGCCTGATAAATCACATCATGGAATGCCACATCTGCCTGTGCAAGCTTCTGCAGATCATCCGTCTCTGTTGTCTCCAGCATTTGTTCAAAGCTGCGCGATGCCTGATAAAGCTTCTGCAGTTCGCTCTCTGTAATCCGCTGACACGCCAGTTTTACCGCCAGCTCCTCGAGTCCGAGCCGCACCTCCAGCACATCGTTCAGATCTTTTTCCGTGATCTGCGCCACCTGTGCACCCTTTCGCGGCACCATGATTACAAGGCCATCCAATTCCAGCATGCGAATCGCTTCACGGATCGGTGTACGTGAAACGCCGAGCTGATTTGCCAGCCGGATCTCCATCAGCCGTTCACCCGGCTTTAACTCCCCGCGCAGAATCGCCTGGCGCAGCGTGCGGAACACGACATCGCGGAGCGGAAGGTACTGATAATCCTCCATCTGCAGGTCTAACTCATTTTTTGCCATACTTTGTACCTCCCGGTTTTGATACAGTAGTCAGGAATGTCTGTTTCGACAGTCCGCTTATTTTTAACTGATCGCGGGCAAATTCTGCCTTGTCCGGATCGTCGAAAATGCCGAATACGGTCGGGCCGCTGCCGCTCATCATCGCATTGACCGCACCGTTTTTCATCATCTGTGCCTTGATCTCATCGATCACCGGATACGCCGGACACGTCACGGATTCCAGCACATTTCCCATGCGGTCCGTGATGCCGTACAGGTCATGATTTCGGATCGCCTCTACCATGCCGTCGATATCCGGATGCTCCGTCACCTCATCAAGATGCAGGTTTCCATAGACAAATTTCGTCGAAACATTGATGCCCGGTTTTCCGATCAGCACGTAGCACATCGGTACGCCGGGAAGGGATGTCAGCTTTTCGCCGATTCCTTCTGCCAGCGCCGTACCGCGCATCACACAGTACGGAACATCCGCTCCGATCTGCACACCCCGCTCCATCAGCTGGCGTTTTGTCAGACCAAGCTGAAACATGCGGTTAATTCCTACCAGTGCTGCTGCCGCATCCGAGCTTCCGCCCGCCATGCCGGCCGCTACCGGGATAAATTTTGTCAGGTTCATATCGACTCCCTGATGGATATCAAATTCATCCATCAGAAGCTTTGCCGCTTTGTATACGAGATTTCCGTCATTACACGGAAGGAACGGCAGATTGGTTGTCAGCCTTATTCCGGGTTCTTTGCTCTCCTTTATTTCCAGCTGATCGTACATCTGGATCGTCTGCATTACCATGCGGACTTCATGGTAACCATCCTCTCTTTTTCCGGTCACATCAAGACCAAGATTTATTTTTGCAAGCGCACGCAGTTTCATCGTAGGCACCACCTTCGGTAATGTTTTTTGTATACATAGATATTAATGGATTTTTCTTCTATTTTCAAGCGTTATCTTCTGTTTTTGTACATAATTTTATACAATTCAGTTCAACAGACTTAGAAACGCAGGCGTAAGCAGTGGCTGCGTGAAACGAACAAGAACAAAATAAGAGTTTACGAACCTGTCGAAACTTGCTATAATTTTCATCAGATATCAGGGCAAAAGATCAAAAAGCCGGTGCAAGCTCGCTTGCAAGAGGATTTTTGATCTCTTGACCCCAACATTTTTGCCAGATGCCAGAGCATGTCTGAAAAAAACTTTTCGTAAGCTGCGAATCTCAGATTGCGGAAATGATTTTTTCAGACATGCTCTAGCTTCTGCGAAGGAAAAGGAAGTAGCTTTTTATGAGTTCACAAAGATCTTATTCATTTTCCCGCCAGGTTCTGGTCAACGGAATCCGCGATGGCATTCCGATCGGGCTTGGCTATTTTGCGGTCTCGTTTTCGCTCGGCATTGCAGCGCGTAAGGCAGGTCTTAGTCCTTTTCAGGGCTTTCTCGCCAGTCTTTTCAACAATGCTTCCGCCGGAGAATACGCTGCCTTTACACTGATTGCCGCCAACGCAGGCTATCTGCAGGTCGCTATCATTACGCTCATCGCCAATGCGCGGTATCTTCTGATGAGCTGTGCGCTTGCCCAGCGCTTTTCGCCGGACACGCCGTTTTTCCACCGTTTTCTCATTGGTTACGATGTAACGGATGAACTGTTTGGCATCACAATCGCGCGCCCGGCTGGCTGAATCCGTATTATACATACGGTGCCATTCTCGTCGCTGCTCCCGCGTGGTCGATCGGCACGGCTCTTGGTATTATTGCCGGAAATCTGCTGCCGCTGCGCGCTGTCAGTGCCTTAAGCGTGGCGCTGTACGGCATGTTCCTTGCAATCATCATTCCCCCGGCGCGAAAGAGCCGTGTGGTAGCGGGTCTTGTTGCCGTCAGCTTTTTCTTAAGCTTTATCTGCAGCTATCTCCCGGGCATCTCCACTCTCTCCGACGGAACCAGAACGATTCTGCTCACCGTTCTGATTTCCTGCGCCGGAGCTATCCTGTTCCCGGTAAAGACAGAGGAGGAAAATGCTGATGTACAATAATTATATCTATATCGCCGTCATGGCTCTGGTTTCCTACACAATCCGGATTCTGCCGCTGACGCTGATCCGGAAGCCGATTAAAAATCAGTTTATTCAGTCGTTTCTGTACTACGTTCCATACGTGACGCTGTCAGTCATGACCTTCCCGGCGATTGTCCATGCAACACAGAGCCTGTTTCCGGCGCACTCGCGCTTGTCGTCGCATCGCAGCCGCATGGTTCGGTGCAAGCCTGTTTCAGGTTTCGGTGGCATGCTGTGCCGTGGTATTTGTGATTGAATTGTTTTTGTAATAGAAATGAGCCGCCCTGTGAGAACAATCCTTTTCCCCGGGGCGGCCCGTTTTGTATGTATTACTTTTCTGTTTCTGTTTTTCTGAAATGATAAACGCTGACCGAAGCCGCCGGCAGTGCAATCTGGAAGGAGTCTTTTTCCCGTGCAGGTGCTTTTCCTTCTTTGCAGCGGACTCGGTTCGGATGTTTCGCATCGTTGTAGTTCTGCGGATCTTGGGAGTACAGTGTTTTGGCCTCAACAAATTCCGGATACTGTTTGAATTTCAATTCGATTTTCTTTGATTCGCTGTAGCTTGTATTTACGAGGTTGACGTAGATATCATCATTTTTGATCGAAGCAAAGATGCAGACCTCAGGATCTTTGTTCTTTTCCTCAAAGCCAAGCGTATACGCACCCTGATGCACCTGATACATATCGAACACATCGTAGTTTGGTGTCAGAATACAATGCTCACCATCCGTCAGGAACAGGGAATTCAGGACATTGACAGACTGTGCCACACATGCCATGCGCACATCCCCTGTATTGCGGTGGAAGATGTCGAGCGTCAGTGCAGTTGTAACGGCATCGCGCATCGTACACTGCTGATACAGCGCCGGGCGTGCATTAAACGCACTGCTGTGCCAGTTTCCCCACTCACCGACAATCAGTCACATTTTCTCGGTGCCGCCTGAAACGGACCCTCCGGTTTCGGAAGTGCCTCAAGACCAGCGTCTATCAGGCGGCGCTGCTCGTGAATGACATTTTCCAGCTCTTTGCATCCATTGATCACATCATACCACTGTTTTTCATCAAACTTTTTCTCTGTCTGAAGCTGTTTCAGATTCCAGTTGTAAAAATGGAGATCATAGCCGTAAAGCGATGGCATACGGTATTTTCCCATCTCCTTAAAAAAGTCTTTCGTCCACGCAGCACGTTCTTTCGGCTTATTTCCATCCGGGCCGCTGGCGATGCATTTCATGGAAAATGCCTGATCGCCGCCTCCAAACGACGGACAGGAGGAACTGAATTTCCGGTATTCGTTCGCATACATCTGCGGCGTCATTTTTCCACCGCCGTCCCATACTTCATTTCCGATACCCCAGTATTCAATCTCGAACGGTTTTTCATGGCCGTTTGTTTTTCGTTCCTGCGAAAGTGCCGTCGGCTCTTTGCGGTTACAGTACTCCATCCACTCTCGCATCTCGGATGGAGAGCCGGTCATCATATTGATATTAAACCATGGCTTCGCGCCGATCATCTCGCAGAATTCCATCATCTCGTGCGTACCGAACTGATTGGGATCCGTCTCGAAAGTACCGAAGTTTTCATTGTATGTAACCGGCCGCTGCTCCCGCGGACCTATGCCGTTCCGCCAGTGATATACATCCGCAAAACATCCGCCCGGCCAGCGGATCACCGGCGGGTGCAGCTTCTGAAATGCATCCACAAGGTCTTTTCGGATTCCATGATAATTCGGAATCTCCGAATCCTCTCCAACCCAGATTCCATCATAAATACAGGAGCCAAGAAACTCTATAAAGTGTCCCTGCAGTTCCGGGTAAATATATTTTTCTCCAGCTAATTTTCGAAACGTAATCTTCTGCATAAAAATCCTCCAAATGAAAGCGTGATGTGTATTTTTGCTACTTTTCAGTATAGGACACTTTAAAGGAAAATACAATTTATTCTGAAAAGATCTCCGTAAAACTAGGATTTTCTGGTTTTACGGAGATCACAAATTTTTATGCTCTTTTTTTGCCTGCTCCCCTCGGCGGATTTACCCGTCGAAATTTTAGCGCCCGTTCTGGAGTCGTTTCCGGACAATCTTCATCAAATACAATAGGTTTTTCTTTTGCTGCTTTTAGTTCCCTTAATTCTTCTTCTGAAAAAGCGAGTTCTTTTATCAGGCTTTCTGTCATTTCTTTAGTATTTACCATAATAAAGCCCCCTTTCAAAATTGGTTGCATATCTTGCGGAGATTAATCTTGTCACATCTATTTCTGCCCCATTTTCATTTTTCCGTATTCTTTCCGTATACACTACAAACAAAACATCATCACTTTTTATATTTCCAATCATAATCTCTGTATTACGCTCTATTTGCGCTGTCCCTGCAGATAAATCACCTATGATATCATATCGATCTTCAACATTACTATTTTCCTCATCATAATATTCTATTCGATCATAATCAAAAAATACACGGGCAGCACTTTTAAATGAAATTCCATGTTTTTCTATATTAATTTTATTCTTTTTCTCATCATATTCGAAAATCATTCCACCAAGTGAAAATGTTACAGTTTTGCTATTCTCCAATGATTACCTCCGATTTCAGTATTTTACTGTTTTTATCGTATCATCTTTTCTTTTCTGCGTCAATGCATGATGTTAATTCACAAATTGCAATTCTCTACTTGACATCTGATATTATCAGTGATATATCAATAGTATAATCAGAAAGAAATGCAAGATTTACCAGTTGATAACGCATAAAAAACTATACAGGAGAATTTTCATGGATCAGAAATTATATGACAGTTATGTAAAGATTTTAAAAAACGAGCTTGTTCCGGCGCTTGGCTGTACAGAGCCGATTGCCATTGCATATGCGGCAGCAAAAGCACGCGAAGTACTCGGACAGATGCCGGAATCGATCGAGCTTTGCTGCAGTGGAAACATCATCAAAAACGTAAAGGGTGTTAAAGTTCCAAATTCCAACGGTCTGAAGGGCATTGATGTTGCGGCAACGCTTGGCGTCGTCGGAGGCTGTGCCGAACGTGAACTTGAAGTACTTGAAGATGTGACCGAGGCAGATATTGAAAAGACAAAAGAACTGGTACAGCAGGGATTCTGTACCTGTACTTTAAAAGAAGGCGTAGAGAATCTCTACATTGTTGCAAAAGTCATTGCCGGAGAGCACAGCGCGGAGGTAACGATTGTAAACCGTCATACCCTGATTTCACGCATCGTAAAAGATGGTGAGATACTTTATCAGATTGCGGCTCATGAGGATTCCCCTGAATACGTTGATAAAAGTGTGCTGAACGTCAAGGATATTCTTGAATTTGCCGATACTGTGAAGATCGAAGACATCAAAGAAATTCTTGACCGTCAGATCACCATGAACTCTGCCATTTCCGATGAAGGTCTCCGTCATCCATACGGTGCACAGGTTGGCCGCACGCTGCTGAATGAATACGGCAATGACGTAAAAATCCGCGCCCGCGCCCGTGCAGCGGCAGGCTCCGATGCGCGTATGAGCGGCTGCTCTCTTCCGGTCGTCATCAATTCCGGCAGCGGAAACCAGGGCATGACCGTTTCCCTTCCTGTCATTGAGTTTGCAAAAGAATGGAACGTTTCCCAGGAAAAACTGTACCGCGCACTCGTTGTCAGCAACCTGATTGCGGTTCATCAGAAAAAATATATTGGAAGTCTTTCCGCTTACTGCGGCGCCGTCAGCGCAGGCTGTGGAGCCGGTGCCGCCATTACCTATCTTTCTGGCGGAACTTATGAAGATGTCAGTCTGACGATCGTCAACACCATTGGAAACGTCGGCGGTATTGTCTGCGACGGCGCAAAATCCTCCTGTGCGGCGAAAATTGCATCCGCTGTTGACGCTGCTATTCTCGCCCACTACATGGGCCAGCATCACAGAAGTTTCCAGCCGGGCGAAGGTATCGTGCGGGAAGATGTCGAGGATACGATCAAGAGTATGGGATACATCGGAAGAGTCGGCATGAAAGATACCGATACGGAAATCCTGAATATTATGATCGACCGTGTGGATATTGACGAAGTGTGTAAATAACGAAAGTATTACGATAGACAGCCATCTGGACAAACTTGCACAGATGGCTGTTTTTATATTGCTCTTTCTGTCCATACAAAAACCCGCTGCGACGCCCTCTGTCGAACAAAATTTCCGATAAATTGTGACACACATCTTGTGGAAAGCTTTTTTCAAACAGGCTCTGATTTTGATTAGCAGTCCCTGTCACATCCCATAATTCAATTTCAGTTTCGCAAAAAAGTCTCTCAACGTCAGCTCCGCATTCGGATCATGGTAAACGCGAATTTTGCGGTTCTTTCCGGTGAAGTGATAGCTCATGTCCTCATAGCTGATTTCCGGCGCTTCTACCATTCATAGAGGTCGGTACGCTGTACCTCTGCCAGCAGCAACCCAACTGTCGGAGAATCGCCGAGACCCCAGATTTCGCCGTGCGGCCATTCCTGGAACTGATAGAAGGTGTTGTTAAAGTCTACCATCTGCTGATACAGATAATTTCCAATTTCTCCACATGGCTGAACATTAAGCTGCAGCTCGGCAAGAGAAACTGTTACTTTCTTGTATACGGTAGACGGAACCTGCCATACCTTCATGCCGGATTTCATCACAACGTTTGCAGCTGCGATATCCTGGCGGAGGTTGAACTCTTCTCCCCCTTCCGGATACGGTGCTCCGCCGATCCAGATGGCGGTCATGCGGTCTGCGATTTCCGGTTTCATCAGAAGTGCGGAGGCAACGTCGGTCAGTGCTCCCTGGCAGGCGATGAACAGCGGATGCGGATCATCTTTCATGGCTTCTTCGGCGATCAGCTTTGCGCCATCCGACACGGCCGGAGTCTGCTCGTCCTTCATCGGAAATTCCGATCCTTTGCAGACCGGGCATACGCCCTGCCGATCCATCAGATCCAGCACTTTATTGACCTCGTCCATGCTCGCCTGTGCCGTGTGGCCATCGCCATAATCGCGGGAGAACATGTTGAAGTGACACGGAACGATGCCTTTCAGAATAAACATCGGTGTCATCAGGTGATGTGCCAGTGCGAACTGGTCGTCCGCCTCATTTTTGCAGTCTGTGCTGACAATCATACGCACGCGTTTGTTGTCCGGCACGGAAAATGTGTAATTCATTTTTTTCATAGTAAATCCTTTCTGCTGTAAAAGCCAAAAACATACAAAGCAATCCGCCCGAAGACCGCACAGCTTTACGGTTTCCGGGCGGATTTGCCTTAGATCTAATTATACCTAATGTTGATCTTTCGTTAGTTTGCTTCTTTTGCTGCTGCAATCGTATCAAGGTTAGACTGCGGAGTTTCTGTAGCTCCTCCGTTTTCATCCAGCCATTTATCCAGCTGCTCCTGTTTTGCATCCATAACAGTCTGCAGTCCGGCTGCATACAGCGCATCATTCAGTTTCTGGAGTGTTTCTTCTACACCAGCAACTCCGACAGAGCCTGTCTCAAGTGCTGGACGATACGTATTCAGTGCATTCTGCAGAGCTGTGATCTGTGTAGAGTATTCAGAAGAATCCCACATAAATCCGTATGCCGGTGAATACTGTGCCCAGTCGTTATGGTGCTGCAGTTTATCCCAGTAATTTGCATCCTTGGAACCATCATTCCATACGTATGTGTTAAACTGATTGCCCATAAACCATCCTGTATTCTGATGATATTTAAAGTTAGAAGCATCTTCACCATCTACATAATAAGCAGTACCATCATCCAGAACTTTATAGTTTACATCCTGAATACCATTCTGCCACAGATTCATAACCTCCGGATCTGTATACAGCGCGGAGATAAACTTAAAGGCCATTTCCGGATCCGCACTGTTGGTTGCGATGCCAGTATCATAAAACTTACGTTTGTAGTTGAATATCCACCTTCTACATCCTGTCCAAAATACATTGCATAGCAGTCTGTTCCTGTAGATGCCTTTGCCTCAACAAGATAGCCCGGCTTAATTGCTGACATATAAGAGAACGTATTTCCAGCCTTCATCATAACTGCAGCTCCCTGTGTATCCGTCAACGCATCCGGATAAATGTATCCTGCATCAAACCATTCCGCCAGCTGGGTTACTGCTTCTTTGTAAGTATCGGTTTCAAACTCGTTCACTACGGTTGTGGAGTCATGATCAGCCTCCCAATCCAGAACACCGAACTGATCCGCTAACTCGTCGAAAAATGCAAGACGTCTCATCGGGCTTGCACTTCCCTGCAGATACAGAGGTGTCATTTCCGGATGTGCTTCTTTTACTTTCTTGAAAATTTCAGTTGCAACAGACCAGTCATACACTTTTCCGGTGTATTCATCCTGATTCAGCTCCAGTCCGTATTCCTCTGCGATACCAAGTTCATCACAGATATCTGCTCTCATAGTCAGACCACCAAGTTCAACCGATTCCTTCTGTGCCGGAAAACCGAACAGAATACCATTCATGGAACCTACCGTTGCATTTGCTTCACCAAGCACATCTTTAATAGCCTGTCCCTCCGGAGTATCCATATACTGGTTCATATCGACAATACCATTCATTGCAATCCAACTGGAAGCATTGCTGTAATAAATTGGCATAACATCCAGCTCATCACCACCGGAAATCATCAGCTGAATCGTCTGCTGATATTCTGCATACTGCAGTGGAAGAAATTCCACTTCAATATGGTATTTCGGAATCATATATTCATTCAATGCATCCTGTACTGCAGTACGTGCTGCGTCATCCTGCTCGTAGAACTCGACGAAGGCAAATACGAGATGATAAGGATTTTCTTCCGTATACTCACCAAGCTCTGTTTTTGTTACGGAAGCATCTGCCTCGCCAGATGCCGATGCTGTTGATGTTGTTCCAGAAGAGCTCTTGGATGAGCCGGAAGTGTCTCCACTGTTTCCGCAGCCGACAAGCAGGCCGCCCACCATTGTCGCTGCCAGAAAAGCAGCAAGCATTTTTCTTTTCATATAAAAATTCCTCCTTAAAATAAGTTTATCACGAAGCAGCCCTTTTCGCTGCTAATGATTCATTCCATCTGTATCAGCCTTTGACTGCACCAAGAGCGATACCTTTTGCATAATATTTCTGGAAAGATGGGAAAATCAGCATAATTGGCAGAATTGCTACAAATGCGATTGCCATCTGGATTCCCGTTGCCGGAATGGTCGATGCAGCTGCTGTCACATTCGAGTTGGAGCTCTGTGTCAGGAACTGAATATTCTGTACCATCTGGTTCAGAAGGTTCTGTACGTTGTACAGACCTGTATTCTTAACGATATAGTACAGACCATTGGTCCAGTCATTCCAGTAAGCAAGGCCTGCAAAGGTGCCCATTGTTACCAAGATCGGTTTTCCAAGCGGAAGTACGATTTTCCAGAAGATGGTAAACTGGCTTGCACCGTCAATCTCTGCCGCCTCGTATAATCCATCCGGAATGCTTGTGGTAAAATAAGTTCGAATCATCATAACATTCCATGCAGAAAGCAGGAAGTTTGGAAGCAGCTGTGCAAAAATCGTATCTTTGATATGGAAGGTACCTGTCCACATAATGTAAGATGGAACGATACCGCCGTTGAACAGCATGGTAAAGAACACGAAGAACATCATCACATTTCTGCCCGGAAGATTTTTTACTGACAAAGGATAGGCCATCAGAGCAGACAGAAGGACATTCAACAGAGTTCCGACTACCGTGACACCAATACTTACTCCATAGGCCTTCAAAATCTGACCTCCGGATTTGATGATGTAGGAATAGGACGCGAGGGAGAACTTCTTCGGAAAGAAGGAGTATCCATTCGCTACCAGTGTGTTTTCATCTGTAATAGAAGACATAAATAACAGAATAAACGGTAAGATAATGGCAAGCGTCCAGATAATCATGACAGCGTTTGCTAAAATCTGATATTTGGAAAATGGTTTTTCTTTCATACGTGATCTCCTTAGAACATTGCGTTTTCTTTGCTGACTTTACGTACGATTCCGTTTGCGGTAAGGACAATGATAAATCCGATGATGGACTGATAGAAGCCGGCTGCTGCAGACATTCCGACATTTCCGGATTTCATCAGGCCGCGGTATACGTAGGTATCAATAACATTGGTTGCCGAGTACAGAAGTCCTGAATCACGTGGTACCTGATAGAACAGACCGAAATCGGAATAGAAGATACGGCCGACACTCATCAATGTCAGGGTGATTACGGTTGGTTTCAGGAATGGAAGCGTAATGTTTTTGATCTGCTGCCATTTGGTTGCGCCATCCAGAGAAGCTGCCTCATACAGAGACGGATCAATGCCATTGATGGTAGATATGTAGATCAGACATCCATATCCTACACCCTTCCAGGTATTTACAAAAATCAGAATGAACGGCCAGTATTTCGGTTCTGCATACCAGTTCACAGCATCTTTTCCAAGTGCACTTAAAATCGAATTGTTTACAATACCTGTACTCTGACTTAAAAATGCATATACAATGTAGCCAAGAATAACAGCCGACATCAGATATGGAAACAAGATTGCACTCTGATAAATTTTCTTTAATTTTTTATTAAACGTATCGCAGATAAAGATTGCAAAAATAATTCCGACTACCGTGTTCAGAACAATAAACGCCAGATTGTAAAGTAACGTATTTCTTGTAATAGTCCATGCATCCGATGATGCAAACAGAAATTCAAAGTTCGCCAGTCCGCAGAACGGGCTCTTCCAGATTCCCAAACGGGCATTGTACTTCTTAAATGCTACGATAATGCCTGCCATCGGAATATAATTGTTAATGAGCAGATAGATCGCGCCTGGAAGGAACATCAGATACAGCGGAAGGTATCGTTTGAATTTTGCTGCTTTGCTGTGGCTGCTCCCGGATGATGCATGGGATTTTTTTAAAGATGCCATGTTTTTCCTCCTCGTTTCCTCTTTGTTTTCTCGTTTTTTTGTCGTTGCAAGTATGTTCGAACAAAATTGCTTTGACTATCAACTGTTGTTATTATATAATTTTAAAACTTTTTAGCAATTCACATTGCTTAGGTTTTATTGCACTTTTCTTAGAATCTATGTGCAAATTATATATAATTACGGAGGCATCCTTCTTGAATTCATCAAAACATCGTACTTTTTCACTAAACTTCAATTTTTTTGACCACACTATGCACAAACACAAAATATATTCCCTAAAGAAAAAAGCATTTTGGTATTGGATGCGTATTTTAATAATGTTCAGTATTTTATTGCTGTTTTTAATTTTTTATATTTCCAAACAGCTTCAGCATGAAACCTACCAGGGAATTCATCAGACAATGGATCTTTATGTCCAGCAGTTAAATAAGAGTATGGAAACTGCTGAAAACTGTCTCTGGGAATTCGCTAATAACAATACTGATGTTGTCGATACGATCACTTCCAAAAACAACCCAAACGCAGTGATTTCCCAGATTAAAGCCTCCAGGCTTTTGGATAATACTTTAAGTTACATGACAGACATTGACGGTATGTTTGTTTATGGAAAAGCAAACGACCATTTTGTCTGCCGCTATAAAAATGGGGGCTCCAATGACTGTAGTTCCTACATGAAAAAGCTTTTACGTCAGTCGGGAGAGGACGCCTCCGCTCTCAACTTCAAGAGTTGGTATTATATAGAGCTGGAACGCCATACCTATCTGATCCGAATTATCAATGATCTCCATGGCTATCTTGGTGCCTGGATCCGTCTGGATGAACTGAATACTCCATTTGATGATTCAAATACCATTTTTCTGTTTGCTGATGAAAATGGTATTCCATACGACAACGAAAGCTGGTCCGATTTTAAACTGTCTACCGACTTTTCTACCCAGAAATCTCATCGGATCCGCGGAAAGGACGGTATACAATATTTACAGGTCGCTGAAAAGCTTCCTTCTTCTACCTGCTCCTTAAATGCACTCATCCCCTCCGAAGAAGTCAACACTCCTATTTACAATATGCTCAAGCTTCTGCTCGGGGGTGCTCTGCTGATTTTCGTGGTTTCTCTTTTATGGACCGTTTCCTATGAACACCTGATTTCAAAGCCTCTTGATCTGATCCGGAAAATGGCATCACAGGTCAAAGAGGAACAACAGGTGCCGCACCCGGATCTTTCCAATGAGCGGTGTGAGGAGGTTCTGGAAATCGGTGAAACACTGAATAAGCTGATGAATCGAATTGAGAAGTTAAAAATCAATGTTTATGAGGATAAATTAAATCTGAAGGCACTGGAGATTCAGTATCTGAAATCCCAGGTAGCGCCGCACTCTCTGATCAACTGTCTCTCCGCAATCGCATCAATGCCATTCACGGAAGAAGGAAGGCGGCTCACAAATGAATTCGTCCGCACACTTTCGAATCATTTGCGGTACACCCTGCAGGATAAGACAGCCGTTCCTTTGAAAGAAGAACTGAAATACGTAGAAAATTTTCTGGAGATGACAGAACTGCGGTTTCCAGGCTGTCTGAACTGGGAAATCCATGTGGATGAGAAATGCAGGAATGCTTCTGTTTTTCCGATCATTCTGCTGATGTTTACAGAAAATACCATCAAGCACAACATGATCATGGGCGAAGAGCTCCGTGTCCGTATCACCGGCAGCCTTGTGGAGCGCAATGGTGAAAAATATGTGGTTCTCACTCATCTCGACTCCGGCAGTGGTTATTTTGAAGAGGATCTGGAATACCTGAACCGGCCAGTTTCCCAGCAGGTTCATGACTTTGATGGAAAAAAATCGGAACCTACAATCTGCTCAAACGGCTTTATCTTGTTTATGGAGAAAAAGCCCATGCGCATTTTTCCAACGAACCCGGATGGGGTGCAAGATCAGAGGTTACGATTCCATACATTCCATACCGGGAGGATGGCAATCCGCCGGAAAGCAAAATTGAAACATCGGAACCTCTTTTTTCACATGCTTCCGACACACCTCAGGTCCCCTGCAAAAGAAACGAGAGCTAAAGCTTGTTTGAAAAAGGCTTTCGGCTTGCTTTTTGTAACGATTCAAATCCATGCGAAACGGAAGAAAGGAACAGGGCTTTTACAATGAACATTTTAGTAGTGGATGATGAATATTATATTGTGAAAAACATTATCGAAACGACAGACTGGTCGGCGCTCGGGATTGAGCAGGCGTTTCCTGCCTACAGTGCCAGCCAGGCAAAACGAATTTTTGAGGGTTCCCAGGATATTGATATTCTTTTGACTGACATCGAAATGCCGCGCGAAACCGGTCTGCAGTTAGTGGAATGGCTGCATGAGAACAATTTTCATCCCATCGTACTCGTTCTGACCGGCCATCAGCGATTTGATTATGCGCAGGAAGCGCTGAATTTACATATTTTCTCCTACCTGTTAAAACCAATCGACCCGGATCAGCTTATGGAAAAGCTGGCGGCGGCTGTGCAGGAGGTGAAAAAAAATGCATGGTATGAGAAAGAGCGGCTGAATATGGAAGAGCACCTCTCCACCGATGCCTCGGACCCGATCAGCGTCATCAAGGACTATATCCGTTCGCATCTTTCCGATCCTGAACTGGGCCGCACCTCCATCGCCGAGAAAATCCACATGAACCCGGACTACCTGTCCCACATTTTCAGTACGAAAACAGGAGCGTCGCTCAGTAGCTACATCATGGACGAACGTATGACAACCGCAAAACGTCTGCTTGCCACCACCAGCTTCTCCCCCCAGCAAATCTGTGACCAGATCGGAATCGCAAACGTTTCCTACTTTTACCGGCAGTTCAAGAAAAGCAGTGGAGTGACACCGCAGCAGTATCGGGAGAAGCATTTTCATGGATAATCACGAGCCCTGGAGCGTGCCTGGAAAAGGTCTCCAGCGCACAAAAAAACAGAGTGTATTGGAATTCTTCGTTTCCATACACTCTGTCTCATTTCTTACCCACAAAAATCCGCCAGATCCTCTTTCAGATAGTTCTGCGTCTTCTCCAGATCTTTCTCCCGGATACTCTGCATAATATCGTTATGATGCGCAATGTCCAGTGCCGGGTTTACGTTGGACCAGGTCTGCCAGTAAAACTGGGCGTAAGCGCGTTTTAAGACGTTCATGGTGCGTTCAAGCTCCTGATATGCGTAAGCGTTGCCGGAGAAGGAAATCAGCTTCAGATGGAATGCTGTATTTGCCTCCCAGTGATCCCAGACGCTGTCGGTGCTCTGCTTGCATCTCTCATCAATCTCGGCAAGCTCCGCCAGATTTTCTTCGGTGATATGTCCGATCGACTGACGAAGATATCCGCCCTCGAGAACAAGGCGGAAATCCAGAATATTCTGTGCCTCTTCGCGGGACACGCTGACAACCTGGTAGCCGAAGCGCGGGAAGCTGTGGAGAATTCCCTCGTTGCAGAGCGTCACCAGTGCTTCACGGATTGGCGTCTTGCTGCAGCCGAATTTCTGTACCAGCTCCTGCTCGTTGATAATTTGATTGGGTTTATATTCATCGGTAAAAATGCCGTTCAAAATGGCCTGATATACCATATTTTTAAGGCTTTCCTGTTGTTTTTTCATAAGGGGAAACTCCTTATCTTTTATTTTCTTCACTTTTGCGCATCCTGATTTTTTTCTTCTCCAAATGCGCCCTGTTTTTTATCTTAACAAATTTTTTTTTGCTTGTAAATGCCGTGCTCCCAGATTTTTACCGGTAAAAGAGGAAAATGATGTTTTCACCATTTTCCCTCTTCTGTTCCCTCATTGGACGTTATCGCTTATTCTGTCTGCCGTCAGATCACATACTCATTCGACTTCTGCATCTGCCATTCCACCAGATCTGCCAGCGTAATATTGTCCACCACACTGTTGATGGCATCGTTCAGTTTTTTCCAGAGCATCACCGTAACGCACTGATCTTCCCTGCCGCAGTCGGCGCCGTCTTCTACACAGTCCACCGGCGCAAGGCTACCCTCGGTCAGACGCAGGATCATTCCCACGGTATATTCTTCCGGCTTTCGTTTCAGGGAATAACCGCCCGCCGGGCCGCGCACACTTTTTACGAAACCAGCTTTATTCAAAATCGAGATGATCTGTTCCAGATATTTTTCCGAAATCTCCTGCCGCTTTGCCACATCTTTCAAACGCACCGGTTCGCCGGTATTGTTGAGTGCCAGATCCAGCATCAGACGAAGCGCATACCGTCCTCTTGTCGAAACTTTCATTTTATTTCCTCCGAATATATGTCATGATAAAAATACTTCTTTTATTTTATCCCATATTCTCTACATATCAATAGGAAATATAACACAAAACCAAAGCATGTCCGAAAAATGCAATGACTTTTTATCCGCTTTCCATGCTTACTTATCATCTCAAATCCTGCGCAATCTCTTCTCCCATCTTCTCTACCGCATCCACAATCTCCCGGATCTGCTCTCCGGTAATTTCATCGATATGCACGCCACCGGTGCAGACGGTCACGGTACGGCAGGCACAACAGATTTTTTCCGCCAGCATCCGGCACAGTACCTCATCTTTATGTCCGGTGCGGTTCCACACCGAGGAAGTCGCACTCCAGCTCCCGTCTCCGGTCAGCGATTCCCGTGGTACGGCCTGCACTACACAGCCGATATGCGGCTTTTCTCCTCCGGCGAGACAGATCTGAAAGTCCTCACCAATCTTCATTACCGTCACTTCCATCATGCATCCTGCGGCTGTTGCCTTTTTCGTCAGCATCCCTTCCATCTCCGATACTCCTTCACTTCCACGCCGAACGGCGACAGCAGCTTCGCCGCCAGATGCGTCACCATATCGTCAATCGACTCCGGTTTCTGATAAAACGTCATCATTGGCGGAACAATCCACACATTTGACATGCGTGACAGCTCGTACAGATTCCGCAGATGAATCTCACTCATCGGTGTCTCCCGCGCTGCCAGCACGAGCGGACGTTTTTCTTTGATGGTCACATCCGCCGCGCGCAGCAGCAGATTGTCGGTGTATCCGCTTACAATACCGGCCGCCGTTTTCATGCTGCACGGCACAATCACCATGCCTTCCGTCCGGTACGACCCGCTCGCCGGGCCTGCACCGATGTTGTCCTGCTCGAGTACTTCATCTGCCAGCGCTTCCACCTGCGAAACACTCCAGTCTGTCTCCTGTTCCAGCGTCAGCTTTGCACTGCGGCTCATCACCAGAAGGGAACGGTATTCCTCACTATCCCGCAGAATTTCAAGCACTTCATCAGCAGCGGCATTCCACTCGCCCCGGAAGCGCCAACTACAATCCGTTTTTCCACAGCCATCCGTCTCGTTCCTTCCTTTTATCCACAGATTCCGTCAATCCATGCGAATAACTCGTCGAGATCGTAGTCGCCCGCATGCGGTGTATTCCATGGGGAATGGTAATCCACCTCACAGCCTGCCTCACGAAGTTTTAATACCAGCATCGCCGAGATCACCAGAGAGGTGTCGCGGTCGCACTCGCCGTGGCGGATGCGGAAATGCTGTGCTTTTTCTGCTTTTTCGTCCATAATGTATTCCATTGGATTCATCATTTTCACAACTTCTGCTTCCGCACACGCGCCCTGTGCTTTCGTGTGTGCTGTGCTGTATTCCGTGAAGTGACGGCAGTTTGTCGTCTCGTTTCCAAACAGATCATTCTCCGGGCTTTCCAGATCCAGCGCATCAAAAGCAGGTGCCGTTTTCATCCGGGTGATGTCTTTGACATAAGCGGTAAAATCCATGCCCTGCACTTTGCCGTTCTCGACGATCAGCCATGGTTTATCTGATAAATCCACACCCTGGTCAGACGCTCTCTGCGCAGATTCCATCACAACGCGTTTTACATATTCCTTCAGGGATCCTTCTCCGTCTGCATCAAGTGTCAGTGGATCTCCGTTTTCATCCTTCAATCCAAGGCTGTTTACATATGCCGGAAACATTGCTTTTTCCTCTGCCGAAACAAGGATCTGTTCTTTCGTCATCTCGCCATCCACCGGTGTGAAAACCGGGCGGCCGCCTCATCCATTTTCATGTTGGCACGGTGAAAATCATTTACTCCGCAAAATTCCCATTCATACGCCATGTCTGCGTGTTCAAGGTTTGTGATTGGGCAGTAGCAGGAAGCCGCAAACACGTTATCTCCGGCATCCGCCGCGCCAAGTGCCTGCAGATACGGCTCATAGTCCGGGTGATTTCCCGTGCTTCCCATCAGGGATGACAGCGCACCTCCGGCACTCGTTCCATTGGTGATAATTTTGCTCGCATCGCCAGGCAGCTCATCCGCGAAAAAGTGGAGATATCGCACGGCTGCTTTATAATCAACCACGCAGGATGGTGCTTTTCCGTTGTACCGGCCATCTGCCCCCTTCTGCACTCTGCCGCGGATTGCCGGGGATGCCACAACATAGCCGTGCTGCAGTGCACGAAAAATCGTGTTGGGTCTGCCCTGTAAAAATGGATTCGTTCCAGGCTCATCCGCCGGACCCGGCATGTAGCCGCCGACCGTATTCGGCATGAAAACCGGCGCGCTCCCTAAATCATAGCCATGCAGGGATGCTCCCTCATAATAGCATTCCGGCACAAAAAGATTCATCTTCTGAAACTCTTCATTAACCGGTTTTTCCACATAAATCAGGTCGCGGAACGCCCGAAACCGGATCGTCTCGCCACACAGTGTTACTTCTTCTATTGTATAATCGTTTTTCTCAAATTTCAGCATACCAGGCTACTCTCCTTTTTTGACAAAATATACTTTTTAGAACACAATATAACATTTTTTTGCAAAACATGCTTTTATTCCTCGTCCAGCCAGTGTTTCGGATCAACTTCCAGAAACCTCGCCCGCACAAATCTTTTCTTCTGATCATACGGCACGGTACAGTCAAAAATTGTCTTGCATGCAATTCCGTGATCGCGGATCGATGGCGAACACGTCGGATCGTTTGACGGATCGAGCGGATGACACCGGACACCTGGGATCGTGATGATATCCGCATCGCCCTGGAATCGTGTGTTCATTGCCCAAAGGACATCGTTCATATCGAAGCAGTCCACGTCCTCATCCACGAGAAATACATGTTTCAGTTCACTGAATGCAGAAAAAGCCAGCAGCGCCGCCTGACGCTGTCTTCCCTCATCACTTGGACCAAGCTTTTTAAATTGAAGAACAGCCATATATTTTCCGCCGCCCGCAGAACCACAGTACACATTCCGGAGTCGTCCCGGCATTGCTTTTTCTACCATGCCATAGATACTCGCTTCCGTCGGAATGCCCGCCATGGAAACATGTTCCTCGCTTGGTCCGATGCAGGTCTGCATGATCGGATTTCGCCGGTGTGTTACCGCTTTTACTTTAATCAGGCGGCACTGATCGCTCGCCGGACCGGTATAACCCGGAAATTCCGGCATGGCGTAACCGGTGTGGCTGTTCTGATCTTCCTGCACACGCACGCCCGGGATAACCTCGCCCTCGATCACATACTCTGCATTCGCAATTGCCATCTCATTTACCGAAACGCAATGGCACAGTTCCACCGGCTCTTTCCGCAGCGCACCTGCAACCGAAAGCTCATCGTAACCAAGCGGTGTTGTCGGCGGCTCAAAGCAGGAACCGATCTCAATCGCAGGATCGACGCCGATGCTGATGGAAATCGGCAGTTTCTGGCCAAGCTCCTCCGCACGGTCTGCCATCGCGCCGATATGGCGTGCACCCGGCGTGAAGAAAATCGAAAGTTCGTCTTTTCCCTGAATACAGAGACGGTGAATCGTCACATCGTGCAGCCCGGTATCCGGGTGAGAAGCGTAACACATGCCAAGCGTGATGTACGGGCCTGCGTCATCCGGCGTGTTGGTCGGTGCCGGGACGAGGCGGTTCAGATCAAAATCGGGATCCGTCGCCAGATGCACAACCTCCTGACACGGCGGCGCACCCTGAAATTCCACCGGTGCAACCGGCTTTTCCACGCTGTGATACAGCATTTTCCCAAGATTCTCCGGCTCACAGTCCAGAAGTGCAGCCACACGCTTCCGGCTCGCCAGGACACCGATCGCAACACTTGCGTCCGGGTGGCCTTTGATATTGCGGAAAATCATTGCCGGTCCTTCTTTCGTCGGACGTTTTACCGTTCCGCCCGCGCCGACATAGCGGTAAACTCCGGCAAGCTCCGCCATCGGATCAACTGCAACATCCGTCTCGGCAAGCTGTCCCGGCATATTTTTCAATCGTTCCAGCGCACTGCGCAGATCTCTTACTTTTTCAGCCATAATCATTCTCCTTATTCCCCAAATCAAAACTATCTCATAGAATGTTCTTTTTTGTACTCCATTCAGCCAGCAAATCCATCGGATCCTCTCCATCCACTTTCCCTGCTGCATGTTTTATCCTTTTTTATTTTAAAAAGAAACCTTTGTGGAATCAATTCGATCTGTGGTACAATTGTTTCCAGAATGGAATGAATGAAATGGAATGATTTTCAAAAGGAGGTTCTCTCTTATGACCATGGAACAGATCGACTTTTTTCTGATGACCGTCCGATGCGACACTTTTTTAGAAGCTGCAGAAAATCTTCATATCGCACAGTCCACGCTCTCGAAGCAGATCCAGAAGCTGGAATCCGAACTGAATCTCACCCTCTTCGACCGCACCCGCCGCCAGGCGGTTCTGACTCCGGCAGGCAAGCTGTTCTGCCAGGAAGCCTCAGAGCTCTCCCGCCAGTATCATCAGATGCTGCAGAAAATGCGCCACTTTAAAGAGTCGGAACGCCAGCCGCTCCGCGTCGGCTCTCTTCCGTTTCTGACGCAGTATCATCTCACCTCCCGCATCCGCGCTTTCGCACATACGCATCCGGAGGTTGAACTGATGCTGGAAGAGTGTGAAGAAAACGAGCTGATGGACGGTCTGCAGTCCGGTCGTTTTGATCTTGTCATTGCACGGGATTCCATGATTTCACCGCAGAAATATCACTTTGTACCTCTCGCAAAGGATCGTCTCTGTGTGATGCTCCCCATCGATCATCCGCTTGCAGAAAAATCTTCCCTGACAATCGCTGACATTGCCAGAGAACCTCTGATTCTTATGCATCCCTATACCTCGATTTATCAGCTCTGTATGCAACTATTTGAAAAGGCAGACCAAAAGCCGCACATCCTGCGCACTGCCCGCCTGGAATCCATGATAAGCTCCGTGGAAGTCGGCGAAGCCTTAAGCCTGTTTGCCGGGAGTAACTTTGCATTGTTCCACCACCCAAACGTCACCGCCGTTCCTCTGCGCGACGCACCGCCTCTTGTGATCGGTGCCGCGTATCCGCTCAAAATGAAAGCATCAAAAAAGCCGGGAAATATCTCTGCACAGACGCTGAAATCATTTGTCTTTTTTATTCAAAATCCCGTATAAAAACACGCTTCTGGTGCTTTCAAACATGCCAGCGGCGTAACGCTGACGCAGCATGAGACAGACCTATGGTTAATAGCAGGCAAAAACAAAAATAGCTGGTAAAATGTCTGACGATCGCCGGAACCGATATTTACCATCCGATCCAGGACGATCTGACCGGTGCGGAAATCGCTTTTGGCAGTGATATGATTCGTTCTCTGAAAAACGACAACTATCTTGTTATGGAAACCGAGGCACAGGAATTTCCAGGATGGATGCCATACAAGGGCCAGCTCCGCCAGCAGGCTTACAGCCATCTTGCCTCCGGTGCAAACAGCGTCATGTACTGGCACTGGCATTCGATTCATAATACGCTCTGGCATCATAATTTCCCATGCGGTTTATCTAAGCCCAAAAAAGAAGCATGTTTGTTTTTTCAAACACGCTTCTTTTTTGTATGCTTTTTTATATTCTCTTTTACTTTGTATCCTTTTTACTGAACTGCCTCAAATGCCTCATCCAGATCCTCGATGATATCGTCGATGTTCTCGGTACCGATGGAAAGACGGATGGTGTTTGGTTTGATTCCCTGATCCAGCAGTTCTTCCTCGGTGCACTGGCTGTGTGTAGTGGTTGCCGGATGGATCACCAGAGATTTTACATCGGCAACGTTAGCCAGCAGGGAGAACAGCTCCAGATTGTCGATGAAATCTTTTGCTTTCTGTGCATCACCTTTGATTTCGAAGGTGAAGATGGAACCGCCGCCGTTCGGGAAGTATTTTGCGTACAGTGCCTGCTGCTCCGGATCATCGGATACAGACGGATGATGTACTTTTTCTACCTGTGGCTGGCTCTCCAGATATTTTACAACCTTCAGCGCGTTCTCTACATGACGCTCTACACGGAGAGACAGTGTCTCAAGTCCCTGCAGAAGCAGGAAGGAATTGAACGGAGAAAGAGTTGCTCCTGTATCACGAAGAAGGATCGCACGTACTTTTGTAACGAATGCAGCAGGTCCAACTGCTTTTGTAAAGCTGATGCCGTGGTAGCTCGGGTTTGGCTCGGTCAGGGATGCGAATTTGCCGGATCCCTCCCAGTCGAATTTACCGCTGTCTACGATCACACCGCCAAGGGTAGTTCCGTGACCGCCGATAAATTTGGTTGCGGAATGTACAACGATATCTGCGCCGTACTCGATCGGGCGAACCAGATACGGAGTTGCGAAGGTGTTGTCTACAACCAGCGGGATTTTATTCTCATGTGCGATTTTTGCGAGTGCTTCGATATCTACCACATCGGAGTTCGGGTTTCCAAGCGTCTCGATGTAGATTGCTTTTGTGTTCTCCTGAACGGCTGCGCGAACCTCATCCAGATCGAATACATCAACAAATGTGGTGCTGATGCCGTACTGTGGAAGGGTGTGTGCCAGAAGGTTGTAGGAACACCGTAAATGTTCTTTGCAGATACGATATGGTCGCCTTTCTGTGCCAGGTTGATGATGGTGTAGTTGATAGCTGCTGCTCCGGAAGCTACTGCAAGTGCCGCAACGCCGCCCTCCAGTGCTGCCATTCTCTGCTCGAAAACGTCCTCGGTCGGGTTGGTCAGACGGCCGTAGATGTTTCCTGCATCCTGGAGTCCGAATCTTGCTGCTGCGTGATCGGAGTTGTTGAATACGAAAGAAGAGGTCTGATAGATCGGCACTGCTCTTGCTCCGGTTGCCGGATCCGGATTTTCCTGTCCTACGTGAAGCTGTAAGGTTTCAAATTTAAGATTTCTTTCTGCTCTTGTTTTTTTGCTCATGATTGTATTCTCCTGTTCTGTTTTTCGTTTTTCTATTTCTTTTCATGTTCGATTTTCTATTATTTATCGGAACCGGTTGCCATCTTGTTTTGTCCATGCTGCAATGCGGCTCCGTTTTCTTTCGGTTTTATCTGCTTACACTGCAACACATGACATCATAGATCACAATTCGATTCTCTGCGAAAACTGCTCTCATTCACTTCGCTTCCTCTCGTTTTGGTGATATTTCCTATCTGTTTACAAGGATTATTATAGCGACAGTCTTCTGCTTTGTCCAATATAGAAAATTGATGGCTGGTTATAGGGTTTTCCTATAGCTATTCTTTATCGCCAATATTTTTTCTTCTGAAATTTCTATATCCAATCATGCTGCATAAAACAAGATAACAAATGCAATTCATCTCCCACAAGATGGGACTCGCAGCTTGCGAAAAGCCTTTTTCAAACACACTCCAGAGAGTCAAAGCGGATATTCGCAATCCGCTTCGCTACTTGCTCATAACCGAATAGCTGCTTCGCAGCTTATCAGGAGTGGCTTGTACCACTCCTGATACAGCAAGTCCCCACCCACTGCTTATTGCTTTTCGCAATGGAAGCAGGGGACTTACTTGATTCGGTTAAAGTCTTCTTGTTTCTCCTTTTTTACAGCACAAGCTCCTTATATTTCCGAATTTCTTCCAAATACTGCTGTCCCAGTGCGCTGATCGACATACCCTTCCTAGAAATATAACCGATCATCATGTTTTCCTCCGCGTGAAGCGGCACAGCGCGGTAGTCACTGCCGTTTAATTCCTCACAGATAATGCCGGAGCAAAGCGTATAACCATTCAGTCCGACCATCAGATTCAGCATGGTCGCACGGTCATTTGCCTTAATGATTCTCTTATATTCATACGTCGAAAGCACTTCCTCTGCCAGGAAGAACGAATTGTTGCTTCCCTGATCAAATGACAGGCATGGATATTCCTTCAGCTCCTCCATGGTGATCTCCGCCTGATCCGCAAGCGGATGATCTTTCCATAGATAGACGTACGTTCCGCAGGAAAACAGGTCGTGAAACTCGAGGTTATTATCCTTCAGCAGCTTGTTCAGCACCTTCGCATTAAAGTCATTCCGATACAAAATCCCAAGCTCACTCTTGAAGTTTTTTACATCCATCAGCACATCGTACGTTCTCGTCTCATAAACCGCAAACTCATACTCATCCATACCAAACTGCTTCACCAGCTCCACAAACGCCTTTACGGCAAAACTGTAATGCTGCATCGACACGCTGAATTTTTTCTTTCCCTTGGTGCGATAAATATAGCGGTTCTCGAGAAGCTGATACTGGTCTGTGACCTGACGTGCGTAACCCAGAAACTCCTCGCCCTCCGGGGTCAGTACTGTTCCGTGGCTGCTGCGCTTGAACAGCTCAATTCCAATCTCTTTTTCCAGCTCCTTGATTGCTCCGGAGAGACTCGGCTGTGAAATATAGAGTGCCTTTGCCGCCTCATTCATGGATCTGGAATCTGCGGCCCGAATTACGTAGCGAAGCTGTTGTAATGTCATAAGTAAAGTTCCCTTTCTGGTATAAATTAATATGCGAAACTGCCATTCGCGGTGGAGAGAAAATGCCGCGGATGGCAGTGTTCGCTGATATCTATTATTTTAAAATCTGAAGCTGTTCCCTTTTATTTGGCAAACAGGGCTGTGGAATAGTATCTGTCTCCGTTATCCGGCAGGAGCACAACGATGGTTTTGCCTTTATTTTCCTCTCGTTTTGCGAGCTGGATTGCTGCATACAGAGCTGCTCCGGAGGAAATTCCTGCGAGAATCGCTTCCTCGGCTGCCAGATATCTTCCGGTCTCGAAAGCGTCCTCATTTTCTACTTTGATGATTTCATCGTAAATGCTGGTGTTCAGGGTATCCGGCACAAAGCCTGCGCCAATTCCCTGGATTTTGTGCGGTCCGGAAACGCCGTCGGACAGTACCGGGGAGGATGCCGGTTCTACTGCTACGATTTTTACTTCCGGTTTTTTCTCTTTTAAATATTCACCCGTTCCGGTGATGGTTCCGCCGGTGCCGACACCTGCAACAAAGATATCAACCTCTCCGTCGGTGTCTTCCCAGATCTCCGGTCCTGTTGTCTTTTTGTGGGTTGCCGGGTTTGCCGGGTTCACAAACTGGCCTGCGATAAAGCTGTTCGGAATCTCTTTGGCAAGCTCATCGGCTTTCTCGATTGCACCCTTCATTCCCTTCGTTCCATCGGTCAGAACAACTTCTGCGCCGTATGCTTTTACAATATTGCGGCGCTCCACACTCATTGTCTCCGGCATGGTAAGGATCATGCGATAGCCTTTTACGGTTGCTGCCGCTGCCAGTCCGATTCCGGTGTTTCCGGAAGTCGGCTCAATGATAACGGAACCTTCTTTTAAGAGACCTTTTGCTTCAGCATCCTCAATCATCGCTTTTGCAATACGGTCTTTGACGCTTCCTGCCGGATTGAAGGATTCTACTTTTGCGATCAGTTTCGCCTGCAGTCCTTCTTTTTCTTCAATTCGTTTCAGTTCTACCAGCGGAGTTTTTCCTACAAGATCCAGAATGCTGTCATATACCTTTGCCATCGTTGATTTCCTCCTTACTTTTGCGCTCTTTTCTCTATTTCCTTATTTCCTATTGAGTTTGTATGTTTTAAGTTGGTTCCATCTTATTCCAGTTGGATGGAAATGTCAACACATTTCACTGGTATGATTAGAAAAAATCCTTACACTCCCTTTGCCAGGGCAATACTGACCGCCATTCCGACCAGGGAAGAGAGCAATGCACCCGCCAGTGTATACCGCGTTTTTTTGATGTGGACCGCTCCGAAATAGACCGCCATCGTATAAAAAACCGTCTCCGTGCACGACATCATAATCGAAGCCGCCCGTCCGGCAAAGGAGTCACAGCCCGCCTCTTTGTAGAGATCCAGCAGAAGACCCACCGCCGCGCTGTTGGAAAAGAGACGCACAACACCGAGCGGTACCAGCGCAGACGGGATTCCCGCCGGTTCCAGCACGGTTCCAAGCAGTTTTCCAAATTCCTCCAGAAATCCCGATGACCGCAGAACACCGACCGCTGCCATCAGCCCGATCAGAGTCGGCACAATACCGATCACTGTCCGCATGCCGTCCTTCGCCCCGTTCAGAAAATCGCCGAACACATCCTGTTTCATCAAAAGCCCCAGTCCGACCACGTAAAAAATCAGCACGGGAACCATCAGATCTGAAAGCGCCGAAAGAAAACGCAAAAAATCCCCTCCCCAGAAAAATCCTATCAGATACACTCCGATACAATTTATTCCGCGGGCGGGGATTTATGTAATTTTATTTCACTTTAATCTGAAACAGACGCGCCATATACGTCTCCGGGAAGTGAATCTGCAGCGTCTTGCTGTAGTCATCGTAATGGAACACATCACCGCATGCTTTCGGGTAAACGCAGGAAACCTCCAGCTCTTTCCCTGGGAATGCTCGGTTCAGCGGAACTTCAAAATCAGCCTCTCCGCCGCGTCTCCACACACCAAGATAAATTACATCTCCCGGCACACGGATTCCGGCTGCGAGGTGTTTTTCTTCATTGTCTGCCCATCCCATCGGCCAGAACGGAACGCCGTCCTTGATGCCGCTGCGGATCTCTTTGTAGCAGTCAATTCCCTCTTTTACAAGTTCAAACCGCTCCGGCGAAATTTCTGCGAGATGGCCGCTTTGGTGAATACGAAGCAGCAGCGCATTAACCATATTGAAAATAACTTCCTCTTTTGTGCCGTCCCGCAGCGGATATGACCAGATCGCCGCCTGCTCCGGCGTCACGCCGATGGCTGCATTCGCCGAGATCGTCGCATAATTGCGGTAATCCTCCTGATCGCTCGTCGACTGAATGCTGTTTCGCGCCAGCATCGCATAGTCCATCCGAAGACCGCCGCTCGAGCAGTTCTCAATGACAAGATCCGGATACTTTTTGTAGATGCCATCCAGCCATGCCAGATACGCTCTCTCATGCTCCAGAAGACCGTCTCCAAAACTGTCCGCATCCACTTCCGTGCCAATACCAGGCTCAATATTGTAGTCCATCTTGATATAGCCGACACCGTAGTCCCGTACCACACGGTCGATGACTTCGGTCACATGCTCAATCACAAGCGGATGACGGAAATCCAGCTGATAACGGCTTCTGTCATACACACGCTTGCCGTGGCGCAGGAAGAAGCACTCATCCGGCAGAATGGAAGCCTTCTTACAGTTGATACCCATAACCTCCAGCTCCAGCCAGACACCAGGAATCATGCCCTTCGAACGAATATAATCCGTCACCTCACGCACTCCATTCGGAAAGCGCTTTTTACTCTCCTGCCACTCACCGACACTGTCCCACCAGTTGCCGTCCGCATACCAGCCGGCATCAATGACAAAATACTCACATCCGGCCTTCTCTGCCGCATCCACCAGCGGGAACTCTTTTTCTGTGGTCGGATCTCCAAACAGACAATTCATATAATCATTGAAAATAACCGGCAGATTTTCATTATCTTTGTTCGGACGGCGGATCTTTCTGCGGTACTTCGTCAAAGTACCAATCGCTTCCTCGAAATCATCATGACCTACGCCGACAGCCACCGGAACCGTTGTAAAGGAATCTCCCGGCTTCAGATTCTTCGACCAGTGTGACTGAATCTCTGTCGGACCGCTCACCGCCAGATAAAAATGGCAGTTCTGATCTCCGATCTCATAATGCCAGGAACCACTGTGGTCAATCTCAAAAAACAGACTCGAATCTGCCGCACTGTTTCCAATATATCCCATCGGCACATATTCCTTCGCCGACCAGTTGCCCGTATTCGTAATCTCAATCGTCTTCGAAGTTCTCTGATAATTATGCGGCTGCGTCTGCGCCATGCCAAGATCTGCAAACCGGTACTTCTTCACCGTCAGCTCCTTCTGCCATCCATTGTGAACCACAACCATCGACATCTTGTCATCCGAGCTGACAAACTTCGGAATTCCCTCTTTCTGTTCCTTCTCAATACCCCAGTAACTAAAACTCGAAATGTACTCCAGTGTCTGGTCTTCCTTTCCTTCGTTCGTCACTGTATTGTACATTCTCGCAACCGGAATCCCATCAAAAAACTGCATCACAGACTCCACCTTCGCACCTGTCACATCGTCCGACTGCACAATCCGCAGCACATCACCCTTCTCATTTCTCTCCTCGGAAATGGAATCAAACTTCAGCATAAATCCCGGAGCCGTCACAATATACTTATTTCCATGCTTCTCATACGGCCGGTTATACCCCGAAAAATTCACCTGCACCAGCTGGAAGCTCTCCTTAATCTGAGCTTCCCGCATTCCTTCCATCATCCACACTCCATCCGGCTTCCGGCAAAGATTCTCCGCGTCAAACGGTGCATGTGAAAAATGAAACAGCTTCAGCTGATTCTCTTCCGTCACCCCAAACACAATATGAATTCCATTCACATCATAACAAATCAGCTCTGCCTTGATCGGGGTCTCAATCCTGCTCGTCCATTTCTGCATCTTAAAAACCCTCCTTTGGAAATTTTTCTCATATTTCCAGCATATAACTTGTCCCCTTTAAAGTCCAGCACATTCTTGCTTTTTCCATCCTATTCTTTTCAACCATCTTGCGCCGATCCGCCCTTCAGGCGGATCCAGACTTTCCTCCCGTTCTCACTCCCAGCTCACGCGCCAGCCGTTATTTCACAACCCCAAACGTCGCAATCTCAAACTCCCGGAGTGTCACATGATACACCCCGTTCTCATCCGGGCAAAGTACCTCACCCTTCTCTTCCACTACATTACTGCGGTAAACCTCTTTCATCCAGCTCTCCTTTCGGAAGGAAAGTACCTCATCCTGCGGCATATTGTTCACAAACCGCACAAACAGATCGTCCTTTGCAAGTCCCTTCTTAAACGCCGTCAGATGAATTCCTTCCCCTTCAAAGCGGAGGAAGCTCATTTCCAGCGGCATCTCGCCCGATACGAGTTCCGGTTTTACCTGACCCGGCTTTCTGAGCCATGCCTTTGAAAGACCGGCCTGTGCTGCTGTCAGATCCTGCTGGAATGCGTAACCCTCGGTAAATGCCTCGCCCGTCTTACCGGCTGCATACGGCACAACTTCAAACTCCAGGGTAAACGTTCCGATCTGCTGCGCCTTTGGCGTCGGGAAATAACCCCAGTCACCCATCTCCGCAACGGAACGAAGCAGCGTTACCGCAATCGCATTCTCCTCATCCGCCAGAACCTCATATTCATACAATCCGCGGTTTGCCACAAGAAGACCATTTGTCTCATCTTCCATTGCAGCAAAACACTGCTGTCTTTCACATCCGCAAGGATTCGTCCAGGTACCATTATGACGGTTATTTCTCTTCACAACCTCAAAGGCAGAATCTGCCAGATGCGTAGACGTATTCAGACCCGTCGGCATTACAACGCGGACTCTGTGATCCTTTGCCTGATTACAGATCGTCGTTGCGACACGCAGACCTTTTCCCGATTTTTCCAGTGTCAGAACCGTCTTTACTTCCATCGGAACCAGTTCCTTCGAACGGTTTGCCACACGCGTATATGGGTCAATACACATCTCACGCTGTCTCTGCAGTTCCTCTCCCATACCGGACGGAATCATCATTTCGTGACAGATCTCAACTACCGTGCGGAATGCATTTTTCTCCACACAGCGAATCTCAGCTTTCATGCCTTTCGTTGTGACTGTCTGTTTTCCAGAGTCCTGAATATAAATATATTCATTTCCCATATCTCCGGTATCTTCATAGAATCCCAGATTTTCATACGTTCTTCCGGTTTCCTTATTCAGAATCTGGTAGGAACCGTCCTCATTGACCGTAACTTTCAGGTTTTCATTTTCCAGAACACGCTCATTCGCAAAATCTGCAGAGGTTTCCTGGTTCTGATCCGGCTCTGCCTGCTCCAGATAATATGTTGCATATCCCATCGCCGGAACTTCTGCCTCAAACGTTACCAGCACCTTCTTTGCCATATATGGCTGACGGAACCGGTCATCCGGCAGATCGTACCCGAAGGAAATTCCTGCATTTTCGATTTTTGCCGGAACTGCATTTCCGTTTGCATCGCGAAGCACCAGATTTGGCATTTCTACAGCCTCGGCCGCCTCATAACCATCCCATACAAACAGATTGTAATCGCGGAACAGGTGCAGTTCTTTTGCAATGACCTGTTTTTTCGCGGTGCCAGAAGTATTCCATACAACGAACGGAATCTTTTCGCTGTTTCTAGGAAGTGCCGCGGTATTCACCTGATCGGTCAGATATTCTACACTCTCATCGTAAATCGCATCCGCTACCTGTCTGCTCTTCGCAAAGCGGGTTTTCATTTCTTCATTTACTTCATCGACGCTGCAGCCGCAGATGCTGTCATGCGGATGATTCTGCATCAGCTTTTTCCAGCTGTAATCATCTGGTCTTCCGGGTATGCTTTGCCAAGCACCTCTGCCATGGCTGCCGCCGGTTCTGCTTTCCGCTCCAGCGCTGTTTCGCCGGCACGGTTGTCCACTTTCAGTCCCATCCAGGAAGAAGCGGTGTTTGCCAGTGTCCATCTTCCGTCTGTTTCCTGGCTTGTCAGCTCGCCTTTTACCGTAGAGAAATTCTCGGAAATTTCTTTTTCCATTGCCTTTACATAGGTTTTGAAATCCGAATGAATAAATTCAATGTCCGGGTACAGTTTCCGTGCGACACGGATTGCCTCGGTAATGTCCTTCTGCAATGCTGATGGTCGCATCCGTTCATCATCAGAAGCTGATGTGTTGCCGCAAATTTTCTCGCATCGGCCAGTTTTTTGTCCCAGTAAACTTTTGCTTCTACCTCATCCACCGGAATCTCCACTCCGTTGTTATACCAGTTTGCAAACAGAATACCCGGCAGTTTCGTTCCGTCCGGGGATGCCCACATCATTTCGGAATACGTGGACTCATACTGTCCTCCGGTTACCTCATTATTCGGTCCGATCGGTTTTACGCCGCGTCCGAACACAACCGCATCCATGCCCGCCTGCTTCAGCACCTGCGGCATCTGTCCCGCATTTCCGAATGCATCCGGGAAATAACCGACATTTCCGATCGCTCCGTAACGCGCTGCTTCCTGCATGCCGACCTGAAGATTGCGGACACATGCCTCACCGCTGGTCAGAAACTCATCCTGCAGAATGTACCACGGGCCAGTCTGGATTTTTCCTTCACGGACGCATTTTTCCACCTGCTCGCGTTTTTCCGGGCGCACTTCCAGGTAATCGTCCAGGGCAATCGTCTGTCCATCCAGGAAAAATCCGCCAAATTCCGGATCGTTCTCTGCTTTTTCCAAAATATTGTCTACCAGCTCAATCAGTTTCATTCTGTGTTTTTCAAAAGACTGATACCACTCTCTGTCCCAGTGGGAATGGGAAATAATATGAACAGTTGTTTTCATGATGTGTTTCCTCCTGTTATAAAAATGATTTTCAAACTTAAAACTCTTTCTATATTAAGTCTTGTTCCTGTATTGCCGTGTTGATTTGATATATCATATCATAAAAAAACGCAATGCTTCTGTCAAGTATTTCTACGTTTTTCCATGATTTTATATCATTTTCTTTTTATTTGATATATTATTTTTAGTTTGACTTATCTTTTTCCCGAGATTATAATACAAAGCAAGTCGATATCACACTTTTACAAATACAGTTGTCACCAATCATACTATTTGAGGAATTTTATAGACATGGATAGAAATAAAAGAATAACGAAACCCAAATATGAAATCATCAAAGAAGCTCTTTTAGAGCGCATCCGCACCGGACAGTTTTCTTCCGATGCCGTGTTCTGCACGGAAAAAATGCTCTCGGAGCAATATGAGGTAAGCCGCATCACAGCAAAGCGGGCGATTGAAGATCTGGAACAGCAGGGAATCCTGTATCGAAAACGCGGCGTTGGAAGCTTTGTCTCGCAGAAAATCCCACCGGTTTCCTCCTCCGCATCAGAAACCGACAGCAAATCAAAAATGGTTTCCCTGCTGCTTCCCTTTGCCACAACACAGGGAAACATTTCGGAAACGATTGGTTCCTTAAGTGCCGCACTGGCGGAAAAAGGATACTTTTTAAGCATTCATATCACCGGCTCTTCCTCTCCGAAGGAACGTGCCACACTGGAACTGCTCCGTTCTCAGAATATCGCCGGACTTGTCTACTATCCAAGCGTGACAATATCCACCTGGAACAGTTAAACGATTTCCTGTTTGCAAACCGCCCGGTTGTCATCATCGACAAGCAGACCGACTGTCCGTATTTAAACAATGTTGTCTGCGACAATTACGATGGCGGACGGCAGCTCACCCGCCACCTTCTGGAACAAGGGCATCGCAACATCGCCTTTTTCACAACAGCTCCCCTTTCCGAAACCTCGTCGGTCCGTGATCGTTTCGGCGGATTTTTGCACGAAATAAAAGCCGCCGGAATCATGCCCGATTCCCGGCAGCTTATCACCTGGCCACATGCACTTTCTACAGAAGATGCCCTTTCAACAGAAATCACACCTTTTCAACAGCAGCTCCTTACCCTGCGGCAAAATGGAATTACTGCACTTCTCGCAGAAAATGATCAGGTTGCCGAACTCATCTTTCTCGCCTGCCGTACCATTGGCCTTAGGATTCCGGAAGATCTCTGCCTCTGTGGTTTTGATGACACGAGTCTCAGCCGGAGTCTTGAAATTACCTCTATTCATCAGGACTTTGAAAGCATCGGACGGGAAGCCAGCCGGATTCTCCTTTCCACACTGGAAAACCCTGCGGCGGAACCGGAAAAAATTGTACTGCCGGTGACACTTGTTCCCCGGGCATCCTCGCTTCGAATGATAAAAACAGAATCCTAAAACCAGATCATTTTTCATCTGAATTTTCTTCCAGAAATTTTCGGATCTTCTCTGGCGGCAGCAATGCATAAATACTTTTATGGAATGTTGCCGCCACTTCCAGTTCTCCGTAATATCCTGTACGCACATCACAATTTCCCTGGAACGCCTCCCGCAGTGTCGCATTCAGCGCTGCTCCCTCATCACTGTCCATAAAATCTTTCAGCATCCGGCAGCAGGTGTGCGTGTTTTCATAATAGCGGCGGTATGCCGGATGAAATTCCCGCATCCATCCGCTCACGGATACACAGAACAACGCCGTCGGATGGATCACCGGCTGATAAAGAAGACGCCATTTTTCCTGCTGTACTGGATCTACCGCAAACGCAAGCAAAGAAACTTTCAGCTCTTCCATAAAACCCGGATAATCTTCCTCCGTCAGAGAGATAATTTTCTGATTGCGCAGATACTGGTTGATATTCGTCGCATCAATCTGCTCCGGAGAAATGTACTGTAAATAACGGGACATCATTTTCAAATCCGTACCTGCGTGCTCAATCGTATGCTGTGTGATTTTCTGCCACAAAAACTGCTGATATTCCGTAACCGGCGTATCCAGATATGCCATCCACAAATACTGTGCCAGCAGCCGGGCATCCCGGGATTCCATCTGATTCCGGGTAGGATCTTCCGGGCAAAAATCGGTATCTGCAAGCATCCCCGCAAGCTGGTCAAGCGACTGGCACACAGGAAGCTGTCCGCTCAGACGATCCATTTCGCTGATCGTCTGCTGAATGGTAAGCATCTGCGACTGGAGTGCATTCAGCTGTTTATGCAGATAAAATGGTGTTGTGCGCGGCTTGTGAAGAATCGCGCGGATATCCGCCAGTGAAAGTCCTGCCTCGCGCAGCTTGCGGATGATAAAAAGTTTTTGAATATCTGCTTCTGAAAAATCATGGTAACCGTTATGTTCATCAACAACGGGCGAAATCATCTTCTGATCGATATAATAATAAACCGTCCTCCTGGACAATCCTGTTTTTTTGATTACTTCCTGAATTCTCATCGTTGCACCCCGTTTTTCCTTTTGTCCAATCATTCCCCCGCATTCTGACTGTTTCTCTTTTTTTCACTCTTTTTCTTTCTGTTTTTCCGCTTTTTTCGTTTTGATTTTATAAAAGCATACACCTGGTGTATACTTTTGTTTCCTATTATATCCTGTTTTCCCTCAAAAAGCCACGTAACAATTCTCTTTTTCCATAGAAATCTTCTGCTTTTGAGAAAAGAATGCTGTTTATTTCTGAAAAAATTTGCATTGACTGTCCACCAACGATATCCCGTATAGTAAAGGAAAGGATTTGTAACAAAATTTAAGAGAAAGGAAATATCCCGTTTTTTGTATTCTCCAAAACGAATCGTCATTCAAAGTCAAATGATTTTTCATGCAAAATTCATTTTTCTCCGAATCGTTAAAAAAATAAAAACTACAGCCTGCATAATCAGTTTTCATTGATATAAAAAACGGGATCGGGTGAATGGTATGATGTTAAAAGATAAAGTTGCAATTGTTACCGGCGGAACCAGAGGAATCGGCTATGCCATTGTGCACAAATTTCTGCAGAACGGCGCGAAAGTCGTCCTGTTCGGATCCCGGGAAGAGACCGTTGCAAAAGCGGTTGCATCTTTAAAAGAAGAAAACCCGGACTGGGAAGTTTCCGGTGCATGGCCAAAGCTAACCGATGCAGCTGCCATGGTAGATGAGATCAACAAAGTCAAAGAAAAATACGGCAAAATCGATATTCTTGTGAACAACGCCGGTGTCTCAGACAGTACGCCAATTGACAAGTATACCGCAGAGCGCTTTGCCAGTGTCATGGATCTAAATGTCAACGCCATGATGAACGGCATCCTTCCAACCGTTGCTATTATGAAAGAACAGGGCGGCGGCTGTATTTTAAATACCAGCTCAATGGTCAGCATCTGCGGCCAGCCGGGCGGCGTTGCCTATCCATCCAGTAAATATGCGGTCAACGGTCTGACCTGGTCCCTCGCACGGGAACTTGGTCCTTTCCATATCCGTGTAAACGCGGTTGCACCTGGCATCACCCGTACCGATATGGTTGCCGCACTTCCAAAAGAAATGATCGATCCACTCATCAACCGCATTCCTCTTCGAAGAATTGGTGAGGCAGAAGACATTGCAAACGCATTCCTCTTCCTGGCAAGCGATATGGCTTCGTATGTAACCGGAGAAATTCTTTCCGTGGATGGTGCGATGAGATCCTGATTTATTTTTCATCCAGTTGTACACCATTTTCTGATTTTGGGGTTATCTGCGTAAAATCTATAGTTTTTTGACACTTCCCACAGCTAAAGCAGGGGGATTCTTGTTTCTTCCACTACTGCATTGGCAAATACCTTACGGTACTGCAATGTCTTACACAGTGTCCACAAGCTATATTTATCCTGTTCCCGCATGCCCTGCGGTACAGTTTTTTATCTTCATGCAGACTGCATCTGCAGTCCTTTCTTTAGAATATTGATGCCTGCATTCGTATCCCGGTTATGAACTGCATGACAGATTGGACACTCCCAGATACGAATGCGCAGATTTTTCACCAGCGGATTCTGATATCCGCATGCACTGCAGGTCTGGCTGCTTGGATACATGGTTGGCACCCTGCGGAGTTCATTGCCATACCAGGCAGCTTTGTACTCCAGCATTTCAAAAAACTTTGCCCACGAAACACTGGCTATGGATTTTGCCAGTTTATGATTCCGGATCATTCCCTTCACATGCAGGTCTTCGATGCAGATGGTTTGGTTTTCACGCACCAGCATCGTTGACTGCTTCTGCAGGAAATCATTCCTTTGATTCGTTACTTTCTCATGTACCCGGGCAACCCGGATCCGCTGCCTATTGCGGTTATGGGAACCTTTCTGTTTTCGGGAAAGTCTGCGCTGTTCTCTTACAAGCTTTTGCATCGCGCGTTCCAGATATTTTGGATTCGATACGGTATTTCCGTTACTGTCAGAATAGAATGTTTTGATTCCAACATCAATCCCAATCGTTCCACCCTGATTGGGGCGTGGTTCCGGTTCAAAGTCAATGGTATGAATTGCAGGACGATTATTATATCCCTTGTCTGATACTTTCCGAAGAAGAAACGCAGCCTATCGGACTGTGGGGACAACGCCACAAGCAGTACCTAAAGGAACATAAACACCTCCTTTACACTACAATGCTTATTGAGGGTACATTGAACTCTTACCTTGCCGACATTGACAAACAGGCACAGGAACGCTTGCTCCTGCTGACAAAGCAAATTGCAGAGCAGGAAAATGTTACCGAACAACTGAAAGCCGACAATGCTATGTTGTGGGTGCAGAAAATGAATGAAATTCAGTCCAGAGTTAGAGAAATCATTTACAACGAGATTATCTACGCATAGTAAGAATTAGGGCGGTAAGCAGCTTTTGGCTTACTGCCCTTGTCTGCTCATAAGCAAAATAAAGAAATACCGTCAATGGCAGTGTTTGCACTGTTCATCAAGACCATTGACGGTATTTCTTGTTTTGCTATTTAAAAATATTTTGAAATAGCCATTGAAAAACGAATGCTAAACTGATATAATCTATTTAAAAATTATTTGAAATAGATTAGGGCGTGGAAGATTGGCTATAAATGAAGTGTTAGCTGCTTTAGCAGACGATACTCGTCGAAAAATTCTGCTAAAGTTACAGGAAGGAAAAATAAGCTCAGGCGATTTAGCTATCGCATTGGATATGACACCACAGGCATTGTCCTATCATTTATCAAAGCTAAAAAAGGCAGACTTGATTTACGAAACTCGATATAAAAATTTTATTTACTATGAATTAAATTTATCTATCCTTGATGAAACAATTATGTGGATAAGTAAATTACGTGGAGGTCAACAATGAAAAAGAAAAAAATCATTTTTTATAGTCTTATGTTTTTGCCATTGATAGTTGTTTTGATTGCCTTACATTTCTTACCAGAGCGAATTCCAGCTCATTATGATTTTAATAATCAAGTAACACGTTGGGGCAGTAAATACGAAACATTAATTTTCCCTGTGATCACAGTTTTATTTGGCTACTTTATGCTTGGTATGGCTAAATTCTCTTCAAAACAAGAAGAAAATGGGAGTAACAACGAAAATGTATGTATTGTGGCAGGAATTGTATCTCTTACACTTTTTAACGCTATGACAGGTTATTTCTTGTATGCTGATTTCAATTCGATTGAAAATCTTTCTTCAATTGCACTTGATATTAATCAACTTTTATTTGGACTGCTTGGTGTTGCAATGATTATATTAGGCAATATTATGCCAAAACTACGAATGAACTCAATCGCAGGACTGAGAACAGTATGGAGTATGAAAAATGAAACAACGTGGAAAAAAAGCCAACGCTTTGGCGGTATTTCATTTATTGTAGGCGGGGTTATTATAATCATAGTATGCTTTTTAACGAAAGGCTTTTCTTGTTTCTGGTGGACAATGGGCATCGTAGCAATTCTTTTGATTATTGACACCTACTATACCTACACATTATCCAAAAAATATTGATATAGTAATACGTGTTTATTGAAAACTTTTATATGTATTTATCAAACACCCTGCAAAATGTAAAAATCTTGCAGGGTGTTCTACTGTCAAAATATATGTAAGACGCAAGGCAGGTCGCCCTGCGGTGATGTTTCCTATGTCGTGATTATCTGTCCCTGTCTTGGGATTTCTTTCTCTGCTTCGGCTGAGAGTTCTGTTTCCCCTCTTCCTGAAGCTGTCTGAGCCTGTTTCGCACACTTTGTCTTTCGGGCGGTCTGTGCTGTTTCTCGGCAGGTTTCTGTCCGTTCTTAACTGCCTGCTCCCATTCTGCAAGGTCTTGGTTATACTGTGTCACAATAGCCTCTGCTTTGCGGTAAGTTTTCATAAATGCCTGTACATCAGGATAACCGTCATCGGTCAGAATATCGGGGAGTTTATCCAGTTTTTCATCAAGTTCGGCTTCGATCTGCTGTATCTGTTTTTCCAGAGCTTTTCGTTCCTTACCCTTGAAAATACCCGTTGTTTCCGCAAGCTGCTGTCGCAGATTCGGGAGTGTGACCTCCTGTATCTTCTTGATTGCTTTCGCCTGTTTCTGTACCTTTAGCATAAGGGTCTGCATTGTGCGGAACTCGTCCATATCCATATTGAGGACTGGCTTGGGTGGCATATCCTTTTCACGGATGATGGCTTGCAGAAATTCCTTTGCCTTGCCTACGATACCTCGGAACAGGTTTGGAAGCCAACCGTTTTCACGGATGGACTGACCGGCTTTGTCGTGGATTTCGGTCTGCTTGATTTCCAGTATCTTTGCTTCTTCAATGCCCGATATGAGAGCCAAATCCGCTGTTCTGTTCCATTCCTGCCTTGCGGTGTTATCTGCTTCGATTTCGGCAGCCTTGGGATTGTTCTTACCTATCTTTTTTGTGGGGAGATACACGCTGTTCTTATCAAACACTTTCTGACGTAGTTAGAAAAACACCATCACCACTCCCAGCGCACAAAGCAAAATTCCCGTCACGCGGTTCAACATTTTCACATTTGCCCCGTTGGCCCATTTCGCTCCAATCTGTGCAAAGACCAGGTACTGATGACACAGGCAATCAGAATTGGAATGTCCGGCGCGCGCCGATATAAAAATGAGAGATTGCACCGGTCAGAGCTGTAAAGGTCATAATAAAGACGCTCGTTCCAACTGCTGTTTTCAGCTCATATCCGAGCACGCTTGTCAGCACCAGAAGCAGCATCATGCCACCGCCTGCTCCGACAAATCCACAGATAAATCCAATCACAACACCGCAGAGAATCGACTGCTGGATTTTCTGTTTTTCTGATTTGTTTGCCTGTACTTCTTTCGTCGTCATGATCGGACGGATGATAAATTTCAGTCCGACAAACAGTGTCATCACTTTCGAAAATCCGCCATGGTTCCATTTGGCACAAGCGAAGATACGAAGCTGCCGACTAGTGTAAAAATCAGAACAGATATCAGCATAATCACGCCATGGCGGATATCAATGTTTTTATTCTTTTTATAAGTCCAGGCACTTACTCCTGATGCCAGCACATCCGATGCCAGCGCAATGCCAATCGCCTGATAAGCCGGCATGTGTAAAAAGGTAATCAGCATCGGTGAAACAACGGCCGCTGCGGAGAGTCCCGCAAGTCCCGTGCCAAGCCGGCGCCAAGACCAGCCACAATACATACGATAAGTTGTGTTATTGTCATAGTTTTTCTGTCATCCGCTTAGATCCGTTGCACTTTTCCTGTACTTTGCCATTTGGGGGCAGATGACTGTTTTCCTCCTCTTTCTGTTTTTGTTTTGTCTTATTTTTCTATTATGTTCTTCTCTCTGGCTTTCAGCGTTTTTATTTTTCCGTCACGTTCCTCCGAATCAGCTCGCATAATCTGAGAAATTCTTCCCTGTCTTCTCTGGAAATTCCGGAAAACAACGATTCTCCAAACGCTCTCTGGCAATCCTGTCCAAAGCGGATAATTTCTGATGCACTTTCTTCTAGCTTCAAATGCACTTTCTTGCGATCCGCCGCATCTGTTTCTTTTTGAATGTATCCTTTTTCACACAGCTTGTTCACTGCCAGTGAAACATGCGATTTCTGCATTTTCCGCACACGCACAATATCCACTGCAAGATCAAACTGGCTGTTATTCGCAAGAAACAGCAGAACATCCACTTCCGCAGCTGACAGATCATAACGCACCATGACCTTTTTTCGGTACTTGGCGTATTTTCGTTCTACCTCCACTGCAAATTGCCATTGTTCATCAAACATACTTTTTCACCTTCTTTTTTAACTTGATATTCTTATTTGTTCTATTTTGAACTTTTTTGTATAATAGTTCTTTTTTGAACATTTGTCAAGGAGTGCACACGGAAAACGTTCGAACTTATAAATCTAAAGTATTTTTATAAAGTGCAGAAAATTATATTCTTGACTCTATAATCATTGTAGGCTTTACTATAATCGTAACATTCTACAACAGGAGGTTTCCCTATCATGGAACGAAACTTAACAACCGGCAGTATCTGGAAAAATATTTTCTATTTTTCGCTGCCTTATCTCTTATCGTATTTTCTGCAGACGCTCTACGGCATGGCAGATCTTTTCATCATCGGACAGTTTGAAGGCGCGGCCGGTACAACAGCCGTTTCCATCGGCAGTCAGGTTATGCATATGATTACCGTTATCATCGTGGGACTTGCCATGGGAACGACTGTCAGCATCGCGCAGGCCGTCGGCGCAAAAGATAAAAAGCAGGCATCACGCTGCACAGGAAATACCATCACTTTATTTCTCGGTGTTTCCGTCGTGCTGATGGTAATCCTGCTTCTTCTGGTAAAGTCGATCGTACTTGTGATGTCCACACCATCCGAAGCCGTTTCCGGCACCGTCGCTTATCTGACGATCTGTTTCATTGGTATTCCATTCATCACCGCGTATAATATCATCAGTTCCATCTTCCGTGGACTTGGTGATTCGAAAAGCCCGATGTACTTCATCGCAGTCGCATGTGCGGCCAATATCGCACTCGACTATCTCTTTATGGGCGCCCTGCATCTTGGTCCATCCGGTGCCGCGCTTGGAACCACGCTTTCCCAGACACTCAGCGTCATTCTGGCACTGATTGCGATCCGCAAACGTGATACCGGCATCCGTCTTACCCGGTCGGATCTCTCCCCTCAGACAGCTGTGATGGGACAGATTCTTAAAATCGGTGTTCCGATCGCCCTGCAGGATGGTTTTATTCAGATCGCCTTTATCATCATTACCATCATCGCTAACCGGCGCGGTCTGGAAGCAGCGGCTGCAGTCGGTATTGTAGAGAAAATCATCAGCTTCCTGTTCCTGATTCCATCTTCCATGCTTTCCACTGTTTCGGCGCTCGGCGCGCAGAACATCGGTGCTGGAAAGCAGAAGCGTGCCGAACAGACCATGTGGTGTGCTGCACTGATTGCTGTCGTTTTCGGACTGATCGTCGCTATTACGATTCAGTTTATTTCCGTTCCTGTGGTCGGTCTTTTCACAACAGATGCGGAGGTTGCACGCCTCGGCGGTCAGTATATCCGCGGTTATATCTGGGACTGCATTTTTGCTGGAGTCCACTTCACCTTCAGCGGCTATTTCTGTGCCTGCGGACGGTCGGAATTTTCCTTCCTGCACAATATCATTGCCATTCTGCTTGTTAGAATCCCCGGTGTGTATCTGACTTCCATCTGGTTCCCGGACACGCTGTTCCCGATGGGCATTACAACGGCATGTGGATCTCTGACCTCTATTATCCTCTGCCTGCTGGTGTTTCGGTACTTAAAGAAGAAACCGATTCGTACTGCTGTATAAATTTTCTTTGGAGATATCTTTATGACAGACGATCGCAGGAAATCACCTTAATTGACAACGGAATGACAAGCGATCCAGAAAAATTTGTAACAGAAATCCGAATCCCGATTCGACCTTCGGATTCTTTTTAAAAACAACAACCGGGAATATCTGATTTTTTGATTTCAGATATCCCCGGGTGTTGTTTTCTTTTGTTTTTTTCGGCCTTTTCTACCACACCGGCTTCTGCAGGCAGAACGGCAGTTCCAGTCCATTTTCCTCGAGAAGTTCCTGGTTCGTCAAAATTTCTTTTGCATCTCCATCGCAGACAATGCACCCGCCGGACATCAGAATCACGCGACTGCACGTTTCCAGAATCATGTCGAGATCGTGCGATGCGATGATTTTCAGATGTTCAAAATCGTTCAGAATGTGGATCAGTGATCTGCGGTTTCTGGGATCGAGTGCAATCGATGGCTCGTCCATCAGGATAATATCCGGTGTCATAGCGAGAATCGTCGCGATCGATGCCATCTTTTTTTCTCCGCCCGACATTTTGTAAATTTGTTTGTCCCGCAGATGCTCGATGTGAATCTGTTTCAGTGCATGGTTTACACGTTTTTCCACCTCTTCCTCCGGCAGCCCGTAATTTCGCGGAGCAAATGCAACATCCTCAAATACCGTCGACATGAAAAGCTGGCTGTCGGAATCCTGGAAGACATAGCCGATTTTTTCGCGCACTTTGGGAAGCATCTCTTTTACAACCGGCATTTCCTCCACACGGATGCTGCCTTCGTAGTCCAGATTCAGTCCCACCAGAAGTTTCAGCAGCGTCGATTTTCCAACACCGTTCGCGCCGATCAGTCCGATGCTGTCATTTTCGTGTGCAGTAAACGTGATGTCCTGCAGAATCGGGACTGATTTTTCGTAAGAATAATTAACATGTTCAAAATTGATGTGAATATGGCTCATTTTTGATATCTCCCGACAATTCTTTTCTCTTCCCGCGTGCAGGCAACTGCACCAGGTTGCTTTTCTACTTCTTCCGACTTGTTGCAAATAGATGTCTTCCCACGCAGCGCTTCATCCCGTTACTTTCAGTACGGCAAAAAGTACAAGCCACACACCCATATACAGCCAGTCCTTCGCTTTGCACGGCTCCTTCGCTGTATAGTAAAATTCTCCCTGATAGCCACGCAAAGTCATGCTTTCATACACCTCATTTGCGCGGTCCATGCTGCGCAGAAGCAGCTGGCCGGCCAGTGTTCCCCATACCTTGAAATGAACACCCTTCTGATTCGGCGCGCGCAGACTGTACGCCTGGGTCATACGGTTTGCCTCTTCAAGAAGCACCGTGACATAGCGGTACGTCAGCAGCACCTGTGTCACCAGAATGGCAGGGATATGAACCAGACGCAGTGCATAACAGATTTTCTCGATGGATGTTGTCGCAATCAGAAGATACGCCGCCAGTACGCTGTAAATACCTTTGATCATCAGCGTCACCATGGAAAGCATCCCTGCTGTCAGCGGAGCAGTACCAATATGCCCGATTACCTGACGGTCAAAGATCGGATTGAACAGCCCCACAAAACAGACGAGCGGCAGAACAATCCGAAGCCGCCGGATGCTGTCGCTTAACGAAATTTCGCCGACAATAAAGAGCACAATCGGATAAATTCCCATGCGCAGCAGGCCGGTCAGATCGTACTTTGGAAAGGACATCGTTACGGTCAGAAAAACAATCGTCAAAACGAGTTTAACCAGTGGATGAATTTTGTTCACCCACTGGTCTTTCGCCGCAAGCATGTCCATATGATGAATTTCATATAATGCATTGCCAAGTTTATTCATTTTTCTCCTGTTCCGTGCAGCTTATGACTTTTTCTTTTTAAAGAAACGGAATGCATAGCATGCACCGACACAGACAATAAGAACGACTGCGGATCCCGCAATTCCGGAAAAGCTGGTTCCAAACGTGGAATCGGAATTTTTAAATCCATAGTCCGGCAGAAGTGCCGTTTTTTCCTGAATTTCTTCCGCCGCTGCATGTGCGCCGGTTCCGTCGTTTTCCAGTTCCGTCGAACCAGTCAGACGCTCCATAGACCACTCAAGTCCATCCGGATTGGAGGATGCCGCAAGAGAAACGGCTCCGCCGATCACCAGTGCTGCGATTCCTAAGATCGCAATTGTCTTCTTGAAAGAAAAGCGGCTCTTTGTTCTTTCTTCGCTGCACGAAAGCATCTCCGGGCGCGCTTCATAGACGAACAGCAGAACGGCCGCTGTAATCAGGCCTTCTACAAGCCCAATCGCGAGATGAATCGGCTGCATTGTTGCCACAAATACCGAAAACGGCAGATCCGTAATACCGGATGCAAGTGTTTCCAGCGCCACACTAAAAGCACCAAGCTGCAGCGTCACCACGCACCCAAGGATGGAAGCACCTACAATCTTTCCGCGCGACATTCCCTTTTTCATCATCGGACGCCAGAACAGGAAATAGCCGAGAAAGCACCCATAAAACGCCATATTCCAGATGTTGCACCCAAGCGCCAGAAGACCGCCGTCCGCAAACAGCAGACACTGGATCAGCAGCACACCGATCATTGTTAAAAACGCGGCATACGGTCCGAGCAACGCGGTCAGCATCATACCGCCGCAGAGATGACCACTCGAGCCTGTGCCCGGAATTGTAAAGTTAATCATCTGCGCCGCAAAGACAAACGCACCCATCACTCCCATCACTGGGATCTTTTTCGGGTCGCTCTCCAGGCGTACTTTTTTTACAGAAAAACCAGCTGCTCCGCCGGAACAGACATACATTGTTGCAGCCACTGCAGGCGCAACCAGCGCATCAGCATATGCATAATGTTCTCCTCCTTTTCGTTTTCTGTTTTTTCTTTTTTTACTTTACTTACGCTAAAATTCGTCCTGCAAGCCCCCGTGGGGGTTATTTTTTTCGGATTTTTTCATGATTCTTTTTGTTCACTTTTACCGATTTTTTATGAACATTTTGTTTAAAATTAAAGGGTGACTTTTTAACATTTATATGGTATTCTATAGACAACACAGACGGATACCCCGGTGTCGGGAGTCCGTACACACACTATCTCGAGGACAGGATTCCTGTCCGATCCGCGGCCGCCTGCACGTCATCGGGTCGCCGCGGTTTTTCTATAGAAAAGCCCTCCGGGCAGGATCGCACTGCGGAAACGAGGAATTATGTCGCTTTTCCGACCCGCCGCAGCCAAAGAATCCCATAAAGCAGGATTCTTTCTTAATTATAGTGCCAAAACCGGTTCTTTACGGGTTCTGGCTGTATTTTCGAGTATTGGTGTGAATTTTATCTTGATGAGAAGGAGACTCTCTTATGAGCACAGAGAACTTAGAACACGAAGATCAAAACAGAACACCGGAACCGACCATTGATATCCGGAGCAATGAAGCACCCGCTGATCCGGAACAGGAAATTGTTTCCCAGGGTGTTCACAACTACAGCGCCGCTGAAACGTATGTGCGTCCGACCGATCCGGCCATTCTGCAGCAGCTTGAGTGGTTCCAGGACCAGAAGCTGGCACTGATGATGCATTTCGGTCTGTACTGCCAGCCGGGCATGGTTGCTTCCTGGGCATTAAGCGACAAGGATTCTGACTGGTCCCGCCACCAGGTAAACTGGGCAGACGGAGAAACGTTCAAAAAACAGTATTTTAATCTGAACCGTTCGTTCAACCCGGTCCGCTTCCAGCCGGAGGAGTGGGCACAGATGGCAGAGGACTGCGGGTTCCGCTATCTGATTCTGACCACAAAGCATCACGACGGATTCTGCCTCTGGGATACGAAATATACCGATTATAAGACAACCGCAGAGGACTGCCCGTTCCATGAGCACAAGAATGCGGATATCGTAAAAACCATGTTTGATGCATTCCGTGAAAAAGGCATCGGCATCGGCGCTTACTTTTCCAAAGCAGACTGGCACTGCCCGGACTACTGGAATGAGGAGCTTAGAAAAGACGGCATGACATCCCGCGGACCATCCTACGATCCGAAGGAGTACCCGGAGGTGTGGAACCGTTTTAAAGAATATACAAAGAATCAGGTGCTGGAGCTCTGCGAAAATTACGGCAAGCTGGATATTCTCTGGTTCGATGCCGGCTGGGTATGCGAGCATAACGGACAGGATATCGATCTTGGCGGGATCGTTGACGAAGCGCGTAAGATTCAGCCATGGGTTCTCTCCGTTGACCGTACGATCGGCGGCGCTTATGAGAACTACGTTACCCCGGAGCTCTGCATTCCGGAAGAGCCGCTGAACGTTCCGTGGGAGAGCTGCCTGACACTCGGCGTAGACTTTACGTACGAATACGGCGATCACTACAAATCCCCGCGTGAACTCGTCGGCCTGCTGGTTAACATCGTTGCCAAAGGCGGCAACATGGCACTGAACGTCAGCCCGCAGCCAGACGGCCGTATCCCGGTCGACGCCTGGGACAGCCTGAACGGCTTTGGACAGTGGATGAAAACCTACGGCGACGCCATCTACGGAACCCGCGTCTGCGCACCGTACCAGAGCGGAAACCTTTCGTTCACACAGAAAGGTGATTCCGTGTATGTATTCCGGCTGTATCCGACGGTGCAGGAATCGGTAGAGGCTGAGATTTTCGTGCCGTATACAGAAGAGAAGATTTCGGAGATCTGCATGGTGGAGAATGGGGAAACGGTTGCTTTCAGAGAAGTGGAAAGCGGACTTTGCATCACCGTTCCGGCAGGATACCGAAGAGGCTCAGCACCGATTGCGCTGGTGTTTGAGATGAGGAAAGCGAAATAAACGACAGAAGCCCCATAGACACTTATTTTTGTGTACTCTGGGGCTTCAATAATTTCCCAATATTCTACTTTTGATATCTTTCTATCCTGCATTCATGCTCTTTCGTAGCCTTATCATAATTAACCGCCACGAGCAGCAAATTTCCCTGGTATTCTTCCAGGCTTCGGCAGTATTCTTTTTTCTTGATCTGCTGAATCGCACCTTCTGCTGATTTATCCCATTTCAGTTCTACAACCAATGCTGGTTTATCTGCGAATTTTTTTCTCGGGACAAAGACCAGATCGGCGAATCCTTTTCCGCCCGGCAGTTCCCGGTATACCTGATAGAAATTTCTTGCGGCATAAAGTGCAAGGGAAACGGTATAACTTAATGCATTTTCATCATTATACTGAAGCATTGACGTCTCAAAATGTGCCTCTTTGATTCCTTCTGCTACCTGCTCCGGGCGCATTTGCCAGATTGCCTGCAGGGTGTCTGCTGAGTTTTTAAGTGCTTTTGAAATCTCACCCCAATCTGAAACTGAGACTGCGTTGATATATTCCGCCCGCACTTCCGCATTCGGAATGAAAACACATTTATTTTTCTCGTCATATCCCAGATAACCAAGATGAATCAGCAGTGTAAACACATCATCTTCTGTCCGAAACGTCGTCATATCGTTTGTGAAACTGCCGGTATTGACTGGTACGGTTTCGCCGGCGATCATGCTCAGTACGTCGTCTTTCAGGCCATCGAAGTTGAGATCAATATAGACCTGCAGTGCTTCAAATGTTTCCGTCTGATTCCAGTAATTTTCGATTTTGCGGAAGCGCATACAGTTTACGACAGATCGCGGGCTGTAAACAGACGGCACTTGTTCGAAAGAATATCCGTCGTACCAATTTTTGACTTCTTCCAGATCCATCTGATACTTTTCGCAGAGCTGTTTCACTTCCGCTTCCGTAAATCCTACATATTCCGCCAGCGGTCCCGGGCTGATCATGGAGAATTCATCAAACATGTTTAAAGCAGAATGCGTTCCATATTTTTTAATCGGCAGGATTCCTGTCATATATGCCAGATGAATATAGCTCTTGTCCTTCATCAGATTCCGCAGAAAATCCAGATATTTTTCCTGCGCTTCCCGGTCTGTTTTAAATTCCCGGAACACGCAGTCCCATTCATCGATAATGATTACATACGGTATTTTCGTCTGCTGATACACATCCTGCATTGTCCGTGCCAGGTTGGTCTCGTCAAAATATCGAAAATCCGGATACTCGCCCAGCAGCTCCCACAGAACGCTTTTCTGCAGCAATGCAATCATCTCCGTGACATTCCCGCTCTGGCTCAGGAAATCCTGCATATTCAGAAATATCGTGTTATATTGATTGGCGTACTTCTGAAAATCTGGACTTTCGGAAATTTTAAACCCCGAAAACAGTTCCTCCGCCCTGCTCTCACGACTGTAATAGGCAGCCAGCATATTGGCAGCCATTGATTTTCCAAAACGACGCGGTCTGCTGATGCATAAGTATCCCTGCATCGTATTCAGAACGCTGTTCGTGTAATCCAGCAGCCCTGTTTTATCAACATAAATTTCGGACTGAATCATCTTTCGAAACGCTTCCCCATCCGGATTAAAATAGGTTCCCAATCTGCTGCTCCTCCTTCTCCTGTTTAATAGTTATAGTATATTCTTCCACACGAACTTTATCAAGAAAATACCAAAACAATATCATTTTCTTTTGACATTGTTCCGGTATTTTATGTTTATGATTCCTGCTTATCTTCTTTCTTTTTCCTGTATGCCGCCGCGATTCCAATGCCTGATGCGATTACACCGAAGATTCATTTTCCCGGGGAGGTCTGGTCGCCGGTGGATGGATTGTCTTTTCCGGTCTGGCTGTCTGGGGTTTTGGTTGGAGACAGGGTTGGTGAGACAGATGCTTTCTTTCCACCAAACACGAAGGCTTTGGAACGGGAACCTCATCGGTGCAGAGCACAGCCGAACGATACCACGGAACAGCGCAGTTCCGGTGCGTGAACGGGGTGTTTTATGCCTCGGTATTATTATATGGAGACGAAAAGAACCCTCAGTAGTTCTCAGCTGCTGAGGATTCTTCCCATGTTCGAATCGTTTTTATAATTTGATGACTTTCGTTCCTTCGGTAATTCCATTCTCATTAAATGCATCCACTCTCACATACACCGTCTCCCCTTCTACCAGTGCACCGATGTTCTGCTCTGCCGTAAAGGTCATGCAGCTGTGATACAGTTTATCCGGCGCAAATCCCCAGAGGACGTTGTATCCGACGGCATCTGCCTGCGGCTCGATGGTGATGCGCATATCCATTGTTCCAACGCGCTCTGCCTGGTACTGCGGCTCGGTTGGTTTTTCGCCGTTTCCAAGGCCGAAGACGCGGAGACCGGAAACGCATGGATTCTGGCTGTACGGTACTTCAAAGACGGTGAGTTTCAGATAGCGGATCTGTACGCCTTCTTCTTTTACAACGAAATCATGCGGCAGGTTTGTCTCTGCGTTGGATTTGTCTTCTAATACAAAATAGTTCGTGCCATCGGCGGATGCCTCAAGGAGCCATCTGGTCTTATGCTGGCTCGGGTCGATGTATCGTTCGCCCTGACGCTCGCCCGGCAGGGGCGCGTCGATTTTATCGTCGGCGAAGTTCATCTGCACGGCGTGGACATCTTTTACCTCGCCAAGATCCATTGCCAGCCACTCGCCCGGCTGATTTCCCGCGGCACGCCACCAGGTCTGGACATTTTCATCTGCTGCAAAAGACGGCTCTCTGCCTTCTTCGCAGGAGGAAGCGGTCATCGCTTTCTGATAGCTTAAGAGATACCACTCCGGTTTTGCCCACGGATCTTCTTTCGCCTGCTCGACTGCCATCGGCCAGTCACCGAACTGCTGGTTGCAGAACAGGACACCGTCTTTGTCGAAGCCAGCCCGCCAAATGCCGACGCGGCGCTCCATATCGTGGTTTTTGCTGATCTGCATCGTCGCGGTGTGCCACCAGTTTCCATAGCGGTCTTCCATCGTCGAACCGTGGCCGGCTCCGCGCAGGAATCCGCCCGGTTTGTAGGAGTACGGATTATTCTTCGCCAGATGGAACGGACCGAGCGGAGAATCGCTCTCGTAAACACCATCGCCATAAACGTTAAATTCCGTTCCCGGACCAGCGTACTGGAGGTAATAGTTTCCGTCGTGTTTCGTCATCCATGCACCCTCGATGAATGGTCTCTGGCTGAACATGATTTTGGCAAATCCAATCTGCTCCTCCGTCAGTTCATCGACCGGTTTTCCCTGTGCTTTCAGAAATTCTTTAAATTTTTCTACAGCTTCCTCTTCGCTGAGCGGCATTTTGGAATGGTTTTCTCCCACACGCTCATATCCGATTCTTTCCGGATTTCCGTAAATCAGCTCGATCCGCTCGGTCTTCGGCACCATTGTCTCTTTGTCGAGCTCGACGCCCCAGATCGGCGTCACGTTGTTGCAGCCCCAGTAAAAATAGAGTTTTCCATCATCATCGAGAAACAGGTTCGGATCCCAGAAATCGAAAGTTCCCGGGATGCGCTCGAACGGACCGTTCAGGATATCTTTTGTGCGGTAAAAATCACAGATCGTGCCGCGGCGGGATGCGCTGAAATAGACGTAATCGCCGACCACGCGCACATCCGGCGCATAGTCATACAGCGGCAGGCTGTCCGGCAGACGGTGGCTCTCCCAGTGAACCATATCCTCCGAAACCCAGACGCTCAACGTCATGGATGCAAAAATATAATATTTTCCCTGAAATAAAATCATCGACGGATCGGCGGCCTCGCGGGAAATCTTGTCCTCACCGCTTCTCATATCCTGAATGAACTGGTAACGGTAATCCATATTTAACGGATTGCAGAAATACTGTTTTTTCATCAAAATTCCTCTTTCCGGACGGTACGTAAAAACCCCTGTTCGTACATCCTTTTTTCTTATGATAGAAAAGTTTAGCATATCCCGCAAAGAAAGGAAATGTTCTGATTTGACTTTTTTGTTGCACTTTTTGGACTGTTTTTTGTCTCAGGTATTGGACAAATTCCTGTGTTGGATTTATAATTCGTGTAATTTCAAATTGCAGAAAACAAGATCTGCAAGCCGAGTTTTCAGCATGGATCGAGGTTGAAATGGAATGCGGCGATTTTACCCTGATACTGCAATCAGGAGAGAAACGTGCAAAGATAGATTTGAGTCAATTCACAGAAGAAAAACCGGAACCTTTCCCGATAAACACCGTTTTCGTACCGAAACAGCTTCTCGCAAATGTACTTCAGGCCGGAAAAGAGTTTTGCCTGGGTGCAAAAAATCTGAACCCCACAACGAAGGATTCTGCAATTGGAAAGGGAATCCAGATGATCGCCAGACAGACACAAGAAGTATTTGCAGACTGTCATGACGGAGATACAAACATCCGGGTCAGCACATGGATTGAAAAGCTGCTGGCTGTAAAAGACAATCTTGAATATGGAATTGTCAGTTCGGAAAGAACGACAAATCGCTGGGCCTATATGGATGAAAAACTTCTTATGATGGATTTCCGTACAGCTTTGGCGCAGAATTTATACCAGCTGAATGTCTTACCGATTGAAGCAAATGGTGCAATATTTGATCCTCATATCCATGATGCAGTACACATCGAAGAGACAGACCGGGTGGAAGAAGACAGAGTTGTCGAGGAAATACAGAAAGGCTACTTCTTCGGTGAAAAACTGTATCGACCGACAAAAGTTATTGTTTCTAAAAATCCCTGTCAAAAGTAATGCTCTGAATGCACTTCAAAAGCACCGGCCAAATGGTCGGTGCTTAAATAATGGTTTCATCATCCTGTCAAAAATAATACTCTGCCATGTGTGTCTTGATATATACGAATCAATTTCTCAAACGCACAGATCATTAACCGATATATAAATTAAGGGTGAAGAGGAGCCTGTTTTTAAAGCTCCTCATTACCCTTGACAAACCCTAAAAGAATTTAACCGAATCAACCAAGTCCTGATAAGCTGCGAAGCAGCTATTCAGTTATGAGCAAGTAACGAAGCGGATTGCGAATATCCGCTTTGGCTTTACAGACTGTTCCACAGTACTCCGGAAAATCTGTTTCTTGCAACTCTCACTCCACAGGCTGATTTTTTATGTCATTTCTGTATTTTTTCCTTCCATTTCTGTATTGTTTTTATGAAGACATGCTCTTTTTGCTTTTCATCTTCCTGTGCCTCATACTTAGATAATAAGGAATTAAGTTCCCTGTCCCATACCGAATAAAATCGAACAGTTTTTACTTCTTCCTGTATCGTTTTGATTTGTTTTTGATCTTGTCTCGAAAGACTCCGCATTCGTTTTTCTAGTTCCTTTTTGTAAATAGAAACCCCTTGCGGAAATCTTATATTGCTTGCCTCTCTTTTATCTTCTAACTCTATTCCTTTTCCCGATAAAACTTCTTCACTGTATAGCATTTGTAAAAAGGAGACTGCTTTTAAAGGTTGCTTTGTGTTCTTATTAATTCCTGCATAAAGTGTAACATTTGCAGTGAATCCGCCTTCCTGATTCGGCATTGCAAATACCGTATGAACTGTTTTTTCACCTCCAAGTTCTTCCAAATCATTTAGACTTACTACTCCTGTATCTTTTATTTTCCAGTTTAAAGCTAATGATCTTGTTTTTAATGCTACTGTTTCATCCAAAACTTTTTTTATCTGCTCTTCCGAATATAGAAGTGTTTTTTTCTTATAATCAACCACCTCACTAAATGTATCAAAAAATTGAACCCCACTTCTTTGCCCTACAATCTGTTGAATTGCTTTTTCTTTTTGTCTGGCTAATTCCAGCCAATTTCTTGATATTTCTGTATTTTCCGGTAAATCCTGTGTTGTAAATGCATATAGAAAATAATCGTATGTCATAGGAAGCAGTATTTGTTCCTCATTAGCCATACCTGCAGACAAAATCTTCTCTTCTAAAATATCTATATCAAAATATTTCATGTATGGTTTCAACGAAAGAAAGGTTCCCTGATACATTTCTTTTTTGGGGTCTTCAAAAACAACTACTCTTTGCTCACTCCAAGTCGGATTCGGCCCTTCTGCGAAAAATACATCCGGCCCTTCTCCCGTCGTAATTTCATTCTGGATCTCCTGTACTTTTTCTTCCGAAGCCTGTTGCCCTGATGGGATTACCATTAATTCCACTCCATTATTTTTATATATTTTCTTCCAGGCTGCCACTATTTGAAGTACCGTTTTTTTATTTTCTTCATCAACACAAATTTTTAATGGCATTTCCGTTTTCTCAATTTCAATCTTGGCTTGTGTATCTGCATATACCGTTTCTGCATTTAAGCTCCCACTGACTAATGTGATGTTAATCAGAATCAAACCAAAAATTTCTTTCAACCTTTTTCCCATCATTATGCTACCCCCTATGTTTCTATATAGCACAAGGCTATTGCATGACTTCTGTTTTTTTACATATCATACAACAGCCTTTGTGTTTTAACCATTAATTATCATATCCGTGACAAATTGTTCTTGTTTCTTTCACATTAGCAGTATTTCCTGCGTTACAATTTAAACATTTTGTAGTTTTTATTCCTGTTCTATACTGCTTCAAATCAGTTCCCCATGCGTGACCATGAGTACATGTAACTGTACCACTGCTTATCCAGCTTCCCCATACGGTTGACGATGTTATTCTTCCTCCACATCTCGGGCAAACTGTAGCATACGGCATAATTTCTTCATACGCAAAAGTATTCTTACTTTCGATAACATCCGCTTTTGTTACATTGGCAGAAAATGTACTGGCCAACATTAAGGTCATTAGAAAAATGGAAATTTTTTTTCTTTACCGCTTTCATACTTTTCTCCTTAAAAATTATTATACCTGTCAACGTACATTCTACATTTGTATAATAAAAAAATACCACACTTCCTACTTTTTGTCAATCTTTTTCTACATTTGTCTAATTAATCATTATACCCATGGCAGACTATTTTTTCTTGCCTGATCTTTATCTCAAAAAAATTTCCACATTCATTACACCTGATTTTTTCTACTCCATATCTGGCTTTCTGTAAGTCATCTCCCCATGCATATTGATGTGTACATACTACATTTTTTTCATTTTCCCATGCATTCCAAACCACTTCTCCTTGTACCGCAGCTTTGCATTTGGGACAATTTTCTATATGCGATGATGACCATATTTGTCGCGCTATTTGCATTTCCGAAAAACTCAAAATAATTATTCCAAAAAGAAAAACAGTGACGTATATTCGAAGTCTTTTTCTTGCTAAAAACACATTGTAAAATCGTTCTTTCAGTATCTCTGTTTCTGATACCATTGAAACAACTCCAGATAATTCTTTTTTCGTTTGTTTTGAAGCCACTTTTAAAATAACATTGCAATAATCTTTCCGTTGCGTCAGATTCATATGTTTTGTAACAGTCTCATCACAGACACATTCGATATCTATATTTGCCATTTTTTGCACCCACAGCATTGGGATACAAAACCAATAAACATCCCTTATAATTTGAAGAAACCTTTTATACCATAAATCGTGTTTTTTCTGATGTGTCAATTCATGTAAAAAAATCAAATACCATTCTTCATAGGAGTAATTTTCCGTTTCCAGCATTTCTTGTGGAATCAATACTTTTGTATTTCGTACACCAAACAACATAGGAGAATAAAAATCTTGATTTTCACAGACCCATATTTCTGTTTTTTTTATTTTACAAACTTCGCTTACTTTTTTTAGAGCTTCTAATACGGAATTTTTTTGCATTCTTTTACATTCTGCAAATATTCTTTTTTTCCATATTCTATATTGTATTGCGTGAAACAAAAGGCATAAAATCATCCCTGCAAGCCATATATACGGCAAAAATTTTCGCCTGACATCCACTCTCGAATTGAAACGTTTCCAATTTTCGTCATGATCGCAGTCTTTTTGATTTTGTTCCCCCATATAATATGCCGGCATAGAAATTATAAAAAAAATGTTGCCGGAATTTCTCTGTCACACTCCAAAACGGAAAGCACATTTTAATTGTCAGAAGTATCCAGACTACCTTTCTCCAGTAATGACCGAGTCTTTTCCCCATTATTTTTTGTACAACATATGCCATAAATGCGACTATGCCTATGAAAAGATTCCACTTTATGATAAATGCCATCTGTAACTATGTCCTCTACACCACTTTTTCTATTTTTGTCTGTCAATAAATTCCTGCAATTGCTTAACCTCTTTTGAGCTAAGTTTTTCTCCATCATACAATGACGATGCGAATTTTGCTAATGACCCTTGAAACATTTTATCTAACATGTTTTTTCCAACTGTGCCTATATAGTTTTCTTTTTCTACTAATGGTACATAAAGATTTGATTTCCCATTTCTCACTTTTTGAATAAATCCTTTTTTTTCCAAACGAGTAAGCAATGTTAAATGGTACTCGGTGCAATGTTTTTCTCTACATTCAATTTCTCTTCAATTTGAAATCGGCTGACAGGTTCCGCATATTCCCATACAATCATCATAATTTCCTGTTCTGATTCTGGTAATTTTTTCATTTCTACTCTCCGCTTTTCTCTACTTTGACCAGATTATAGCATATTTTCCAGAAAATTGTTGCACTTTTTGGGACTGTTTTCCGCCTTCCGAAGCTAGATTCTAGCATGATTCTTGATTTTTTCTTCCGTTTCGCATAGCTTTGAATGCACTTCAAAAGCACCGGCCAAATGGTCGGTGCCTAAATACTGGTTTCATCAAAAATGGTTCATCTTATACCACACATAAATATGCAAAATATCCTGCATAGCATAAAAGCATAACGACACCACACGTTTTCCGTAATTCCCTGTTCTTGTACGTCCCAATCCATAAAACCAGACCTGCCAGAATTGCGATTCCTGTGTCTACAATAAATTTAGTTTCAAATGGCACAGGACAGATCAGTGCGGCTGTTCCAATTACAAATAAAATGTTAAAAATATTGCTTCCGACAATATTTCCGATTGCAATCCCTGCATTTCCTCTTTTTGCCGCTGTCACAGATGTTACCAGCTCCGGAAGGGATGTTCCGAGAGCAACAATCGTCAGTCCGATAAAACGCTCACTCATTCCAAAGTATCGTGCAATCTCGGTTGCCCCGCTGACGGCAAAATCACTTCCTTTTACAACTAGGACGCCGCCTGCCACCATCAAAAGAAGACATTCCAGACAGGATAATTTTTCGCTTCCTCCTCTTCCGGATTTTCCCCTTTTTTTGACATTACAAACAAATATCCAAGATATACAAGAAACAGTACCCATAAGACTATGCCCTCGGCAAACGTTACTTTTCCTCCTGTCATTCCGCATATCATTAAAACTACCGTAACAAACATCATAAACGGTATTTCATAAAACAAGGTAGACCTTTGTATTGCCACATTTGTTATTAATGCCGTAAGTCCGAGAATAATAAAAATATTCAAAATATTGCTTCCAACCACATTTCCTATCGTAATTCCTGCGTTCTGCTGCATCGCTGCGGTAATACTTACAGCAGCCTCCGGCATACTCGTTCCCATTGCAACAATGGTAAGTCCGATAATCAGCTGGGGAATTCCAAACTTTCTTGCTATGCTTGCAGACCCTTCCACAAACCAGTCTGCTCCTTTTACCAGAAAAAGGAAACCCACTATCAAAATCCCTGCCTGTAACATCATACGTATCTTCCTCTCTTTCTTTTGCATTCTTTGCAGCAGGTGTTATAGGCATAAAAAAGAGACTCCTACTGCATCTACAGTAAAAGTCTCGCTATTTAATCACTTTCCGAGTTATTGAATATCAATAGCTGTACTGACGAAGAAGTGAACACGGTTGGCTAGCTACTCCCTTTTATTTTTCCAGTTTATCAAATTTCTTTTTTTTCGTCAACGTTTTTGTTTCTCCTAGTTCCTTATTTCCAGATATTCTTATCTTCATTACACTTCTTTAGTATATCCAACTCCTCCTGATCATACGGAGTAAAATCTGCATGATACAAATTATGCATCCATTCTGTATTAATCAGCGGACGATTAAACTGTTTCAAAAACTTTACCATTCTTCGTGCATGCGTATAATCACCATAAAAATGAAATGTAATAATGTCCGAGAGTTCTATGTTTTCCCGATCCACCTCACCATGAAAACATGGGTTGTTTAGCCATTCATAATAGTTTCCCTTTACCCGTTTTTTCTTTGATCCCGCTTTTTGAACTCCATGTAAAATTTATTTGCTGCTTTGAGCATACTATATCTACATGCTCTTTTCTATATCTCTTTTTCCATTACCGTTCACTGCTCTTAATCTGACAATAACCCTCACAATCCTCTTTTCCAGTTTTGTTTTACAAAAGAACGGTTCCATACGCCTGCATCATTTTTCCGTTTTACTTTATTTTTTCTTTCTTGCCGATAGTATTTTTTCTCAATTTTTGCTATACTGAAAATGTATGCGTATCAAACTCCGGCATTGCTCTTTCAAGCTGCCGACACATACATAAAATTCATAAAAGGGGGTATCTTTTTCATGGATACGTATGTCATTTTAAAAGACCTGGCAATCATTATCGTATTCGCAAAATTGTTTGGTATTCTTGCCAGAAAATGCAAGGCTCCGCAGGTTGTGGGCGAGCTGATTGCCGGTATTGTCCTTGGACCCAGTGTGCTGGGACTCGTTCAGCAGTCTGACTTTCTCGCACAAATGGCGGAGATCGGTGTCATTTTGCTGATGTTCTCCGCAGGTCTTGGCACCAGCCTGAAGGATCTGCTCCGCACCGGAGTGAAATCCCTGCTGATCGCCTGTGCCGGTGTTTTTGTTCCTCTCGTTCTTGGAGCCATCTTATACATGAGCTTTTATGGCTTCTCTGCTGTCGGAACGGAAGAATTTTACCACGCTGTTTTTATCGGTGTTATTCTGACTGCGACATCGGTCAGCATCACCGTACAGGCCTTGAAAGAACTCGGCAAGCTGAAAACAGAGGTTGGAACAACCATCTTAAATGCACCATCATCGACGATGTCATTGGTATCATTGTGCTGACTGTTGTCATCGGTTTTAAAGATCCGACATCCAATCCGCTGAAAGTAGCAGCCTCCACCATTCTGTTTTTTGCCCTTGCGATTGTGCTCGGTTTTCTCTGCTTTAAGCTGTTCAACCGCATGAACTCCGTATTTCCGCACACCCGCCGTCTCCCGATTCTGGGTCTTGCGCTCTGCTTCGGACTGTCCTACATTTCCGAAAAATATTTCGGCATCGCCGATATTACCGGTGCATACGTTGCGGGCGTTATCCTGTGTTCCCTCGATTCTTCCGATTACATCGAAGAAAAAATGGATATCAGCTCCTATATGATTTTCGGACCGATTTTCTTTGCAAGTATCGGACTCAAAACAACGCTCAGCGGCATGAACGAGAAATTCGTACTCTTTGCCATCTGTTTCGTCATCGTCGGCCTTGCCGCGAAAATTATCGGCTGTGGCCTGATGTCAAAGGGATGCGGCTTTACCTGGGGCGACAGCCTGAAAATCGGTGTCGGTATGATGACCCGCGGTGAAGTCTGTCTGATCGTTGCGCAAAAGGGTCTGAATGCAGGCTTTTTATCCGGCGATTTCTTCAGTGCCGTGATTCTGCTGATTCTCTTCTCGAGTATTGCAACACCGATTATGCTGAAAATCTTATACGAGAAAATGCCGACGGCAAAAGATTCTGCAAAGGCATCCTGACTTTCCTTTTACCAAAACAGGGCGCTGTGCCATTTCCTGCACAGCGCCCTGTTTTTTTCATATCAACCGGTAAGTTCTGATTTTTTCTACCACAGAATCTTCTCTGCCTCAGCTCCATCCGCAAACGGTCCCGGCATTGCTGCCACGCCGCGGTGCTCGCCAAGATAGTCCTGATCGAAGATAATCGTGCTTCCGTCCGGATCTTCGAATCTCTGCTCCGGCTCGAAGGCGTATCCTAAAATATCACTGTTGATAATTCCCGTCCGGAAATCCTTCAGGAACTCATACACGTTCGTCTTGATGGAATAGTGGCCGTCTTTTTCCACAAGTTCCACGTTAACCTGGTTCTCGTTATCCATAAGATTCTCTTTTTCATTCACACACGCCTTTGCTCCGTTAAAGTAAGCGTTTCCGTTTACCCAAACCGGCAGATGACATTTATTGTGATACGGCTCCAGCTTGCTCATGTCGGCCGGTTTGTCCAGCTCAAAGTGGCTGATCCACTCGTCATAGGTCGGATACTCGTCGAACACATGCGTTCCGACCTCCTGGTTATCCTCCATCTTGAAGCCCATGTCCTCAACCGTTTCTGTTTCCTCAACCGGGTAATTCTGGATAAAGATGTTGTTGTAGAACCGGTCATCACCATGCAGGAATGTCATGAATCCGGCAACCTCGGTACGGTGACGGATGTGATACGGCGTGTAACGGTCTCCTGTTCCGCCGCCAACTGCAGTTAATGAGCCAAGCATCAGATTGTGTACGCAGGCAATACCATCGGTCGCCATACGAACGCTGACCGGTGAGAGCATAATATTGTTATCGATCAGTGTCGGACCATGGCCAACCTCGATGAAAATATCCTGACTCATCATTGCGCCCTCTGCCTTTGGTGTTCCCTCCGGCGGGCAGTTGTCGTGCAGCAGGTTCTGGGTCAGGCGTGTTCCCTGTGCCTCCCAGTCGCACCAGATGCCCATCGTACAATGATGAATGTGATTTCTTCTCATCACAACATCGATCGCTGCATGCATCTTGATACCGGAAATCTCGGCTCCGCCAAGCTGCTGCATATTGTTGATGTTGTGAATGTGGTTGTCCTCAATGATACTGAACACACCGCCCATCCGTCCGACAATACCGGTCTGCTCACAGTGATGGATGTGGCAGCGGCGGATGATATGGCTTCCGATGTTCTCCTTCGTCCAGCCGTGATACTGGCCGCGGCACACAGCATCACGTTCCATCTGGGTCGGGCTTTTTACGTGTTTTCTGGTAAAGTAATGGTCGTTCTCCGGATCGTAATATTTTCCGAGCGAAATACCGCAGCACTTGCTGTTGCTGACCTCACAGTCCTCAATAATCCATCCCTTCGACCAGTGCGGACCGATCATACCGTCCTGATAAGCAGCCGGCGGCGCCCATGTCGTTGCTGCCTTGCTGACATCAAATCCACTGAACGTAATGTAATTTACGCCTGTTTTCGACGGCATAAAGCAGTTCCGGCGCACGTTGATTTCTACTTTTTCCTCCGTCGGGTTTTTACCCTGGAAGTTTGCGTAGATGACCGTCTGATTTTTCTCTTTGTCCTGCTCGGTATACCATTTGTAAACCGACCACTCCGGCTCCCAGGACGGCGCATAAACCTCGCCCTTGATACACTCCTCGAGCGTCTCTGCCTCGTATAACTGGCGGTCATTCAGATAAACCGCGCCGGTATGGCGTACCACCGGTGCAAAATACCAGTCACCGCCGACCATTGTCGTGTATGGGTTATAATTGCCAAAAACTCCGTTGTCTACACGGCATACCCACACATTATCTTTGTAATGCTCCCAGTCATTCATCGTTTCCGCACCGGTGATCTTTGCGCCGAGCGGCTTCTCACTCTTATAGACGATTCTTGCATCCTCGGTTCCGCCGTTGACCGGATCAACATATTCATGGTAAATACCAGGTGCAACCAGAACTTCATCTCCTGCCTTTGCAATTTTTGCCGCATCGTTGATGAACTTGAACGGCATCTCTTTTGTTCCGTTTCCATTCTTCGGAGCGGAATTATTGACATAGTAAATCATTTCTCTATACTCCTTTTTGTTATAGTAAAACCCGAAAACACTGCAAAAAAGGCTGTGACGCAATCATTCACTCTCTGCGGCGCTGAATTTTTTACGCTATTTTTTTGCGGGTCTATAGAATTTCTTTACGATAATGCTTCTTCCGCAGCCTCTTTTGATGCAAACGGGCCCGGCAGCGGATGAATGCCCTGACGGTTTCCGAAGTAGTCATATCGGAACACGATCGGCGTTCCATCCGGATTCTCATATTTCTGTTCCGGCTCAAATGCCATGCCAAGCGTCTCCGTTGAGATCACTGCACAGGCATTCTGCGCAGATAATCGTAAACATTAGTCTCCAGTTTCCATTTTCCGTTCTCTTCTTTTACACCGATGGTGATTTCATGCTCGGTATCCACTACAGCGTCCTGTTCCTGCTCTGCCGGCTTCGCCCCATTGAAGTAAACGTTGCCGCCAAGCCATACCGGCAGCTTCTCGTAATACAGATCCGGTGACTTTCCGGAGCCCATTCCGCAGTAGCCCTCAAATCTTGCCACGTACTCCTCCAATGTCGGATATCCGCTGTACGGTGCGGTTCCTGCTGTCAGATTTCCGTCATCCCACTCATTATCTCCGGTCAGTTTACGGATTTCTTCCATTCCCGCACGAACCGGCTTCTGGATGAAGATATTATTGTAGAACCGGCAGTCACCGTGAAGAACCGTCATAAATCCGTTGATCTCCGTGCGATGCGGCACATGGTACGGTGTGTAGCGCGGCGACGGCAGCTTTTCGGAGCCATTGTTGACACCGCGGCCGACAGCAGTAAACGATCCCGCGATCAGGTTATGTACTACCGCAACACCCTGTGTTGCCAGCTTCATCGCGCGGTCCGAAAGCAGTACGTTATTGTCCACCAGTGTCGGTCCGTGGGAAATTTCAATAAAGATATCCTCGCCGATGCCGTCCATCCCCTCCGGATTTGCATTTTCCTCGTTCGGCAGCGTATTGTCATGGAACAGGTTCTGCGTAACACGTGTGCCCTGTGCCTGCCAGTCGAGCCAGAGGCCTCTCGTACAGTGATGGAAATGGTTTCTTCGAATGATCACATCGATCGCCGCATGCATCTTGATGCCGCCGATCTCCGCACCCGCAAGGTTCTGTTTATTATTGATATGGTGAATGTGGTTATCCTCAATAATCGAGAACACACCGCCTAAATGGCCTACAATACCCGTCTGTCCACAGTCGTGGATGTTGCACCGGCGGATGATGTGGCTTCCGATGTTTTCCTTTGTCCATCCCTCCCGCTGCGCCTGACAGATACAGTCACGCTCCGTCTGTGTGCCATCTTTGAACTTCCATTTGAGCCATTTATTGTCATTGTTCGGCTGTCTGTATTTTCCAAGGGAAATGCCCGAGCACTTCGAATCTGAAATCTCACAATCCTCGATGATCCATCCCTTTGACCAGTGCGGGCCGACCATTCCTTCCTGATATGCCGTCGGCGGAGCCCACTGGGTTGCCGCCTGTTTTACAACAAAGCCGGACAGCGTGATATAACCAATGCCCTCCTTCGATGGATAAAAGCAATTCTCACGTACATTGATTTCTACGGTTTCTTCGTTCGGATTTTTTCCCTGAAAATTCACATAGAAAACGGTCTCATTTTTTTCTTCGTCCTGCTCCACATACCAGGTGTAAGCCGTGAATGCCTGATCCCAGGATTTTTTATAGATCTCCGGCTTTTTCACCTTGTCCAGGCTCGTCACCTCATACATGGATTTTCCATTCAGATACACTTCTCCGGTGTGTGCCGTGTAGGATGCGATAAACCAGTCACCGCTGACCAGTGTCGTATATGGATTGTAATCCCCAAACAATCCGTTCGAAACGCGCGCTGTCCACACATCACCTTCCAAATGCTCCCAGTTATCCACAATTTCCGCACCGGTAATCACAGCTTTTCCCGGTTCCACAGAACGGTACACAATTCTTGCATCCTCACATCCCGCATTCGCCGGATCTACATATTCCCGATATACGCCAGGCGCTACAAGCACCTCGTCGCCGGGCCTTGCAATTTTTGCCGCCTCGGAAATCGTCTGAAATGGATATTCCTTCTGCCCATTTCCGCTTCGTACAGCATTTCCATCTACATAAATCTGCATTTTTCGCTTACCTCTCACTTCTTCACTTTTCATAAACTTTTATTGTTTTTTTGTGAATTTTCGCCAAAATCACATTACTCTTTTTCCGATTTCTGCCGTTCTTCACAATTTTCATATCTTAACCATAATACAGATCCTCGTAAAACACTACTTATATATTGCCGATCATTGCCCAGATGTTTCGATTTTTTCTATATTTTTTCTCTCTTCTGTTGTATAATACCGTTTATCAGATACGGAGGATTCTTTTGCCATGAAAAACGATTCGACTTCTTTTTTCGAAAACAATCATTTTGCTAACAGCTATGTTTACGATATCTCTATTTCGCATGTCCCCGCCTATTTCGGTCTGCACTGGCATCACTATATTGAAATTGTGCTTGCACAGGATGACGGCATTATCTATGAAGTAAATGGAGAAACCTTTCCGCTAAAGCCCGGTGATCTTCTTTTTATCTGGCCCGGCGAGCTGCACGCTGTTTCCACAACCAACAGAGAACATCGCCTGATCATGCTTCAGCTCGATGCAGATTTTCTGGAAAAACGCGTGGATTTCCAGTCTGTTGCTTATCTTTTTTATCAGATCCGTCTTCTGAATCAGAACAACTTCCCGGAAATCGAAAAGCTTCGCGGATTTCTGACAGAGCTTCGCAGGCTCTCCCTCTCCGGTATCAGTTTTTCTGAACTGCGCGGATGCGTTCTGCTATATCAGTTTTTTATTCTGCTCGGCGAAAATCTCTCCGTGCCGACCGAAACTGCCGCACCGCAAAAAACAGGCCATTCCGCACAGGTACACCGCCAGATGGTTGCTGCATGTACCTGGATCTCAAGTCACTGCACCGAACCGGTTTCCCTGGAAGAAGCATCAAAAGTCGCCGGATTCTCCCGCTGCCATTTTTCCAAGCTGTTCCGCGCATACACCGGCCTCTCCTTCACGGATTTCGTCACCAGGGAACGGCTCCATATCGCCGAAAACCTGTTAAAAAACCGGATCTCACGATCACCGAAGTGTCGCTCGAATCCGGTTTTAACAGTATTTCTACGTTTAACAGAGTCTTTTTGAAATCAAAAAATGTAAGCCCTACCGACTTCCGTCAGATGTACCTGCAATCCTATCAGAAATAGACTATGAATTCGGCATGGCTCCGGTCTTTCGCAGGTGGATGGAACCTTCTCAAAGGCACCCGTTTCCGCACTCTTCATAATCTGATCGATCGTATCGAGTACGTGATATGCCATTTTGGCACTCGCACGGTTTGGTCTGCCCTCGGCAATTGCTTCTGCCATCTCAGACGGGCCAAGACCACGGCTGTTTTCGCTGTAATCAAAGCCATAATGTAAAACTTCCGGAACAGCCTGCTGTGTCCAGTCTTTTACACCCGGAATATAGACAACATCGCCGCCGAAATTGTTCGGATCAACAAGCTTTAAGATACCTTTTTTACCGTAAATGGTGAATACCGCCTGATCATTGATGACGCTGTCACCATTGACGCAGAATGTACCGGTCACACCGTTTTTCATTTCCAGAATGGTAAAGACCTGACTTTCGTTTGTATAGTCAAATTCCTGTCCGTATTCCGGGCTGCCCGGAATGATGTTCACACGCTTCGCCGCAAGGTTTCGCACGGACGATACAACGCGATCCACCGGACCAAAAAGACTCACAATTGCCGTCAGATAATAAACACCGAAATCGTAGCAGATACCGCCGCCCGGCATCCGCAGAAAACGGAAGATGCTCGCCAGTAAATCAAGATCGCGGTTTGCGCATGCTTCGAAAGATGTCACCTCGCTGATCAGCCCGTCGTCGATCGCTTTTCTTGCGGTCTGCAGTGCCGATCCAAGGAAGGTGTCCGGTGCGGAACCGAGATAGAGATGTTTCTCCTCTGCCAGCTCGATCAGTTTCGCTGCCGTTTCCGGTGCGAGGGTCATTGTTTTTTCAGTGTAAACGTGTTTTCCGGCTTCCAGTGCCTGACGGATCAGCCCCTCGTGGTCGGTGCCGGTGTCAGAATGACTACCATTTCAATCGACGGGTCTGCCAGAATTTCCTCGTAGGTACAGCCCTTGATGCCATACTGCTCTGCTTTCTTTTTCGCATGTTCAAGATGGCCTGCGCAGCATGCTGCTACCTCAAGATTCTCAAAGTTATGAATCATGTTCGTCAGATAAATATCACTGATCGCTCCGCAGCCGACAACGCCGACTCTCATTTTTTTCGTTTCTGTTGTTCCCATTTGTAAAAATCCCCTTTACTCTTTGTTTTTTGATTCTGTTCTAATAAAAACCCTTATTTTTTTTATACAACGAAATGTCTGAAAAAACAAGCATTCCGGCTCATATTTCACTTTCAAAATGAAAAAACCACCCACGGTTTCTGCAGATTCTCTGCATCACCGCGGACGGCCTTTTTCTGTTGTTTACTCCACGCTTTTCAGCGATTCAATCATATCAATTTTTCTTAACCGGTAGAACATCATAAAATTGACGAACAGAGCAAACGCCAGGGTAATCAGGCGCTCCAGCCGTAGCTCCGCGGGAACACGTTTCGTCCGAACATCATCATATCGACCTCGACGGTCTGAATTACGCAATGATGTAAAAACGTTCCAATTCCCATGCCCGCGATAACGCCGAACAGTGTCAGCACCATGTTTTCCCGGTACACGTACGATGCCACCTCGCCGTCGAAGAAGCCGAGCACTTTCAGCGTTGCCAGCTCTCTCTGTCGTTCGGTGATGTTGATGTTGTTCAGGTTGTACAGCACCACAAACGCCAGCAGGCCCGCCGATACGATCAGCACCACGATGACGATGTCGAGGGAACGAAGCATGTTGTCAATCTGATCAATCAGGTCGGATGTGAACGAGATTGCCGCTACACCGTCGTACGTCATGATTTTTTCTCCGAGTGCTGTCTCATAATTGCTCGACGTGTCCTGGTATTTCATCAGAAGCTGGTTGTAGTCCGGCGCTCCGCCGAACAGCTCCTCGTAGAGATCCGGGGCCAGATACAGGTAATGGCGCACGTAGTTTTCGACGATGATCGAAATCTTTACGTCCACAATATCGTCGCCTTTTTTCAGCTGAACCGTGTCGCCTGCTTTTACGCCGAGCATCGTTGCTGTCTTTTCGCTGATGGCTGCGCCGCCGTCGGTCGGGAATTCGTAAACTTCTCCGCTTTTCCGGTCTCGGAAGGCATAGAAGTCATTGAAATTCGTCAGTTCTTTCGGCACTTCAAGCACTGCATCCACGGTCTTTTTGTCGGTCTGCAGTTCGATGTTCTGGCAGTACATTTCCAGCAGCTCATCGATGCCGCTGTAGTTTTCCAGATCGGTCTGCAATGCTTCTTTTTCGGATTCATCCACATCTGAATTCAGCACAGCATTCGCCTGATAGGTGAAGAGGCTGACGAACTGGTTTTTCGCAATCGCGGTGATGGAATCCTGAAGGCCGAAACCGACGAGGATCAGACCCATGCATCCGCCGATTCCGATAACGGTCATGAAGAATCGTTTTTTATACCGCACCAGATTCCGCACGGTTGATTTCTGCGTAAAGTTCAGATGTTTCCAGAGTACGCCGATGCGTTCCAGGAAAATCCGTTTGCCGTTTTTCGGTGCTTCCGGCCGCATCAGCTCTGCCGGACCTGCGGCGAGTTCTTTGTAGCATGCCGCGATCGTCGCCACGCCGGTGCAGGCTGCACTCGCCAGAATCGCAAGGCCTCCCTGCTCCCAGTTCAGCGGGGTCATGTAATACGGGAGTCCGGTATACAGCATGCCGTAGGCATTCATAATAACCCAGGGCAGGATTTTTTCTCCAACCACCACGCCCGCGAGAGCGCCGGATACGGTGGAGAGCATCGCGTATGCGAAATATTTAAAGGCGATCACGCCGTCGGAATAGCCGAGGGCTTTTAACGTTCCGATCTGCTGACGCTGTTCCTCGATCATTCGTGTCATCGTCGTCAGGCTGACGAGAGCAGCCACGAGGAAGAAGATAACCGGGAAGAATTTTCCGATATTCGAGATACGGCCGGCATCCTGACCGAAGCTCTCAGTTGACGTTACCTTATTCCGTCCCCAGACGTACCACGTTGGTTTTTTCAGGTCTGCGAGTGTTTTCTCACCGTCCGCAATTTCCTGCTTCGCATCCGCGATTTCTGGTTCGGCGTCGGCTTTTGCTTTTTCATATTCGGCTTTGCGTCCTCAAGTTCCTTTTCTTTATCGGCAATTTCCTGTTTCGCATCCGCAAGGGAGATTTTTCCGTCGGCGATTTCCTGTTTCGCGTCGGCAAGCTGGGTTTCTCCGTCGGCAATCGTCTGCTTGGCTTCGGCGAGCTGAGTTTCTCCATCGGCGATCGTCTGCTTGGCTTCGGCTAACTGGGTTTCGCCGTCGGCGATCGTCTGTTTCGCTTCGGCGAGCTGACTTTCTCCACTGGAAATTGTCTGCTTTGCAGCGGCAAGCTGGGCCTCACCCGACTGAATCGTCTGTCGGTACGATGCAATCTGCTGTTCCCCATCAGCAAGCTGGGCTCTGGCAGCCGCAAGCTGAGTTTCTCCGTCTTTTAATTTACTGCGGTTCGTCTCAATCTGAGCTTCTCCGTCGGCAATCGCTGCTTTGGCGGATGCAAGCTGGGCTTCGCCATTTTCAATCTGTTTCTGATAAGCTTCTGCCTGTGCTTCTCCATCCTGAAGCTGGGCAAGAGCCTCTGTAATCTGAGCTTCGCCGCTTTCCAGTTCTTCTTTTGCAGAAGCAATCTGTGCCTCGCCTGCGGCGCATTCCTGCTCTTTTTCTGTTAATTGTGCATCTGCAGCGGCAAGCTGACTTTCTGCGTCGGTAATCTGAGCTTCTGCAGCCGCAAGCCGGGCTTCCGCATCAGCGCTTGCTGCTTCAAACGCTGCGATGTTTTGTTCCAGAAATGTTTTCTGCTCCTGCATCGTGAAAAGCTGCTGTGCTAACTCTGTCTGCTTTGCTTCCAGCGCAGTTTTCTGTTCCAACAGGGATACATATGCTTCATCTTCCTCCGTCAGTCCGTCAAGCTGAGCCTCAATCACCTCGATCTGACCAGTCACTTCTGTCTGCGCAGTCTCCACCACCGGAAGCTGCCTGGAAATCTGGGCTAACTGATCCTTGGCTGTCTCATACTGACTCTTCTGTTCTTCATACGCTGCCTTCTGCGCTTCATACTGTGTGCGTCCTGCAGCGGTTTCTGCTTTCTTGTTGTCCAGTTCCTCGCGTGCAGCGGAAAGCTGCTCCTTTGCAATATTCAATTCCGTTTCTTTTTCGGAAAGCTGCTCTTTTGCAGTATTCAGCTCCGTCTGCTTCCGAGTCAGTTCGGTTTTTGCCGCCGAAAGCTGCGTCATTTTTTCCTCTAACTCTTTTTTGCCGGATGCCAGTTCTGTTTCTTTCTCTGCAAGCTGTGCTTTTCCATCGGAAAGTTCTTTCGCTTTTGCCTCAAGTGTGGCTTTTCCACTTGCAAGTTCATCGGCTTTCTGATTCAGCTCCGCTTTTCCGCTTTCCAGCTCTGCCGCCTTTGCTTCCAGCGTCGCTTTTCCGCTCGCAAGTTCCGCCTCTTTGTCTTTCAGCGTTGCCTTGCCGGATGCCAGCTCCTGCTCTTTATCGGCGATGGTTGCTTTCGCACTGAGAAGTTCCTGCTCTTTGTCTGCAATGGTCTGTTTTCCGTCAAGGAGTTCCTGTTCTTTCTCAGCAATCGTCTGCTTTCCGTCAAGAAGCTCCTGTTCTTTGTCCTTTAACGTCTGTTCGCCGTCGAGAAGTTCCTGCTCTTTGTCCGCAATCGTCACTTTCGCGTCGGCAAGCTGCTGTGCACCGTCATCCAGCTCTGTTTTTGCGTCCGCTAATTTCTGCTCTGCATCAGCGACCTGCTGTTTTGCATCATCAATCTTTTCCTGTCCTTCGGTTTTGACTGCCGTATACCGCCGGTCGCACGCCGCATCCTCGAGCGCTTCAATCTTCGTCTGTACAGCCTTCACCGTCTCATCATACGCATCGCTGTAGCTCGCCTCTTCCTGTGCGCCGTCCGCCTGGACGTAAATCTCTGTATAGAGATCCGAGGTAAATGTCTCCGGAAGCAGCAGTGCAAAACTGTTGATGCTTCCGTTTCCAATCGAGCCCGTTCCCCGGTTCAGCTCCATATAATAAGGGAGTGTCGCCGAACCAACAATCGTAAACGTGTCCCCGGTCAGCGAATCTGAGAGCGGATCCTCCGTTCCGGAAGTGAACGTTACCTGATCCCCAATCTCACAGCCGGAACTTTTCAGAAACTGCGTATCAACAAGAATTTCATCCTCTTTCTCCGGCATCCGTCCCTCGACCACGCGCGGCTCATTCACACCGTCCGTCAGCGCAATCAGCTTCACAACCTGCTCGCTCTCGCCGATGTCATGCAGCACTTCCACCGTTTTTCCGCCGTAGACCGCTTTCACGCCATCCGTCTTCGCGATATCCGCCAGATCATCGTCTGTCAGCCCCAGCGTTCCAAGAACTTTCAAATCCATATAATTTACTTCATCATAATACCGGTCCGCCGAAACCTTCATATCTCCTTCCGCCGACCGAATGCCCGAGAAAAACGCCGCGCCAAGAAGCACGATGAAAAAGACTGACAGAAACCGCCCCTTGTTCTTTGTGATTTCCCGGATAAAGTCTTTTCGAAATGCTCTCATCGTCCACCTACCATTCTATCTCTTCCACCGGTGTCGGGTTCTCATTTGTTTTCATGCCCGCCACTTTTCCGTTTCGGATTTTAATCACGCGGTCCGCCATCGGTGTCAGCGCCGAGTTGTGAGTGATGACAATGACCGTCATCCCCTTCTCCCGGCAGGTATCCTGCAGCAGCTTTAAGATCGCTTTTCCCGTCACATAATCGAGCGCGCCGGTCGGCTCATCGCAGAGCAGCAGTTTCGGATTCTTCGCCAGCGCACGCGCAATCGCCACACGCTGCTGCTCTCCGCCCGAAAGCTGCGCCGGGAAGTTATTCATTCTCTCTTCCAGCCCAACCTCCGCAAGCACCTCCGACGCATCCAGCGGATGCTTACAAATCTGCATCGCCAGCTCCACATTCTCGAGCGCCGTCAGGTTCTGCATCAGATTATAAAACTGAAAAACAAATCCAATATCCTCCCGCCGGTACTGGATCAGCTTCTTGCCGCGGTATTTGCTGATTTCCGCGCCGTCCACCAGCACCTTTCCGGAAGTCGCTGTGTCCATTCCGCCTAAAATATTCAGCACCGTCGTCTTACCCGCACCGCTCGGTCCAACAACAATCACAAACTCACCTTTTTCCACATCAAAGCTGATTCCATCCGCGGCCTTGATGGTGACTTCACCCATTTTGTATGTCTTGGTTACATCCTGAAGACTCACATATCCTGCCATGCTCTTGTGTTCCTCCTATGTAAAATTCAATATCCCTCATTTCCTTTATTGTACCAAGCCGTTGCCGCGGCGGCTAGTCCTAAGAAGGCGAATTTACTGTTTTTTTATAAATATTCCTGGGCAGACCGCATTCTCAGCTTTTGCATTTTTCCATACATTTGCAGAATAAAACAGCCGCTACCGTGCTTGCTGCCGTTGCCGCCAGTGCCGGTCCGACAATGGCCGTTGGATGCACGCTGCCATACTGGCTGCGGTATGCAATCACGTTGACCGGTATCAGCTGCAGGGAAGAAATATTTAAAATCAGAAAGGTGCACATTTCCCGGTTTGCAGTTCCTTTCGGAACAGCGGCCGGATTTTTGTTTTTCCGCCGTTCCTCTTCCAGCTCTTCGAACTGTTCCATGGCAAGAAGGCCCGGCGGCGTTGCCGCTGCGCCAAGACCGAATACATTACAGATCATATTTGTGGCAGCCGATTGGATGGCCGGGTGATCCGATGGTACCTTTGGAAACAAAAAGCGCATGACCGGTCCCATCTTTTTTACCAGGCTGTCGATCATTCCCGCTTTCCTTGCAATCTCCATCAGCCGCTCCAAAGGCCCGTCACACCCAGAAGAGAAATTGCCAGCACAACTGCCTCTTTTGAAGCGCGCAGCGCACCGTCTGTCACCTCCGGCAGTTTTCCGCAAAAAGCACCGTAGCAATGCCAAGAAGAAGCATACCGCTCCAGAGTCTGTTCATGGATTCACCTGCGTTCATCCGTTATCTTTATACGATATGCTTCTTTTCTGTTTTTCATGATATTTTGTTTCAACCCACAGATAAGACGCCGTTGTCACGCCCGCCAGCTTTGTGAACAGCTTTGTCACCGCGGTATCTGTTTTCTGTCATTTCTTTCTTTTGTTCTGTCGTTCACAGCCTCCTGCGCTTCTCTCCATTCCAAAATAAGTTTTGTTTTCCCATAAAATCAATTTTCTTTTAAAAAAATCGGATCATAGGAATCATTAAAAGTTTAATTTATGTTTTCATCTGATTTTTGTCTAATTTTTATGCCTATTTCATATAGTTTTTCAAATAATAGTATAATAAACACAAATTTTAGCCGGAATCGGATCATTCTATTCCATACCAAAACAACAATCCGATACCCAAAATACAAAAGCGCATCACTTGAAACGCTTGACTTCAGGAGGGAAAATATGAGTGCAAGATTAGTATTAACAGTAAAAGATTCCAATCGAATGGCAAAAGATCTTTCCATGAGCGTCATGGACAAAATGTTTCATCCACTCAAGTACAATAAAATGATGAATTCCAAAGCAAAAATAGGCATCTTTATTGATGACGAAAAAGAAGGAACTTTATATGAGGCATCTAAGACTCCATATGAAATCAGCTTAACTCCTGGCGTTCATCGTATTTCTATGATAGATCCGGCAAAAGACAGCAAAAAAGGGAATGTCAATCTGATGGGGTCCATCATTGGATTTTCTGCAGGCAGCGGCCTCGCAGAACAAATATCCGTCGGCGAAATAGGAAAATCCTTAGCCGGTGCCATGTTTAAAACTGGTGATGGTTACCTGGATCTGGATTTAAAAGACGGAGATATCTTAAAAGTTCAGTGTCAGCCGGAATTGGCGGAAAAGTATCTATCAAAGTATTAAAATAAGAATTGCCAAAGCATATCATGCAAAGCAATCGGATGACAAGGGAGGCAAAATATTTTTTGCCTCCAACATCATTTTATCAGCAGACACCTGGAGGAAATAAAATATGGACTTTCCTGTTTCGATTCCATGGGAAACTCTTGATCCCGAAATATTACAAAAAGCGATAAATTCAGGTAGTAATTACAGAACCTATTGTGATGAAAAATCATGGGATATTTCTTTTGAAATAGAATTTCTGGAAAAAGAAGAAATCATCTTTCTTCTCCTGGTTGAGCACGGACGCCGCAAAGGCGGAACTTCTGTGCAAAAGACAAATGAACGAACGGAAATTTCCAAATATACAAAAGAAGAACAGGCAAAAATGGTAAATGCTTTTAATCAAAAACTTGATACTTACGAAGCGTGGAACTCTCTGTTTGTCGGACCAACGACAAGTATGTTTGGAAATCATGTGTATGAATCCTATATGGACTATATGTATTCCTGGGATCACTTGGGCGACAGAATTTTTCTGTCCAATTATTATGAACGTCAATTATATTCTGTGCAATCCGATACCCATGTTACAGTAAAAAGCAATCAGGAAGGATATGATTCTATCTATGAGCTGGCGCAGGCAAAGGTAACAGACCATACCTTAGAAGGTATCTGCTGGAATTTTTTCCCGAAGCTCCTGTTTTCCAAGGGAGATCTCGCGGGTGCGCCGTACCATGATGTCTATCATCGTCTGGAAATTCTGACAGATACAGAATATCTGCTTGTTCCGGCGCTGCTTTCACTCAAAGAAAAATATGAAATTACAGCAGTCGCCGGAAATCTGGATTGCCCGCAGATGCATTCTCATGCAATGACACTGAAAGCAGCAGTACAACAAGCTATTTTTAAAAATATCTTTGGAAATCTCTTTCCGGAAAATGGATTTTTGCTACAGAAAGCCCCAAAGAAAATGCTGCTTTCTGCTCAAAAACAGGCAGAGGAATTTTCTGTTGCGTCTATGAATGCCCGAAAATATCCCGAGCTCCTGATGCAGGCAGCTGCAAAAGAAAATTTTCATTGTACAGCCTTTCAGATTCTGCAATTTTCCAACAATCCATATCTGTCGGCCTTTGATAAAACAGATCTTTTCAGAAGATGCATGGCCATCAGTAATCAATCAGAAGAACCGGGAATCTGGAAAGAAACCTATCAGAATCTGCTCCGGGTAATGATCTGCAAAATAACTTTGGAGGAATCTCAGTTCAGCGATCCGGAGAGCATCAAAGAATTACAGGATTTTACAGAACACCAGCAAGAAAAGCTGGAACAGGAAATGCAGTTAAAAATCCCAAAAGAAAAAACTGCTGAAATTTTATTGATGAATGAACTGAAATGTATGCTGGCATGCATTTCCGTCGTAACAGCAGAAAAAATACAGGGACACAAATGCACCGAATTGGCCGAGAAGAGCTGGCGTCTGGCAGAAAGTATCGAATATATATGGAATGCAGAAATTCTAAATCCACAAATCAGAGAAACTGTGTCCAAAGCATTCATCCGCATTTGTATCGGATGTGGATCTATGTATCTTCAGAATGTACAGGAAGAACATATAAATCCCGAGCAGATCCAGGAAGCAGCGGAAGAAATCTCATTACTTCTGTATCATTACAGCGATCTTTTGCTTCCGGAAGAAATGCCGGTCTATCAAATCCCTATCTATCAAACGCTCCAAATTGCAAATATGAGACTGGAGCGAAAGGAAAATGCATTGTACTATGCCCAAAAAGGAGTTGTATTGTGTGATCTGTTTTCTGCTGGTCAGAATGCGCAATTAAATGGTCTCATTCAGGATTCAAAAAACATGTTTCAGCAATATATCAATCAAAATGTACCTGCTGCATCCCGCCCGGCAAAAAAGAAGGGGCTTTTCTCCCGGCTCTTCCAGAGATAGCAGGAGAAAAGCTGTCCCGAAAGAATCCTTTATTTTCCTGGAAGCGCGGTTTATAAGGTGCCTCCATATTCCACAATCATGTTTCGAATAATATCCAGCGTCTCCTCCTGTGACCATGCCATGTTTCCATTCTCCAGAAACTGGCAAAATTCATATAGTTTTTGTGAGAAGCCGGATTCTTTTAAAATATAATATTGCAATCCATGACTTGTATTGTTCCAAAATGCAATTCCATTATGAACATTAGAGCTACATACAATGGAGATATGTTTCGGCAGCTGGACGAAATTTTCTTTTACACAAATGCAGGAATGAGGTGTGTGCAGCATATATTGATAATAACTTTTCAACAGCCACAGGCGCATCGCAGGATCAAGAGGCTTATAAAGCATATCCGGATAGCCTGCAATGCGTCCCTGCTCCATTAATTGTCGTAAGCCAGATATACAGAAAATATGTACCATACTTTCCGTTTCCATGTGCCGGATCCGCTGAAAGAGAGAAGATAAAAGCTGTTCCTTTTCCACTCCATCCAGGATGATCTGCTGTTTCAGTACATTTAACGGAATCAGATGCAGAAGACATGGTGAATATTCAATATAATAGTTATGCGTTACATAGCCTTCATTCATCATAACATTGACATCTTTTACATAAGCATTTAAATCAGAGCAAAACAACATTTCCTTTGCTATTTTTCTTTCCTGAATAAAGGAATTCTTCAGTAATTGTATTTGTTGCGCATCTCTGAGAATAATTCCTTTCGCCGTATGAAAATTGATTCCAATTGCAATATGGTCTGTGATCAGCCAGTTGGGAAGTAAGCCTGCTTTTTTCGCCTCGGACTCAGCAGAAGAAACGTAATAATAAAATGGTTTGTAGTTTTCATAGTTCATTGCCGGTTTCAGACTGCATATTTTCCGAAGGTTATCCAGTGTATTTTCCGTTGTCTGATTCTGCAGCAAAGGAAAAAGATGCTCTAATCTGCGATAGGGCACTTCATGAATAATCTGAACAAGATATCGTAAATGTTCCAGTGAAATTTCCGGAGTACATAAGCAAATCGTGGAATCGGAAGCATTTATCATTGCTTTTCGAATACACGCATAAATTGCAAAGATATTGTCCAGCGTCATATCCGTATCCGGAATTCCTGAAACACTTGTAGAAACAGAGACTTGAGGAAATTCAACCACATCCTGCTGGATAATACGGATCAGTTCTTCCATACATTGCCACTGGCTCTTTCCCATTTTTTCCTGGCGATAAAGGAACAGGAGATCTGCTCTTGTATTTCCGGTGCATTCCATCGCATCAAGAAGACAGGTCAGGCGCTCTTCTTCTTTTGGAATACGTTTTCCTTTACTCATTTTAGAAATGTAATCCAGCTGCATACCACTGGCCTCAGACAGATAATATAAAGTTTTTCCTGTATTTTTTATTTCCTTTTCAAGCCTTTGTGAAAAATCGCTCATGTAGTATCAAAGTTCCTTTCCGGACAACAGCAAATATCCGATGGCTTGGGCAGAATGCTGTTTTCCTGTCGACATTGATCTAAGTATACAGGAAAAAGCCAAAATATGCAAAATTTTTCACACAAATTCATCTGCTTTTTCTGCAAAAAAGCTTTATATCATTTATAACATTACGAAGGAGAAAACTAATATGCTTTTCATCGCTATCCTAATCTTAATCTTTTTGATGTATCGATTTTTTACCTTTCGTGCCGAAATGGTTTTTACCATGTCCTTAATTGCCCCGATCATGATCGTAATCGGCGCCTGCTATTTACCTGGAAAATATCATGAAGCCGGAATTTTTCTTCTGGTTATCGGTGCATTTATGCTGGCCGTTGTTCTGCTTATCTGCCGCCTCACTGCACGGGGTGTTGAAAAAGGACTGCGGCTGGAGTATTACAAAAACCTGATTATTTATGGCGCCCTCAAATTTTTACAGAACCTTTCTAAAGCAACGATTGTTTTTAGCTTTCTGGCCGCTTCACTAGGTGCCTTCTCTATGGACTACAAAGAAAGACTGGATACCAAAGGAAGAAAAATTTATGTAAATGATAACCTGCGTGACCCGGAAGGCAACCAGTATGAAGAAGTAGAAAAGTAAAAAAAGCAGGCACGAATCACCTTTTTCGGGAATCGTGCCTGTTTTTTTTACGTATGCATCAATTTCAAAAATTCATTCTCCGGCATTTCAACACCAAGTAGTGTCTTCATCATCTGAAGAAATACATCATCGGTTTCTTTTTGAGCGTTCAGACAGACCATGATGACCGACAGTTTATCATACTCTTTCCTCTTGCTGCATTACTTTTTGTTTCCCCTTACGCTGTTTTTACTATAGCATATTTTTCTCCTGTTTGCACCTACCTACAGGACTGCTACTAGCTACTCTCTCAAGATGCAGCGTATCAAAAAGGGAGCTTCCGCTTCACGAATTTTTATTCGTTAAAAGTGTATCATTGTGAAACGCTCGTTGCGTCCGCCAGAGGAAGCCTGCGGATCTGCCCGGAAGAAGTCTCCTGTGACTATTTTGACTGGTGCGAGGGAAAACTTTCCGCGATCAACCAGTACCATGGCGAATACATGGCGCAGTACAACTGGGCTGAGTTTACCAACGGGGAGCTGAACTGGGGGAGATGCCGATAAGAAATTCACACAAATCTGACTATTTATGATATACTGAATGAAATGCTCTTAGTTCTGAATTCTTTTATGCTCCGGCACAGATCTTTCGGGACGAAATTTTACTTTTCTATGTCGAAATCCACCATTTTTTCGACATACGAAGAAAGGAACGTTATGAAAATTATTTTTATCCGCCACGGCGAACCAAATTATGATATTGATTCTCTGACCGAAAAAGGCTGGCGCGAGGCCGAGCTGCTTTCGAAACGCACAGCAAAATGGAATGTCACCGATTTTTACTGTTCTCCGCTTGGCCGTGCGAAAGATACGGCTTCTTTTACACTGAAAAATGCAGGCCGCGAAGCCGAAATTCTCCCATGGCTGCGGGAATTTGATGCACCTGTCATTGACCGGAAACGGGAAAACGCCGGATTCCATGGGATTTTCTGCCGGATGTGCTCGATGCAAACCGGGATCTCTATGACCAGGATTTCTGGACGAAAAATCCGATTATGCAGACCGGAAACATGGACGAGAATTACCATTTCGTGACCGACGGACTCGATGCACTGCTTGCGCGCTACGGCTATGTACGCGACGGCTACCGCTATCACGCTTCGGATGAAACAAACCGGGAAGCCGTCATCGTCTGCTTCTGCCATCTCGGCGTCACCTGTGTGGCACTGTCGCATCTGCTGAATATGACGCCGGTACAGCTCTGGCAGGGCATGTTCCTGGCGCCGACTTCCGTCACAATTGTCGGAAGTGAGGAACGCAAGCCGGGTGAAGTGTACTTCCGCTGCCAGACCGTCGGCGATGTCCATCATCTGCTTTCCGCGGGCGAACCGGTTTCGTACTATGGAGCCTTTAATGATCCATTTCAGTTTTAAAAATCACAAAAAGGAGTCTTTTATCATGAATGAAGCAAAATTTCAGGCAAAATTAAGAGAATATGCAAAGCTGATCGTAAAAATCGGCGCAAATGTACAGAAAGGACAGCGTGTCCGCCTCCAGGCCGGCATCGATCAGGTTCTGCTTACCCAGATGGTGACAGAGGAGTGCTATCAGGCGGGCGCAAGCTATGTGGAAGTGATCTGGGAATGCGGTGAGATCAACAAAATGCATTATCAGTATGCCACCGCAGAAACGCTTGGCGCGGTTCCGCACTGGGAAGAAGAGCGTTTCAAACAGATGACGGTTGATCTGCCGGTTCGCATTTTCATCGACTCCTCCGATCCGGACGAGCTCGCCGGCATTCCTGCGGACCTGCTCTCCACCGTTCGTCAGATGCGTGGAAAGGTCATTAAAAAATACCGTGACCAGCTCGATGGAAAGCATCAGTGGCTGATCGTTGCCGCCGCTTCTCCAAAATGGGCAGAAAAAGTATTCCCGGGCGAGCCGGAGGATATTGCTGTTGAAAAACTGTGGGATGCTATTTTCGACTGTGTTTACTTAAAAGACGGCGAAGATGCAGAAAAGATCTGGCAGGCACACTGCGACCTCATGACCCAGAAAGCCAGCTGGCTGAATGAGCAGGCATTCCACAAGTTGCATTACACCAGCAAAAACGGTACGGATTTCACCGTTGAGCTGATTCCGGGCGCAAAATGGAGCGGCGCCGGTGATATCAACCATACGAACAACACCTTCTACGTTCCAAACATGCCGACCGAAGAAGTCTTCACCAGCCCGATGAGAGGAAAATGTGAAGGCCGTCTCGTTTCCACAAAACCTTTAAGCTGGTCGGGACAGATCATCAACAACTTTACCGTCGATTTCAAGGATGGAAAAGTCGTTGACTGCCACGCAGAGCAGGGCGAAGAGGTTTTGAAAAAAATGTTCGCCATGGACGCCGGTGCTGCAATGCTCGGCGAGGTTGCACTCGTTCCGAAAGAATCTCCGATTAACCAGTCCGGCTGATGTTCTTTAATACCCTTTTCGATGAAAACGCATGCTGCCACGTTGCCGCTGGCGCCGGTTTCCCTGAGGTGCTCGATGGATTTCTGGAGATGAGCAACGAGGAAATTCTGGAAAAAGGTGTGAATGATTCTCTGATCCACGTTGACTTTATGGTTGGATCGGATGACCTGCACATCGTAGGTATCCGCGAAGATGGAAGCGAAACCGATATTTTTGTAAATGGTACCTGGCAGAGTAAATCTGCTGTTTTTCGCAATAGAAGCAGGGGACTTCCTTTATTTAGTCAAAAAAACAGACCCGGGGCAATCTACCGTTTTTTGTAGACTGCCCCGGGTTTTGTTTTTGAAAAAAATCAGTTTCCAGACTTCCCTTTTCTCATATAAGGATTTCGATACAGCGAAATCACAAGTTCTGCTGCCATGAAGCACCAGATGATCGGTTCGCACCAGATCACGGCACTGTAGTGGTAGCGCGGGATAAACACCATCGCAAAAATAATTTTTCCGAAAAGCTCAATAAAACTCGACAGCAACGGAAGAATCTTTTCTCCGAGTGCCTGCAGTGCAAGGCGGCTGCAGTTGACGAGGCCGAGCGCAAAGAAGAACGGAATGGCTACACGGAGGTAGCAGGCTCCGTTTCCGAGGACAGTCGGGTCGGACGAGCCGGAGATCAGATGAACCATTGTCGGTGCAAGCGGCGTGACAAGGAGAATCAGGCATGCGGTCACGCTGAAGCAGAAAATATAAGCATAGCGAATGCCTTTCCGTACGCGCTCCCAGTTGTCCGCGCCGCGGTTCTGTGCCACATATGTGTTGACTGCCTGTGCCATCGAGGAAAGCGGCATCATCGAGAAGGAAAACAGCTTTCTCGCAGCTGTATGTCCGGCAATCGTTTCATATCCAAGGCTGTTGATTCCCGGCTGCAGAACGATCGAACCAACATAAATGATGCTGCTCATAAATCCCATCGAAAATCCCTGCGCCAGCAGATCTGCGTACAGTCCGCGGTCCAGCGCGAAGTGGCGTTTTTCCGGAAGCAGGATTTTCGCTTTCGTAACAATATAAATCAGGCAGAGCACAACGGAAATGCCCTGTGCAATGACGGTTGCAATCGCGGCACCCCGGACACCCATGCCGAAGGTGCGGATAAACAGCAGATCGAGCACGATGTTCACCAGCGATGAAAAGATCAGGAACACAAGCGGCATGAAGCTGTTGCCGATCGCCCGCAGCAGGCCGGAGCACAGGTTGTAGGCGAACATGACGAACAGGAAAATCGAGAGAATCGAAATATAGCTGTAGGATTCCTCAAGAATCTCCGCCGGTGTTTTCAGCAGGCGCAGCAGCGGATGCATGAAGATCGTTGCCAGAATGGTGACTACCAGGGTAACGGCAACGCCGATGACGATACAGGATGCAACGGATTTTTTCATCCGGTCCGTGTCCTGCCGTCCAAAGCAGCGCGCCGTGACGATCGCAAGACCGTTTCCAACACCGAATGTAAATCCGGTCATCATCTCATAGATTGATGAGCAGGCACCCATCGCCGCAATTGACGAGTCGCCGAGTGTATAGCCGACGATCAGCGTATCCATCGTATTGTAAATCTGCTGAAACACGCGGGATGCCATGATCGGCAGGGCAAAAAGCAGCAAAGATTTCAGGATCGGGCCATGAAGCAGATCCACCTGAGAACTCCGCCTGGTTTGTGTCTGTGACATAAAGAAAATTCCTCCCTCTAAAATAATGCATTACATCCATTATATCAGATGAAAGGAATTTCTGTACAAAAAAATATAAAAATACAGCAGCGATTTTCCTTTTCCGTTATTCTTGTCCCAGTAAATACTGATAAATATCTCTCTTCGTCACCCCGCGGTCTTTTGCGACGAGTTTCATGGCTTCTTTCCGCGCAATTCCCTGGTCTTCATATCGTTTCATATGCTCTTCAATCGAAATTTCTTCAAATGCAGCCTTTGCCTCGTCCTCGATTTCCTTCTGACTTCTGCCTTCGATGACCAGCACACATTCTCCTTTTGGGTCTTCCTGCTCATAACGGGCAATGGCATCTTCCAGTGTCGTCTGCCATGCGGTTTCATGCTTTTTCGTCAGTTCCCGGCAGAGCGTCAGACGACGGTTTCCCATCGTTTCCAGAAGTTCCCGCAATGTCTTTAAAAGATGATGGGGCGCCTCGTATACGATCATGGTTCTAGTTTCGTTTTTCAAACGCTTCAGCGCCAGTTTATGTTCCTTTTTATCCGGCGGAAGAAATGCTTCGAACACAAATCTTCTGGTCGAAAGCCCCGACAGTGTCAGTGCCGTTACGCACGCACATGCTCCCGGCAGACTCGTCACTTCGATTCCGGCTTCGTATGCCATTTTCACCAGCTCCTCCCCCGGGTCGGAGATTCCCGGTGTTCCGGCATCGGTGATAAGGGCAATGTTCGTTCCCGCCAGCAGCTTCTGTACCAGCTCGCGGCCCTTGTCGTATTTGTTGTATTCGTGGTAACTCGTCATCGGCGTATGAATCTCAAAATGGTTCAGCAGCTTAATGCTGTTTCTCGTATCCTCCGCCGCGATCAGATCGACCTCCTGCAGAATGCGGATCGCACGGAAGGTCATGTCCTCCAGATTTCCAATTGGTGTTGCACACAAATATAATTTTCCTGCCATTTTTTCTCCTGTTCTGCCGAAGATTTCTGCTGCATCTTCCTGCAAAATTTTATTGCCATGCGAATTTTTTCATCCGCTTTTTATCTTCCATCGCCATACAATTCTCGAATATCTTTTGTATACACGCCCGGCGTCTCATACACAATCAGTGGTTTCTCTACGGTAATTCTCGGATTTCCGCCTTTCATCGCCTCAATCAGCACCATGTTCGGCTCCTTGTCCAAGAAAGGATACACAAGCTGCATCCGTTTCGGTTCCAGATGATACTTTTTCAATGTCGAAAAAATCTCCGCCAGCCGGAATGGCCGGTGCACCAGATAGAACCGCCCTTTCGTCTTCAGTACCGCCGATGCCTCTTTTGCAATATCATCAAACGAACACAGCACCTCATGCCGCGCAATGGTCTTCGCCTCGAGCGCATTCGTCAGCCCGTGCTGCCCTGTCATATACGGCGGATTGCACGTTACCACATCAAACACTTCTTTTCCAAACTGCTGCGATGCCGTCTTTACATCCCCCTGGAAAATCTCAACCTCATTTTCCAGATGGTTATACCGCACACTCCTCTGCGCCATTTCGGCACTGTATTCCTGAATTTCCAGCCCGGAAAAATGCTCTCCGTTCGTCTTTGCCTTCAAAAGAATCGGCACAATTCCAGACCCCGTACAGAAATCCATCGCCCGCTCCCCGCGCTTCACCTTCGCGTAGGAAGACAGCAGCACCGCATCGATGCCATAACAGAAAAGGGATGGATTCTGTATCATCCAGTAACCGTTCTGCAGATCATCCAGCCGCTCACCCGGCTTCAAAAATTCTTCTTTCTTATCCAAAATAAAAATCCCTCCCCTGGCGTGTAACAAAAAGAAGCGTCAGGTTTACCCGGCGCTTACTTTTCAAAATGCATTCCAAATCACTTTATTCCGGCTGTTTTGCCTCTTCTCCGAAAGTCTGCTCACCGGAGCTGTTTCTGTCTTTTTTCTTCTCTTTGCCTTTTTCCTTCTTATGCTTCG